>Ga0307379_10011906_pt1 | contig 11370 bp, 10 predicted proteins | sample UN2MG_FD_202237 | JGI IMG/M metagenome (GOLD analysis project Ga0307379, IMG submission 202237) | Soil microbial communities from Risofladan, Vaasa, Finland - UN-2 | ecosystem: Environmental > Terrestrial > Soil > Coastal area > Acid sulfate soil | place: Finland: Risofladan, Vaasa | collected... | reverse complement strand
GCCAATACTCACCTGAACCATGACGATGCCGCCGGCAGTAATCGTGATGGAATCCGTCAGAAGCGTCACGAATGTCAACGAGGTCGTGGTGGTGTCCACCGTAACTTCGACTTGGCGCGTCTGGCGGAGACGGACTGCTGCGGCTCCGGCCTCGACGTTGATGATTGTGCGGACCTGTGCAGCCGTCAGGTCCTCTGGGTCGCCTGTCCCTGCGGTAATACGTCCCTTGATCGTATTCACGGCCATGTCCGCGATCTTCGCGTTAGTAGCCGCGTTATCTGCAATCTGAGCAGTGGCCAGTTGCGCTGCTACGATATTGCCGCCCACACGACCGAGGACCGTGTTGGCTCCAACCACAAGGTCAGACGCATTGGCGAGACCGGCGGTGGGGTTCGCCTTGACCGTATTGGCCGCCATCTGTGCAGCCTTGGCGTTGGTCACCGCGTTGTTGGCAATGGTCTGTACACCGTCTCCAACCGAAGTTACATCGCCGCTGTGATTTGGATGGCTGTAGTTGTTGGCGTTTGCAGCAACCCCGTCTAGCTTGGACTTGTCGGCTCCAGACATGAAGCCTGCGGCACCTGCGGGTACAACCAAGGCGTGCTGGGTCCCACCTCCCCGTGTTCCGTGTTGAGCATCGGTGGCGAGAACGCCTACCTGGACATCATCGGCGTTGACGACGATAGAGCCGTCGGCATTGGCAATGACGTTGAAGGTGCGATCTGCTGCTAACGTGCCCCCGCCAGTCAAGCCCGCACCGGCCGTGAGGTTACGGGTTAGTGGAGCATACGTCGTAGACAAGTCGTTGATGATCTGCTTGTCAGCTCCAGACAAGAAGCCGGCGAGCCCCGAAGCAACAGCCAAAGCGTGCTGCGTTCCTCCGCCCCTGGCTCCATGCTGGGCGTCGGTGGCTAAGATGCCAACCTGAATGTCATCAGGGTTGACGACGATGGAACCATCGGCATGAGCTGCCACATTGAAGGTACGGTTGGCTTCTAGGTCTCCACCGCCCGTAAGTCCCGCACCTGCCGTCAGCGTCCTGGACCGAGGCACGAACTCAACCGCCCACGACCCGTTGTACGTGTACCAGAAGTCTTCGTCGGCAACCCAAGCCGTGAACCCCTCAGTGGGAAGAATGAAGTCCCAGGATGCTCCATTCCATTGAGCGATGCGGTCCTCTTTACCCACCCACGCGCCAGTGGCTGGACTCGCCACAATGTACCTGTCATTGGGTGCGGGGCCGCCTGGTGGGTCTGTCAGATCTTTGTCTAGAATCAGCTCTTGCCACGCGCTGTTGACACCGCCGCCAATGGCATCCAACTTGATCTTGTCCGTAGGCGACATGAAGCCGGCGCTAGCCCCACTGGCCAAAGCGTGTTGGGTTCCACCGCCTCGAATCCCATGTTGGGCATCGGTCGCCAGTATGCCCACTTGAATGTCGTCGGGATTCACTACTATCGAACCGTCACCGTTCGCTACGATGTCGAAAGTGCGGTCCGCAGAAAGGTCGCCGCCGCCGGTGAGACCAGCGCCTGCAGTTAGCAATCGTGCCGTTGGGACCTGTGTACTTGCCAACGACTCAAGGGCATCTTTGACCGTGGCCCCTGGCACAGATGAGTCGTTATCTACCAGAGAAGCTGCGTAGTCATTGAGGACAGCAACCACTGCACCGACTCGGCTGAATACCGATGTGACTGGGCTGACATCGGCACCAAACGCAATGCTGTTCAACTTGGACTTGTCCGAAAAGGACATGAAGCCAGATGACACAGGAGTCGCAACGGAGTGCAGAGAGCCCCCACCCCGAGACCCGTGCTGCGTGTCGCTGATGACGCCAACCTGTATGCCACCAGGCGACGCTGTGATCGACCCGTCCAAGGCCACCACATCGAAGGTTCGGTTGGCGCTAAGGTCTCCGCCTCCTGCCAGGCCATTCCCTGCGGTGAGTACCCGACCCGTAGGCACCTTGAGGGAGTCGAGAGAGTCCAGAGCGTTCTTGACGAAAGCTCCGGCCACACCCGAGTCGTTGGTCACCTCGGACGCGACGTAGTCCCCAGCAACGGAGACAACTGCTCCTATGCGACCATGGACCGAGGCCACCGGGGCCGCTGCTGGGATCGCTGCAAGCAGGCTCTCCAGAGCATCCTTGACCGTGGCGCCAGCCACGATGGAATCGTTGTTGACCTGCGAGGCTACGTAGTCCCCAACGGCTGAAGCGACGTTGCCGGTCCGGCCAAAAACAGTAGTGACGGCTCCCCCAACCAGGGTGCCTGTGGTCTCCTTCCAATCCGCCGCCCCGGTCGTGGCATCTAGGAGGACGAACTCACGGCCCGCTGCCGTATTGATCCACCTCGCCCACCTCGTGAACCCACCGACAACGAGACCCGAGGTGTTGTCATCGGTGACTGTGGGGTCAACCGTATCCTCGTAGTAGGGGGCCAGCTGCTGCCCCTCATACGTACAGAAGGTGCTGACGAGGTCCCGGCGAAGGTCCTGGATCTCCGCCTGAATGCCACCAGAGCCCCGGAGCAGGTGCTCTTTGATGGGCCTGTGGGGCGTAAATACTCGGGATCCAGTAGTAGTCACGACAGCCCCTAGTATAGACCACAGGCACCTAGAAGGGTCACAGCTCTCCCAGAGGTCGAACCAGAGCCAACTCACCTGGCCCCACGTCGCATGACCCGCATACCCTCATCTCAGCCCGGCGGCCCAACATGTCTTCAAAGAACTGATTTCTTGCCCCATCAGGCACCCTGACAATCTGCGACAGAGTCTTCTCTGTGAGGTTACCTAGCTCCGCCGCCCGAGGGTGGGCACAACACGGAAGTACTTCACCATCCCAGTCCACAAATAAGTTTCTCCTGTTCGCCACCCAGAAACAGAACCCGTTATCGGGCTGTGGTTGACGCCCCGACTTCTGCAACGAAGATTCTGGCAGAAGAAGAAATCCTCGGAACTCCGGACGCCACCCCATAGGCACTGACAAATCCCGCCACCGCCACTGGCTCTCCACAGTCTCCACACAACTCCGAGTGATCAAAGTCATCTCGGGGTGCAAAGCATCCCGCATGTCCGCTACGCGCTCCAGAAATCTAACCAGCCTGGACCACTTAGCCGGCGGCCTTAGGCGCTCATAGTCCTCCGGAGTGCCGTCACCGTCGCAGCTGACATACAGACGGCTGATCAGCTTGGTCTCCAAAGCCCTGGCTATCGCTTCCCAGTTCGAGCACTGAGCGTTGGTAGAAATCTCTATAGTATCTGGCCGCCACCGTTGCTGTTGTGTCAACCCCAAAATCTCGGGCAGTTGCGGGTGCAGCAGGGGTTCCCCGTAGTTGTACAGCCGTAGGTTGAGTACTCGCCGTACCCGATCCACATTACGCATGATGGCCTCAATGCGCTCGATAGGGGCAAACTCGATGTGCGGGTTGATCGTAGAGTTGGGACAACCAACGCACCGCAACTGGCAACCGCGCACCACCTCGAGGTGAAACCAATCGAGCGTGGTGTCGTAATACCGAAGCCCGGCCACCTACACCATGGAGAGCGCTAAGTTGAAGGATAGCATGCAGGTCTCCCGTGATTTGTAGATCTGATCAAGGATGACCAGCTGATCTGCAACAAGCTGGGCTGGCGTAGGTGATGCAACGGACGTATCGACCACGATGGACAGCGAATCGAAGCGACCGTTGCCCCCAACAAATGCATAATACGCGACGTAGTCGGTTGGCAGTACAGCGTCGACCTCAGCCTTGAAGGTGTCGAACTGCTCTTGAGTCATCGCACTTCCTCCATCTCTGAAAGTATATCAGAGGTTGGCTTGCGCCTGATCCAACCCCTCATGGAGAACCCTCCTGGGTACCTATCTGGCTGTAACTCAAACTCCGGACGGCGTTTCAAAAAAGCTCGAATGTGCGGGGTTGAGTCCAGGTGATAGCTCTGCGGCGCTCCTCGAGGAAATGAATCCTCCACCACCATGTATGACCCCGGGGACACAAAGCGGTAGTAAATCTCCAGCTCCCTAGCCACATGCTCGGGCGTGTGGTCATCATCGATTGTGACAAAGGCCGTACCTCCGGCCACGTGCTTCTGAATCTCCTCCAGGGTACTGCCATCCACTGTACTACCTTCGACCTGAGTCACCCTAGGGTGATCGATCTTCGGTTGCTTGATGTCCACTGTCACTACTTTGCCGTGTCCCACGAGTTCGCACATGTCACCAAAGAACATAGCACTACCTCCCCATCTGGTGCCCAGCTCAATGATCACGTCGGGCCTCACCTCGAAGATGGCCTCCTGGTACGCCATCAGGTCCAAAGGCGACTTCTCAATCAAAACGCCGCGCCAGTGGGACCGCTGCCAGACGCCCGACGAAAAGTAGACGTGCATGAATCGGAGTGCGGCGGGCTCTAACTTGGTATGCATCAACAGTCCTCAAATCGATAGCCGTGCCGCTCGATCATACCCGAGAACCTTTCAGCTACAAGCACCCGAGCCGTATCATCATAGAGCGGAACGTAGCTGGACTTAGGAGTTTCCCTGAGCCTCAGAAGCGTAGTGACGAACCCGAGCCTGGTGCAGAACGCGAAGAAATCCCTCTCCAGATGCTCAAACCGCAGAAGGACGTCCACAGGTTCGCGATATGGAATCTCGGACGCCCACCATGGCCACCAGTACGGTTCGCGAGGGCCGGGCCAGCCTGTAGGCTTCCGACGTCCGTTGAGCATGTTGACGATGATCCGAGCAACGGGTGTGGAACCGTAGCGACCGTTCACTCGACGCATGAACAACGCTCTCGACGCCATGGCCGACCATGGGTTTCGAACAATGCTGACAGTCGTGAAGTCTCGCCACTCATCGGGAAACTCAGATCGGACTACTGAGGGCAACTGATGGCTGAAGTTTGGAGGATAGTTGAGCGAGTAGCGAAAGGCTCCGAGTGGAAGTCCGTCTGGAAGCAGGCCACCGCCGAGACATGCTATGTCCCCACCCTGAAACTGATCGACCTGGTCATCGGTCAACCAAATCTCGCTGATTGAGTCTCCGCCCTCACAGGCCATTGCCAGCGATTGTTGAACGCTGGAACTGCCGCAGCGGGGCGGGCGCAGAAAGATGAAGCCGTGTGAGCGACTGACAATCACATCAAACGCTGCGACCAGGTCTTCGGAGTCCGATCTGTCACTAGCTCCAAGCCGACGTGGTAATCGAAAGGCTTCGCGCCACGCATCCGTATCCACGAAACCAAGTCTCCGATCCCACTCTCGAGCGAAGTCATCGGCTCGTACTCGAGCAGCGCCCTAGCCTTGGAAGCACTACACGTGGCGTGAGCTACTTCTTGCGGGCGCGGAGGCATGTGGATGGGGTCGAGATCGAACCCAACGGCGTCCGCCACCAGGACCATCGCCTGGTTGATTGTAACGAGTCCGTCATCGGGGCCGATATTCACAACCTCCCCAACCACGTCCGGAGACTCTGCCAGCTTAGCGAGTGGGCACACCGCGTCATCAATGTAGGTGAAGCACCGCTTCTGCTCCCCGTCTCCGTAAACGATTGGCTGCTTTCCTTGAAGCATCCTGTTCGCCATGATCGCCAACACATTCCGGTAGGGATCGTCGTACTTCTGCCTAGGACCGTAGATGTTATGCGGAACTGCGATGGCGTACTCGAAGCCGTGCGCCTCCGCCATGACCCGAATGAACATCTCCGAAGCAACCTTCGCCACGCCGTATGGGTCAACGGGAGCAGGCGTCAGGTCTTCAGTGAACTCGACACCTTTCCCGTAACCGTACCGAGCCATGCTGGAACAGAAGACGACCCGCCTCACCCTGCAGTGCGCCGCTGCGCTCACAGACGCAACTGTAGATGCGTGGGTGTGATGCGTAATCGTATTCGGAGAAAACACACTCAATCCTTCATGTGGCGCAGCTGCCACATGGAACAGAACATCCACGCCAACAAGCAACTCCTTCATCGCCTCGAAGGAAGTCGCATCTGCCTGCGTAAACTCGACCTCCCGGGGAACATTACTCAAGTAGCCGCCGAGAAGGTTGTCACAGCCAAGCACTTCGTGACCTTCGAAGAGCAGCTGCTCGGCCAAGTGGCTGCCAAGAAACCCAGCAACACCTGTAATGAAGACGCGAGCCATAGGGTCACTTTCGCGCAATCAGTATCGTGTCGTCAATCTTCTCGGGCTCTCCCTTGAACCTGTTGACGTGGGGAAGGACGTTCTCAAGCGAAGACCTCTCGGGCATCTCTCCGACGACCAGGCGGCACTCCACCACCTTGACAGCGCGAAACAGCCAACGCATCGCGTCAGGCAGAATCCGCCAGCAATCAATCGGAAAGCGATGCTCGATCTGGGAGGCCGGCACGATGACGCACATCAAGCCGCCAGGCTTCACGATCCGCTGGAACGCTTCCACCCACCTATGAGTGTCTTCGACGTGCTCCAGACACTGGCCTGAGATTCCCACATCGTACTGTTTGGTGCCGAAGTCGTATAGATCCACAACCCTGTCCACGTTGGGGCCGGCTTCCGCATCGAGACCTTCGTAGGCGCAGTGCTCAAACAGAGGCCGGTAGGTTCCATCATCCACACGCTCGCATCTCCGTTTATGGCATTCGGGGCACGTTCGAAGTTTGTTCTCGGAGTCCTTCTGCAGATAGTGCCGAAACTCGAAGCCGCAGTTACCGCAACGGTGCAGAAAGTCGAACGTATCTAGCGTGCTAACGTTCCTGCTTCCGACGTCAGCTACGCTACATGACTCGGTAACAAACCGGGCCACGAAATCGGACATCAACGTGTAGGAGGAGGCATGCACGATCCGGAACCCTCACCGATCAAGTAACCCTGGCGCTTATGACACTCGGAACAAATCTTCAATGGGTTACCCCTGATACCCTTTCGGGCGTCAAACTCATAGCCGCAGTTCTTACACTGGTAGCGAGCGATCACTTCGTACAAGTTGAACCTGGGGTTGTCTTCGTACAAGCAATAACTCTCGTTGTGCTTGAAGATGATGCCAGGGAAGCCCTCTGCAGCATACGGTGTGTGCGGAAGGTCGTCCCAACCCTCGACCGCAAATACGCGCTGGAGGTTCAACCAGTAGAACGTCCCCGAAAAGTGCCACATGGACCTAGGACAGCCTGCCGGCGCTCCTCCCATCCGAAAACAGCCTACCGCCGCGTACTTCTCCATCAAGCTGTCGATCAGTTCCGGGTACTCCAAACACTTCTCGTACATCGTATCGCGCCACCACCGGATAGCAATCCGTTCCTCGCCACCACGGGCCACCCCCTTGGTATGAGCGAAGAACACCAACTCCGGCTCTAAGCCCGAAGGCTTCAGCATGCCCAAATGCTCTGCAAAACCATCTGCCTCCCTCAGTCCGGGGAATGGGCAGTTTGGCCTCTCGATAAACTCTACGTCGTCGCCGAGTGTGGCGAAGAAGGGCTTCACCTCATCAGGCGTGTGAACAATGTCGCCCACACGCAGGACTACAACCTTCCGACCGTTGAAGACATGCGCATAAGAGCAGATCTTCTCAATGTTCAGCTTCCACTCTGCAGAGCCAGCCGCCGGACGATCCGGGTGCCCTCCCCAGGGAAACGTGTTGTCACGCAGAGCACAACAATCGTACAAAAGATGCCGAATCACCGAGAACCAAAGTCGGCCGCAAAATCGATAATCTCAAGGCTGGAAGCCGTCCCGTTGATAGAGAACGACTTGCCACCGATGGCTCCTCTCGAAACGATTGTCGTGGGCGGGTCCACGCCGGGAACCGACAGTTGTTTCATAGACCAGATGTGGTCAAGGGTGGGTCCGCCGAGTTTAGGAATCTCCGGGATATCTCTGGCAAGCTCGATCTCCTGACGGAGTAGCATCCGCTCCTCTCTACTCAGATATTCCGTGTGCATATAGATGCCGATGATCGTTCCTTGGAGAGGGCCCTGTACCGGACCGCCCGGACCGCTCGCCCCAACATCGAGAAATGCGTTCGCCGCTTCCCCGTTGGTGCCCCACTTCAGAGCAGACCCCGGTGTGTACGTGTGCGTACGGCCGTTGATCTCAAGGTCTCCATCTTCCGAGTAGTCGGTCTCCTCTTCATAATGGATGCTTGCCGTATTCACGAACAGTGCTGTGTTCTGGTGGAACTTACTGGCAAAGCCCGTGTCGTCCGGATCTAACGGGTCTCCAAATCGAAACCTTATGTGCGGTGTTGGTATGTTCGAGGAAATCCTGGCATTCATAGAGCCTGGGGAGTTGCCAGTATTTTCGAACAGGCGGAAACCTGCGGTTCCCGCCTCACAATCGAACAGGTACTGCGTGCTGTCCGACGCATCTGGGCCACTGTGATAGTCGGGGCGGTACACGATACCTAAGCTCATGGTCCGCAGAGCGCCACGAAGATCTGCATCCACTGAGCGGTAGTACGCATCAATGAAGGAGAACCCGGTTTTCGCCCGCACACCACGCCATAGGTCAGCATTCGGATTCGGATTTCCTCTGTAGAGTGGGTTTACCATCAGGTCTCATGCACCGTTCCTTCAATACTCCACTCAATCGTAACGCCCGCTTCGCCCCTCACCTTGAAGTCGACGTCGTCTGTATTGACGTCTGCACTAATGGTCCAGGGCGGCATCGGCTCGCTGTGCTGTGGACCATTGAGTACCTCGAAGCTCGCAATAAGCAATCCACCGCCAACCTCACGCACCGCAAGTAGCGAGAACTCCCACACCATGACCCGTTCGGCAGCATCCTTCGCGATGATGCTTCCCTTCAGCTGAAGGCCCTGATCGCTTGCTGGCGTGGTGTGCGAGTCAATCGTAGTGACTGCAGCTGTCGTAGTCTGCACGTCTGCGTCAAGGGCAAGTGTAGGGCCTCCGCCACCGCCCTGTGCCTTGAAAAGACGCAGGATGCACTTCTTGGTGGTCTGTAGTGACACGCCTCCTTGAACATGTGCGAGCTGCACCTTTTGGTACCCGCTCCCGTCAATGGTCACACCGGTAACCGAGTAAAGCTTCCAGCGTATCGGGGCATCATGCTGTTCTATGTAGAGGTAGTCACCCGCTGCTGCCTCACCCATGACATTCTCGCCATTCGGGGCAGAGTTCTCTGTGATGTTGTTTATGAACGCCTGGGTCACCAAAGTGAAGTTCGCGTTGTTGAGCCGGAACACGCCGCTGCCGGGGTCTCCATCCCCTGTGAGTGAGTCGAACGCCCAAGTCTCCCCTTGAAGAATGACGCCAACCCCACTTGGGGGCACGCCTACCCACGCGCTTCCCGACCGCGTCAAGAATGTCCCGTCGGCCACGTTGGCTGAGAGGATCTCGATGAGCCCGATCAGGTCAGTGACTATGCCGTAACGCTTTGCCATCAGGCGACCTCGTTCGGAGCAGGCGAGTCGGACAGGTGCCCACGCACGATCCAGTCAACGTCCTCACCAGCCAGCCCAGTTACACGCAACTGAATCTCGTTCGAGGATATGACGAAGTCCACATCCACGGACATGCCCACCGCGATGTCCCGCTGCAAGTAGTGAACAAGCTCCTCTCCAGGAGGGGGACCCAACGAGTGGTGGTCGAACGTGGCGTGGATCAGAAAGTGCGCGTACCGAGCGCCAGGGCCACCAAATCTCTTGCCGACGACCTCCACCCAGAACTTCGTCGTGCGCCCGTTGCCGAGCGTATCCCACCTGACCGGAAGCACGGGTGTCGCGTTCACCGTTTGGAACTGGAAGTGAAACTCGCATTCGTGCGTGTCCCCTGCCAGCATCGGCTTGCCCGACACCAGCACCCATTCTGCCAGTCCAGCGGAGTACTCGAACTCGAGGTCCCCGCCGTACGTGTAGGTGGTATCTTGCCCAAGCCCTGAAAAGTCTACGCCGCCTTGAGTAACGATCTCCACACGACGGCGTGTTGCTCCAATGCCGGAGCTGGAGGGCACGTAGCTGACAGCGAAGCGCGAACCAGTCGTAGGGGACCCCGGTGCAGTGATGACCTGCCCCGAGTTGCCCTGGACCATCACTCGCTCGCCGTCCAGCGCGGTGTAGTTCCCTGTCTTGATGTCCGTCGCAGCCAGGCCGCCAGTGCCCTTGAAAACCCGGAACGAGGTCTTCGCCCCGTTGACGATGAAGGCGCCCGTCCCATCTTCGACCTGCACTGGGATCTTGATATAGCCAGAAGCTATCGTGGGAATGCCCGTGAGCACGTACCGCTCGTACCGAGTGTCATCGCCCTGCTGCTCGACGTAGATCTGGTCACCCGGGGCTAGGGTAGCCATGGTGTTCGCCCCAGCTTGCGAACCATTGTCAGAGCTGTCATCGAGATAGATGAAGGTCGCCGCAGCCTGCACCGCATTGAACCGGAACTTACCAGCACCAGGATCTGCATCGGCCGTGGTGGTATCGAGCTCCCAGGTCTCTCCTGCAAGTGCACCACCAGCACCGCCGCCAGAGCCCGGATAGACCTCAACCCAAGTCGTAGTGCCCGCAGACAGCTTGAACCAGAGCTTGTTGGGCCCAGTCTCGTCCAGCCAGAAGGTCTTCTTCGGGGCCGCATCCAATGTGGCGTGGATCCCAGTGTTCGGGTCACCTGTTACGCCCAGGTCATCAAACGTGAGCACCACGGCTCGGCGCGGCAGCTCATCGTTGACATACGCTTGTAGATCGTCGAGCTGGGTCACACCGTCTCCTCAAGGCTAGCGAGCGTCAGCCCGCCGGAGTTTGCTCCGACCGTAGGTGTGTGCAGCATGTGCATTTGGACGCTGGTCCCGCTGGCTGCCGGCGTAGCGGTTGGAGCAAACCAACCCTCCTTGCCCCCGTCAGTTGTATCCGCTGTTCCGAAGGGCTGAGGCACACCCGGGTTGCCATTGCTGAAACTTCCAGACTGGATCTTGGCCTCATCCGTAGCAATGATCGACTCGGTACTGTCCGCAGTGAATGCAGCGAAGTTGAATGTGCGCGCCACGAACCCACCAAGTACGTATTGAGAGTCGCCAGTGATGGATGCCGTCACAGTTCCAGCTAGGTTGGTCCCAGAGATCGCTCCCCAGTTGAACGTTCCCTTCTCCGTTGGAACGGCCTCGTCCACGCGAAGGTCTCTGTTCCATGTGATCTGATCGCCCGAGTCTAGGAACCCACCGCCCTGGAACACGCCACGGTTCGGTGCATCCGGCGTCAGCGTCGGAGCATTGAGCAGCTTCTGACTGGCGACGATGTTGATCTCATGGTCCTGTGCCGAAGTCCCGTTCAGCCCGCCGGACCGTAATCGAGCCGCAGGCTCCACCACAGAGAGCGTCGCTGCCAGGTCAGCAATCTGCACAACCGCCGAGTCGATGGTCTGTGCATCGTTCGCTGCGCGAGTAGCAGTGAT
>Ga0307379_10011903_pt1 | contig 11373 bp, 15 predicted proteins | sample UN2MG_FD_202237 | JGI IMG/M metagenome (GOLD analysis project Ga0307379, IMG submission 202237) | Soil microbial communities from Risofladan, Vaasa, Finland - UN-2 | ecosystem: Environmental > Terrestrial > Soil > Coastal area > Acid sulfate soil | place: Finland: Risofladan, Vaasa | collected... | reverse complement strand
AGAACCAATCAGGATGGCAAGCTGGGAATCTGATTGCGACCTATCAAGAAGTTTCGCAAAGCCAGACTCTACCTGACTTTTGCCTGGAGCAATTGCAATGGCTGCAAGGCGATCCATTGCACTCTCGATCCGAGAAAGTTCTTTAAGCGTCGTTTCAGCCCCATCCATGCCAGGGGATACCATCCCAAACCTTGCGTTCTCGTTTTGGCTGAACAGGCTGCGACCAGAGCCAGCATAGATCTCATCGTCCGGCCTGACACCAGTACCAGTCAAAAGTGGAGAAGAATTCAGGTGAATAGTTTCTGCAAGATCAGCAGAGGTGGCCCAATGGTGAAGGTTCAGCCTTGCAATATCAAACAGAAGCGGCCTTGCACGGCAGAAGGCTTCTTCCTTGCCGCCATAACAAGGAACAAATGGAATGTAATCAATCGAAAGAGAAGTCTCGCCGTTTTCTGGCAAAAAGTATTCGTGAGGGTGTCCTGTAACGTTTTTCTCATAAACGCGCACGCGCACTTTTGCGCCCTCTTCGGGAATGTCATAGACCACAACAGTTGGCACCACTTCTTCGTAATGCTCATTGACGTTGCTGGCCCTTCTAATTTCTGACTTGATCCTCAGATAGACGACCCTGGCTTCGTAAGAGGTGACACCGTTAATCGTAACAGGGCCGTTCTCATGCCTGCAATCAAGAATATCGTCAACCTTAATAATAGTGAAATACGGACGAAGGCCCATCTTACGCTGAGCCACCTTGTCAGCAGTCTCGACCCTGGGGTAGTCCGCCATCAGGCCAGCAATACCGCCATTCAAGGCTTCAGTAAATAAAGTCTTAGCAAACGACGTGATCGACTTTCCTTCGAGATTCGCATTTTCAAAAAACTTCTCCCATTCTTCTGTAAGCTCTTGCGGAAGAATTATACCTTTCCTGAGAGCCGTACCAACAATAATGTCAACATAATGTGAATAGAATGGCTCAAAGCAAGTCATTGCTCGCGTCTTGCGAACGTTGTAGCTTTCGGCGTGCTCCTGGTAATCTTTTGGAATATAGCCGTCTATCGCTTCATCAAGATAAAATTCTGGCAGCGTGCAGAACCTAATAGGGAGAATTCTTGAGACTTGTTCTGCTTGATCAATTGAATATGCGTCTACATCAGTGACTTCCGCGTAAACCTTCTCCGTCTCTGGCGATCTCCTATCAAAAGGAATAGGAACATCATCAGCGCTCAGGATAATGGAATTAGGAACGTCGATTGAAGGCACGGGACCGCACTACCGGATGAACATATCTTAGCCAAAGCACAAAGGCCTTGAATTTCTCCAAGGCCTTCAAACAACGTTTCAGCGATCTTTTGTCGTGCCCGCCGAAAGGCAATCGCTGGTGCATTGAAATCTTATCATCTCCAGCGACCTCCATGACCAGCTCTAGAGCCAGCACGCTGGAAGACCTGCCAGAGCAAATAGCGCAAAGCATCCCCAGGGTGTGAATAATCGACAGCGCCGCCCTTTGATGGTTTTAATGTCTTAGAGTCGTAGGACCAGCGCTCGGCCGCGTTAATAGTATCGTGACATGTGGTTGGGTTAAGGAATACTAAATTGCGGTGCATATGAACATTGGCATGAGCAAGCGTTTCCGCAATATAAGGGTTCTTGCGCTCTGCTATAACTTTTACGCCAGCACCACGGAGAATTTCGTGATCGCTTTGTGTTGACGAAGTTGAATCATGGGAGCCACTAGCGTCTGGGTAGCAAGTAATCAGTCCAGCAGCAAGGTGCCGAGGATACTTGTGCTGGAGGTGGGTTACCAAGCCAAAGGTATCGGCCACCTTCGACTCTGCAAAGCAGTGCAGCTCCTGCCCTCTTTGACCAGCTCTGACAACTCCATAAAGAGCATGGCACTGGCCAACGTTAAAGTCAGCACCGAATACAATCCTTTCGGTAGGCTCCGGTAAGAATACGCCGGTCGTGTGCTTCTCTCTATTAAATTCGTAGAAGACAGTAGCTGATTCAAGGTTTACAAACTCACCGTTAAGATAAGCTTTGACAAGCTGCGGGTGATACTTGCTTTTCAGGTCTTCAACAAAGTCCTTATCAAGATACGGATTATCTTCTGACTTCCCTCGATACAGTTTCTTGTTGTCTGCCTTTTGCTCTTCAAAGAAGGTGTACATGAAGCCATAGCCTTCAGGCGTTGAGGCTGCAACAATCTGAGGGCAGTTGCCAACACGAACACGGCCTTGCAGCCTAATCATCGCTTTCTCTGCAACCTCTTGGCGAGTCGTGTCAGTTTCATCAGAAGCGATGCTTGCAGCGTTCACACCAATCAATCGTTCATAGTTCTCCATTGAACGAAGGAGAATCGGTGTTTCGCCATCAGGCAGGAGAAGCTTAAAGACTGGCCTAGGTGATACCCTGAAAGTATGGGGAATGCTATACTTCTCTAGGATCAAATTCCAGGTTGGCAGCGCAACGTCATCGATCAGCGGGATGGTAGGCTCAAGGAACAGGTGCGTAAATCCTTGTGAACGAAAGCACAGCAGTAACTGTTTTATAACCAAAGTATAAGTTTTTCCACTTCCATAGCCACCACAAAAGCCCACGTACTTATGATCAAAGTCGGTGGCAAAATCTCTCTGATACGGAAGCAAGTCTTGAATCATTCTTGCTTCAGCCGCTTGCACGTCGAACGTTGAATTGGCGCGGCGCTTGAGCTTCTGCAAGATTGCAGCATCTGCCAGCAGGCCCAGGCCACTGGCCGCCGCCCGGTCGGCATAGGCGCTAGCCCTGGATCGTGCTGGCATAGCCCTACGCCGCCACCCTCAGGCCTTGCTGGAACTCGATGGCAGCGGGGCTAGGTCGCCACCAAAACTCAATGCCGAATAGCGAGAAGCTCTGCATTCTTCCAGACTCAATGTCGCCCTTTATGGACACGTAGGACATCGAGCCCGTAAGCCATCCAGCCGGCTCTATTTCTTGAACAATCTTAAGGGCTTCTTGCTTGCTGGCAAGCTCAATTGATACAGGCGACCTTAAACCGCTTTCCCTAAGGCTTCGCATAAGGTCAGTGAAGCATTGCGGAAACGCTGGCTCAGGCATCGCCTTCCTCGGGTCTATGGCATGGTCTAACAGCTATGACCTTCAGGCCGTCCTTCTCCTTGTATTGCTCTGCTACGTCAGCGTAGCTCTCTCCGCTTACGCGAACATCCATGGTCCTTTGAAGGTCCACTTGCACCGTGAGCCAGCATTCAATCATGACGGGAAAGGGGCGCAGGCATGGTCTGTTTCATTGCCCAGACGGTAGCAGCTTTTTGCGTCATCCAAGCCCTGAGCAATTGACTTGCAATGCTTTTTAATGCAGCTACGTCATCCGTAGCATCGATGGCTCTCGAAAATCTTTCGATTTCAAATTTCTGGGAATCTGTAAGCGCCAACGGTTCCATGGCTTAATTCATGCTAATAGGGCCGAAGCATGTCTCAATTGAATGAGACGCACCATTATTTAGATTCGCTTCTAGTTGACTTGATAGCTCAATAGCACAAATCTCATCCCCCAGCTCACTACCCTTGGACCTCAGGACTGACGCAAGAAAAGCGAAAAAACTGCCAGCAAGCCAAGAGAGTGCGCAAAGGCCAAGTGTTTTGTTGCCAAGCAAAATTGACAGGAGAAGCAGGGTAATTGCAAGTATCCCAAGCATACCGCAAAAGCCATACCAATACTTGCAGGTCTTGATTCTTGCTTTCAAGCTCTCAATCCTTTCATATTTGCTTTCGATCATGGCAGGCCTTCGGGCGACACCCTGATACTAGAACAGCCTTCCCCAATGGGCCAGTCAGCTCAAGAAGGTTCTAGCGCTGGATTGACGTAAACAGGCTTGAACCATTGCACTCGCCTTTCGCTTCTCTTTGGCCCAACGCAAACACTATGCCAATGGCCGCGTCTCCAATGAGACCTAACATTGCCACGCGTCGAATCTTCTATCTTGGGACGATGGCGTTCGCTTGTTTTGCGGAAAGTCTTGCCAATCCATGTTGGAGAAAGCGGAATCTTGCTTTTGCCAGAGAAGCCAATCCCCTTGGTTGCAGGCTTGGGATCAGTTGTCACCAACTCTGGCTCGTATAAATGCACCAGCAAGGAGTTGACAGCGATTCTAATTATTTTCTCAGTATTAGCAGACTTGTACTTGGATTCGCCAGCAGCCTTTACGTTTGACTCGTGCCAGCTTTTCGCGTCAGGAGTGATAAATTCCTGGAACACGTCCATTCCAGACTTGGTAAAGGTAACAATCTGGAGCCCCTTGGAGCCCATCAGCTCTTGCGGAGCCAGTTGCTCTTCTGGGAAAAAAGTTTCTGCAACGGCTCGGTTCTCTTCGCATAACTCGTCCGCGTAAAGGTTTCCAGACTGAACCATAATAGAAATTACTTCATGACCTTCTGCGTCATAAATGGTGTTGCGCGGCAGCATCAGATGAACGCAAGGCAAGACATCAATTATTTCTGGTGGCAATTCTGGCAGTGAAGTCTGAATGAAAGACTCTACGATTTGCTCGCTTACATACCTAGCGCAAGCCTTCGACAAAATCGCAGAGCGGAATGTTATGCACGCAATTGCGCCACGAATGTCACTTTCGCGGAAGCTCCACTCCATACTTTTTGCGCAACCAGCAAGAAGGCAGATCTTCATGTACTCATTCCAGGCCATGTAATTTCTAGGAGATGCGTAAGTGTCAAGCATCTCGTCGCATTTTGAAAGAAAGCCAGCGTCTAGCTCGTTGCTTTGGGCCTTCTCTCTCAGGTCTCGATAGGAAGACTTCTGGACAAAAGCGTAGGCCTCTTTGACTTTGCTTTGAGTCATGACGATTCCTTTGATTTCTGGCTATCCGACATGCCCCAGGCGGAAGAATGCCTCCACCACTCATGCGGCCTGACGCCCTGCCAAGGCATCAGTAGGCCGGCTTGCTTGCCCCATAGCACCATGCCGTGCAAGTCGCCATCCTGCTGGGTCGGCAAGCGATCGTTAATCCAAGGTGACATTCCAATAGCTAGTAGATTGACTGAGCGTATTCTGGCATTACAAAAAAAATCTGTCAAGAACCGTTAATCCCTTGACAGCAAGCTCGCACAAGGCTAAAGTGGACGAGCTATCAACCAACAGCTATGCAGCCAGCCAGCGTCAAGCCTAAAGGTTCACAGGATCGCCCACTCTTGCAGGTAGGAGATCCCGTTATAGTGCGACTTGAATTTGAAGAAGAATTTACTGTCTCGGTTGAAAAGCGTATTGGCAGTTATGTACTGCTGTCAAATGGCATAAAATTTCATATTCTAGATGATCGCTGGAAGTCGAAAGAGCAATGGATTGATGAGTGCACTCGCTCCGTAATTAGCACGATTGCAGAAAAATGAAATCTTTCGCCCGCCTGCTTCTTGCCACGCTGGCAATGACAACAGCCCTGGCCATTTCTTTGGCGCTAATTCTGTTCGCAAGTGCGCTTGCCTATACGTACTTTGGCTTTATCCAAGCGCTGGCTGCCATGGTATTCACGGTTTCGCTTGTTATCACCGCTCTCATGCACTGGTCCGAGCAAGACAGCTTCCCACTCCGCTAGTAATTCGTGGATTTTGATAAGGCGTTCTCCCGCAAGCCATCGTGGGACATTCTCAGCAAAGCATCTGGCCATTGGCCCCACCTGCTGGTATCTATTGGTGGGTTGAGGGACTATCAATTAAACGGCGCCCATCAACCATGCCCCTGTTGCGGCGGTACTGATCGCTTCCGCTGGATGAAAGATGATGGCCCAGCCGGTTGGTACTGTACTCATTGTGGCGGGAAGAACCAGCAAGGCGGTGGAGGCAGCGGCATTGATCTTTTAATGCGCTTACGTGGCTGGAGCTTCAAGGAAGCAATCCAGCGAATCGAAAGTTACTACTATGGCCTGCCATTTCAACCCTCCATCAAGCAAGCAACCCCGCTCCCAAAACAATCAACCGGCAACTATAAGCACTCAGAGCTTGAACGCTTTCTCCTGCTGGAACTTGCTGGTCAGATAACTGATGACGAGCAGTTTTCGCCAGCAGAGGCAAGGCAACGGGTTTACTCTAAGCGCTGGGCAGTTTACGCATCGGCTAATTACGACTCAGCTTGCGCAATGATCTTGCAATTTGAAACTGAGCGTGGTATCGTAGAGCCGCCTCAAGAGGTAACACCTCATGTCTAAAATGTTTGTTACAGGCCAGTCAGATATTGCTACGCGCATGATACATGCGTTGGGTCTTAAGGAACTTTTTGTCAAGTCAATCAAGATGACAATCGCTGCAGATGAAATAATTAGCGTAGAAGCTGTAATTTACCCCACCGAAGACCAGTGTGAAGCGCTCGGAGGAGAAATTGAGAAGTTCACGCAGTTTGGCGTTGTTCGCGGCGAAGTTCAATTCACTTACGAAGAAACGCTATGACAGAGAGAACACCAGAAGAGTTTGCAACGCATCTAAGGAGATTGCTCAATCACTCAACTGATGTGGAAACACATGCCATGATCATCACAATCTGGCTTGTTGGCGTTACGCAACGGTTGACGAACCTGGGCGTTATCAGTGGCGGGGAAATGAAGGAAATTGCTGGCATGGATCAATGGCCTGAAATTGACAAGCTCCGCTACATGCTGATCCCACCAAGGGTGCTGGGTCACTGTTTAGTCAGCTTTACAAAAGCTGCTGCAATCGGACCATTGCAGGAGAGGCTTGCGGAGCTAATTGCAATGTATTACACCGAAACTGGACGAGAAGAAATTACCACTAAATCGCTTGACCGTATTTTCTTGAACTCGCCCGGTAAATAGTGATCCAACCCGACTTCCTTGCTCATCTTCGCCAGCAGTACAGGTCTGAGATGGTGCTCGCTATGGTTCAGCTTGAACAGCTTGTTCCCGGCTGGTGGGAATCAATAAATGACCTTGCCTTGCAAATTGGCAGCGATCGATCCACGGTGAACCGCAGCCTATCACATCTTGAAAAGCGAGGCCTGATTCGTTATTACAGCATCTCCAACAAAAGCGGCACCTGGGTCTGGTGGGTCAAGCGTCATGCAATTGATGCGCCCAAACCAGAAGATGAACCAGGCTGGGATCTTAAGGACATCATCAACAGGCGAAAGATCAGGATTCCCATCAGCAAAAGAAGGGAGTGGGCAGAGGATAAGGGAATCCCGCTCTCAACCTTATGTGGCTTCCTATATGGCAGGCAAAAGGTGCTGAAGAATAGGTGGCGAGTGATGAACAGTCCCTTCGATCTAGAAGTCGAGGTCTAATGAATCAGGGTATCGCTTAGATTTCTTCATAAAACCTCCAGTTGATAACTTGGCTGATTACCCAAAGATCACCAGCCCATGCGGACAATCCGTCTTTCACTAGCGCAGGAACATCAAGGCAATGCACTTCGCCCCAATAGGGAAAATCAGGGTGTACACCAGTATTGATCCAGTACCAACGACCGATGTATCCACCAGTTGAGGTAATTGCCATAAAGGCGGGTCTAGTAGGTTTCGCCATCAGGTGGGGAATTCAATAACGTGATCCAAGATACCCGCATGTCGGACAATGCGTTGCGTACTGAGGCGGCCAGCTGGTAAGCGTCATTGATGAGTTGGAATCCCATAGCTCATCCCCGCATTCAGGGCAGGCGATGCCATTAGGACGCGCTCCGCTTCTGTTCAACCAGAAAACGTCAAGGCGGCTTTTATTGTGTTCATCCAGTGATTTAAGTTCCATTAGCGGTCATTGCGAAAAGATTTCCAAACAAATCCAGCGAAGTGGAGAACCAGCAGGAACATAAATACGGCGAAAAAGATGGTAAGGCTCCACAGAAACACGTTTGCTGCAAGACCGGGTTCTGTCATTTCCGGGAGGACAAGTTCGCAGGCTCACAGCTCATTTGCTTCGCAAGTGTGTTATAGAACTCCTTAATTATCTCACCACTGCTGGGGTTCTGTCAAGGGGGAAGTCTTGTGGCGGAACTGCGTTCCAATGTGCCATAGGCACGCTGGCGGCTGGTAAGCGTAAGCTAAGCTAGTTGTAAGAGGAGGTGGTGGTGGAATAGGGAAAAAAGCTGGTGGGGAGTACTTGTAAATTAAGTTAGTTGTTGAGTGGTGGGTGGAATGGGGAAAAAAGTTGGTGGCTGGGGAGAGTGCATGTCCCTGCGCTCCAGCGATGTCACCCCGTCTAACCTCTGGCCTGTAGGGTGTAGCCTACAGGGTCAGGGTGTAAGGTCAGCGTCCGACTATCTTCAAGGTGCAAACCGTAGAGTTTCCCCCGTTTGATTGACAGGCCTGTATCAACTGTCGATCGTTAATGTTTACAGCAACGGCGAGAATGGCCGCAACGGTTGCAAGGGCAGCGGCGGCTGGGTTGATGTGGGACATGGCGGCGGCTGCGGTGTGGTTTGGATGGGTGGGGCCCATGGTCGGGCCCCTGGGCGGTGAGTTGACTTAGGTGGCTGCGGCGTAAAAGTCGCGGACCAATACGATCCCACTCGGCCGACAGATGGCGAATCGGCCGCCAACGTTGGCAAGCTGGGCCAAGATGCACGTCTGGCCACTGCTGCTCAGGATTTGGCTCCAGCGTCGGGCTTTTTGTTGCTCGGGCTGGGTCGCCAGCACGGTCAGCAGGACCGGCAGGGGCAGGGTTCCGCCTTCGGCCGCGGCGGGGCCGGCGTGGATCTTCTGGCCGTGCCAGTCATTCAGCAGGGCCGCACGAATGACGGCCAGTAGGGGATCATTGCGGCGGGCAGGGCAGGCGGGACCGTCAAGGGCGCCCAGATCCTTGGGGGCACCAATGAACACGGGCCCATTGGGGGCCTGGGCTCCGGGTCCCTTGGCGGGATACCTGCTGGGCAGCTCCACCGGGATCGGCAGGGCAGCGGCGGCCTGCACGGTGGCAGGCGTCCATATCACCGGCTTCGGGGCCTGGGCGCTGGCGTGGGTCGGCGCCTTGGCGCGTTGGGCGCGGGCGACGGCTATCAGTTCATCAAGGCCGATCAGTAGGGTGTCGTTCGGGTCCTGGGGCTCGGGTGCGGCGGCGGCTTTGCGGTTGGCGGTTGTCATGTTCTGAGAGGCGGGTGGGTTGCAGGTTTCCCGCTTGCCAGAATTGTAGCGCAGTCATCTGACAGGTGCGAGCGGGTCAGCCTGTAAGGTTAGCAAAATGAAACAATAGCTAACCTCGCAACCTGTAAGATCTGCGCAGTCACCAAAATTGTAGGTTGTTCGATTAACCTTTAACCTATCAACTAGTAAGGTATATTTTCGCGGGATAGTGAACATAACATTTAGCATGTATTGTATATAGTTAAACTTTAAGATCTACTATCTAACATTTAACACATACTATATATAATTAAACTTACATAATTGCTAAGTTACATTTAGCATATATTGTATATAATTAAACTTATACAATCGTTAAATTACAATTAGTAGATTCCAGGGATATAGTATATTTAGTAACTTACAAACTATAAACTTGTAACCTGTAACCTATAAACTTATAAACTATAAGCTATAGCTTTATGCTATAAACTGTAACCTATAACCTATAAGATATAACATCTAACATTTAACCTATAACATATAACCTGTAACTTACAACCTGTAACCTATAGCATATAACATTTAACCTACGACCTACTATCCTAGCACGTCCAACCTGCAACCTGCAACCTCTAGCCTCTATGGTGCAACCTGCAACCTATAACGTGTGGCCTTTAAGGTGAATGGTGAATGGTGAATGGTAGATGAATGGCTTTTTAAGGTGTAACCTAGATGAATGGCTTTTTAGGGTGTATGGTTGAATGAATGCAACTTTAGGGTGAATGGCTAGATGAATGGCTTTTTAGCCTATAAGCTAGATGAATGGACTTTTTAACGTATAGCCTGTAATATAGATGAATGGCTTTTTGAGTATCATGAATGGCCCTGTAACATACAACAGCGTGATAGTGATAACGTATAAGGTGTAAGGTGTAACGTATAAGGTCTAAGGTTCATTGTAGTAGCCTGGATCTTCTAAGTCATCGCCATCAGGCTGTGGGATGTCTGGTTGGTTCTTGTTAATTGCATCGTAGTAGGTCTTAAGCAGGAAGCCTCTGGCTCTGCCTGATCCAGCCTTTAACAAGAAAGGGCTAACTATATGAAGCTTCTCGCATGTTTTAGGGTCTCTAATTGGAACTAATAGGTTGGCTCTTTGCAACCTTTTAACTGATGGCCATAACGTAGCAATCTTGTGGCCTAACACTTCAGCCACTTTATCTATATGTAACCTACAACGTCCTGTCCTCCAGTCTGCAGCAGCAAGGTAAATCAACAATATTACAACATCCCTGTTTTGAAGGTCTTTGCTTGCAACAAGCTCTGCTACACGCATCATTCCATCACAATAAAGAACAGAGAACAGGCTTGTTTCATCATCCTGCAAGCTTGAATCTTCAAGGTCAAACTCCTCGCCTGGGTCGTTTTGGTACACTGTCGAACCGTTTTTATCGAACCTAGTCATACCAAGGTGTCTGGAGAAAGTAGTCCACCATGATTTTACCATCTCTAGGTTCTCCTTGCAAGGTCAAACCTTAAAATCGGACGGTCTTTGTTCAAAGTCTTTGGTATGACAGGGCGTTTTTGACGTCCTCTTTATTCACTCTCTAACTCACTCCGGGAAGGTCGCGGCAACAGGCCCGAAGGTCGATCGAGAAGGTGCGACCTGGAGCCTGTCGGGTAGGCGTTAGCAGCTTGAACAAACAGCCCACCAGCAGGGGGTGGAATGTATGGGAGGGAACTTGCAGGTTGCGAAGGTGTAAGCTAGAAGGTGGAAGGTGGAAGCTCGCAAGCTCGCGCTCGCAGCTACACTGCGTTTCGCAGACTCGCATCTGCGATGTAAGAGGTAGAATGTACAATTAGTCACCATCTGCCTCTTCTAGTGCAACCAGTAAGTTATCAACACCAAGTGCTGTACTTTGTAGATTCTTCCCAACGTCAGCTAACTTCGCTGCAACGTTTAACATACCAGGTAGATCCCTAGCGTCTAACGTTCTATCTTCATCTAGCATCTTCGATAGTGCAGAGTTTGCTAGGAATGCAATACGTGCAGCATTTAATGTTAACTGTTGACCTAGAGCTTCTTGCTCCTCGCGGTACTTCTCTAACTTACGAAGATGTAACTCGTGTTTTGATGTTTGAACCTGTTTCATCTTCTTTACAAGCTCCGCCCTATCGTAGTCTTCACTCCTACGCTTCCAGTTATTTTTCACGCTAACCCTATTTAAGGACGAAAGTGTAGCGTTTGATACAGTTGAGATATATTGTAGGGAACGCCCCCCACCATACATACAGTAAAGTTTAAA
>Ga0307379_10011902_pt1 | contig 11373 bp, 5 predicted proteins | sample UN2MG_FD_202237 | JGI IMG/M metagenome (GOLD analysis project Ga0307379, IMG submission 202237) | Soil microbial communities from Risofladan, Vaasa, Finland - UN-2 | ecosystem: Environmental > Terrestrial > Soil > Coastal area > Acid sulfate soil | place: Finland: Risofladan, Vaasa | collected... | reverse complement strand
ACAAATTGTACTGATTCTACTGTCGAGAAACCCATGTCGTTGTTCAAGACGCCAACGTACGTCGCAAGAGCGTCAAGATATTCGCCGGCTACAGCATAATAGCTGTCTTCGTCGGAGTTGCGTGCTATTGCGTCGGCAATAGATGACATCTGCTCCTCGGTCGGCGGCGTATTGCTCGAAGCGAACTCACTTATAACCTGTGCCAGGGCGGCTATATGAGAGCCATCGGCATCCTGCAGGATTTTAGCTGAATTCTTAAGCCCCGAACAAGCATTGCAAGGCTGGATGTTCCCGGTTGAAGCCAGAGAATTATTTATCCAGATTTGCACCATTCTCTGGTCAATTCCAATTTCCTCGGCCGCCCATTTGACCAACGCCGGACAACCCGAAGTTTGGACATCAATTTTAAGTCTTTCGAGACCAGGTGTCGCCGGTATTGAAACCGGAACAGGCGGTGCCGGCGGTTTTTCACTGACCGTAATTGTCACAGTAGCTCGACCAGTCTCTCCAATAAGACCCTGTGCATCTGTAACGGTATATTCAAAGCTGTCATCCCCAACGTATCCTTCAGGCGGCGTGTAGGTATAGGTGTAAATGTCGCCCGATTTCGTTATTGTCACCGTACCACCTACTTCAGTAGTGAGCACGCCACCTTCCGCTCCGACTAACTTAACAGTAACGAAATCAAGCGGTCCACCCTCGCCGTCAGGAGTATCGGCGTAATCGAAAGGGCCGGTCACGGGATAGTTCATAAAGGTTTCCGTCGGACCTACATCATTCGCGAAAGGAAGTTCGTTAGTCAGTTCAATTGTAACTTCGGCTGGATTACTAACATTTTCTTCGCTATCAGTGGCTGTGTACCAGAAGGTGTCAGTTCCAACAAAACCTGCATCCGGCTCATAGGTGTAGGTCCCATCTTCATTCAGCGTTAATGTACCATGCTGAACGTCGGGATGCTCGGTATCAATATATTGCACAGCGGTGAGCGGGCCGCCCTCCGGATCAAAGTCGTCGAACAACACACTGTCCTCAGGCGCATCCTTAACAATAGTAAGGCCCATATGGTTATCCAAATAATCATTATCGTACGCTTCCAGTTCTGGCACATGGATTATTATTTCTGCATGATCGACGCCGTCACCCGACTCATAACCCTCAGGATCCTCGGCAGACTTATCGCCCCGTACTTCGGCCTGGTCGGCTTTAGCGTGAGCAGTAAACCCATGCATATCAATATCACCATTACCCAATGCATCTACATCTATAATCGCTTCCGATGTTCCTTCGGTTGACGCTTGTGCCACAGCCTCAAGGTTGTCGTAGATATCCACATCCCCACCTGTCGGATTCAGATTTGTATTTCCTAAAATCCTGATTTTGGCCAGGGTTTCTTCACCTTCTATTATTATACCGTCGTCTTCACCTTTAGCATATGCACCAACAAAACCGTTGAGTTCTACATCGTCACCAGCAGAAAGGTTTACTAAGGCGTGAGCGTTTTCGGCATCCTGAACGTCTTCGATATATGGAACATTCTGTATTCCATCCCCCTGTTGTCCAACAATAACAGCACCATTGACTGTCAGACTACCTGAGGCCGTGACATCGATTTCAGCAGTACCCCAGCCGCTCTCGATAATCAGATCATTTGTTTCTATATCACCTCCATTGTTAGTGGTCAGTTGAATTTTGCCCGCAAAGGGTTTAGAATTGAGGGTTGAGTCTTTAGCGGTTATCAGGTTGCCGGACATAATGCCGCCTCTGCCGGCTTCAATAATTATATCGCCCAGAGTTGTTCTTATCGTGTTGTCAGTGTCATCAAATGAAACGGCACTATTTTCACCTGTTGCATGAAGCTCAATGCTGCCGTATTGGCCTGTGATTTCGTCGTCCTTTATATCCTTGACGGTAATGCCCACTTCCGCGTTTACTATAAGGCTCGTTCCTGCCTGCGAGAGAGCTTCGATATCTTCCTCGTAGATGGTGTCTTCGTCCGGCAGATCCAGCGGATCCAAGTCCGTGGGATTCGGGCCATCCGCAATAATAGCACTCGGAGAATTAATCACCAATTTGCCAGTTTCGGATAATTCATCTCCGAACGAGGCGTCGATCTCACCGGCAATTTCGAAGTCGTCACATGTGATTGTCACGGACCCGCCGTCACCTGACACACTGCCGCCGGTAGCCGTAATCAATGTGTTCTTCTCGATGGTAACCTTACCTTCGACAGTATCCGTACCGGGGGCATTTATAGTTATCGTTCCACCATTGCCGTTGACTCCGGCATCTGCAGCCAAGCAACCAGGGTCATCAAAAACACTGGGACTAATTATGACTTTATCGACTCCGGTCAGGCTGATGCTGCCGCCGTCGCCATCCTCATCAGCAGGATAAGCACTCACATCGATCCTCCCCTTGCTTTTAACGAGTGCTGCCTGGACTTCTACCGTACCGCCCTGAGCAGTAAGGTAGCTAGCCATATAAATAGCTCTTGATAAGGTATCGCCGGCAGCAAGAACTATTTTCCCATTAAGAACATCGACGTTACCCGAGTTCCTAATATCAGGATAAACAAAGCCATCCCCTTTGGAATCTACGACGACTGAAACGTTGCTGCCATCCTGAAAAAGACGTACTTCGTCACCGGCAGCCATTACAACCAATCCGTCTTTAGCTGAGATCGAGCTGATATTCCAGACCTTCTTACCGATAAGAAAGACGCTATTAGCAGTGATCTTAGCGCGGCTTATCACTTCCCCGTCACCTTCAAGGAATTCCATCTTGTTGATGTCAGGTTCAGCAATAAGATCGTTGAATACTTTGTTTGTCATGCCCAGGCCTGAAGCGACCAACTGTGTAACATAGACAGCTGAATCCCCGCTGAAAATGATGCCAGCCGGATTAACAAGAAAAACCCGGCCATTACTAAGAAGATCACCGTTAATCAGTGATTGATTCGCCTCAATTACCCTATTCAACACAGCGGAGCTGGCATCAGGTTGGGCGAAATTGACAGTTTTTAGATCATCGATGTTGAAGCGAGTATACTCGATAATCGTGCTGGCCCCTCCTGTTGTTATCGTAGTAATGTCGCCGGCGGTATTAAAGCTGGCTGATCCCTGCAGAACAGCTTCTCCTTCAATCATGTCCGGCACTGCATCAGCCAGGATGACCGGCAGTGAAGTGTTTAAAAACAGGCAACACGTCAGGAAGTATGTTATAACCTTCCTCCAATTACGACCTTTCGATCTTCTTTCAATTCTTTCCATCATCCATCCCCTTAATAAAATTAACAATTGCTATCTAAATTCATCCATGCACTGTTATCGTTATCACTCCAAATACTATGTACTATGTACTCATCCCCGATATACTTGTTGAGGTAAAACACTCACCATCGGAGCATCGCGCTTGCATTCAGCCGGCCTGACTCAGTGTCATCGGTATCCTTCAGTGGATGGCCATAATATATTGCTCCGCTGAAATTATTCCCGACCTCGAAAGCCAGACCCACACCTACTGAGTAGAGTTTCTGATTATCCCTTTCGGTTGAAACAGGATCTATTATCTTGGTCTGGCCGAAATCGAAAAAGACCAGGGGCGCCAGCTTTTTTATACTCTCTACGTATTCATCGGACCCGGCTTCAGACTCGACCGTCTGGCTGTGCCTGACCAGGTCATACTCATATTGAACCGAAGCCAATATCCCGCCGTCGGCAACAATATCATATTCATCATATCCTCTGACCGAATACATACCGCCGAAGGAAGTCATTTTTGCAGGCACTAATCTATCGCTCGGTTCTATCCATCTGACAGTACCCCTGAACTGCTGAACCTTACTCTGATCCAGGTACTGACTGTGGTTGGCTCCCATTGTATAAATGGAAAAGTCTCGCTCCGCGTTCGTCCGAGCACCCGAGGGCGTCAGAGGATCCCAGAACGCATCCTGGTCGGAACCGCCCACGTTCTGAGCCCAGTTGAATGTCACAGAAGTATTTGACATATCGTCCCTGTGATTAAGATTTAAACCAACTCCAAACAATTGCATCTCGATCTCACTGGCAAAAAACTCAGGAAACAAAGAAGGGGTAATGTCGCTTTTCTCATGACTCAATGAGCCGGTGACATCGAAGAACCATCCGTCAGACTGTAAAAAGGTATAACGCAGTATGGCTCCGTAGAAATCACCGCTGCCGAGGAAATCTATAATCCCGGCCTCCGGTTGTATGTCAAATTCGCTGTATCCTCCATAAAGGTTCAGGCGAAGCCGGGGATCCATTATTGGAAAATCATAGCTTCCGAAAAGCGAATAGTTCTCATCGAAAGAATCCAGGGCGGCCTGCCCAACAACGGTTAACCTGTCATCTATACCTAACAAGTTTGTATTGATAACTCCGGCTCTCGGAGACCATTGTCTTTCGTTGGTTCCGGAATTATCTGCCTGGATAAAGAAATGCCAGGGATCTGTTTCGTAAACGTCATACTGGACCGCCAATGTATCCGCCTCGGAGCCCCTGGACACAACCGCAGATACATGTCTGTCAGGATTAAGATTGAGAAGGTTGACAAGATCATCCAGTTTTTTCTGACTGGCAACTTTATCGAGCTCGACGGGCGACCATGACTCAAGAGCAGAGCGGCGAAGATAACCTTTCTCGACCTCATTTCGTTCGGCGTCGTAATATTTTATTTTTACTTCGCTGACAGGGGCTTCGAGAATGTTTATCGGTAAAATACCATCCACCAGTTCAACGCCATCCTTGATCGCACCTTCCGGCACATAAACATATATGCCGGAGTAATTATTCCCCTGGTACACGGAAAGTATGTATTGCGTCAGGCCCTGAATCGTTCTCAACGAAACTTCTCGGGGCTGGCCGGGTTCCGAGAATACTTCCTGGATACTACTCAGATCGTAAAGATACTGACTGTCAGCCCGGGACAACGGCTGACCGGAAGCATTATAGATAGCTGGCATATTCTCCAGCAACTCTTCAGTCGATACCAGGGTGTTGCCGCTGATGCGCAGCTCTCTTACGAGCAAACGTGTACTTGTATCTTCGGGCAAATTCAGCTCCTCTGCGGTCTGGGCTTCTGCGGCAGACTGAACAATACAGACTACCAATCCCACGTAGAAAAGAACAACCCACATTTTCCTTAATGTACCCATTTTGCAACCTTTCCAAAACTAAGTAATTATCCCTAATTGATTAAATACATCTTCCTTCTTGCCCGAGCTATTATCATATCAAAAGTGGGCATGAAATTCAAGGAAATAATACATCTCCTTATGGCTTTTATGGCGTTATCAGTACTTTCATCGCGGTTATTAGCATTTTTCTGGGACCTGTCAGTTATTCTTTTTGGGTGCGTTATCAATACTGAAAACCGCATTTTTAGAGTTCTTCCGCGATCAAGAACACTTGATATTAAAAGTGAATAGAAGACTGAGAGACTTTCAGAAAATTCCATTTTAAAGAAAACACTCCATTATATTTGAGATGCCTGAAGCTGATTGTCTGCTATTTATATCGAATTTGTATATTGTAATACAAAGCTTCTCGTTATGTCAGTTTGTCGATGTTCTTAGTAACTTTTATAAAAGCTTCCAAAATATCGTCTATATCCTTTTTAGGCCCGAGAAAAGCTATTATGCCTTCCATGGAAAGTTTCTCATTTCCACCGGCCCTGATATTATCTATTATCGGCAACTGCAAAGAATCTCTGTATTTTTTAAGGCGTACTTTCGAAAATGATTTGCGAAATTCGTCATACCCATATCAGGCTGATTTGATTTTTTTACAGATCGCCACGGCGAAATATGTGGAAGAGTATTCGATGACCAAAGAAATGATAGGCGAGAAGCCGACGCTTGTCGAAGTTCGATACGTCGGCGGAAAAATTATTCTGCCGGGCTTCCGTGTCCGGCATCGCGGGCAAGCGCATGGAAAATTCCACCTGCTGTTCAATATAATCCCTGGCAGAACAACGGTTGACGCAGGAACAATTCAGCCTGAGCCCTCGGTCGCACTTTACTTATTTTCCGGCATATTCAAAGTGCCCGGCTGCCTTCAACTTTTTATAGTCAGGCAGGGGTTTCCTGCGAACATAGAGCGACCGGCGGTTGTGCCATAAAATGCTTGCCGCCCTATCCAGGCTATAGTGCTGGATTCTTTTTCGCCCGTCGGCCCAGAGAGATTCACAACAGTTGCATACATTAAGCCGTTTATCATACCACCAGAGCTGAAAGCCGCCGAAGGATCGGTACCGGTCGTCCTTTATTCCAAAAACTTTGCCGTAATAAAGTAACTGTTTTATTTGGGTCTTGTTTTCGACACTGATCTTTTTCATCTTTAAATCCTCCATGAAAATTATCAGCATTCCAGCCAACCTTTGAGGCTTCATTAACGTAAGGCGTTTCTCCGAAGAAAGGTAACGCATTCTCTTGTATTTTTTATATTAAGACGGATTTGTACATCTTTCCCGGCCTCGCCTTGTTTCTTTTATCATATTCGGATTTAAGATTTGAGCATTCTCTGTTTATATTAGACGTACGAACAGACGGATATGTTACAAAGATTTTGAGAAATAAATAAAATGCTCTAAAAACAGCCCATTTTCGCAGGAAATATTCGAGCTTTTTTAAGAATTCTTGAAAAATAATTTATCGCCGGACTTTTCTCGTTATCGGGTTTAAGCAGGGAAATTCACCGGGTATGGGAGAATATATTAAAGATGTTAAGCTGGAGCTTTGGGCGATGGAAAAAGAGTAAGAAGTCTCAGGTTAACAGGTATCTTTGCCTGGGTTGAACCGGTTTATCCCACCGGTTCAAGTGACATCAAGAAAGGCTCAAGACTAATCGTCAAATCTGCCGATGCACGATGTTGGATAAGAAGAAAGAAAAAAATTATACCAGACTGGCCTTGCCCCTGTGAATAAGAAGGCGAGTATTTCAAAATTTAAAAACATAGAATTGAATTAAAGGAATAAACTCGTTCTTAGTCTCACAGGGGCTTTTTTTCTATCTGTTATTCACACCGTTATCGCAGCCATTCATACGAACTGTTCGGCCGTTTTTATTGACGGCTTATTTGTAATACACAGGGCTTCCGCGGCGGCAGTTTGAAATTGACGCGTGTCTTTCTGCTTTCGACTGAGAATTCATAAGTCCCGGCCGTCTGCCGGGCGCCACTGTCCCCTGCTGTAATAGTAAGTTTGTAATGACCTGGTTCGAGCAGATAAAACTCGGCCGACATCGTGCGCTGCCGTTTGCCGAAGTCGAACAGCTCGGCGCTGAATCGGCTCGATGTCGATTCGGTGACAAGCACGGCTATGTCACGAGGTGGTGTTAGCCAGCGGACCGCGTTGAGCGGGAAATACAAGGCGTCACCGGGATCACCCGTGACCATCGAGTAAAGCAGGGACGGATCGGGACTGCTGATTGCTGTAACGGGCTCTCCGAGAATGCCGTTGCCTGTGAACAGGCTCGGGAAGCGCAGGACACGGTCCGTATAGCGGACTTCGCTCGTGTAACCTTCGAAGTTTATACGCAGGGCCTCGGCGTTTTCCCGCAGCGCAGATAAGAGCGGGCCGGGATCGCCGTGCAGGCGAAAACGCATATACGGCGACATCTCTCTTGCGAGAAGCTCGTCGAACTCGGTGTCGCCCGTCAGGAATCTGTATTTGGTTATAACACTCGCCAGGCTGCCCAGTCTCGCTGCGCACCAGGCTTCGGTGCCGGCGGCCGGTTCATTCCGGGGCGGCGAGCTAAGATACTTCAGGCGGATATCGGCCATCAAGCGGATTGGTTCGAGATACTTACTCTGCCCCGTCATGTGATGGTTCAGCAGCAGCGTGTGCGTCATCAGGTTCATTTCGCTGGGATAGAGATACAATGTATATTCGCCGTGGTTCCTGGGGTCCCACCAGTTCGGCCCGGCGCCGCCGATGTCGCCATCGGGCCAGTGGATTGCGGTGGGGATAATTCCGGCGGGCTTGCCGCGTTCGCTTCGGCCGGCGGCATCCACCCACGTATCCATCCATGCGGCAAAGAGATTGGTGAGCCGCTCGTCCCCCGTTCGCTGCCAGTAGAGAAGCGTTGGTTGAACTACCCGAGGGTGATATACCGTGTCACAAGCTCGTTGCGTGTTAGTATCGATTTTACATGCGGTGAAATAAGTGCTCTTGAATTGCAGAAAACCTCGCTGATTTCGAGCGGTCCAGTGCTTCTCGGTGAAATCTGCAAGACCAAGCGCATATTTGCGCCAGAGATCGTTTTCCGGGTCGAGATGCATCATCGGTGTTATCGCGTCGGCGGAATCCTCCGCCGTATGTTCGACGTCCGACATGCGGGTCGTGTAGCCATATTTCATGTGCGGCTGATCCATCAGAGCTTTGGAAAAGCGGGCCTGTGCGCCGGTAATCTTCGGGCTGTCGAATCCGATGAGAACCGGCACCCACCAGCGCCACATTTCACAGTCGTCGCCCCAGCCGCCGCCGTACTGGCCGTCTTCCTGCATGCGGTTGTCGATCCACCACTCGATGATATCTGCCAGGCGTTCAAGTCCTTCACGCTGATAAACCGCCCAGGCCGGCGCGCCTGGTACGGTCTCGTAGTGCTTGTATGGCCCGGTTGTTTCCGGAGTTGTCTCAGATAATCCAAACGCGCTTCATCGCTGTTTGTGTTGCCGGCCTGTTGAATAAGGGCCCGAACCGAGTTATCATCAGCCCCGGCCTGTGCCGCAGGAAGCAGGCAAATCAATCCCGCCGCGAGCCACACAACTGCCGCCGGCCATGAGATTCCTTTTTGTTCGTTGTCGCTGCTTAGCGTCATTTTGTCCCTTCCGAAATTGTCCATCGAGTCTGCTGCTATATATATCCTCAATGCCTGATTGTCAATATGCGTCTTGGTATGTCGTTCTCTCACCGGGTTGGGACAACCGTTCGGAATATATTTGCTTGTCGCTTACGGCTCATCTGTTATACTTGGCGAATATCAGTTTTACATAAGAACAAGCTTTGCAAGAGTTAGAACAATGAGGAAGGAAATTTCGCTATGAGCAATCCTGTTAATCGCCGGGATTTTCTGTGTATGGCAGCAAGTGGAGCTGCACTATCTTTTTTGCGTGAAGGCATTTCTCTCGCTCGGGGCCGTTCGAGAGGCCGTCGCAAAATGAACGTCCTTTTTATCGCCGTGGACGACCTTCGCCCGCAGTTGGGCTGCTACGGCCAGAAGCAGATTCTCTCGCCGAACATCGACCGCCTGGCAGCACGAGGTCTTCTCTTTGAGCGGACGTATTGTCAGCAGGCGGTCTGCGCGCCCTCGCGCGCCGTTGTGCTGAGCGGCGTCCGCCCGGATACATCCAAAATCTACGACCTTAATACGCCGCTCCGCAAGGCCATGCCGGATGTGATCAGCCTGCCTGAGCATTTCAAGAACAACGGCTACGAAACAATCTCCATCGGCAAAATCTACCATCATCCCAATGACGACCGGCAGGGCTGGACTACCGAACCCTATCGCGCCGGGACCTTTCCCGAAGGCGCCTGGAAGGGACGGGGCTATCTCACTAAAGAGGCCATCGCCCAGGTGGAGAAGTATAACAAAGCCAATCCCAAGATGCAGGGCAGAGGCCCGGCATTCGAAGCCGCCAACGTACCGGATAACGCCTATCCTGACGGCGCCAACACTGACCATGCAATCAAGGAACTTAACCGATTAAAGGAAAAACCTTTCTTTCTTGCTATGGGTCTCTACAAACCTCACCTGCCCTTCAACTCGCCAAAGAAATATTGGGATATGTATAAGCACGCAGATATTAAGCTGGCCGACAATCCCTTTATCCCAAAGAACGCCCCGACCTACGCCACGACCAGTTGGGGCGAGCTGCGTAATTACTATGGCATTCCCAGCAAAGGCCCGTGCTCCGATGAACTGTCGCGGCAACTGATTCACGGCTATTACGCCTGCGTTACCTACATCGATGCCCAGGTCGGCCGGCTGCTCGCTGAGCTCGACCGGCTCAAGCTCAGCGATAATACTGTAATCATCCTCTGGGGCGACCACGGCTGGAAACTCGGCGAGCACGCCGGCTGGTGCAAGCATACAAACTTCGAACTCGATACCCACGTGCCGATGATTCTCAGCGTACCGGGCATGAAAACCGCCGGCAAGCGCACCCGGGCATTTACCGAGTACGTCGATATCTACCCGACCCTCTGCCAGGCGTGCGGCCTGACAATCCCCGACCACCTGGAAGGCCGCAGCATGATGCCGCTTCTCGATGACCCGGAGCGTCCATGGAAAAAAGCCGCTTTCAGCCAGTATCCGCGTGGCAAAGTAATGGGCCACACAATGCGCACCGAACGCTTCCGCTATACCGAATGGCGGGACAGAAAGACGAACGAACTTATGGCACGCGAATTATACGATCACGAGAAGGACCCGCAGGAAAACGACAACGCCGCCGCTCAGCCCGAATACGAACGTGAAATTAGTCGGCTGTCCGGGATGTTAAAAAGTGGATGGCGCGCCGCCCTGCCGGATTAGAGTATAATCGCGAGCGTTAAAAAGCATGCCGGGCCGCCGGATCCGATTGTATCGGAATTCGCGGCCCGGCCTGGTCATCGGTTTGTCCGGCGTTTGTTTACGATTGCCCCGAGCGCTGTTTCTCCCTCATCTCTCTTTGCTGCTTTTCCATCAGGGGAATAAATTTCATAAAGGCAGATTGGATTTCCTGCAGGTGCTTCTTCGGCAGTACCATCTGAAATTTCATTTTACCATCTTCGGTAGTCCGTCCGGCAAATGCAATACCGCCATGGCTCTGAACTTGATCCTGCGAATCCGCACCTTCGACCATAAAGCGTGTTACCATATTGAGCGCGCATACATAATTGAAAGTGCCTACGACATCGGCCTGTTCGCTGCCGTCAATCGCATTCATCGCGGCCTTCATCTCAGCGCCAATCTTTTTGGGACCGCCGGCCTTTACCTGGTCGATAAGCTCGCGGATCATCTTGTCCGCATCGTCGCCAATCGTATAGACGCAATTGTTATTCACGAAAGCCCAACTGTAGTGAAGTCCATCGCCAAACATTCCCCCGATCATCTGGCTCTGCATTGATTTCTCGTTAATCTTGAAATTCACCTTGGCCGCATCGATTGTCACTCCTTTGTAGTTGCCGGCGCCGCGGTTAATCTTGACATCCATTTCCATTCCGAAGCCTTTATACAGATCGCCAAAGGCCCCGTCCTCCATCATTTGCAGCTCCTTTTCGAGCACTTCCTTGAATGCCTTTTCGTCCTTGACCTCGATGACGTACTTTCCCCAGAATGGCGTAGAGCCCTTGCCGTTAATCCCTATCGATAT
>Ga0307379_10011901_pt1 | contig 11373 bp, 13 predicted proteins | sample UN2MG_FD_202237 | JGI IMG/M metagenome (GOLD analysis project Ga0307379, IMG submission 202237) | Soil microbial communities from Risofladan, Vaasa, Finland - UN-2 | ecosystem: Environmental > Terrestrial > Soil > Coastal area > Acid sulfate soil | place: Finland: Risofladan, Vaasa | collected... | reverse complement strand
GAGCCCGGGCGATCTTCGCGGTCACGGTGACGTCGTCGTCGGTGACGTTCGTCTCCGGGTCCTGGGTGCCGTGCTCGAGCTCAACATCCATCCCCATCCGGAACTGCTCGACGTCGAAGGGGCACGTCGCCCAGTCGATGCCGATCAGCTCGCCGGCCGTTTGTGCTTGATCTACCGTGAAGTTGGTCTTCCCACTCATCCACGTGAGGATACCTGGAGGGCGGTCCGCCGATCGCAGCGCCGGCACTGCAGCAGCTGCGCTCACGGGAAGATGACCGCGCCGGTGCTCTGCTCGGTCAGCGTGATCGCCAGGGCCGGGCAGGCCTCCGCCGCAGCGACCAGGTCCGCGTCGCCGGCGGTACCGATCACGACTGCAGTCTCCCCCAGCGCGAATGCCCCGGGGGCGCGGTCGACGCAGTCACCGTGGCCACTGCACGCACCTTGATCGATCGTTGGTATCAGGGTCATTGGATCATCTCCTTTGTCGGGGCTTCACTGATTTCAGTCGGTTGCACGTCCGTCTCATCGGCGGCCTCGATCAGCCGACGCATTGCTGCGAGCTCCCGAGGGCGACCGACCGCCAGCCCGGCTACGGGGCGCGTGTCGCGCCGGTACAGGACGGCGAAGTCGCGGTTGCCCGGCTCGCCGCTGATCCGCACCTCGTCGGCGCCGGCAGTGTGGCCCGCGTACTGGATCCGCAACCCGTACTGATCGCTCCAGAAGCTGGGGAGCGGGGCGGGGCCGGGCTCGCCACCTAGCATCGCGGTCGCCGCGGCGACGCCCTGCCTGCTGGCGGCATCCCAGTGTTCCGTCCGGGCATAGTCGCCGAGCCGTTGGTCGTAGGGACGACAGACATCACCCGCCGCGTAGACGTGCGGAAGCATCGTTCGGCCCGAGGAATCTGTGCGGATACCGTCGGTCTCGAGGCCACTGCCGGCCAGCCAGTCGGCCGCCGGGAATACCCCGACACCGACGACGACGGCGTCGCAGTCGATCCGCTCGCCGCCGGCGAGCTCGAGCTGCTCCACCCTTCCGTTGCCGTGAGCCGCCGCGATCTGCGTCGAGAGAAGCACCCGGACCCCCTCCTCGCGATGCGTGTCGACCAGCCAGCGGCCAACGTCGGCGCCGAGCACCGTCCTCAGGGGTAGGTCGAGCGCCTCGATGATCGTCACCTCGGCTCCCTGAGCCCGGGCCGTAGAGGCGACCTCCTGGCCGATGAAGCCGGCGCCGACGATCACGAGCTGCGCGCCCCCTCGCGTCTCCGATCGCAACCGGCGAGCGTCGGCGAGAGTCCGCAATGGGAAGGCGTTGCTGAATCCGTCAAGCAGCGGCAGCGACCGAGCCGCGGCTCCCGTTGCGATCAGCAGATCGTCATAGGTGAGCGAGCAGCCGTCCTCGAGCTTCAGCGTCCGGGCGGTCGGGTCGAGGCCGGCGGCGCGTGCCCCGAGGATCAGCTCGACGCCGTTTGAGGCGTACCAATCGGCCTCACGGAAATGGAGCTGCTCGGCGTCGAGATCGCCGGCCAGGATGCCCTTCGAGAGCGGCGGGCGGTCGTAAGGCGCCTCCTCCTCGGCGCAAATGATCCGTATCGACGCCTCGTAGCCACGGGCGCGAAGGGTTTCGGCGCAACGCTGGGCCGCCAGGCCACCACCGGCGACCACGACTCCGTTTCTGGCCTTAGTGCCGTTTTCAGAGGGGTGGCCACCACCGGCCTCGATGGGATCTACTGCGCTCATCTGCCGAGCTCCAGTCCGGGCCGGGCGATGCCGGGGCGATTGGTGGGCGGTGGGGTTGCGCTCCGGCGCCGCTTGCGGCGCATCGGCTCGCTGGTACGGACCGCGAAGAGGACCGCGATCGTCGGACCCGTGATCAGCAGCCACCAGCGCAACCAGGGCGTTGAGGCATCGGTGCCGGCACCGAGCGTGTGTACGACGGCCATCCCGTAGACGACGATCGTCAGCCGGTGAGCTCGGCGCCAAAGCCGCGGGCCGATGCGCTTGCGGGCATAGAAGCTGAGACCGAGGGCGGCGGCGAGGTAGCCCCCGGCGATGCCGAAACCGGTCCACAGCGGCCGATAGTCGATCGCGCCGGGAATCGTGATTCCGCTCAGCCCGGGGTGCAGGAAAGCGTCGCCGAGCAAGGTGACCCCGTGAATTGCGATTGCCAGAAGCCCGCCGAGGGCGAGTTGCTCGTGCAGGGCGACCATCGTCCGGGCGCGGCCGGGTTTGCGCATGATCCGCCCGGACATCATCAGTCCGAGCACAACCGAGGCGGTGATCAGAGCCAGGGCGACCAGCCCGGAGGCACGGCTGGCGATCCACCAGAGGTGATCGTTGAGAGCGGGGTTCGTCGGGTTCATGCCAGCACCGGGCCCTTCTGCGGGGGCGCGGGCAGATCGGCGACGACCCTCACAGTGAGTCGCGGGCTGACCGCGATCGGGCCCACCCGCTCGACCTCGCCGTCATCGTGGACGATCAGGCCGCCGGAGGCTGCGAGTAGGCGGCGGGCGCCGTCGGGACCGGAGAGCAGGGCCGCCTTCGAGAGCGTCTCAGCCTCGACCCCGGTGGGCGCCAGCGCGGTCACGCCGACCAGGCCGGTCCAGGCCGGCTCGCCCGTCGATGGGTCGAGCAGGTGGTGGGCGAACTGGCCGTCGGCGCGGCGCCAGACCCGGACGTTGAGCCCGGAGGTGGCGACGGCGCCCCGATGAACGCCAAGGCTCTGGTCCTGCTCTCGGGTGAGCGGGTGCTCGACGAGGACCTCGAAGGGTCCCGTGTCGGTGTCGGTACCGCCGACCCGCAGATCGCCACCGCAGCTGATCACGAACCGCCGCTGGTGGGCCAGGCGCTCGGCCAGCAGGTCGGCGGCGAGCCCCTTGCCGATTCCGCCGCTGTCGACGCGGATGCCGGGCGGGCGGCGGATGACGCCGGCCTCCTCGTCGATCTCGACCTGCGCCCAGCGGCGCTCGGGGCTCGGCTGAGCGGGAGCGCGGCCGGGTGCGAGCAGTAGCGCCTCCTGGAGGCGGGCGGGCGCCGAGCCCTCGAGGGATTTAACGTAGCCGGCGGCCTCGATCTCGCCGACCAGGGTCGGATCGACAAGGCCGTCGGTGGCGCGGGCAGCATCGACGCCAGCCGCGACCGCGTCCCGCAGAAGCGGGGCGGCGGGCACCGCCTCACGGGGGTCGGTGTTGAGTGCGCAGAGTTCGCTGTCAGGCCGGAACCGGGAGAGGCACTGCTCGTAGCGCTCGATGAAGCGCCGCGCATCTTCGGCGACGCGATCGGGCTCGTCCCGCTCGTCGCGGTCACCCCCTTCAGGCCCGGGACCGCCGATGATCAGGCGGACCTCGGAGCCCATCGCCCTGAATGTGACGTCGGCGCCGCTCATGAGCTCGCCGTTACGGGCGCGGGGGCGGGGGCGGGCGCCGGGGCCGGAGCAGGAGCGGCCGCGGGAGCAGGAGCAGCCGCGGACGCCGGGGCTGAACTCGAGCTGGGGACCGACCCCGTCGCGATCGGGACACCCGGACTGACCGCTGTCGGCTTCGGGGGCAGGTGCACGACCTTGGTCTTGATCAGCTTGCGGTGGATCACCGGGCGCGCGGCCTTGGTCGAGGCGACCTCGGTCGCTGCCGATCCCAGCGCCGGGTCATTGCCGGTGCTCAACTGAAAGGCGAGGAACTCGAAGAGGACTGCGAAGGTCGCCAGCGAGAGCGCGATCGTCGGCAGCGCCCGCGGCTTGCGCCTCGGCCGGGCGGCGGCCGGAACCGTGGCCGCCGCCGGAGGGGAGCCCGCGCCCTCGGCTTTGTTCGGGAGCAGGTCAGTCATCCCCACCACCCTCGCTCTCATGCTCGGACTCCCCGCCGTCGTCGTAGTCGCGACCGTTTGGTCCGCCGCCGCCACTGGTGTGGGTCGAGACGGGCTGCGACGACGGCGCGCTGACCGGCGCCACGGCGGGCGTCTGAGCCACCGTTACCGGGGCCGGTGCCGAGGACGAGATCGGGGCCGACGATGGCGAGGTCGGCGAGCCTGCGGCGGACATCGACTTACCCTTGTCCTTGGGCCGCACGTGGATCGTACGGTGGACCACCTCTGTTTGAACCTTCGGCTTCTGCTGTGTAGAGGCCGGAGTCGCTTTCGCCGATGCCGGCTGTCCGTCGTTGGCGCCGAGCGCATATCCCGCCAGGCCCCCCAGGCCGAGGACGGTCGCCCCGGCTGCGATCTTCATTCGTACGTTTGCCACGATCTCGTTCTCCTTCGTAGGTCGAAGTGGTCGGAACGAGTGTGCGGGGAGGGCGGTAAGGGGACGCACAGGCCCAGGTAAGGCGTTGGCAAAGCCTGCCGGCGGCGGGCCGAATCGGCGCCTGGCGGAGCTACCCTCAGCTCATGGACGCAACCGAGCGAGACCGATCTCGCGGCCCGCGGATCCTCTTCGTCGAGGATGAGGAGGGAATCTCCGAGCCGTTCAGCAACGCCCTGCGGCGAGCAGGCTTCGATGCCGTCGTCACCCGAACCGTCGCCGGGGCGCTCGCTGAGCTCGGCGAGCGGACCCCGGATCTAGTGCTGCTCGATCTCGCCCTTCCCGATGGCGACGGCCGCGACATCGCTCGCGAGATCCGCAAGACCGGCGAGACCCCAATCATCATGCTCACCGCACGCGGAACGGAGTCCGACCGGGTCATCGGCCTCGAGATCGGGGCCGATGATTATGTCGTCAAGCCTTTCTCGTCCGCCGAGGTGATCGCTCGGATCCGGGCGGTGCTTCGCCGTAGCGGTCGGCTCGGCGGCGCACCCGCCACCGACGTGCGCCTGACCTTGGGCCCGCTGGTGGTCGATCAGCGCGCGCGCGACGTGAAGCTCGACGGCATTGAGCTCAACCTGACCCGCAAGGAGTACGACCTGCTCGCTCTGCTGGCCCGCAACGCGGGGACGGTGGTGCCGCGCGAGCAGATCATGGCGGAGGTCTGGGACCCGAACTGGTGGGGGTCGACCAAGACCCTGGACGTCCACGTCAGTTCCCTGCGCCGCAAGCTCCTGGACGACCCGAGCGAGCCGCGTTACCTGCACACGGTCCGCGGCGTGGGCCTGCGCTTCGCCACCGCCGCCGAGCTGGGAGCGATGTGAGCCTCCGGGTCCGCCTACTCCTGGCGATCGGCTACGTGTTGTTGGTCGCGATCGTCGCCTTCGAGGTGCCGCTCGCGATCAATACCGCGCGCCGCATCGACTCCGAGGTGCGCGCCCAGGCCACCGCCCAAGCGGACCTGCTCGCCGTGGCGGCGTCAGAGGAACTCGACGAGGGCCGCGCCGCGCTCACCCCGCTTGTCGAGACCGTCGCCGAAGCGGTTCGCGGTCGGGTGATTATCGTCGATCACCGGGGTCGACTCGTGTCGGACAGTGAGGGCGAGGCCCGCGGGGGCTCGTTCTCGAACCGACCAGAGATCGCGCAGGCGCTCGCCGGCGATCGATTCCAGGAGGAGCGCCCCAGCCAGGACCTCGGGATGGAGATCATCGCCACGTCCGCTCCGATGATTCAGGGGAACGCGATTGTCGGAGCGGTGCGGATCACCCAGGGCGCCGACGCCGAGGCCGGCGCTGTCTTCGATTCGATCAGCGGGCTGGCCCTGATCGGGCTGATCGTCCTCGGGATCGGGCTGATAGCAGCCCTCGTCGTCGCTGGGCAACTGACGCGACCACTGCGTGGAATGACCCGAACGGCAGAACGGATTGCGGCGGGCGATCTTGATCAGCGCGTCGACCCAAGCGGCAGCAGCGAGCAGGTGGCGCTCGCCAACTCGTTCAATGAGATGACCGGGCGGCTCTCGGAGTCGCTGCGCAGCCAGCGCCAGTTCGTCGCCGACGCCTCACACCAACTGCGGACGCCGATCACCGGCCTGCGACTGCGACTCGAGGAGGCGCAGGCAATGCTGCTCTCGACGGAGTCCGGTGCCACCGCGCAAGCTGCCGCGGAGATGAAAGCGGCGACCGGCGAGGTCGACCGGCTCGCCCAAGTGGTCTCAGAAATGCTGACCCTGAGCAGCGTCGGCGAGCGCCGCAGCCGCCCCACTCGAGTCGACCTATTCGAACTCACAAGCGATGCAGTTGAGCGCTGGCGAGGGCAGGCCGAGCGGCGGCTGGTAGGACTGCGGGCGAGCTCGGCTGCGGGCGGTCTCGCGGTCTGTGCCCGCGAGGATGCCGAACGGGCGCTCGACGCGCTGATCGAGAACGCGATCCACTATTCGCCAGAGCACTCCAGCGTCGAGGTCCGTGCCGCCGAGATGGAGATCGCCGTGATCGATCACGGGCCCGGGATCTCGCCGGATGAGGTGGAGGCCGTGTTCGAGCGCTTCCACCGTGGCCGAAGCGGCCGAGCCGGTCCCGGTGGCACCGGTCTCGGCCTCGCGATCGCCCGCGGCCTCGCGCGTTCTTGGGGCGGAGACGTCGTGCTGCAGCCGGGACGCCCGCAGGGAACCTGCGCAATCCTGCGCTTTGGATCGGCGCAAGGCTCACCTGAGAACGTACTGAGCGAGCGATGAAGGGATCGGCAAACTTGAAGATTCGCCCAATACTGCTGGCCGTTGCCGGGCTGCTGGTGGCAGGCGCCCTCGGCGCAGCCTCCAGCCAGCTCACCTCCCAACAGGTGGGGCTCGCTGGACAGCCGAACTCGGGCAGCGCGGAACTGGTCGCGGGAGGGGGGAGCGACGCAGGAGGTCGAAACGCGGATCGCAGTCACAACGCGCGGAGGCGGCCGGGCGGGCGCAAGGGCGCGGGCAACGCCGGCTCGTCGACGCCCCCGCCACCGCCACCTGCGACGAGCACGCCGCAGGGCGGTGAGGAACCCAACACACCCTCGCCCTCGGAACCAGAGAGCGAGGACTCGGGCGGGGACGGGGACGGGGACGACTGATAGCCGGGTCTCTTTAGGAGTTGCGTCGACGCCGCTGGCGCCGGCTCGGCGCGGGAGTCGGGGTGGCGCGCCCCTCAGCGCTCGAGCCGGCTGCGGCCGCGACCCGGGTGCCAGGAGTCGATGATCAACTTCTCGCGGGAGTCGTTCAGCCCGACCCAGACCAGCTCGGCGATCTCGAGCCGGAACAGGTGCATCGCCTCAATCCGGTGCTCGGCCTCGCGGGCCTCGGGCGAGGCCTCGGCCATGACCACGTCGAGCACCGACTGCTCGAAGACTTCCTCGCTGGAGCCGGAGAGCTTCGCGTCCCCGATCCAGTCGGGGGGATCGTCGGAGCCGCTGTGGATCGCATAACGCGGATCGCGCTGCAGATCGTGTGCCTTGAGCGCGTCGCGCATGCTCCCGAACCAGGTGTCGCCGGCGGCGAAGATGAGTTCGACACCGCTGATCCGCGGCGAGCCGTCCCGGCGCAAGGTCGCGATCGTCTTGTGGACATGAGCGTCGAAGCTCGCTTTCACTCGCGTTGCCAGCTCGGGCTCCGCCTCGAGGATCTCCCCCCAGCGGGCGATCGGCTCCGGCCCCTCGTCAGGCGCTGCGACGGACGCCGACCTCAGCGTCGTCGTCGGCGGAGTCGGCGTCCTGGGCGTCCACGGCCTCGTCGGAGCCGACTCGCATGTCCGCTCGTTTGACCGCGGCGCCAATGAACTCGCGGAAGAGCGGCTCCGGATCGGTCGGACGGGAGTTGAACTCAGGGTGGAACTGGGAGGCGACGAAGAATGGGTGTCCGGGGAGCTCGACGATCTCGACGAGTCGCTCGTCAGGGGAGGTTCCGCTGATCACCAGACCGTCGTCCTCGAGTCGCCGCCGCAGCATGTTGTTGACCTCAAAGCGGTGACGGTGGCGCTTGTAGATGACGGCCTCGCCGCCGAAAATCTGCCGCGCCATCGTCCCCTCGTGCAGTTTCACGGGGTCGGCGCCGAGCCGCATCGTGCCGCCCAGGTCGGAGACCTCCTTTTGCTCGGGGAGCAGATCGACGACCGGGTACGGCGTCTCGGGGTCGAACTCGGCCGAGTTGGCGCCCTCCATGCCGCTCACGTGGCGGGCGTAATCGACGACCGCCATCTGCATTCCGAGGCAGATCCCGAGGAACGGAACCTCGCCCTCGCGCGCGAAGCGACAGGCGGAGACCTTGCCCTCGATCCCCCGCTCTCCGAATCCGCCGGGGATCAGCACGCCGTCGGCGGCCTCGAGCGCTTCGGTATCGAGCTCCTCGGAGCTGACCAGATCGACCTCGACGTTGACGCCGTGGTGATAGCCGCCGTGCTTGAGCGCCTCGATCACAGACTTGTAAGCATCCTCGAGCTGCACGTACTTGCCGACCAGCGCGATCCGCACCGTGTCCTCGGCCGCGTCGGCGCGGCGGCAGAGATCCTCCCAGTCGCTCAGGTCCGGAGCCGGGGCGTCAATCTCGAAGTGATCGAGGATCAGGTCATCCATGCCCTCGGCGCGAAAGACGAGCGGCACCTTATAGGTGTTGTCGACATCGCGGGCACTGATCACCGCCTCCTCGGGAAGCGAGGCAAAGAGCGCGATCTTGCGCCGAATCTCGCGACCAAGGCCGCCCTCGGAGCGGCAGATCACCGCGTGCGGCTGGATCCCGATCCGTCGCAACTCGTTGACCGAGTGCTGGGTCGGCTTCGTCTTCAGCTCGCCGGCATGGCCGACGTAGGGGACAAGCGTCAGGTGCAGGAACATCGCGCGCTTCGGCCCGAGATCGGTGTAGAGCTGGCGGATTGCCTCCAGGAACGGCAGCGACTCGATGTCGCCGACCGTGCCACCGATCTCGGTGATCACGAAGTCGACCGACTGGGCTTCGGCGACGATCAGGATCTTCTGCTTGATCTCGTCGGTGATGTGCGGGATCACCTGGACCGTGCCGCCGAGGTAGTCGCCGCGGCGTTCCTTCTTGATCACGCTGTTGTAGATAGCGCCCGCGGTCACGTTCGACGCCCGTGAGGCGTTCTCACCCGTGTAGCGCTCGTAGTGGCCGAGGTCGAGATCGGCCTCGGCGCCGTCTTCGGTGACGAACACCTCGCCGTGCTGGAACGGGCTCATCGTGCCCGGATCGACGTTGATGTAGGGATCGAACTTCTGCAGCTGCACGCGGAAACCGCGGCTGACCAGCAGACGGCCGATCGAGGCCGCCGCGATCCCCTTACCGAGGGCCGAGACGACGCCGCCGGTGACGAAAATGAAGCGGGTCTCTCCAGCGGGGGTTCTTGGCGCGTGACTCATCAACCGCAACCGAGTCTAGCTGCCGGGTGGACGGAATCGTTCGGGCTACGCTTGGCCCGCCCCTAAGTTCCGCGATTTTGCGGGGATTCGTTCGTGGGGCCCCCGAGCGCGGGATCCGAGCCCGCCGAGCGGCCGATCCGGTCGAGCTGACGCAGTACCGGCAGCCGCTCGATAGCCGTCGAGATCGAGCGGAACTCCCCGTAGACGGTGAGCGCGACGATGATCGCCAGCGCCACGAGACGCGCCTCATCGCCAAGCGTGACCAGCAACGAGACCCCGGCGAGCGCTCCAACCAGATTCGCCCCCGCGTCGCCCAGCATCGCCCGCTCGCGGAGGGTCAGCGCCGCGCCGATCAGGACCGGTCCGATGAAGATCCCGAAAAGCTCCAGCGGGTACGCGGTCCAGGCGCCGAGACAGAGGCCGGCGAGCAGCAGGACGAACGCCTTCTCGACCCTGCCCGGCCGCAGATCGAGCAGGTTGAACATGTTCGTCGCCAGCAGCAGCAGGGCCAGGTCGGCGATGTAGGCGAGCGACTCCTGCCCCCGACCCGAGACGGCGAAAGCTGCCAGGCCAAAGGCTCCTACGGCCTTGATTGCACCGGTGGAAAGGCGCCCGGAGAGCACCGCCCCGGCATGCCCGCGCCAGCCGCGGGGAGTGTCGCCCTGATGGCCGCGACCGAGCATGTCGTCGAGCAGGCCGAGCAGGGCGACGCCCAAAGCGAAGCTGAGCCAGCGACGGAGGTCGGGCTCGAGCAGATCGAGATCGGCCCGATCGTCGAGCACCGCGAGCGGCGCGAGCGCGACCAGCGATACCGAGATCAACAGGGCGCCAAGTGGGAAGGCGAGCGTTCTTCCGCGCCAGTTCTCGGTCGTCAGGCCGGTGCGGACCATGTCCTCGCACCAGCGGGGCAGAAGAGCTGCCGCCAGCGCGAACGAGAGCCCGAGGCCAAGCAGCGTCACGGCGTGGCGGCGGGCCGATCGGCCGGATTGATCAGCTCGGGCAGGAAGCTGTCGGCGCCCGGCTTGACGCCGTAGTCACCGCCGGCGCCGAGCAGCGAGAAGACCAGCGCCACGCGGCCGGCGACCAGATCCGCGTGATCGACCGTCGCGATACCGGCATCCGTGAACGGCGCCAGGGTGGTCGGCTCGGTGTCGGTCCGCTCGACGGCGACGACGCCGGCGGCGGCGCTCTTGGCGCCGTCGTAGATCCCGGTGGCGAGGGCGTCGGTGTCGTCCTGCTGATCAGGGTCGAGATCGCTCTCGGGGGCGCCGGTGAAGACGATTCGGTCGACGTTCTCCAGCGTGCCGCTGAAGCGGGAGAAGAGGGTGCCGCGAAGGTCCGTCAGCAGCTTGCTGCCGCCGACCAGCCCGGTGCCGGCCGACTGCCCGAGTCTGGTTAGGCCCTCCCCTCCCCTGCGGGCCGATGCGAACTGGGCCGGTGCCGCCTCGGCAAGCGCCGCCGGGTCCGGGGGCACAGCGACGACAGCGACCGCGTCCACCGACGCCCCGGCGGGCTCCAGTGCAGCCTCGATCTCATCGACGGTCTGGCCGGAGAGCTCACCGAAGCCGACGACTGCAACCGAGGAACCCGCGAGCCTGCCCGCCACAAGGGCCGGGTAGATGCGCTGGCCGAAGTCACGCTCGCGCGCGAGCTGGCTGTCGAGCTCACGGGCCTGAGTCTCGGCCCCTTCCAGGTCGCTGCGCAGGCTGTCCTCGAGTTCCTGGGAGGCCGAGGAGACAACATCGTCTGCGAGACCGACGCCGATCAGGATCCCGATCGCCAGAGCGATGAAGACCGCCGCCAGTGAGGCTGCGTGGTATCGGCCGCTGTATCCCATCGTCCGCGAAGCCTGCCACGCATAGGCACTAGATGCCGAGAGCGTCCTGGATCTTCAGCCAGAGCAGCTCGGTGACGTTGTCGAGGGCGGGCGCAGCGACGAGCACGATCACCAGCAGAACCACGAACGCGGCGAGAAACATCGCTGCCCCGCTGACTCCCATCCCTGGGCGGTAGAGGCGGCTGACGCCCTTGGCATCGACCAGCGTCTCCCCGACCCGCAGTCGGGTCAGGAACGTCGACGACATCCCGGCCCGGTTCTTGTCGAGGAACTCGATCAGGTTGAAATGCGCCCCGACGGTGACGATCAAGCGAGCGCCGAGCTCGTAGGCGAGCAGCATCGCGACGTCC
>Ga0307379_10011900_pt1 | contig 11375 bp, 8 predicted proteins | sample UN2MG_FD_202237 | JGI IMG/M metagenome (GOLD analysis project Ga0307379, IMG submission 202237) | Soil microbial communities from Risofladan, Vaasa, Finland - UN-2 | ecosystem: Environmental > Terrestrial > Soil > Coastal area > Acid sulfate soil | place: Finland: Risofladan, Vaasa | collected... | reverse complement strand
TACTATTGATTGCATATTACAAGCATATTACATTTCATTAAAAATATTATTCTGATATTATATCATAACAATAATTATCTTCAATCTAAAATCATGGAAAATTTAAACGATAGTTTTGAACAAACTAAATTATTGAAAAAATATTATAAGCCAGATTTCTCTCAACTTTTTAATAAAATAAAGGATATAAAAACTCCTGTTAAAAGAGAAATATTAATGGGGCTTCTAGATGGAAATTGGCATTCTGAATTAGATTTAATCAGATTAGCTAAAAAACAACAGCAGTATATGGGTGCTGTTACCTTAGGAACGATGGTTATTTCTTTAAATCAGACATTAAAAAATGATTATGTTGAACGACAAGTAGTAGATGATAAAATGTATTACAAATTATCAGATAATTACGTCGGGCTTTCTAGAGCGGCCTTCAACAAGTTTAAATATAACGTGGATTAAATTTTTCATTCTTCTTTTTTTAATGTACTTTTAGCCATCAAATTAAGAATTAAAATTAATACTAGAAGATAATATCCAATTCCAATATTCATAAAAATAACTCCTAAATTAGATAGATTAGTTACTACAAGCTGTATAGCATATACAATTAATAGAATTGATGAAGATAAAACATTGAGATTATATAATTTCAAAGAATTATTTGGATTAGATTTTTTTGGTGAAGCAAAATATTGAACTTATGCTGACAAAGACTAAAATTAACCAGAAAGTCAATGTTAATAGATTTTCTGGGAAAATTAATGATGTTATACTAAATCCTTCTTCATTGTCTAATACGATACCCCATATATAATATTCTGTTGTATTAAATTTATAAATATTTAATGGAATTACTATATTTTGATATATAGGTATTTTTGCGATTATAGATAACATCAAACCAATAATTCCTCTTATGATTCCTGACTTTCTAGCCATTTTTAAATTTACCTCAACTCATTGGATGTTTAATTCTAGAAACAATAGCTAAAATAAGATCTAATAATAACACATAAAATCCAAAATTTAAATAATAAAATATATCAAAATATCCAAGTTCCATACCAATAATTAAATTACTGTAGATGGGAATCCCAATTAGAAAATAAGCAAAGATGGTTCCGATTAATGCTAAGTTAAAATTACTCATTCTTCGTCCTAACTTGTTTTCTTTTCCACTAGCTATGAAAGCGGTTATTATAGATAATAAAGATAGACAAAAAAGAAATAAAAATGTTACAAAATCAACCTCAAGCCATGTGTATAAAGTCCCATTATCTATAATTCCCCATAAGAATACTTGAAAATCACCAACAGTCATCATTTCAAGTGAAATTTTCGAATATTATTTAATAAAGGGATTAGTTAAACCAAAATATGTCAATACCCAATTTGAATTTGCGCCATTAGAGCCAAACATAATTCCTAAAGGAATGAATTGAAAAAATAATAAGAGTAAAGTAAGCATACCAGATAAAAATGCAAATTTATTCATAATTTATCAATACTGCATTATCCATTTAGATTAAATATTGGTTTAATAATTTTAATATTATCTTTTTACACATTTATTATCAGAAATTATAAATAATTGGCAACTTGAGCAAAATCCTTTGCCATTTCTTTCTGATAATCCTTCATTCCAACATGCTGGGCAGAAATAATAATTAAATGGCTTATTATTTTTTCTTAAATACACTTTAAATATATTAAAATTACAAATTGAGCAGGTAGATTTTAATAATGTTAATCTCCCTTTTTTGGGAAGTGATAAATACTTCTTACACTTGTCATCGGAACAAACCAAAAATCTTTTCTGCTTCAAATTAATAAATTTCATAGGATAACTGTTACAAGAAGGACATGATGATGTTGTTTGTCTTATGACATTTTCTGTAGCTGATTGTAAGTTGTAGCTTTTTACTTTATAATTCTCAAGTACTTTAACAATATTATTTTCGTTTTCAATGAATTTATCAAATAGTTCCAAGAATTCTTTCTTTACTTCTGATATAACTTCATCCATGCTTCTCATGCCATCTTGGATTTGTTCCAATTTCATCTCAACAATTTTAGTAAATTCAGGTTTAAGGAATGGGAGCCAGATTTTAATTAATATTTCAATTAGAAATGTTCCTAATTCCGTTAATTGATAGTTACCTTTTGTTCTGCTAATCAATTTACGAGTATTTAGGATTTTGATAATCTGGGGTCTTGTTGATTTAGTTCCAAGATGATTCTTTTCCATTAATTTTAGTAATGAAGGATCAGAATAATGTGGAGGAGGTTTAGTATTTTTTTTATTAAAAGTAATTTCTTTAATAGCAATTTTGTTACCTATAATCTTTATCTCATTTTCATAATGTGGTTTTAAGAATGGTGCAATTTCATAAAATCCTTCATTGACTAAGGATACAACTTTAGAATAAAATGGTTCCTCTTTGATTTCTAATTTTAAATCTTGTTTAGATTCTGTTGCATTTTCTCCAAATAGCGCTAAATAATGCCTTGTTAGTAAATCATAGACTTTTTTTTGTAGATCATTTTCAAATATTGAAGCGGTAAGTTCTATACTTTCAAGAGGTGTAATCGGAGGATGATCTCCTTCATCTTTCTTTCCTTTTGTTGGATTAATTCTTTTTGCTTTAAATAATTTGGATGTATATCTTCCATACAGGGAATGAGGGATTATCTTATTCAAAATTTGTAAATGGTCAAAATTACTCTTATAAACATCACTATCAGTTCTAGGGTATGATATGATCTTATTTAAATAAAGTGAATTCATTGTTTTCAATGCTGTATCTGCTGTAATTTTCAGTTTTTTAGTTAGCAATATTAAGGCTTTTGATGTATTCAAAGGAGATGGAGGTGTTTTTACATTTATTTTCTTTTTTTGGTCTATAATAAATGCAATTTTTTCATTTTTAATTTTTTGATAAATTTCGAGAGCTTTATTTTCTAATTCTTTAATGAAAGGATTTGATGCGTGAAATGCTTTAAATGTTCCATCGTCATGAAATAAATCTGATTCAATAGTAAAATAGAGTTCAGGGACGAAATTATTGATTTCTTGTTCGCGTAAATACATTAAATATAATGAACTGGTTTGGACACGACCTATTGAGGTAAACGTAACGCCAAATTTGGTTAAAAATGATTTTAGGGTGTTAGTAACTTTCCTTGTTGCAGAAAATCCTATAACAGCGTCAATTATTGCTCGAGCTTCTCCCCTTTCTGCCCAACTATATTTAGGGGGAATAAGATGATTAAATTTGTCAACAATTTCTGTTTTCTGAAGTGAACTCAGCCACATTTGGGAAACTTTAATACGGGGATTAACTCTTTGGATAAAAGGAAGTCCATCTAATAATCCAATATTGCATCCTTCAATGTCTGCATCCGTTGCGATTACAACCTCGTCACATAGTTTTCCATATTCTACAAGTGCATTGATATGAGCACTTGTATATTTTACCGGGAACTTTTTAATCGCCTTAGGATTAGTTATTATTTCTCTAGGATCTGAACCAGTCCAACTCTTAAATTCTGCTGTATTTCTATATTCTAAAATGTGTCCTCTTAGAGGTAAAATGTAAATATCTTTAGAAGGGACTTGATAGACGTTAAGATATTTACTTTTTTTGATGGTATTAATTGGACCTAATGCTTCTGCAATCGCTAATGCTGCCTTATTCTTCTCTGCAATTATTAGATGTGCCATAATAACATTTTCTAAAGAAAAATTATTTCATTTCTAATTTTACTATTGAATAATCAATTAAAAAATGCAGCTAACAAATGAATTAATGAAAATTTTATAAATCAGGAATTAATTTATTATAAAAATCTCTGAAATAAATCATTAGACGCATGAGTTTTTTTCCTTTATCATTCACATAATATTTAGTCGGGTTGGAAGGCCCTTTTCCGATAATAATTTTACCATATTTTTTTAAAAACTCCTTTCTTATATCAAAGAAATTATTTACAGCAGATCTTGAAAGGCTCATCTTATTTATAAGATTATCAGTTGTAACTACGCTTTTTTCTTCCGAAATTTCAAAAAGTGCAAAAAGATAATCAATAAGGGATCTCCTTATTTCAATATCTGTTCTTAAAGGATTTTTAATAGATTCCTTGTTATATATAAGATTTTGTCGATATTTTTCAATAATGCTCTTACAATCATCAGTAACCATTCTAACAATATTTTTATCACCAAAAATTTCATTTACAAATTCAATATCATCATGAATGACTCTATGACAATTACGACAAATATAACCACCTTTTTGGTCCTCTAATTTTTCAACAAGCTCAGAGCAAGGAAGCGAATATAAGTTTTTAACTCTCGCTTCTCTCTCTTCTTCTATTTTTTCTCTTTCCCAAAATGTCATTTTTTTTAATTCATTTAAATGGTTAAAATCAAATGCAGTTAGGTGTTCATTTGTGTTAAAATCTCCACATGTGGGACAAACCCCCGCATATATTCGATCAATAATGTATCTTTTTTTTATATTATAAATAATCTCCTTTTGCTTCAACTTAGATTTTTGTCTACTATTTTTTGATTTGGTTTTATAAAAATTATCTACACAAATCATAGCAAGTATATGAATAAATTCGGAAGGAAGGTCAAATATATCTTGAGGAAATTCTTCAGGTATATTTTCCCAATTAATAAATTTTTTAAAGTCATTAAAATAAGAGGAATGAATTAAATGATGGTGAACGGCACATCTTAATATTACAGATTCTGATTCCATTTTTTTTATTATATTTGGTAAAAAATATGGATTACCTCGATCATTTTGGTGAAGATTCTTATTGTTGGCAAATAGATTATATAATTGTGGTGTTGAATATCCCTCTATCTTTATGTCTTCATGATGAAATTCTTTTGACTTTATTCTCAGAAAAGATGTATTTGTTGAAAGTCCTTCTTTTTTACATTCTGGACACATTGCTATTTTCTTTTTTTCATCAAAATATTCTCCACCATAGAGATGATTTATTATATATAGTTTTATTCGGCTCCCAATGATTGTTACTCGTTCAGCATTTGTTCTTTTATTTTCTCCTGATTGCATTTGAGGGGGGAATAAATTGGAATATTTAGTATTTTTCAAAATATTAAAAATATCTCCAATTACTCGTTGAAGAGAACGTTTTTCTAAAAATAAATTAATATTTTTATCTCTCATTAAATATCTAACAAAATGTTTGATAGAAAAATCAGCATTAATAATTTTATGAGATTTGTTTGATACTATCAATAGCTTTATTATATTAACCAAATCGGAGAAATATTTTATAAATGTCTCTGGATAATTAAATACCATATCTTGAAGGATTTTAATCTCTTTCTTCAATAAAAAATCTTTCTATTTTATATTGTGTTATTTAATCCTTTTTCTAATATTTAAGTATTTTTATGTCAATTTCGGATTGCAATCATAGATGCAATACCTTAACTTAATCTAGAATATAATGAAAATGACAATCAACACTTTAAAATTAACTCCCATTTTTTCTATGAAATTATTGAGTATAAATTTAAATTATACTATAACCAATTTCTAAAATATTATTATTATTTAGGTCCTCATCAAAGCATTTGGTTCTTTATCTTCAATTTTTATTAAATCTTCTATGCATATTTTTCTAAAATTATTGAATTGGCAAGCCCAACATAATTTATTATTAAGAAAATTTATGCAACCACAATAAGAGCACATCTTAAAATCTTCTGGATGTGAGAGAATCATACCTACTTCGTTATACCCTTTTAATTTTAATTCAGAAATTCTTAATTCATTCAAATAATTCAGTAAGAAATCAAGCAAGTAAAGATTCGCTATAGTTCTTCCTTCTATTTTATAATCTTTACCACACAAAATACTTGATAATTGAATTATTGAATCGATAGTAGGTGTGGGCACGTTTAAAAACACTCCTAGTGACGCAATAGGTACAAGTCCAGTTGGTACATCCTCAGTAAAGTATCTTGTTATCAATTTAGCAGGAGCATTTATATTTTTATATGCTTCAACTTTTTGAATAGCTTCGTAAATATTCGCTCCATTTACACCATAAGATTTCTCTGCCCATTTATAATATTTTAATTGTTTTAAATATAGCTTTTGAAAAATCTCATTTAATTCTAATTCAATATTCTCAATTACTTCACATACTCGAGAAGTTGCTCCTTCTTTATAAAATTTAAATTTTTTACCGAAATCCATCATGCCAGCATTCAATAAAGATATTGTTGGATGTAGCAACATTCCTATATTGTTTAAAGTTACTTCAAGATAATTATCTACAGGAGTCAGTTGAGGAAATACATTATTTAGTATATCACAAACTATATGCGTATATTTATTGGGAAAAGTAGCAAAATTAACTTCGTTTTTTATTTTAATTATTTCAACTTTATTTTCAGGAAGTTCTCTTGAAGTAAAAAGTAGGGTTTGAGTCTCGCCCACTTTAACGAATTTATTCAAGTTTTTGTTTTCGATAATTCTTTTAACTTCTACCGATCCAAATGTTCTTCCTGGATTTAATATGATAATTTGATTGGTAGATAGTATAGGAGTCAATTCTTTAGCAATATTCTTATGAGCAGAAGCGGGAGTGACCACCATTATTACATCTGCGTTTTTTACAGCTAATTTTAAATCTTGTGTAACTAATTCCAGAGGAAAAAAGCCTTCTAATGCGCCTTTTGCTTCAATTCCTCCTTTTCTTTTAATTTCACTTATCCTTGAATAGGAGCGATTATAAAGCGAAACAGGGTGTTCTTTTGACGATATGTAAGCAGCAAATGCTCTCCCGCCGGATCCTGCTCCAATTACGCAAAATCTCATTCGTTCATCACCTCGCCATAATTATTTTCCTTTTTAAATTTCTCCTCTGAAAAAAAAATAGTTGAATGTGTTTCGATGATTCCTTTAATCCTTTGTCTTTCGTCCAAAATTTCTTGGCGCTTATTGTCCCAAGAATAGCACGCACCGTTTATTATTTTCGTTTTAATCTGACCTAATGCGAATTGATTGTTTTTTAAATGGGGTGCATCAAAAATTCCGTATTTTACAAGCCGATTCAAGATTCTATAATTTACATAAGGATTTTTTCTCTCTGACGAATTTTTAGCTAATCCAGGAATTATGATGTCAACAATGTATTTTGCTTGTTTTATTAATTCTTCCTTTCTTTTCCGAATTTCCTCATCAATAAGATTTAATTTACTGGCAAATGAAGTATTAATTACTTGATCCACAATACTGCAACTTTCAATAATATCCTCTGGACGAGCAGCATGACTCGCTTCAGAATAACTAACAACATGAACAATATCAGGTTTTATTGCTAATTGTACTAACGTGGCTGCAGCTAAATGTCCTTTAGCCTTATATAAATCTATTGGAAAACTTGCCAATCCTGTTCTAACTTGTTTAATTAATGAAAATGAATTGTCTCCTAAGGTTTGAAGAAGTTCATCTTTAGCTAAAATTTTAGCAAGATCCATATCAAACGAGCTTGATGGAGGAGTATTAAACATATACTGTGCTATAAAATTTTTGACACCTAATTTTTTAGCTATAATTCCACATAAATACATATCCGCAACAGCAATTACATCTGGTGCATCTCTAAGACTCCAATGGTGAGGATCGTTTATCTCTACAGGCACATCATTTTCAGCACACCATTTAATTGTTTTTAAGTGTTGTTTTATAGATTCTTTCAAGGTTAGAGGTCCTCTCCCATCCATCTGGTTAAACCAGAAAATAGGAATAGCTGCCCAAGCATTTTTAATAGTTTTTTTATATAATTTCGCTAATTCAATAAAGTCGCACGTTCCCGCATAAATTCTAAGCAAAGGATAATTTCCTGTTAATCGAGCTTGATGCAGTTTTTCAAAATCCTCTTGACATTTTAAAGGAACGCCTCCAGCTCCAGATAACTTATCAATTTGATCTTCAGGATGGAAATAATTCTCTTGAGTATTTTGATCAGGTGCTATAGAAATAACATCTAAGACTTCTGAATTGGAAATAATTTTTATTCCTTCTACTGTATCTTTGAAATTAGGTAATCCAAAATGTGCTCTAATTATCGGGTATGGTTTTTTCCATTTTATACGGGAGATTAAATCCATTGGAATTTCTAATTTCCTTTTAAGATTTTGTTTTTCACCTTTTAAAATTGAGATTACTCTATGTTTTGATTCGCCTCCTATGAAGTATTCATCAAACTTATTAAACTCTTTTGCTACATTGATGACTTCTGAAGTTCCTGCGAAGTATAACTTACCTGGTTTGTTTTTAATTTTTTCAAAATTTTTAAAAAAATTCTTAAGTAATGGTATAACAGTTAAAGGAGTCAAACGATAACTAAGTCCAACAATATCGGGCTTATAAATTTGAATTTCATTTATCAATTTCGAAATTGGGGTTGCTGGACCTAAAAATTTACATTCATAACCTAACTGGGTTGCGATATTAATAAAATTAGATGGACCCGCAACGTGAACACATTGTCCAATACACGCAGTCAGTATTCTTTTTTTATTTTTTAATATTTTATGATTTATTTTTTTCAAAATATCACCCCCTATTTTTTTAGGAGAATAAAAGAAGAGTATTCTCTGATTTTATTCATAAAATCGATTTGTGCTAGATACACAATTCGATCTTTTTATATTAAGAATAAACAATTTTTTCACTTTGAGTTGATTTCTCATAATTTTTAAATCTCAACTATTGTCTAGGAGTAATTTCGATATTTAAGTATTTTGATCATTTAAATACGAAATATAACATTGATCAGCATCAGTACCAATAATACAATGAGTTGATATTTTGGCATATTCTTTCAAGGCATTTATATGAGCACTAGTATTTTTTATAGGAAATTTTTTAATTGCTTTAGGATTAGTTATTATGTCTCTTGGATTTGAACTAGTCCAACTCTTAAATTCTTCTGTATTTTTATATTCTAAAATATGTCCTCTTAATGGTATAATGAATAAGTTCCTAGAAGGAACTTGATAAATCTTTAAATATTTTCCTTTATTAATTATCTTAATAGGTCCAAGTGCTTCTGCAATTGCTTGAGCTGCTTTATTTTTTTCAGAGATTATGATTGTTGACATTTATTCCGATTTCCTACAATCTAATAAGAATAATTTCTTTGATTTAGAATATAAATAAAAACTCAGATTAAAATTTCTATTTATTACTTAATTCGTTAATTATTAAAGAAAAAAATGCTAATTTAGATTGGTAATGCGAAAATAAACTCACAGCCTCTATCTAAACCTTGAGAGGTTACCCAAATTCTTCCCCCATGAGCTTCTATTATACCTTTCGCAATATATAGACCTAATCCACTCCCTTTCTCAAATGTTGAAAATGTTTCTGAGTCTTGATCTATTGTCACAAATTTTCCAAATAGCTTATTAATCTCAGTTTCTGTCAATCCTTTTCCATAATCCTTTATTTTAAATAACATTTCAATATCCTGGTGGCTTGCTGAGATTTCAATCTTATCATTTTCCTGCGAAAATTTGATAGCATTTGAGAGTATATTTAAAAATACTTGAGATATTCTAAATTGATCAATATTTAATTCGATATCATTATCAACTTCAATAATTATATCTAAATTTTTATTAATGATTTGAAAATGAAGTTCATTGATAATTTCTGATATGAGTTGATAGATATTTTCCGCGTTTATATCTAATACCATTTTCTTAGCATCGATCTTCATTACATCCATTAGTTTATTTATATAATCCTCTAATCTCCTAACATTATTTAGTACTCGACCTAAATCCTCCTTTATTTCAATTTTTAGATTTTTTTCTCGTAATAAAATTAAATCAACATATCCCCCAACAGAAATTAATGGAGTTTTTAGTTCATGAGCTGCAATGCTAATGAAATCAGTTTTCAATTTATCTAATTCCTTTAATTCAATATTTTGTTCCCTTAATTTTCTTTCAGATTCTTTTAATTTTTCTTCAGCTATTTTTTTTTCAGTCACGTCTTGGACTATAATTTGAACAACATTTTCAGAACCTATTTTAACTCGTGATAACTCAGAGTGCACCCAAGAAGGAGATCCATCCTTCTTATATATCTTTGTAATATTTATTTCAATTTTTGGATCATTTTCCGGGGAAATGGGAAATAATAAATCATTAACATGTTTTATAGCAGATATGGTATCTTTTGGGTATATATTTAAGAGGTTGAGATAATTCTGATCAATTAAATCCTTTTTATTATAGCCAAACAATAAGGATACTGTAGAATTTATATCTAGTATAATCCCATTATTATCAATTACAACAATTCCGTAAGGCGAGCTCTCATATAAATGTCGATATTTCTCTTCTGACTCTCTTAATTCCTTAGTTCGCGAAAGCACAGTTTGTTCCAGCTCTCGATTTAAGTTTATTAATGCTTCTTCAAACTGTTTGCGTTCATTTATGTCTCGACATATAACGATGCCTTTGAAGACTCCATCAGCATCTCGAAATAAATTTCCCTTAGCTTCAATCCAAATCCATTTTCTGTCCTTATGTTGAATTCTTAATACAAGTGTTTCTTTACCTGTTTTAAAACCTGAAATTAAAATATTTTTAGATGATTCAAAATCATCAGGATGAACTAAATCTAAGACTGGTTTACCAATTAATTCGGCACTGGTGTACCCTAACGTTTCAAAACAAGGTTGATCATTAATATATTCAATTTTAATCTTTTGATTCACAATAGCAATGATATCATAGGCACCTTCTGATATGAGCCTGTATTTCTCTTCTGATTGCTTGAACTCTTGTTCCAACTTATATTTTTCAGTTACGTCTTGACATATTCCAAAAAATCCAATAATATTTTCCATTGCATCATATTTCAAATTAACAGATAATTCTGTAATAATATCTTGACCATTCTTCTTAATTGACTGATATGCCAGATATCGCTTACTCTTTTTAGTTTTATACACCTCATTGAAGTCAGAAAATATCTTAGATTTATCATCAGGATGAGAGATAATGGCATAATTTTTTCCAATAATCTCTTCTTTAGAATATCCAAGGATTTTACAAAGAGCGGAATTACAGAATGTGAATTGACCTTTTAAGTCAAGCTCAAAGTAACCTTCAGTGATGTTTTCTAAAATACTACGATATCGTTTTTCAGATTCTTTAATTCGCTTTTCTGCTACTAATCTCTCACTAATATTATTATATGTTGAGAGAATCCCGATTACATTATTTTCTAGATCATGTAATGGAATTCGATTAACCTCAAACCAAACTTTTTCTCCTCCATCAAATAACCAAGATTCAATAG
>Ga0307379_10011896_pt1 | contig 11376 bp, 11 predicted proteins | sample UN2MG_FD_202237 | JGI IMG/M metagenome (GOLD analysis project Ga0307379, IMG submission 202237) | Soil microbial communities from Risofladan, Vaasa, Finland - UN-2 | ecosystem: Environmental > Terrestrial > Soil > Coastal area > Acid sulfate soil | place: Finland: Risofladan, Vaasa | collected... | reverse complement strand
CCTGAGACCTCCTCCCGCTTCGGCGCTATGCTGTCGATCTCGTCGATGAATATGATGCTGGGGGCGTTCTCCTGGGCCTCCTTGAATATCTCCCTGAGCCGCTCCTCGGACTCGCCGTAGAACTTGCTCATGATCTCGGGGCCGCCTATGTGGTAGAAGCTGGCGTTGGTCTCGTTGGCAACCGCCTTGGCCAGCAGGGTCTTGCCTGTGCCCGGGGGGCCGTGCAGCAGCACACCCTTGGGGGCTTCTACACCTAGGCGCTCGAAGAGTTCCGGGTGCTTCAGGGGCAGCTCGATCATCTCCCTGACCTTGGCTATCTCCCTGTCCAGGCCGCCTATGTCCTCGTAGCTGATCTTGGGGATGTTACTCATGGCCTGCCGAGGGGCCTTGTCGGTGAACGCTATCTGTGTGCCCTGGTTCACGATGACGACATCGGCCCTGGGCTGGGCCTGAGTGACTACAAGGTCCACCCTGCGGCCCATGATGTTGATGGTTATTACCGTTCCCTGGCTGATGACCCTGCCCTCCAGGAGCTGGGCCAGGTACCGTTCCCCGCCCACGATGCGCAGGGGCTCCGTGGGGTACAGGGTGAGCTGTGTGGCCGGCCTCGCCTCAGCCCTCCTGACTGTGACCCTGTCGTCTATGCCTACGCCGGCGTTGTTCCTGGTGAGGCCGTCGATCCTGATGAGTCCCCTGCCGTACTCGGCCGTCTGGCCTGGCCAGACCTTGGCGTAGGTCTTCTGGGCCCCGGTGATCTCCAGCACCTCGCCGGACTGCCACCCGTTCTCCTGTATGATCTTGGGGTCTACTACGGCTATGCCTCTGCCCACTAGGTTTGACGGGGCCTCCGCTACTCTGAGTGTGATCTTTTCCATTCTGATAATCTCCTATTGTGTCTAGTTGACTGGGACGTCCACTCCGTCCTCTCGGGGAGCCTCCACCAGGTCGAAGGAAAGGTCCAGCACCCCGTTGTTGTACGTTGCTTTAGCCGAGTTAGGGTCCACCTTGGCGTTGATGGGCACCTCCACGTCGTAGTCTTTACCGCTGTGGCTGGCGGTGACCCGCACCGCTGTCTCGGTAGCCTTCACCTTGATGGATTCCTTGGTTACCCCCGGCATCTCCACCAGGACCCGGGCCTTCATGTGGGCCGCGTCGCAGTCCACCTGGGTAAGGGGTTCAACTGCCTGGGGTATGGCTGGCTGGGGCGTGCCTAGCGGGGTCTCCTGGCCGGGTAGGCCTGTGCCCCACTCTCTAATGACGGGTTTTCCGTCCGGCCCCATGGTCATGGCGTACCCGTAGGTCCATGTCTTGACGTTGGGGTCGCCTGGGCCCGCGTTGAGCTCCGGGTTTACTCCCAACTGTTTGAAGATTTTTTCCATGAACCTCTCGAAGTCGTCGTTTATCCATGACATGTTATCTCACTGGAGGTGACTGCTGAGGCCCAGAATATAAATCTTATGTCAAAATGTCATATATCTGACATATTTTATGGGTTTCCGTCAACAACACCGGATTCCCCCGAAAACATGACTACATGTCATAAATTTTTATATTACGCTGGTTTCATCATGAAGTGATGTCAATCAGGCGGCGCTCAGTCCAGGAAGCGGTACGGGTCATCATCACCCAGAACCCCTACCTGTACCGGGGCATCAGGATGCAGGTCATCAACTACAGCGCCGCGGCCAGGTACATCCAGGAAGACGTAGAAGACCTTGCAGGCAACCAGGTGGACCCCAACACCATAGTCACCGCCATCATGAGGTTCAGCAAGGAGGCCCTGGACGAGGCACCACCGGAGACCCGGGGCGCCCTCTACGGGTCCAGGCTCAACCTGGTGACGGACGTCAAGGAGCTGAGCCTCAAGGTGAGCCGCAGGGAGCAGACGGAGATCATCGAGGCGCTGATGGAGCACCAGAAGCAGGGCCTCCCCGTCAGGTTCCACCAATTCCCCGGCAGCCTCAAGGTGCTGACAACGGGCGACGCCATGACCCAGCTCATGCAGGACCTGTGGCAGTACGAGCCCAAGCTCTCGGAGGGCTACGCTGAGCTGAACATAACCACAGCGCCGGGGGACGACAGGTACGACAGGATAGCTCTGCTGACGGACCTCCTCTTCAGGAACGGGGTGCACATGGTGGACGCCTTTTTCACCGGCGACGAGATAAGCCTCGTCATCCACGAGGAGGACGCATCCAAGGCCTTCGAGGCTCTGAGAAGCCAGACCCGGTGACAATAGCCCTAGGCGTCCCTTTTCTCAGCCACCCTCGTCCTTCTTCCGGCCAGGGCGTAGACTGCGGCTATTCCTATCAGGGTGAAGCCGGCGGCGAACCGCAGCGCCCCCCTGCCACCGAAGCTCTCCGCGATCACCCCCAGGAGCAGGGGGTTCACCATGCCGCTGACGTTGCCGAACATGGAGTAGACCGCCATGGCGGTGCCCCTCAGCTCCTCCGGCGCCTCCTCCGCGACGTAGACGTTGCCCGAGGTCAGGTAAATGCCGTAGGCCACCCCCTGGAGCCCCATGAGCACCGTGACCAGGACCAGCGTCGTGGCCCCCGAGACGCCATAAACGGTGGCCGCGCTGAAGGCCAGACCCAGAAGCATGAGATTCAGCGCCCTCACATGCCTGGTGAGGGCGCCCACCGGGAGCCGGACCAGGGTGCTGGCCAGGCCCCTGGAGGTCAGCCCGATGCCCACCTCGGCCTCGTCGAAGCCTATGTTGACGCCGTAGACGGGGAAGAAGAGGGTGACGGCTATGTACATGAGGCTGTTCACGTAGTTGGCGACCCCCGACGCCAGTATCCTCGCGTCCGCGAGAAGGTCCCTGAGCCCTGGCGCCTTCCTCTCAGGCCCAGCCACCGCTCTTCTCCTCTCCCTGACCAGGCTGAGCACCAGGAGCCCGGCGACGCCCAGGGCGCTGCTGATGACGAAGCTGGTATCGGCCCCATACAGCTTGGCTGTGAAGCCGCCGATGAGGGGCCCCAGGGTGAAGCCCAGGCCCATGGACGCCATATATATCCCCTGAGCCGTGTTCCTGAACCCCGGCTCGGCCATCTCGGACATGAGGAGGAACCCGTTGCCGAAGACGAGGCCCAGCCCGAGGCCGAGCCCAACCCTTATAGGGTACAGGTGGAGGGGCGATGAGGCCAGGATGTATGAGAGAGGCACCAGGATGAAAAGTACCGTGCCGGGGATGATCATGCGTTTCCTGCCCAGCCTGTCGGACAGCCGCCCCAGGGGTATGGCCAGGAGGAACATGAAGACGGCCGAGACGGAGTCGTAGCTGCCCAGCACGCTGAGTGATGCGCCTATGCCTCGGGCGAAGCCAGGGAAGAGAGGTATCACGGTGCTGTGGCTGGCGTCCAGGAAGAATATGGCGACGCTCACCAAAGCCACGTCCCTGGTGACGCCCCTCAGCCCCTTCATTACTCCCACCATGGCTCCTTGGGGTTAAATGGCTTCTCAGAGGCCGGAGACCAGCCCCACGATCTCGGGGATGTTTATGGTCTCCGTGGTGTACATCCTCCAGCCCCGGGCCCGGCATATCTCCCGCATCGCGTCACTGGGGTTCAGGGCTATGGGCAGCCCCGTGGCCTGCAGGGTCTGGGCGTCCTGGTCCGAGTCCCCGAAGCCCGCCGTCCTACGGAGGCTGAAGCCGTGCTTCTCTGCTATGATCCCTGCGTACTCCGCTTTCCTCTCCCCCAGTATCAGGTTCCAGTCTATCTTCCCCGTGTAGACGCCGTCCCTGGCCTCGAAGACGCTGCCGTAGGCGTGGTGGAAGCCCAGGGGCTTCACGTATTGTATGGGCTCCGTGGGTGAGCCGGACAAGGCGATGACTAGGTCCACCTTCCCCCGGACCGCCCTGACCAGGTCACGGGCGTAGGGGTGGATGGACACCGGTACGTGGCCCCTCATGTAGTCCTCGGCGTGCCCCGTGACGGTGGCCTCCTCGACTCCTCTGATGGCCTCCGCGTATATGGCGGGCACCGTCTCGGCGGCGTGCCTGTAGTCGGCGGCGCCCCTGCTGTAGCTGCGGACGACCTCGTCTATCCTGTCGGAGAAGCCTTTGCTGATCACTCCCTGGTCGGCCAGGTACCGGGGGAAGCTCTGAACTATGAAGCCCCTGAGGAGGGTGCCGTCCACGTCGAAGACTGCGCAGCTACGCATACACCAAATGATGCTCGGCCACGTTTAGGGTTGCTGCTGGAAACCTTTTATCGTCAAAACCGTGTGACTTGTGCCATGGACGACCGCTGGGAGGCGCGGCTGCCCTTCTTCTACGGGTGGGTGATCTTCGCCATCACCTTCCTCATATACATGTTCATGTACGGCCTCAGGTACAGCGTGGGCATCTTCTTCACCCCCATCCAAGAGGAGTTCGGGTGGAGCACCGCGGCCACGGCCAGCGGAGTCACCATCTTCTTCTGGGTATACGCCTTCGCTGCGCCCTTCGTGGGGCGCCTAGCCGAGAGGGTGGGCGTCAGGAGGACGGTGCTGGTAGGAGGCCTGCTGATGGGTGGAGGCGGCGCCCTGGTGTCCCTGGTCCAGGAGCTTTGGATGCTGTACCTGTTCTGGGGCGTCATGGCCGCCGCTGGGGCAGCGGCCCTCTACGTGGTGCCCACCATGGCGCTGTCCAAGTTCTTCCACAGGAAGCGGGGCATCACCGTGGGCTGGAGCAGCATAGGGGTGAGTATCGGCCAGGCCGTCATCATACCCATTGTGGCTTCGATCATTCCCATCCTGGGCTGGAGGGCAACCATCCAGGCCCTGGGGCTGACGGTGCTGGCTGTGACAAGCCTCATAGGGTTCCTGTTCATGCGGGAGGACCCTGAGAGCCTGGGACTACACCCCGACGGCGACAGCAACCCCACCGCGGAAGAAGCCTCGGCCTCCTCCGACGCCAACTGGCTCCCGGGGGACGCCATGAAAACCCCCACGTTCCGGATGATCGCGGTCTCCTACTTCTTCGCCATTGGCGGCATCATCAGCATCCTCACCTTCGTGGTGCCCCACATGATCAGGATAGGCGTCCCCCCGGTGCAGGCGAGCGGAGCCTTCGGTGTCATAGGGCTGATGAGCGCCGCTGGGAGCTTCCTCTTCGGCATCGTCTCCGACCGATACGGGAGGAAGGTCACCATCCTTGCCACGACCCTAGGGATGGCTGCCGCCTTCCTCGTGGCCACGATGATCCCGGCTGACCTCACCCTCCTCTACGGGTGGGCCGTTCTCTACGGCATATCCTACGGCGGCGCCCCCGAGCAGTACGCAGCGGTAATAACCGACTACTTCGGTAGGAAGTACAACACGAGCCTGTTCGGTGTCCTCACCCTGGCCGGCGGACTGGGTGGAGGCCTGTTCCCCCTCATCGGTGGCTGGCTGGTGGACCAGACAGGAGGCTACTACGGGACCCTCATGTTCCTAGCTGCAGGCATGGCCCTGGCCACCGTAACCGCGTACCTAGCCAAGCCGCCGAAGCGTTTACTCTAGGTCCCTCAGCATCTTCTCCAACTTATCCGGGTCCACGCCGTGCCTCTCGGCCACCTGCCTCACCCTGCTGTAGGGTATCTCATGTTTTGTGAAGGGCTGGTTGGCCTCTCCCCTCATGTCGAGGCGTAGTAGGTCCCACCTGGCGTAGTGGCCCAGGGCGTCCAGGTACGCCTTGGTGTGGCGCCTGTCGTCCTGGTCCAGCACGGCGTATAGGATGGTCTCCCTGTTAAACGTAGGCTCCACCAGGTAGACGCCTGCTGGGTTCACGATGCTGCTGCCTCCGCTGGCTATGTTGAAGTCCTTGGTGTCCTCGGGCATCTCCTCGTCGGGGATGTACTGGCAGGCGCTGAGGACGAAGCTCTGGGTCTCTATGGCGTACTCTCGGACCGCGTAGTCGATGTCGCAGAGGTAGGGGTTGTCGCCGTCCTGGAACCTGCGCTTCTTTCCGGGGTGCCAGTCCATGATCCAGTAACCGTCCCAGAGGGCGCAGTGGATCTCCTCGCCCAGGTACGCCATGGCCGCCTTGGTCAGGGTCATGTGGTGCTCGTAGCAGATGAGGCCGCCCACCGTGCCCACGCTTGTCTTGAATACTTTGAGGTCGCGGCTGTCCCCCATGCCCCAGACGGTGCGCTCTCCGTGGGTGGGCATGAGCTTCCTGTGGCGGCCCAGGAGGGTGCCGTCGGCGTCTATGAATAGGACGGTGTTGTAGAGGGTGTTGCTGCCCGGGATGTCGCTCATCTCGGTGCAGCCGACGACGGCCACGATCTCGTTCTCCCTGGCCGCCTGGCACAGTGCCTCTGTGTCGGGGCTGGGGACGCTGACCGCGTTCTTCATGTACTCCACCTGGTTCATGCTCCACCTGCTGATGGGGTTGGCGCCCCTCCAGTAGGGGTACCCGGGGATGTGGGTCTCGCTGAACACTATGATCTGGGCCTTGCTGCGGGCGGCCTCCTCCATGGCTTTGATGGTCTTCTCGATGGTGGCCTCCTTATCCATGAAGACGGGGCTCACCTGGGCTACCGCAGCCTTGAGTTTATCCTGCATGGGTATGGTCTGGCTGCCCGGCGTTTAAAACATTGATTGTTGTTGATTTATGGGCGTCCACGGGGAACGCTTCGGATAAAATAAGAAAAAGGGTGAATGGAGTTACTTCTCCGCTTTCTTCTCCTTGTGCTTCTTTCTCTTCTCCTCTCTCTCCTTCTTGGTCAGCGGCTTCTTCTTGGATGACCTCATGCCCATATCTATCACCACAATGATCATGTCTAGATAGATAATAAACTATCAAGCGTCTATGGCCTAGATTCGATGACGACTCTGCCGCCAACTATTCCTTGAGGGGCTCGTCCCACACGAACCGGCGTGTGGGGGCATCGAGCCCGTACACCATGACGAAGCTCTCGCTGCCGTCGTTCACGATGCTGTGCTTGGCCGAGGGCGGGATGTAGATGGCGGTACCGGGGGTGGCGTCCACCTCCATGTCCTCCACCATCACCTTAGCCCTGCCGCTGAGCACATAGTAGAACTCGGCGTCCCCCACATGGTGGTGTAGGCCGAGTACGCGGCCCGGGGGCAGCTCGCCGAGGCCCACGCAGAGCTCCTTGGACCCCGTCTCCTCCCAGAGGAGGCGCTTATAGTTGAGCCAGTCCCTGGGGTCGTCGTTCCTCCTCCAGGGAATGTCCTCAAGTCTGACAACCTTACCTTTCGCAGGCATATCGCTCACCTAATTTGGATGCGTCCACGTCCGCTTTAAGACTTGGCGCATGGGAGTCGATCCGTTCCGACCCTGCTCCTTCATGACGGTTATGGTTTATCCTTCTTCACAGTCTAGGTTCGGCGTCTAGTCTCGCGGGCCGTCGAGTAGGGTAGAGGCCGACGGCTTCGCCTTCTCCCAGTAGTGCTGGAACAGGTCCCTGCACCATGTGCGGAACCCGAGGTCACCGCTTATGAAGGCCGCGTAGTCTACGGAGCCGTCCGTCCGGGGGAAACTGAGGCTGGCCTCCTTCTCGGTTAAGGCCACCCTGGCCTCGACCCGGTCCAGGGTCCGCGTCCTGCCCATGGCCGCTGGGTCCGGCTTGTAGTCGGGGGGCGGTGCCACGTCGCTGGGGAGAATGAACCGGAAGTCCACGCCGCATCGCATCTTCTCCAGTATGATGGGGCTGTTCCAGAGAAGGTGCTGGTACGACTGAATCCAGATGTACTCCTCGGCCCCCAGCAGCATGTTTCTGGCGTGCTCGAATACCTTGACGGTGTCCTCGTCGAGCCTGGACTCAGATAACTCCCCCAGCCTGTGGATGAACCCCAGGGAGAGGCTGGACACGCTGTGACCGTTGAAGTAGTGTCTGTGGTCTGAGACGAAGCTGAGGCTTCCGAGGAGCTGAAGGGCGAGGCCTCCGAGGGGCGTCAGGCTGTAGGTTCCGTCGGCGTCCCTGACTACTATGTCTGCGTCGCTCAGCCTCTGGAGGTGCCTGGAGGTCTCGGTGACGGTCATGTCCAGCCTCTTGGCCAGGTGGGACAGCTTCAGCCTCTCGTCCCTCAGGCTGTTGAGCATGTTCATCCTCTCGGCGCTGCTGAGCTCGAAGAGGAGGTCGCAGAGGTTTTCCACAGATTGTTGCCCGCTCGGGGATACTAAAATTTTAGGATCGCGCAGTAACGCCACGCATGGCTCCTCAAATCAGGTTATCTGCCCCGTCCGCCTCACAGGGGGTGAAACCATATGCATCACAGACAGAGGGGTGAGACGGGCTCCAAGGCTGGTCTTCACGGCTTCACCTTGGAGCTTGCGTCGAGGAAGCACATCAAGCAGGTGTCCATGCCCAGTGGCCCGGGGGACCGCCTCCTCATCCAGGGGTACCTGGGGGAGCTGGAGGAGATCACGCTCACGGAAGGAGTGTTGCTGGAGATCAGGGGCAGCTACGGGGTGCTGAGCATCGACCTCTTGGAGGACGAGCTGAGGCTTTTAAAGGCAGACGGCAAGCACGCTGGGAGACCAGGAGAAGAAGGCTGAGGACCTGTATTGATGGGCGAGAAACGGATTTTGGGCGTAGCCTGGGCTTGGCTCATACACTTCCTCCAAGACGCCATAGTATCCACATTCCTATTGATGTAGGGTCTTTTGACGCAGCTAAATCTACAATATTTCATCGTCCAACAGTGTTGTTAACCGGGATGCAACGTTAACAGTTCGTTTATGCCTTATCGTTTCTCGCGTAAACCGCCTCTCGGTTCCATGTCAACGCCAAACACACAAGGTTTGGCGCATCACAGCCTGCTAAGATTATCAAGCTAACACAAGAGTGATTTAACGAAAATGTTTTACATCGAGTCAATGATAGTAAATCCTGTTCTAAGGTGAATTCACTGTGTTAAAGTGCGCCAAGTTGATCATGTTGATTGGGCTAGCCCTGTCGTTCACTCTGAGTGGAATAGGCTGCGTATCGGCTGAGCCCCCCAGCTATTTCCTCGGTGACCCTGTCACCCTGAGGACTACAATAAATAATATGGGAGACACTAACGTGGCGAGCAGTAGCTTCGTCATCAAGGTCGTATCCCCGGGGGGTGAAGTATTCAACGCGGGCTCGGTTGAGGGAGGATTGGTACTCCCCAACGAAGACATAGTCATAGAGACTGAGTGGAGCAGCGTCGGCGCCGTACCGGGCACATTCAGCCTTGTGCTGGAGGGCGAGATCAGATTCGCCAACGGCGCAAAGCAGCCTGTTGAAAGCGTCGTGGAGGGAGCGTTCACCCTCGTTGAGACGATGACGGGCTACAAGCAAGTGTATACCCCAGGCAACAACTTCACCGTCCTAGAGGTCATCCCCGCCCAGGACTCGTACTACATCAACGGCCCCATAGTTATCGGCGCACTCATAAACAACACGGGCCACATCCTGACCTCCATGAGCTTCCGGCTCATCTTCATCGACTCTGAGGGGACGAGACACGAGTGCTCCCTGGTGGACTTCCCTGGGGACCTTAGCGAACCTGATCTAAACTACTTCAACTACGTCACATTCGTCCCCGGTGACATACCCCCCGGGGACTACACATGCGAGTTCGTGAGCCAGAGCTTCGGGTGGTCGCCGCCGAGTAACATGAGCTACGGTGACTACGGTTGGGAGAGCTTCTACAGAGACTACTATGTGCTACCCTCTGAGGTGGGGCTGGACGGATACTATGACTGGGCCCAGTACCTAGTGGACCAGGGGTTACTGCCTGAAACGAACATCTATCAGGCCGACAGATGGTATCGATGGCACCAGGATCACGAGGAGGGTGAGCTGCCTGGCCCCCCAACGGAGTATGACCAGGAGTGGCAGGCCGACATCGAACACGAGGTCTCCATCACTTACAGAGTGTCGAGCTTTTACACACATGTGTATGAACCCATAACAGGGTTGGAGATAAATGACGTTGAGATACTTGATGACACGATCTCAGGCGGAGGCGCCCTGGACCTTGACGTATTCGCTGAAAACACGGGCAACCAGATTATCTACGTCAGGTTCCTCGCCTCTCTGGAAGGCCCGGGCGGCGGCGTCGAGTTGACAAGCATAAATGGAGTCGGAAAAATATGTGGCCCTGGGCCTTTCGAACATGGTCTGCAGTTCAGAGCCCCAGCTGACATAGCCGCGGGTGAATACAGTCTAACCCTTCACGCCAGTTACTCACCCGTCTTCCCGAGTGACATCTTCAACCGGTTACTGGAGGAGCCTGAGAAGTATGCGCCGTACACAATGGACATCCTCGCGTCCTTCCTAGGCGACAGCACAGAGATCGTGGAAGAGTATGACATCGACATCGCATCCTATGGATGGGTATCTGATGGCCTGCACTTCTCTTCCGGGTATCAGGAGCTGGTGGAGGAAGGCGCTCTGACGGTCGAGACCCTAGACTACGAGTACTCTGGCACCATCACCGTGGCCGGCACAGGGGGCCAGACAGGCGGGTCAGAGACACAGGAGAGCACGGGCGGATCCGGGATACCGGGATACACCGTAGAGGCTCTGCTGGCCGGCATCGTGCTAACTCTAGTAATATCACGAAAAACACGCCAAAACTAGCCTTCAGATATTATTTGTACCGAGAAGGCCACATTAAACACCGGATCACCCATAATTACGTCATCACCCCACAATTTCTATGAATGATAACACCACTAACTCCCCCTGAGCATCGACGGACAACGGACAAATTAGCTAAAAACACATTAAAACTAACCCAAAAAATCTCACATTCTTCCACGTAGCTGTCATCCACCCCCAAAAACATGAATACACAGCCACTGGTACATACTCCTAAAAACGCCAAATTACATGTAGCCTATAACAAGCATGGCATCCGCTAAGCCAAACAATGTTTGAACGCCGTGTACGGCTTCGATATCTCCTGCGGGACCAGCAATATCAAGCTGGAATCTTGGGCGGTTGGGGGACGCGGGCTGAGTACCTCGGCCGAAGCCTCGGTACTTACACCCCGTCTCCATCGAACCCGTCTTCTACGGGAGCCCTCCAGCCCGAAGGCACGGATGTCTATTTTTAGGAGCGGCTTCGGGCTTAGATGCTTTCAGCCCTTATCCGACGCGGCGTAGCTGCCCGGCGGTGCCTTATCAGACAACCGGTACACCAGAGGCCACAGCGCGATGTTCCTCTCGTACTAATCGCACTTTCCCCTCAGACATCCAACACTCCCAGTAAATAAAATCCGACCTGTCTCGCGACGGTCTAAACCCAGCTCACGATCCCTTTTAATAGGCGAGCAGCCTCACCCTTGGCCCCTTATGCAAGGCCAGGATAGGAAGAGCCGACATCGAGGTACCGAACCGCGAGGTCGATGCGAACTCTCGCCCGCGACAAGCCTGTTATCCCCGGGGTAACTTTTCTGACACTACCA
>Ga0307379_10011895_pt1 | contig 11376 bp, 18 predicted proteins | sample UN2MG_FD_202237 | JGI IMG/M metagenome (GOLD analysis project Ga0307379, IMG submission 202237) | Soil microbial communities from Risofladan, Vaasa, Finland - UN-2 | ecosystem: Environmental > Terrestrial > Soil > Coastal area > Acid sulfate soil | place: Finland: Risofladan, Vaasa | collected... | reverse complement strand
CATGTCCCTTTAAGATCATCCGCATATCGGACCATGTACCCATCTAAATACGCCCGTACACGCGCCAATTCCATTTGGGTGTCATCATCACCCCATTCGATTGCGGCCAACTCCGTGGCCAAATACATGGCCGCATAGGCCTTTGCATTTTCGGGTGTGGACCCCGACCGCCATTTGTCCAATCCCTCATGGAATGCGGACCCAATAAACAACTTTGGGGATTTGGGACGTTTGGGTTGGATGCCCGCCACGTTGGAATAAAACACCAATCGTGGGCATTGCTTAAATTTTGACCGGATCGAATACCGGGATTTTCGGGTGGGTTTCAATTCATGTTGTTCATCCATGTGGCACTCCATTGATATGGTTTCGTTTTACAAAATATACTTGACGGTGTATGGCATGGCATGATTCAAATGGAAATAACAATTTCGGATGTGGCAAAAATAAATTGAAAATGTCGTTGGGCACCATGGCAAAGCGGGAACGGAAATGATCATTGGCGGCGTTGACCCCGGCAGAACTGGGGTGGGATTGGTCATCGACACGGTGGCAAATAAATTGTGGTTCCACAAATTCAAATTCGATGATGACAACAATATGGAATTGGGCGGATGGTTCAATTTTATACACCGCACCAATCCATCGATCATATTCCTTGAACGGGTGGCGGGCCACGGTGGGTCCAAATCCGGTGGGATCAAATGGTCGCCCGCCACATTATTCAAATTGGGCGATGCGTTTGGGCAAATCCGGGCCGCCGTGGCCATGACCGGGAAACCATTCCGATTGGTATCCCCACGGAAATGGCAAAAGAAAATGCACGATGGGATCGATGGACCCACGGCAAAAGCCAAGTCAATGGCATTGTATGATCAAATGTTTCCCAACGGTCCCATCCCATCACGGAATGGGTGCAAACCCAACAACAACGTGGTGGATGCGTTGATCATCGCGGCATACGGGCATGGGGAATTGAACGATGGTAAAATTGGAACATTGGAATATGAGGTTTTGAAATGACCGAAATACCCACATGGAAAGTTTTGGTTTTGATTTTGGGCGGGATATTGGTGATTCCGTTCGTATATTTTTTCAACCGGCGAAACGACATGCCGCGGGATTTGGATCGACATTTGATCCGTGACATGATCGACCGGAATGCACCGCGGAAACGGTAATCCCCACCAACATGCATTGGGTTGATTTATTTGACAACCAATGCACCCAACCATAATCCCACCGAAAAACTCACAGCTATACCACCAACAACAAATCCCGGCGATTGCCACCAATCGTTTGCCGGGATTCCTGCATCCACAAATTGGTGAATGCGTCCGTTGGCCATCATCAATTGTTGTTCGCACGATTCCAATCGTTTGATGCCATCGGCGATTTTATTCAACGCCCTGGGCGTGTAACAAAGGCAATCCATTTCGGTGGTGCATTCGGATGGGAATAATGATTGGTGATTATTTTTTTTGGTGGTTGTCGCCATCGCGGGAAAGGAAATCATCAATGATAGTGCGGTCGCTTTTATCCATGAATTTCGCATCGTGTTCCACCTTTGCTTTCATCACTTTTATTTCATGTTGTTTGTTCAATATGTTTTCACGTTGGCGGGCAACACGATTCCGCAATGATTGGTTCCAGGCGATCAAAAACGCGGGCAATATGGATTCAATTATCGACAACAATTTCAGCGATAGTTGTGCCCATTTGCCCGCATTTTTCATTTGGATTTATCCTCGAGTTTTTTTGATTTGCCACCGCCAAACCAACCAAACAATGATGCGGCCCACCATGACAATCGGGCGATATTGGCGGCCCATTTGTCATCGGTTTTGGATTCGGTTTTGGATGCGATGAATGCAAACAATTCCGATGCGGCCCGCAAACCCACCATCAAAAATGCCAACACCGCAATCAACCATCCATTCACTTCGGGGAAATTTTGCAACAATGTTTGCAATCCCGATCCCCACCACGGCAATTGTTCGGGTGGTGCCGGAATCACCGATGCATCCACAACCGGACCCACCGCCGTCACCGTGGCATCAATCGTTGCGCCATCCGTGGCCAACGCCATGTCGGCACCGTAAACGACACCGATCATCAAAACCATTATCCAAATTGTTCGTCCAATCGTTCCCATACACCCTCCAATCCATATTGATCATAAATTAAATTTAAAGTTTTTATGGATGGTGTGCCCGCCAATTGCCAATGCGGCCAATCACCCATTTTATATAAACCTTTCAAACCCACCGATTCCATGATGGGCACCATTGCTTTGTAATATTTCATTGCCGACCAATCCCATTTGCCGTTGATGTGCATGACCATATCCGCGGCGATACCGTATTGGTGGAATGAAAATCCGGGTTTTGCGTTGGTGATGATTTTACCCGGTGTGGTGCGGCCTTGGGCATACAATTCCGATTGGCGTGAACGGAACCGGAACAATTCAAACATCCGTAATGGGATGCCTTCATTGATGGCGATTTCGTGACCCCGCATCAACTTGATTCGGAATGGTGGGTATAAAAGATTGAATGAAACATTTCGCAATTGACCGACCTCCATTGGGTGCTATCGGTCATGCATTGGTATCACTTAAACGTGATGGGATGACCACATGTTTGTTTGATTCTAACACGCGCCATAGGGCATCGATATTGCCGGACAATTTGGCCAATTGGGCCGTGGAATTATCCAAACAAATTTGGGATTGTTTGAATTGGCCTTGGGTTTGGGATAACTCGGATTTTGCCACATCCGATGATCGGGCCAACGTATTCACCGCCGCCGTCAATTTGTCCAACCGTTGATCCACTTGATTGACCCACCGTTTGAACCAAAATGCGGCACCCGCCACACCACCCATTCCCGACAATACGGGAACGGCAACATCAATCACCGTTTGTGTATTCATTTTCCCACCCGATCCAATATCAATCCACCCACAAATGTTTGGATTGCCAACCGATGATCATCACCATCCCGCATGTATTCACAATCCCATGTGGGTGACATCACCAATTCGGTTGCGTGGTTCAAATCACCGTCATCATAAACCGCCCGCATATACTCATAAAATGGGCACAACGGTTCGCGTGATGAATGTTCCACAATTCGATCATACATGGTGTTGGATATGTCCAACAATCCCGCACCCGGCCTGGGGATGGCATCGGCACTGTTTAGTTGTTCGGCGATGGTGCCGCGTATGTAAATGGACAACATTTGCAAATGGGCTTGGTAATCGTTCAACCCGGATGTGTATGTTCCCGGCCAAACCCGGTTGGCATTGTCCTCCCCACCCATTGCGTAAATGGTGGAATACAATTCACCGATGGATGACGGCGTGTAAACCGCCCGCCCATCGTCCAATGGTTCACCCATTTTCCAATTTTTTCGTTTGCCATATTCCGCATGCCGTTCCAACACATCACGATGACCACGCCGATAGGACCAAATCATAAGCCCTTTCAACATGTCACGGGACCATGTGGTTTTGGAACCCACATCACCATTGGTTTCGTCCCAACAATGGGGTGGTGGACGCCTTCCAAAACGTCCCGGTGATTGTTCATATTCGGATGCGGTGATGTCCACGCCTTCAACCCGTGGTGACGATGCCCACAATCCGGTCCACAGCATCCCATCGCATGATGATGGTGTGATCCACCCGTTGTGTTCCCCACGCATGGGGATTGATTGTGCGATCCACGCATCATAAGTGGTGGACAATTGATCGATCATGGTGGGTTCGGGTGATTCGTTGGCATCACGTTTTTTGCCGCATCCAACCACCACAAAAATTGCCAATATGATTGCCATCAATTTCATACGTCCACCCTTTTGATGTTTTTACTTGTTAGATACATGTCAATATCGAACGGTGATGCCACATCCAAATCAATGCCCACATCCCAACCCAAACAATGTTCCATGAAATATCCCACCATTTCCGAACACACTTGGGACCGGCGGCCATCACCGTATGGGTTTTTGATTTTCACCCCAAACAAACGGTTGATTTTCACCCATGCGATCCCCACCAATTGTTGGGTACCGTAATCCGCACCGGCATTGGACATGCAAAACCCGATCAATTGCTTGTATTCGGATCGTTTGATTTTGAAATGGTATTCGTGGGATGTGATCGCCACTTTATCGAAAAATTTACGGTTGAGGAAATGCAACATGGTTCCCGATGCGTGGTACACAATATCGGTTTTGGCGGTGTTGGAATGCCATGTCAAATAAATGTGGGAGTATGGAAGGATCGACCATCGTTTGTGCAACACCAATTGTTCAAATGATTCACCGTACCGGATGAAATTGGCAAACCATTTTTTGTATCCACCACGGGATCGGCTGAATCCAATTCGGATTTCCACATCATCATCCACATCATCACCCCAACAATTGGAATGCGTGGTCGATTTTCCGTTTGACATCATCATCATCGGTGGCGTGAATGATTGCTTTCATTCCCGATGGCCAAATGATTTGCCATTCGTCACCGCCGATGTGTTTGTATTTGACTTTTTTGTATTCCATGATTACGCCTTAAAAAATTCGTACACCATTTGCACGCCGACATTCACCCCGGCATCGTGTTTGATTATGGTCCCAAATTTATTTGAATTGAAAACGGGATCATACAAAACCGTTTTGGACCCACGCCCATTGACTTGGATTTTGTCCTTGGAATTGAAATATGCGAGATTCCAACCACCCGCAACGTGTGGAACCGAACCACCCAAATTTTCGGGGATGTCGGGTGCCACAACCGTCCACAAATATGTGTCCGTGGTGGGTGCATCTTTTATCATCAAAATTCCGCCGATGATGTCCATGTCATGGGTTGGTTGCCATGCCATTATGGTTTTGATGCAATCGGTGTCCAGGCGGGTTTGAAATTGGGTTTCCGTTTCCGATTCATGTCCGGTTTGTTGGAACGATAATTCATTACCCGCATCATCGTAAAATTTCAATGTGGCGTCACCGTAATCGGTCCCATCGGCGATCGTGTCGCCGTCATGTTTTCGGTTGTATAAACTCCCATATTTTCCGGTGGTAAAATCCAATGAACGGGGTTCGTAATGCCACCCAGATTTTGTGTATTTGGATCGTTGGATTTCGGACCCATCGGAATCGCGTGGGGATGGGTCCACACCTTTCAACCAATCGATCCCATCACTAACACCCATATCGGTTGCGCCATCATCGGATCGTGCAACCACGGCCAAACCCGCGCCAATGTCGGCGATCAATTGATCGTTCGTTGACCACGCAACCATTTCGTGCGGTTGAATTTGATAGTAATCCCCTGGATCAATGGATTGACCGGACCATGTGTGCGAAACGGTGTCATCGTTTTTTATGAATTTTACGGTCATCAAAATCCCCTAAAGATTCGTTTGTATCCAAAACCGGACAAATGGTTTGTTCCTATTTCCGGAAACAACTTTCACGCCTATTTCATCGGCGGCCAAAAGTGGATCGGATAATCCGACAACCAATGTTCTATTCACACCATCCAACATTGTCACCGACCGGAATGGCGTGGCCGCATTTGGTGGGCTGAAAAAACCCAACGTGAAATCACCGGAATCGTTCACGCTACCCACCGACACCGCCACATATATACTATTTTCAGGGATCACCAAAGGGGCTTCCAATGAATCAATGCCGGGAAATATTTCAAGGTATCGCCCTTGATTTGCATTGCCACCCCATTCGGCTTGGATCGGGTATCGGTCATTCGATACCGCACGGGCCAACGATTCTTCAATCGCATTTTGAACATCAATTGATGTGAATAGTTGCGGCAACCCACCAAACCCCGGATTGCGGCCCGGTTCGAATGGCGTTTGGATTGCTTGTTGGGTACGTCCAAACAAAATCACACCCGCATCGGATCGCAATGCGGGGAATATCAACAACAACAATAATGGCAAATATCGTTTCATGGTTCCCGATTCAATATGATTTCGTATTCAACATTGGCAACATTGCCCAATATCCAAATTTGTGTTTGGTATCCTTTCACCGACCACCCAATGAATTCACCGGGTGCCAACGTGACCCAAGGGCCGGTGGATGATGTGAATGATACTTGCAACCGGCGGGTGTTGGGTGTTTGGTTTGCACATCGCACCAACGCCTCCGCAATGGGTTTGGCCGCCACCGATGGGACCGCAACAAATGATGTTCCCACGGTACCGGTGAAATTGGTTGATGTTCCCAATATGTCCCGTGTTTCAGTTTGCGAAACGCTCGCACCCATTGATTTGGATGCGAGCATAAATAAACAAATGAATAAAAGTTTTTTCAAATCGTTCCCCGATTACGATGGCAATACAGCCGTTTCCGCCGAAATGGTTGCTTGCATTTCGGTCAATTGGTTCGCATCGGCATTTGCACCGCGAACATACAATCGGCGTGTTCCACTTCCTGTGACTTCAAATTCCAAACATGCATGCGAACAACACACCGTGAATTGTCCGGGTCCAACTTGACCACGCCACAACACTGTTATGGTATCCGCACCACCTTCATCGTCAACCCACACCAATTCGAAACATGATTCGGACATGGCCGAAATCGTCACCGATATTTTTCGATAAAATTGCCCGTCCACCAATACAATTGCGGCACCGGTGATTTCAGCCTGGACGGCGGTACCCGCCAACAACCCCGTGGCATGCACACAATCACCCGAATCAAACGTCACCGGGATTTGACCCAATGTGTTCAATTGTGGCAATACGGCGTTGCCCGATGAATCCTTGAATACCGCGGCCAATGCGGCGATGTTTGATCCAACCGCGGTGACACCATCAACAACACCGGATAAACCGGATAATGCACCACCCGTAACGGCTTTAACTATGCGAAATAATGAATTTGAACCGGCCATATCCCCACCCCTTAACTAAATTTGTCGTTGCCCATGATGAACCCATGGACATCCACGTTGGGATTGTCAACATTTGCGGTGTAATTCAATACCACCGTGGACCCGGCAATGATCGGTAATGGTGGGTCAAACTTGAATGATTCCTTAAAATTTGATGGCGTGGTTGAAAATTTGGCAAGAATATCCGCACCATTTTTCAATTCGAAAATTCCTTCACAACACGCCACACCGATGATCGATGTGATGTATCGGGTGCGTCCCACCGGAACCGTAAACGTCAACACTTCCACCGGTGATCCCGATATGGACGTTTCGTTGTCATCGAAATGCCACGGGGTTCCACCGGCGGATTCAATGGATGATTCGGGTATGGGGAAATTCTTGACACAACTCACAATTTGGCCCTCGCATAAATGGTTGCCGTTCCCGTGGAATCCGTTCCTTGGGAATAACAAACTTTCATGTACCGGAATGGGATGCAACAAATGTTGGCCGCCAAATTCGGGCACGATGCATCCATTGGCAATGTGCCTTTGGGATACATGGCGAACGATGTGGGTTCACACAATATGGATTGTTTCAACGTGAACACGCCGTCATTCACATCCGCACCATCGACCACGATTTGAATCGTTCCCGAATTCATTTCGCGGAAATCGATGATGTCGGACTCACCGGTGGGTTGGGACAAATTAATCGTTCCCAACTTTACCAATGATGTGTGTGTGACGATTTTTGTTGTCATCAAATGAACCCGCGTTGGTTTATGTTGTCAAAAATATTTTATTGAGGTGTCCAAACAACATTATCATTTGTACCTTCACACCATCCAGAAAATTGGAATGCCGCGGAACCGCCACCAGAACCAGCTGGATTTTGAGTAAATGTTATCGTGCCACCTGATGCGGATATGTCCACCCCGGCAACACCCGCCGCCTTTGATTCAAACACGGTGGCAACCCTATTGAATGTCCCGGCAGAACGGTGTTTGGTTATGAATTGACCGGTGTACATATCCGCGGAGTTACCCCTATTTCCGGTAACTAAAAACAAACAACTACCGTTCCCACCAAAACCAGTCACATCGACGATTGCACACGTTGTCGTGTTTGCGCATGGTGATCCTTGTTGGTACGAGAAAAATGACATGGTATTGCCACCTGAAACTTGCCGGATCGACAATCCACCTTCCGCCTTTGTAAATGCGTCAAATGTTTTGGACCCACCAAACTCCTGGGCATCAGTGTTGACGAACCCACGGTTGGTTGCATCGGCATCTTGGTATGCGATTGCCTGCGGGAAGTTTTGGGTGAGGGCTTTAACTGTAATCGTTACTCCAGAATTGTCAGTTGCCAAATTAATCCTGTTTGCAACTAAGGTCGGGTTTACCCCGGTTTTCTCAAGTAATTTTATGGTCCTTTTGGATATTCCCGGCCAATTAAAATATCCGCATATATGCCAAGCTTGGTCGCCCGCGACGTTAGTGCCGGGGTCCTCCATTCCGTATGTAATCGCGTCGCCAACGGTGTCATCAAGAACGGTGTCGGCGGTGTTAGCGGTTTCCCTCACTTTTAAATTTTGAGTAACTTGCCCGGCAGTTACGTTGTAATTTGATGACCCATTAAAGCAAACCTCAAAACGCCCGCCATAAGGTTGGTCAAAAGCAATGCCTAAAATCTCGTTGCCAGTTGAGCAAGTTAGCCCGGTTGAGGCGTTGGCACCGTCGCAAGGTATTTGTGCCGTACTCCCACGGTTAGCTAAAACCATGTCGTTGCTTGACTTTTGGACAATTTGATAAGAGCCGTCGGTGCCGGTGCCAAGCATTGTTGAGTCATCGGTTGCCGCCGTGATCGAGCTATTGATCCCCCACCCCTGCGTTTCAAGCGTGACGGTGTTGGTGGTTCCGGTGTTGGCCCATTCAGTAATGGGAACATCAAACGACCAACTAATAACATCATCAACAGCAATTGTAATTGGCCGGTTGTTCAAGGTGTCAATAATTGGTCCAGTTGTGGGTGAACCTAGAACCAAATATATTTTGTCATCCCCGATATCATAGGTAACTTCACCTGAATGGAAAGTACCACTACCACGATCAATCATGTGCCAACTACCATGAAGCTTGACACGATCCGTTCCCGCTGTAGGCGCATTCAAAGCTGGTATATTAGCTACATCAACGGTTGTCCCAGGTCTTAAATTTATTTCAACGGGTCCATCGGTATTCACACCAGTGAATTGGATTGATCCTTCAACCAATTGTCTATTGCCAATTCTCTGTGTTGTCCCACCTTCGACACCAATATTTGTTGTCAAGTTGGATACTGAACCAACGATGGGTTGCGGAGCTTCAATGATCACCTGATTAGTCTCACCAATCCGATAATCCTCACCAAGCCAAAACTTGTCGAGCTTGATCGCATCGGCATTGTCGGTTGTTTCCAATTGAATGGCGATGGTTCCCGATGACCCACACGGAAATGCGGCCACGGCATGTGACCAAACGCCCGCCTCCGTGGGCACCAACACAACCGGCGTGATCAAATCGGTACCACCGTTTTTGATTTTGAATTCAATGTGACCCAATGTGCCGGTGTCCCATGAATATTGGAACCCACCCAAACACGCTTTCCCATTCCAACCCGCCGGAACGGATTTGGGGTTGGATGTCAATGTTTCCGATGTGGCGGACGCATCCCACACACCCGAATTCACACCTTCATACGGGGTGGTTCCCGTCACCACCAATGTGGATGATCCGGATTTGGTCCAACGGGCCGTGCCACGTTCAAACCCACCGTTGTCCAACACGTTGGTGTGGGATAATTCTTGTTTTTGGTTTTCTTTAAATTGTCCCGTGGCCGTTGTGGCGACCGTGAACAACAAACAAATTGCTAACAATTTATTGAAATATTTCATGACTATGAAACCTCCGTTGCACTGGGTAAAAATCGAATGTCATCGGTATCGGTATCGGTGCCGCGGGATAATTCTACACGAATCAAACTCCCACCCAACACCGTCACCCCATTGATTTGTCCCGAACCATCGGTCAAATCGATAGTGGTTTCACGATATTGGTCCGCCACCGTGTTGGTCAATGCCGTGTTGGTGGATGTGTGTTGGTTGGTGGTGGATGATATGGCGTCCGTGTCCTTGCGGATCAACGTGGACACCGCACCCAACAAAATGGTGTTGGATGTGGATGGTGAATACAATGCCGCTTTTATGTTTATTGCCGATCCCGCCAAATGGGATTCGGGAACTTTGACCGTGGCAACCAATCGGTTGGCCGATCCCGGTTCAAACAAATAAACCAATTCCCCGTTTTCCTCGGATTTCACGGGTGCGTCACCATCGGGTTCATTCCATGTGAATCCGGCACCACCACCGCCACCACCCGCGGACCCACCACCGTTTTGGATGATGATCAACGAAATGTCCTCGGCACCGCCGGAATTGTTGGTCACGCGCATTTGGGTTGTGAGATTGCCGGGTGTGGCCTCAATGGTGAAATCATTGATGGATGGGGATGTGGCACCCGTCAACAACGTCAATTCACCCGTTCCAACCACACGCGAATAAAGCAATGGTTGTAAATCGGAAAATGCCGTTTTGAAATTGTGGTCATAATCTTGGGATGCGGTATCGGCCAACGCATCGGTTTCGAAATACCGGGAATTCATGTGGTCGCCGATTTTGCGCCACCCATTACGCACCTTGGTGTGCAATCCGCCACCACCATCATGGCCCAAATCCGGGTGGACTAATTCTAATCGGCTAACGACCGTATCGAGCGTTGGCATTGGTTATCCTCCAATCAAATGTTCACGCAATTTGAATTGCGCTTCGTGTTTAGTCAATGGACGCCGTTGGATTTCACCATCGACGTAAACAGTTATTTTTTCGCATGATGTAATCAATGACATCCCCACAACGGACCCGGGCCGGATGTGTTCGCCCGTAATGAATACCGGAACCTTTGCCGCCATGTTCCATTCCATTGACGCATAATCGGTCCCATCACATTCAAACAATGTTTGGACCGTCCATGCGCCAATTTTTTCACCTTCAATCGATGCCCGAACCAATCCGGTTTTGTCCACAAACGCGGCCATATCGGATGGGTTGTCTTGACGGGCGGCATTCCATCCGCCGTATTTGGTGGGTTTGGAATAAAAATCAAAACGCCAACGCAACCGATAAAATGGTTGATGCCCGAAATTATGCGGCAATTGGGATTTCAATTTTTCGTGTGGTGTCATCATGCCGTGAATGAATACCCCACAACCCAATCCCATTGAAGGATACCGCCATCGGGTGCCGCGGTTTCCAGATTGAAACGCAACGCCACATGGGCACGATCACCCAACACCGTATCCGTAACTTTACCGATTTGACCCGTGACCGGCGTGGTGGCATCCACTTCCGAACCGGCGTTG
>Ga0307379_10011892_pt1 | contig 11377 bp, 8 predicted proteins | sample UN2MG_FD_202237 | JGI IMG/M metagenome (GOLD analysis project Ga0307379, IMG submission 202237) | Soil microbial communities from Risofladan, Vaasa, Finland - UN-2 | ecosystem: Environmental > Terrestrial > Soil > Coastal area > Acid sulfate soil | place: Finland: Risofladan, Vaasa | collected... | reverse complement strand
GGCAGGGAGGACGAGCTGTACAAGACGTTCTTCGGCCTCCACGAGAGCATCACCATGCCCCGTCATATAAATGAGAAGGCGATGAGCATATACAAGGAGGTGCTTTCAGATCTCCCCTAAACGATTGAGGGTGGCCTTCTGCTGCAACACCCGCCACGAGGAGGACGAGTTCCAGGTCGAGTATGACCCTCCTGACACCATCGAGAAGGTGAAGAAGGGCATCGAGTACGCCGGCCATGAGTACCTTTTCATCGAGGGCGACGAGACCGCTTACGACAGCCTCAGAAGGCTGAGGCCTGACCTGGTGCTCAACAGGGCGGAGGGGATCAGAGGTGAGAGCAGGGAGTCCCAAATTCCGGCATTCTGCGAGATGCTCGGAATCCCCTACGTGGGCTCCGGCATCTTGTCCTTGGCGATCTGCCTTGAAAAGCCCACCACCAAGATGATCTTGGAGTACAATGGAGTCCAGACGGCGCCCTTCCAAGTCTTCACGTCAGCCGACGACCCGCTGAGGTCGAACTTGGTACTGCCCCTGATCCTGAAGCCAAGCCACGAGGGCTCCAGCATGGGCATCAACTGGGACAACGTGGTCTTCGACGAGGCAGCCCTAAGGAAGAAGCTCGGGGAGATGCTGGAGACCTACAAGCAACCGATACTCGGGGAGAGGTACATCGATGGCAGGGAGTTCACCACCGGCCTCCTCGGTAATTACGGCCCGGGGGAGGAGCCCACGTTCCTCTCCGTGCTCGAGGTCGATTTCTCAAGGTTCCCGGAGGGGCTGGGGAACGTTCTAGGGCAGAAGGCGAAGACCATCTTCGATCATTCGGATCATTACGTATGCCCTGCGAAGATACCTGAGGATCTCAGGCAGAGGCTGGAGATGGAGTCCAGAAAGGCCTTCGTAGCACTAGACATCAAGGACTGGACACGGTTCGACTGGCGGATGGATGACAAAGGAGAGCTCTACTTCCTTGAAGCAAACCCGTTACCGGGCATAGACGCCGTAGAGGAGGAGGACGAATACAGCTTCTACCCCATGATGGCTATCGCCTCGGGAATGAGCTACAGCGAGATGATAAAACAGCTAATTGACGCCGCCCTGAGACGGTACGGTAACAAGTAGAGGGAAAACGCGATGAAGGATCTAGTGCCCTACCTCGAAGACGCCTTGAATGCTGCTGAGAAGAAGCTTGGAGATGCCTTGAAGAAGAGCTGCAGGTTAGGCGTCCACGTTCGAATGAGCGAGGAGCTGACAGAGGTGGTGGAGCAGATAGACCACGAAAAGTTCAGGCCCGAGCTCCAGTATACCTTGGTAGAGCTCACAGAGCGATGTGAAAAAGGGGGCTTCCTCCTTTTCACTCTGACCTGCGACGGTGAGCCTACAGCCTTCCTATACGGTTACACGGAGGAGGCGGACGTGATTAAATTCTTCATAGACTCCATCGCCACACGGGTCGAGGGAAAGGGTATAGGCTCAATCCTTGCGACCCTCGCCCTCGTATACTGCTACGACACGGGATACAGCAGCGTAGAGCTCTTCACCGAGGAGGTGGACGATAAGGGGCGTCACCTCGTGAAGTTCTACGAGTCCTTGGGATTCCAGCTTGTCGGGGACGACCCGGATAATGGCATCGTCATGAGCCACGATCTCCAACCCTTGAAGATCAAAAACTCGTGCATCAGATTCCTCGGATTGGGAAAGGACCCCCAAGAATTCAGCTCCATCCATAACCGATAATTCTCCTTTCTAACCTCCAAGATCAGCTCAAGATTATTCTGATTCATCTTCCCCCGTCCATCGTAAGGTCGGATGTCATCAGCTGCGCGCGCGAGGGACAGTTTCATCAAAAAAAGGATTACCGCTCAGTGTTTCTCAGCGTTCCTGGGATGTGCTGTGGAAGAATTTTTTTTCTAAAAAGGGGGTCGGGAGGTTTCAGGGGGTCGTCAGCATCTCAGCCGGTTAGAGGGTCTCCTCGAGCGTATCGATAAACTCCTCGACCTGTCTCATGCCCTTCATCCAGAACTCCTCCGTCCTGATGTCGAACCCCAGCTCCTTGCCGAGCTGCCACGGCGACTTGCTGGAGCCCGCGGCCAGCAGGCCCTTCAGCTTGGGGGCGAACTCTATGCCCTGCTCCTTGTAGAGGCGGTAGAGGGCGAAGACGAAGAGCTTGGCGAAGACGTAGGGGTAGTTGTAGAAGCGGCGGTTGGGCATGTAGTAGTGCACCTTCATGGTCCACTCCCACTTCATCACATCCAGCCAGTCCACTGCGTCCCCGTAGATCTTGTCCCGGGCCGCGGTCCAGAGGTCGGCGACGGTCTCCCCGTCTAGGAACCTGCCCTCTTCGATGGCGTCGTACATGCTCTGCTCGAAGAAGACCCTGGCCGAGACCTGGAAGGCGCTCATGCCGAAACTGTCCAGCACGGTGGCCAGGAAGGCCTGCTTCTCCTCCTTCGTGGTCGCCTTGGAGAGCAGCCTCTCGTTGAGGAGGAGCTCCCCGAAGTTGCTGCCGCACTCGGCTATGCAGCTCCCTATCTTGTAGTTGCTGGGCTTCTGGGCCCTGGAGCCCAGGTGGGCGTGGATGGCGTGGCCCATCTCGTGGGCTTGGGTGCGGACGTTCCCCACGAAGCCGTTGAAGCTCTGCAGTATGTAGGCGGTCTTCCCCGCGAGCCAAGTGGAGCTGAACGCTCCGGATCTCTTCCCCTTCCTAACCTCCCCGTCTATGTGGCGCTTCTCGAACATCTCATCCGCCCAGCCGCCGAGCTGCCGGTCGAACTCGGTGTAGGCTGCGACCACCTCGTCCCTGGACTCCCTCCAGTTGTATTTCATCTCGGGGGCCTGGGGCAGGGGGGCGACGATGTCGTAGTTGGCCAGCTTCTCCAGGCCCATCAGCCTGGCCTTCAGTCTCAGGTACCGCTGGTAGAGGCCCGTGCTCTTCAGGATGGTGTTCATCAGGCTGTCGATGGTCTCTTGGTCGACGTCATTGTCGATGAGGCTCTGGGTCATTGGGGAGGGGTACCCCCTGAAGCTGCAGATCTGGAGGTGGTCGGCGCAGACGGACCGGACGGCGCTGGCCCAGACTATCTCGTCCTTGCCAAGTTCCTCGTAGACGATCTGGTTCGCCCTCATCCGGAGGTCGCGGTCGGGGCTCTGGTAGAGGCCGATTATCTCCCCGTAGGGCATGGTCTTCATCTCTCCTTCTACCTCGATCTCGAATGTTCGGGTGGAGAGCCAGTCGTTCTGGAGCTGCTGCCATGCGTAGACGCCGTTCTTGTCCTTGGCGAGTATCAGTCTCTCCTCTTCCTCCGAGAGCATGTGGGGCACCCGCCTCAGGATCCTCTCTAGGTAGTGCTCGTACTCCGCGAGGGCGGGGTCCTCGACGAGGGCTGGGTTGCCAGCCAAGAGCTTGCCCATCTCGATGTCGACGAAGGCAAGGGTCTGGCCCATCTTCATGATGGCGGTGCGGGAGGCGTCGTTGAGCATCTTGGCGGTGTCGTCCATCGCGTTGGCCGAGTAGAGCAGCCTGCAGTAGAGGGTCACCCCCCCGTACTTGAGGGTCAAGGAGTCGTTCAGCTCCAGGAGCCCTAGGAGGCCCTCGGCGTCCAAGCTGTCGATCTCGCCGTAGTACTTTCCCCGGATCTTCTCAGCTTCGGCCACCATGGACTCCAGCGTCTGCCTCACGGAGCCAAGTTCTGTACTCTCGACCAGCTGGGATAGATCCCATCTCATCTCTTCTATCATGGTGATCAGTCCATCTTTTATTGAATCATATTACTTAAGAGCCCTGCGGGTTCGGGGTCAACACCTAAACGAGGCTAACAAGTCCCTTGCGATGACCTCCTCGTTGAACCTGAGGGCGCCCATCATGACGTCAAAGGCGTCCATCCCGCCTCAGGTTTTTCGGGGGAGGATTAAAGGGGCCTGCTCCTAGGGACCCCTGTCCGGCCACTTGATGTCTATCTCCTCCATCCGGGGCATGGTGACCTCAACGAGCATCTCCGTCTCGATGTCGTACTCGATGGTCTTGCCGAAGCCCTCCTTCGGGTCCTCGGGATCGACGTTGAACCCCCTAACAGGTTTGAGGTGGACCCCCTCCTCGCTCAGGTATCGCTCCTCCCTAAGCAGCGCCGCCACGGCCCCCTCCGTGAGGGCATCCCTCTGGGCCTCGTCCTTCCCCCAGACGTTGACGTGGTACCTCAGGTTCAGCCTCAGCCCCTTCACCTCGAAGGGAAGGTAGAACCTGACAGTGACGTTGTCCTCTCCCTCCGCCGGCGGCCTCTTGAAGGTGACGATCCCCGCACCGTAGTCCACTGCGTAGTCGTCCTCGAAGAGCCTCACCCCCGTCGGATGCTCCACGGAGATGAGGGGCCTCAGCGCCTTCTCCTTCAGTGTGAAATTGACCGTCTCCCCGTCGCCGCTGAACGCCTCATGCCTCCTGTTGTCCGCGGAGCCCATGGACCTCCCTACGCCGATGTCAACGAACTCGAAGCCCACGTTCCCCACGCAGACCGCAGGCAGCTTGTCGAGCCTCCTCTTCTTCGCGACGACGTTGGACTTCGACACCTCCTCCAGACCCTCCTGGAGGACCTTCACGAGCGCAGCCTCGATCTTCTCAAACATCTCCGACGAACATCCTCAGAAACGATTAGTAATCACTCACCCGAATTTTAAATAAGACTTTCCCCAAGAACAAACCTGAGCCTAATAAAGGTGTAAAATATGCAGTTTTGACCCGAAAAACAATTATGCGAAATGATTAGTTAGAACCTAAGTGTGTAATCTTATGTTCAGATCTAGAAACATAGTTAAGATTTTGCTCGTCATGCTCGTTCTCGCGGGGACGCCGATGATGTGCTCAGCCACAACGATGACCATAACCGGAACCGTGGTCGAGGGAAAGGGGGAACCCGTTGGCGGGGTGACGGTCGGCCTATACTCGGGGGTCGATATCATCCTACTCGGAAGGACCCTAAAATCCGTATCGACCGGGAAAGACGGGACCTTCATAATGTCGGCTGATCTATCCCCCGGATATGGCTACACCCTCGTGGCCACGACGACGGGGTATCAGTCAGGCAGAGAGAGCTTCACGGTGCCCCTCCTCTCGAAAATCACCACCATCGGCCCTGTCACCATCACCGTCGCCCGATTAAACGCAGCACCCACCGCTCAGGCTAACGGCCCCTACTCCGGGACCGTGGGAGAGATGGTGGCGTTCAGCTCCACGGGCTCTACGGACTCCGACGGAACGATCTCCGAGTACCGATGGAACTTCGGCGACGGGACAGGAAACGTCTTAGATACTAACCCCAATCACGTCTTCTCGGTCGCCGGGAGCTACACCGTGAGCCTGATGGTGACCGACAACGACGGCGCAACTGACACTGACACGGCGTCGTGCGATATCGTGTCGGCGTCCCCTGTGGCGTTCGTCGACGGCCCATACTCTGGTGAGGTAGACCAGCCCATCTCCTTCAACTCAGCAGGCTCCAGCGACCCCGACGGCACTATAATTAGCTACCTCTGGGACTTCGGGGACGGCGAGACCTCTAACGAGCCCGACCCCACCCACACGTACTCGACGGAGGGGACATATCCCGTCACATTGACCGTGACGGACGACGCCGGGTTCACTGGTATGGACAACACGGACTGCACTGTCAGCCTGCCCCCCAACGAGCCGCCTGTGGCTGAGGTCAACGGTCCATACGAGGGGAGCGAGGACTCGACGATCTCCTTCAACTCAGCAGGCTCCAGCGACCCCGACGGCACTATAATTAGCTACCTCTGGGACTTCGGGGACGGCGAGACGTCCATCGAAGAGAACCCGTCCCACGACTACGCCGAACCGGGGACCTACTCTGTCTCCCTGACCGTTACCGACGACCGGGGCGGCGTCCAGACCATAGCCGCGACCGTCACAGTGAGCGCGAAGGCGGGCTTCCCGTGGCTGCCAGTGCTGGCGGTTCTCGTCGTCGCAGGGGGAGCGGCCGCCTACTACTTCCTGGTGATGCAGAAGAAGACCACTGAGAAGGTGCTCAAGCCCACATCGTTGAGGCTGAAGGCCGACGAGACGGAGATCCCCGCCGATGACAGATCCACCCTAACCGTGACGGTCGAGCTCCTGGACGACGAGGGTAACCCCATCGAGGCACCCGAGGACACCGAGATAACCCTGTCATCAACGCTGGGTAGCCTAAACGGCTCGGTCACGATGCCCCAAGACCAGACCACTGTGAGCGCGACGCTGACCTCGGGCCCAGAATTCGGCACCTTCAGGGTGACAGCAGAGGCGCAGGGCCTGATGACCGGCTATCTCAACCTCACCTTCACTGAGAAGAATAGGTACTGCATGCACTGCGGCGCCAAGATGTCCATGGAGGACAGCGTCTGCCCCAAGTGCGGGAAGACCCCACCGTCGGGGGTCAACGTGAAGCAGTGCAACAACTGCGGGGAGATCATGCCCAGCGTCGCTAAGTTCTGCGGCGAGTGCGGTGCGAGGCAGCCCGACGTAGAGGAGTAAAAACTCCTCATTCTCCAGATTTTTCATATAGCTGGGTCAGACAGGGCGTATCCTGGCTATGTGCTAAATGACGTTCGCGATCCGGGGACCGTTCCCCTCATCGAAGTCCTTGAAGGAGACGTAGCGTACCTCCTTTTCGGGGTTAGGATTCCTGATCGTGTACTTGTACCAGACCCTCTCGTTGGGGGAGAGTAGATACTTGAAGAAGGGGCTCTGCTCGCTCTTGAGTTGGAGCTGTGTCCAGTCGTTGACCACGAGCTCTTACGCGGAGTAGACGGTACCGTCCACGTACTCAGGGGTGATCTCCAGGCAGCTCCACGCGCTAATCGCAGCCTCCGGCAGGTGTAGAGGACGTCGAAGAGGTCTAGGACCTCTGCGCGCGCAACTATTGTAACCACACAAGCACGTACCTGTCATCTCTCCATCGCTGTACAGCTTTACATCCTCATTCAGTGTCGAATACATCAACGTGTGAGCAGTAACATGTGACAACGGTACAATAAGCCTCTTAGGAACGATGTATGGGCAACATGTTCCGTAATGCGTCCCGTTACACGATCCGTTCTCCGAAATTTCGGGGAAATCAACGTAGAGAACGGCGTACTACCAAGTTATTTTCGTAAGTATGCAAGAGGTAGAAAGGAGACCGTAACGCTGTACACGCCTTCAGAGCTGATGTATGTATCGCTGTAGGGTATTTCGGTCGAAGCCTAAATTTTAGGGCATCTTCAGGTAAGCTAGTTTTCTGTTCGCGCGCGCAGACGTGCATGCTCGACGCGCGGTTGTATTTGTATCATTATTTTGATATAGTAGGTGCTATATTTTTCCTATGACCTGATGAAGGGGAACGGCAAGTGCCTGCTGATTTTATTATTAAAACTGGTGATATGATTCGAATAACTATCTTACCTCCTGCGGTCGTGCCACCACTTATGTCGCCTATACCACTGATCGGGACAAGCGCAAACTTGATGGTGGGCAATATGCCCGTCTGCCTGGAGGGAGACGAGTTACCCCCTATGCTCCTGGCTCCGCTACCATATACTGCGCCTCCTTTTGTCACGCCTGGCACGGGTACTGTCTCTGTAACGCTGACACCCATGAACAAGACAGTACTGACCGATAATGGAAAACCGATTTTGATTAAAGGAACGCCTTTTATAGCCGAGTTCACGGTAATGGCTCCAGCAATGCAACCTACGCCGGTTGGTCCTATACCTGATCCAGTGGCAAAAAAACCAGGCATGGCCGAATTCGTTACAACTAACGTAACAGTGAAGGCGGGATAATTTTATTGTTTTATACTATCAACCGCGCGCTCAGTCTTCCGAAAATGTCATAGGGTAATAAAGAGTAACTAATCGTGAGTTGAACTAAAAACTGTGATGTCTCAATAGGAGGAAACAACTGTGATAATGGTTTCTGAAACAAATGGAAGGAGAGAACTCAAAGAAGTCACTCCAAAGAAAAGGGGATATTCCCTAATACTTGCCTTTTTCCTGATCCTGTCAATAGGATTGAACGGGTATCTATACCTAAACTACAATTCGTTAAACGAACAATATTCTACTCTGGACGAGAGTTACCAGACCCTGACACAAGAACTAGCTATTCTAGAAATAAATGCTCAACAAGAAATCGCGGAGGCTCGTGACGTTGGCTATGTGGAAGGAAACACCAGCGGGTATTTATCGGGCCTAGTGGTCGGCGAGGAAATTGGTATTGATTCGGGTTACGAGACGGGGTATGGAGATGGGAGCCAAGATGGATACCTTGAGGGTTACAGCAAGGGTTACTCCCAGGGGAACACGACGGGGATTGAGATCGGCTACGAGACGGGGTTCAAGGAGGGCCTGGATTTGGGCGCCCTAGGCGACTACGAGGGCTGGGGAACCTTCGTCAGGAACCCGACATACGACGAAGTCCTGGAGTTCATTGAGGAAGACGAGACCGACGATATGGAGTACGTGGAGGGCGAGTTCGAGTGCATGGATTTCTGCATGATGTTCAGGAACAACGCGTTCAAGAAGGGGTACATATCCTACACGGTGTGGATAGACTGGGAGGGACAAACCTCCGGCCACTCGATAATCGGGTTCAACACAACCGACAGAGGTATGGTCTATCTAGATCCGATGTTGGATTACTTCGTCGATCTGGGTGTAGGAGTCGACTACTGGAAAGACGCGCTCTTATCTCCGCAGGAATATGGAGAAGGATATATCATAGCTGACTGGCATGTCTATTTCTAGAAATCATTGTGAAAGAAGAGAGTCATATTTGGCTGCCTAAACGGCATTAATACTATGCTTCTGGTACGCGCGCGCATGATTTGGTGAGATTTATTTTTTTGTTTCTTCTTTTTTTGGTTTCTTTGTTGTTGTTTTCTTTTTTGTATTCTTTGTTTTTGTATTCTCTGCTTTTGGTTTCTCTGCTTTTGGCTTCTCCTCTTCTCTTTCTATTTCTTCCTTTTTTTCTGCTTTTGTACTCAAAGCATATTGATGTGAAGGTCTCTCTAGTTCATTAATTATTTTCCCATATTGATTTGCATTGTCAATGATTATGGTTTTATCGCAACCACAGTAAATGGTTCCCTTTTCAACAACTCCATCAACAGAAAATTTATGTATCTTACCGCATTTTGGACACTCAACTGTTAATAAGAATCTCTCGCGTAAGCTCATTTGTTCACTGTTATTATATAAAAAAATTTATGTTTTTCGTTCGCGAACGGCAATCTCATAAGCCGCGTGCGCGATTCTCTGGAAGTCCATGACACGTGCGTTATATTTAAACACGAATCCCTCCAGAAGCCCGAACTTTAAATCACTCATAGCTAATAAACGAGCCTAAAAAGGGTAAATATTTGGCATACTTTTTTATGATTCGTAATTTATTTATATCTTCTATCGAAGCAATAATTATCATGAAAGATTTACGACTATTAGGCACCATATTTGGAACATCATCGTGTATATCATGTTTCGTAATCACATTATTTATAATATTATATGGAACAATTATAATAGACGAGCCAAACGTGAGCATATTATTAATAGAATTACTTGTAGCTTTTACAGGCGTTATCATCAATTCATATGTAATAGTCAAAAACCTATACACCAGATCCTAATCGATTACAGTGATCGATATAAAACCATAAAAGCAGATTATGTTTTAGTTAAAAACGATATGCAAGTTCACTAACTATAAAAAAAGATCATTTTTTTTATGGAAAAAAAGGGATTTAGGTTAATATACCTCCAAGAGTTGCGTTGCTCACTTTTTTCGAAGGTAATAATACACGCCTCCGACCCCTAAAGGCAGCAAGACCAAGAGGAACACAAAGAGATTTGTTGACCATACAACCCTACGGATCCCGGTGTGCACCTCCAACTGATTCGAGTCGGCATAAAGTCCTCCAGTGTCATATGCCCTTACGGAGAAGTAGTAGGTCGTGTCGGACTCCAGCTCCTCCACGGTGTGGGATGTCTCCGACCTCTCGGTCACCTCTTTTAGAACATTTCCCAACACGCCTTCAGAGCTGGACTTGTAGACCATGTAGTTTTTGAAGTCGGCCTCGTCGCTCTCGCTCCAGGTTAGCTCCACGGATTCGGTCGATATAGCCCCGTTGGCTGGTCCGTACAGCGCGACTGGATCGGGGTGCAGATTAACATCGACGACGTGGGGGCTTGTGGTTGGGGCCACGGAGGGATGAGTCGCCTCGTTCACGTCATCGCTGGCGAGTATGTAGTACTCGATCGTCTCATCGTTAACGAACGAGGCGGGTATGGTGGCGGTGTAGGTGTCTGCACCAGCCGAAGTCATCTCGAGTAGTACGTAATTTGTGTCGCCTCCCTTTCGGTAGTAGAGTTCCGCTTCTAACACCCCGCTCTCGTCCGTTATGACAGCGGAGATTTCTATCGGGTCACCCTCTACCCCGTCGGTCACTGGGGTGTGGGTTATCTCCGGGGGTTCCGTGTCGGGCACGACCGTATATATTGTGAAGGAGACGGTGTCTGAGCCGTTGTTACCGGCCGAGTCCGTACCCTTTAACAGTAAATTGTATAGACCGTCCTCGAGGTCAGAGATTGTCTGATTGTCGGTGATTGTAGTGGTCGCCCCACCATTGAGGTTGAAACCGGCCCAACTCAGCGGCTCGTTCGTTAGCCATGTCAACTCCACGCTCGATGTGCTGTACGTCGTGTTGGCTGGTGAGAGGATCATGAGAATCGGCGGCTCATTGTCTGGGGGGATTGTCTTGTTCGTTCTGGCCGACGCCTGGTTCGAGTCGCTGGACAGGTCGCCCGTGTCATACACCCTTACGACGTAGTAGTACGTCGTGTTATCGCTGAGGCCCGTCATCTGATAGGATGTGTCTGATCTATTCGTGGTCTCGGTGACCTTCTGTCCTGTGCTGTCTTCGGAAGTTGCGTGGTAAAGGACGTATTTATTGAAGTCGGAGTCCAGGTTCTTTGTCCAGGATAGACTCATCGAGGTGTTTGTTGTGTCCGTGGGGTCGTGGAGGGTAACAGGCTCTGGTGGCCAGTTTATTATGGGATCGGGGATCTTCGCCACAGTAAAAGATACGGAACTGTGGCCCATGTTACCAGACGTGTCATTGGCGTAGACGGTGAGGGTGTGGGAGCCCTTGGAGAGCCCATAGAGGATGGTGTTGCCTGTGAGGGTGATGTTGGCCGCCCCGTTGCGGGTGTAGCCCTCCCAGTCGGTAGACTCGTCCACATAGTAGGTCAACGGTATGGATGTAGGTACCGAATATTTGTTGTATGTCGTGCTCTTGGGCGAGGTGATTGTTACTACAGGAGGCGTTACATCCTTCGCAACCGTGAAGTGGA
>Ga0307379_10011891_pt1 | contig 11377 bp, 10 predicted proteins | sample UN2MG_FD_202237 | JGI IMG/M metagenome (GOLD analysis project Ga0307379, IMG submission 202237) | Soil microbial communities from Risofladan, Vaasa, Finland - UN-2 | ecosystem: Environmental > Terrestrial > Soil > Coastal area > Acid sulfate soil | place: Finland: Risofladan, Vaasa | collected... | reverse complement strand
AAAGGTCACCGCGTGACAATGATGACCTCGGGTCTGGCAAACCGGGAATTTCCCGTGCCCGAAGGCAAACAATACGCCGAGTTCGAGACCGAAGGAATTGGCGTGGTTGCGATTGCCGCAGCCTACAACGATCCGCAGATCGGCACCGGCATGAGCGGCTTGCAGCGGATGCTCAAGTTCTATCAGTTTGCGTGGTCAGCCTGCCGCCTCGGCAAGAAACTCCCGGCGCCTGATGTGGTCTTTGCCACGCACACGCCGCTGACAATCGGGCTGGCCGGCCTTACCCTGGGTCAATACTTCAAGGTCCCGTTCGTTTTCGAGGTACGCGACCTCTGGCCCGAAGCGCTGGTCAACGTCGGAGCTTTGAAAAATCCGCTGGCCATATGGTGGCTGGAGCGAATGGCAATAAAAATATACACGGGAGCAAAACATATCGTCGCCCTGTCACCCGGCATGAAGGAAGGTATCGTCCGCGCAGGCGTGCCGGCCGGGAAAGTGACGGTAATACCGAACGCCAGCGATCTGGACTTGTTCGGCCCTGATATTGACGGCTCGGCACAGCGCGAGCGGCTCGGATTGAAAGACAGATTCGCCGCGATTTACTTCGGGGCGATGGGTTTGGCAAACGGGCTTGAGTACGTGATTGAAGCCGCGCGAATCCTGGCCGAACGTGGCAGCAATCATATCGTCCTCGTGCTGCACGGAAGCGGCGGAAAACGTGCCGAACTGGAAAAGATGGCAAGCGAATATGAACTGAAAAATGTAATCTTCAGTAACCTCGTGCCCGACAAGGAGCAGGTCGCTCGAATTGTTGCCGGGTGCGACGTGTGCATGACTATCTACCGGGCGGCTAAGGAGCACACGTGGTCTCCGAACAAAATGTTCGACGCCCTGGCGGCGGGAAAACCTGTGCTGATCAATGTTCCGGGCTGGCTGGGCGAAACGATAGAGAAAAACAACTGCGGCAGATGTCTCGACGCCAATAGTCCTCAAATGCTGTCCGATACGCTGGAAGAGCTGGCAGCGGACCCAGAGCTATGCCAACAGATGGGCAAAAATGCACGTGAATTGGCAGAACGGGAGTTCGACCGGTTCAAATTAGCCAACCGTCTCGAAAACGTTCTGACAGAAGCAGTTAGCAAAATATAAATAATGAAAAAGAATAATAACGATTTAGCTGCCGATGACGCCGTTAAAGTTACAGAGGCCCAGGAGGTACACATTCCGGGTATAGCCCAGTGTCATATCAAGTCCTTTCCGGGAAGATTTATGACCGAGATGGGCTGTCATTGGCTTTGTGCTCTTTATCTTTTTTTCATTAAGCATCGCGGAGGTATTTGCCGGGTTGCCGTTGATGCCGACGGCAAAGTCTTTGGTCTGGCAGTAGGCGGCGATCCCCATATCCGTGACGAATTTCTCAGCTCGGCACTATTCCGCTATCCCCACCTTATTTTCTGGAAGTTTCTCAGCAAACAACTGGTACGCCGAGTGCTCCTTCAGGAGCTCACCGGGAAATTACGCCGAAAGCGTGCCGCTGCTCATTCAGGCGATACTAAAACGCCAAGTGCCGGGATTCGTTCGGGTAACCTGCTGTCGATCTGCGTTCTGCCGGGCTATAAAGGGACCGGCGTTGCCGGAAAACTTATCGAGTCCTTCCAGCTTGCCTGTGCAGCCGAAGGATACGAGCGACTTACTTTATCTGTCTTCAACGAGAATAGCCGTGCTATGGCTTTTTACAAGAAACATGGCTGGCGCCAGAGCGGCAAATCCGGAGAAAGCACCAGATTTTGTCTGGACTTGTAGCTGCCGCTGATGCATTTTTACTTTTAAGTAGTGTAGAATGAGTGCCTGATCGGAAGAAATCTCATGCAGGATTCACCTTTTGTAACTATCATCATGCCAATTCGCAACGAGGCCGATTTTATAGAGCGGGCGATAAGAAGCGTATTGGATAATGATTATCCCGCCGAGAGAATGGAGATTCTCGTTGTGGATGGGATGAGTGATGACGGCACGAGAGAAATTGTGGCTCGACTATCGAAGGCGGACAGCCGGATAATGATGCTGGATAATCCTAAGCGGATTGCTCCGGCGGCGATGAATATCGGTCTTAAGGCAGCACGAGGCGATTTGTTCATTCGAGTGGATGGACATGTAGAAATTCCCGTGGATTTTATCGCTAAATCGATCCGGTGCCTGCACGAACATCCGGAAGCCTGGGTTGCAGGCGGCTATATTAAAACAGTTGCGGATAGTTTTGTGGGTCGCGCGATTGCCTCGGCGATGCGCTCGCCGATTGGCGTGGGCAACTCGCGATTCAGGCTGGGAGATTACCAAGGCTGGGTCGATACGCTCGCCTTCGGCACGCACCACAGGTGGATTGTCGATAAGATCGGCTACTTCGACGAGGAATTAGTGCGGAACCAGGATGATGAATTCAACCTGAGAATCATCCTGGCCGGCGGTAAAATATGGATGTCGAAATCGATACAAAGCACATATTTTTCGCGAGGCTCCCTGCGTAAACTCTGGAAGCAGTATTTTCAGTACGGCTTCTGGCGGATAAGGACTTTACAGAAACATAAGAGGCCGGCCAGTTTCAGGCAATTAGTACCTTTGTTATTAGTCTTGTCTCTGCTGTTGCCGGGATTGGCAGGTTTTTTGTGGAAGCCGCTTTGGATTCTATTAGTGATTGAAGTAGCTCTGTATGTACTGGCGCTCGTGATCGGAGCGCTGGATGTCGGGCGCAAATCAGGCTGGCGATACGCACCTCTGGCGCCGGTAGTTTTTGCCATCCTGCACTTCGCCTACGGATCAGGATCGCTGTGGGGTGTTGTCAGGTTCTCCATACTGAGAGGAAGCGGCTTGAAAAAACCCGAGGAAATGCAAATGTCGAGGTAGCAAAGTTCCAATGGATAATATAATAGAAGAATACCAGCAAAAGTTCGCCCGATTCTTCGGCGCCGAGCGGGCCTTTGCCTTCTGGAAAGGCAGAGTCGCGCTATACGCCCTGCTGCGGGCGCTCGACGTCGGCCGGGACGATGAGGTCATCCTGCCGGGCTATACCTGCGTGATGAATGTAAATCCGATAAAGTACGCCGGGGCCAGGCCGGTGTATGTCGATATCGAGCCGAACACATTCAATATGAATGTAAATCTATTGGAAGAAAAAATCACAAACAAAACAAAGGTCATCATTGCCCAGCATACATACGGCTATCCCTGTGAAATGGACAAAATCATGAAAATCGCTCAGAACAGCGGCATTTGCGTCATCGAGGATTGCTGCCTTGCTCTGGGTTCGAAATACAACGGCAGGATGGTCGGGACATTCGGCCGGGCCGGATATTTCTCATCTCAATGGAACAAGCCTTATACGACTGGCCTCGGGGGAATGGTAATAACAAGCGACCGGAAATTAGCTGAGCGGATCAAATCACTTGCGGCAAATGAAATGTGCCCGCCTTCGGGCCGGGAAGTCTTTATGCTCCGAATGCAATTGATGATCTATCGACTGTTTATCTATCCAGGAACGACCGCCCTGGCCCAGAGCCTGTTCAGGTATCTCACGAAAAAAGGGGCGGTCGTTGGCTCCTCAAGCACAAGTGAATTCGAACCGGTGAAAGCGGGCGGTTTCTTCAAAGCAATGAGTTCCGTGCAGGCTCGCTCGGGAATCAGGCAACTCGGCAAAATAGAAAAAAACATCGCTCACCGGCGGAAGATGGCGCAGTTATATGATAAGCTGCTTGCGGCTAAGGGCTTCAAGCCCAGCAGGGACAGCAGAGATTCGGCCAAACCGGTTTTGGTAAGGTATCCGGTGCGAATCACAGAGAAAGACAAGGCTCTATCACAGGCGGCCAAAGCCGGCGTAGAGCTTGGAAGCTGGTTCGAATGTCCCCTGCACCCGATTGAAACACCATTGGCATCATACGATTACGAACTCGGCATGTGCCCGGAGGCTGAGAAAGCCGCCCGCGAGGTAGTGAATTTGCCGCTGCACCCACGGGCAAGCGAAAAGACGGTCGAACGAAGCGTCGATTTCATCACCGGTTTTACTCAAGCCGGTTGACAACTACCTCTGCTTACGGATTGCCCCTCGCAGGCCTTCCATCTTCAGGTAGCCTTTCCTCCAGACGATTATGCCTGAGATTATGAATACGAGGACATATATAATCAAGGCATATCTTGCCCTGATTTTTGTTCTGAGGCTCAGCCCGAGTCCGATCAGAGCATACAGCCCAGCCAGGCCATAACATATCGCAACGGTTCTCTTCAGCGGTATTCCCCTATCAATCATCTGGTCGTATATGTGGCCTCGGTCGGAGACGAACAGAGGTCTGTGATTGAGCAGTCTCCGGGCTAGCGCCACAGCAGTATCAAGGATCGGCAGGCCGAAGACGACTACCGAGGCCATCCACCACCGGACGGCCTTCTCGGCGAATAAAATCATCAGCGCCGCGGCGATAAATCCGAGCAGCATACTGCCGGCGTCACCCATGAATATCTTAGCTGGGTGACGATTGAAAGGCAGAAAGCCGCAGACCGCCCCGAGAAGCCCCAAACACAAAATGACGCGGACCGAATCTCCACCAACCTTACTTGAGCCCCAGGTCCCAAGGTGAATAGCCAGCATCAAAAGGGCCGTAGCGATAATCACCGTGACACCGGCACAAAGACCATCCAGGCCGTCAAGCAGGTTCAGCGAATTTGTCGCTCCGAGGACAAAGGCGATGACGATGGGGATTCCCAAAATCACTTCAAGGTTCTCCGGAATATTCAATCCGAGATAGGCATTAAGAAAACCAAGGCTGGGCCTGACCCCAACGGCCACGAGAATGACAGCAGCAACGATTTGTCCCAGTATCTTCTGGTAAGGTTTTATGTCGAATATATCATCGACCAAACCGATGAAGCAGGCAATCGCGCCACCTGCAAGGACACCGAAAAGCCAGGTGAAAGTTGAAGGCAGATGCTGCCGGCCGTGGAGAAAATAAATACCCACAAGAACGCCGGCGGTTAATCCGACGAGCATGCCTACACCGCCGAGATAGGCGACACTTGCTTTGTGAGTTTTTACGAGACGATCAGGCTTATCGACAATGCCGAACTTTATTGCAATGTTCTTGCACAACCACGTGGCAACGAATGCAAAGACAAATGAAAATACGAGCACAGGCCAGAACTGCAGGACCCAACTTATGGGCCTTTCGGGACCTATGAGATTATCCAGCATATTCTTGTCCTTTACCTGAAGAATTCCCGAGCACGGAAGCACAATTAGATTTTCTTTAGTCTATCGGATGTCCTTGAACCTGTCCAGACCAATCACCACAGCATTGACGTTAAGGTTGTATTCGAGTAAACTATTTGTATGAGTTTTTTCAAGATTTTAAAACGCGGATTTGATTTTATCATATCTCTATCGGCATCGATTCTTCTCTGGCCGGTTTTGATATTAATCGTCATAGCAATAAAGGCCGGCAGTAAAGGACCTGCCGTTTTCAAACAACAAAGGGCGGGCAAAAACGGTAATTCGTTCGTGTTTTACAAGTTTCGCACGATGACCATCAACGCCGATCCTTTTGGTCCCAGTCCAAAATCCGGCCGGGATCCAAGGCTCACAAAAGCCGGAAGAATTTTGCGCGAATATTCCCTTGACGAACTGCCGCAATTGTTTAATATATTAAAGGGAGATATGAGTGTTGTCGGACCCCGGCCGTTATACCTTTCGCAGATACCCGAATGGAGCGAACGGCAGAAAAAGCGGCTGCTTGTAAAGCCCGGTTTGACTGGTCTGGCACAAATATCCGGACGGGGAGAACTAACACGTGAAGAAAAACTCGAACTCGACGTTAAATACGTGGAAACGACAGGCTTTTCAGTCGACGCACGGATCGTTTTAGCTACTATTGCCTATGTCTTCCGCCGAAAAGGTATCTATGAGAAAAGATACTCGCAAGCCGAATCCACACGAGGTACGAAACTTTGAATACTCGATACACGTCCAGGATTAAGGACGAGAATAAGATGAAATATCTGACAAGAATAGAACAGTTGGAGCACTTAAGTCCTGCCGAAAAAGCTGAACTCGAGCAGGTAACCGGCGAGTTTGCTTTTCGCAGCAGCGACTATTATTTATCGCTTATCGATTGGAACGACCCTGACGATCCGATCCGAAGGCTTATCATCCCCGACCTGCAGGAGCTTGACGAATGGGGCCGGCTTGATCCGTCGGACGAGAAAACCTATTGTGTGATGCCCGGGCTCGAGCATAAATATCCTTCCACGGCGCTTCTGCTGGTTAGTAATGTGTGCGACGGAATCTGCCGGTACTGTTTCCGTAAGCGCGTCTTCATCAACCCGCAGAACGAATACCTGCGAGACCTTCCGGCGGCAATACAGTATATAAAGCAGCATCAAGAGATTACTAATGTGCTTCTGACAGGAGGGGACCCATTCGTACTTAAACCATCGAAGCTTGAGAATATTATCCGGGAACTGAGGGACATCGAACATGTAAGTATCATTCGTATCGGGACAAAGATACCGGCATTCAATCCCTCTCGGATTGTCGAAGATCCCGCTCTACCCGAGATAATAAAAAAGTACAGCACCGAGCAAAAGAGAATATATATCATGACTCACTTCATCCACCCGCGGGAATTGACAGATCTGGCGGTCAAGGCGGTCGGCCTGCTGCAGAAAGCCGGCGCGATGATCGCCAACCAGATGCCGCTCATAAGAGGCGTCAATGATAAACCCGAGGTCATGGCGGAGCTGCTGGCCAAATTATCCTTTATTGGTGCGGTTCCCTACTATATTTTCCAGTGTCGCCCGGCACTGGGCAACAAAGCCTATACGGTCCCTATCGAGGAAGGGTACGAAATTGTGGAGCGGGCAAAAGCCCTTGTCTCCGGACTGGCAAAACGTGTCCGGTTTGTCATGTCACATTCGACCGGCAAGATCGAAATCATCGGCAGGACGGAAGAATACGTCTATTTTAAATATCACAGGGCGGCCGAAGACGCCGACAGTGGGCGTTTCATGGCCCTTGTGAGTAATCCCGAGGCCTATTGGCTTGACGATTATACTGAAGTAATCAGAGATTACCCCATCGATTTACCCTATCGTTCCTATGGTCCGGAATAATATTGGAGCCCCTGATTTAGCATCGGAAATGATGGTTAGAACCGGCACTGTGATTTTACTCGCTTTCGTTTACTGCGGGTTAGCCTCTGCGCTTGAGCCCAATGAAATCTTAGTCATCGCAAATAAAGACAGCATAGAATCCGGGCGGATTGCCCGGTATTATTGCAGCAAGCGCGGGGTGCCGGACAAGAATATTCTCGCGCTGCCTTTGGGCGCAAAGCTTAACGATACAATCAGCAGAAACGATTACGAAAAGCGGCTTGCAGAGCCGGTTCGCAAGAGATTGCTTGCCCCTGAACTGCTCGGCACAATCAGCTGCCTGCTCACGACTTATGGCGTGCCGATCAAAGTAGGAAGACGAGGCCCATTGAGAAACCAGCAGGACAAGCTGAGGGAACTGAAGGGATTAGTTGAGCGGGAAAAAAATAAGATTGAACAGTTAAAGCAGGATGGCCTGACCGACTCGGCCGGGTACAAACAAAGCAGCCACCGGCTGGCTCAGTTACAGTTCCAAATCGCTCGTATAAACGGCAAAGAAACAAACGCTTCGGTCGACAGCGAACTGTCAATGGTCTTATTCGAAGATTATGATTTGTATCGCTGGCAGCCGAATATGCTGAAGAATGACGTCCTGGGCCTGAGTTTCAGAACACTTATGGTCAGCCGGCTCGATGGGCCCAACGCTCGAATCGCCACAGGCCTTATCGACAAAGCGATAGAAGCGGAAAAGACGGGGCTAAAGGGTATCGCTTACATCGATTCACGGGGTATCACGAGAAATGATGCGTATGGCCATTTCGACCAGTCGCTGCGTGATTTGGCCATACTTACGAGATTACAGACGGAAATACCCGTGAAGGAAGAGCGAACGGCAAAGCTTTTCGCGCCAGGTACATGCCGGCAAACGGCCATCTACTGCGGCTGGTACAGTCTGAAAAAATATGTCGATGCGTTCGAGTTTGTCGACGGCGCGATCGGGTATCATATAGCAAGTTTTGAAGCCGTCAACCTGCGCGATCCGAACAGCAGTCAATGGTGCCCATCTATGCTCAGAGACGGCATCACAGCAACATTAGGAGCTGTGAGCGAACCGTACCTGCATTCATTTCCGGAGCCAAGAGCATTTTTCGCCGAACTGTATCGAGGCAACTGCCTTGTTGAGGTATACTACCATACAAAACCGTTTAATTCATGGCAGTTGCTCCTGATCGGGGATCCGCTGTATAAGCCCTTCAAAAATAATCTTAGAAAAATTCCGGACTAAGGACCACTGTTTTCACTTTTCGAACCTTGCGTTTTGCGAAATAACGCTCTCAGGTAAAATACTGTAACAACTGCCGCTATTGCTCCGAAGGAGATGATAATTTCCGAAAGTGCGAAATCTTTGCCGGTGATGACAGAAAATGATTTGACAATTATTAGAAAACCGGCCGGCACCACTAACGCTGATATGAGCCATCTGGCTTTAGGGGCTTTTGCGGCAGAAAAAAGATGCGTGTATTGAATCCACAGAACAGTCAAAATAGCATATGCAAGGAGATGAAACACAGCATTTGTAACAGGCAGCTGGTCGGCCAAATTCGCTCGCGTGACATTGGTTACGCCAAAAATGAAAGTGGCAGCGACTAAAAGCCCCGCAGGCCAAAACGTGAGAAATGACGAAAGAATCAAGCCTGCAAGTGCACCTGCCAGGTCCGTGAAAAAATCCCGAACATCACAGCTACGTCCCGCCACATAGGTCTGAAGCCACTCGTCAAGAATCCCATACACAACTATCAAAAATAACACCAACCAGGGCGCAGCTCGGCGCCATTTAACTTTTCGATTGCCACTGACCGCAGACCAGATCAAAAAAGTCAGAATCAAATACGCCAGGAAATGAAGGCTCTTATCTGAGACGTCGGCCTCCTGAACGACATGCGGGATTGGGATGTGTGCAAGTACAAACAGCCCCGGCCAGTAAAGAACCAATACGCATGCCGCTATCTTCTGTTGGTGCGATAAAGTCATTGAAATCACCTATAAGGATTTCGATATTTTTTTACGTTCTTAACGGATGCTTCGAAACGAGCCCACCGACCTACCGAAACGCCGGCAAGAGCCTGGCAGCTTTTTGATTGTAAAAGCTGAAAAAGCACAAAGAAAAAAATCACATTGAAATACACTTTGCTTATCATCGATCCGGCAATAATTTTTCTCTATATAAACAGATAATTTCGCGAAAATCCACGTCCCCCTGCCCTTTTGCCTCGTAAAAGCGAAGCAGCAGGGAATCGCTTCACTCCTCGCAGCACCCAAGCCAAAAACGCACGGAACAATCAGATACACCATTAGCCAATATAGGCTATTTTGCCTGGATCTTCGCCGCATGATCCTCAACAGCAACTGATGTGCGAAAAAATATACGAAGTTCTGCCCCAAAAATAAAGTTTAATCTGGGAAATCCGGAATTGAGTGTATAATATAAATATGCCGATTGTGGACTGCCGCTTGAAAAAACTTATTTTGGAGGATTAAGAAAATGAAACGCCTAACAATTCTCGCAATAGTTTTAGCTTGTTTCGCAACGCTTTGTCTCGGGCGCAGCAGGACCCGCAGTGCGCCGCAGATGATAATCCAGCTAACAGATCCCAATTTGAAAGGGACTGTCAGTCTCGAGGAGGCATTGGCTAAGCGGCGAAGTGTACGACAGTTCAGCAGCGAACCGGTTAAGCGCTCACAAATCAGCCAATTGGCCTGGGCCGGTCAGGGCATAACAGAACCACAAAGAGGCTTGCGAACGGCTCCTTCGGCAGGGGCGATTTATCCTATAGAGTTGCTTTTTGCAACACAAGAGGGTCTGTTTGTTTATCGCCCGTCCGATCACAGCCTGCTGCAAACCGGGAATCAGGATATCCGCAACATGCTGGCGGCAACCGCTTCCATGTCCGAGTCGGTGGCTGGAGCCGGTTGTGATATTATCGTTGCCGGCGCCGTGAGAAAGATGACAAGCCAATTCAAGGACAAGGCCCGAACATTCATGCACATGGAAGCTGGACATATCGCCCAGAATATCCAGTTGCAGGCTGTTTGTTTAGGCCTGGGTTCCGTGACGGTCGGTGGTTTTGACTCAAAGGAGGTCCGCAAAGTCTGCAAACTTTCAAGAGACCTGGAGCCCCTTTATATAATTTGTGTCGGTCACCCCGCAGGAAATGGAACAGGGGAAACCGCCGATGGACAAGCTGGCGCAGCAGGAAAAAAAGCGGTATTAATCATCGGCAGTCAGAATTTCCGCGATGAGGAACTCTTCGAAACAAAGCGTGTACTCGACGCAGCGCTGGTACAAACAGTCATTGCAAGCACGAAAACCGGCGTGATACAGGGTGTGCTCGGAAACGTAGCCGAGGCAACTATTCCCGTGAACCGATTGAAAGTCGATGACTACGATGCGATAATCTTTATAGGCGGCCCGGGAGCAGCCGAGTATGCCAACAACCCCGCTATAATGAACATGGTGCGTGAGACGGTCCGCAAGGGAAAGATCCTTGGGGCGATTGGCGTGGCGCCAACGATTTTGGCCAATGCGAACGTGCTCGCCGGTATCCGGGCAACCAGCTTCTTGTCCGAACGAGACAGACTTATTCAGGCCGGCGCTATATATACCGTTTTCGCTGTTGAGCGGGAAAGATCCATCATAACCGCCACCGGACCGCCGGCTGCCGTCCAATTCGGCAGAGCCATCACGAATGCACTTGCCGGAAGATAGTATTTATAAAACGTATTCTCAGAGAGGGTACTTAGATTAATCTTTACCAAGGAACGGCGAAAAGAGGCGAACCCGCAGATTTAAAGTGTATCCTTAGAATTGCTGTAACGATTCGTAATCGGTAATCGCCGGTCTTTACCAAATGCCTTCGGCGTGATTTTTATTCCCGGCGGCGATAGCCTTCTTTTGTACTCGTTTCGGTCGACCATACGAATAACCTTGCTGACCACATCCTCCGGCAGGCCCTGCGCAACAAGTTCTGTTATGGACTTATCCTCTTCGACATAACCTTTGAGGATTCTGTCAAGAAGATCGTAATCGGGAAGCGAGTCGCTGTCTTTCTGATCCGGCCTGAGTTCGGCACTTGGCGGCCTGGTTATCACATCTGCCGGTATGATTTGGCGCCCGCCCATCCTGTTAATATGCTCCGCCAGTTCGTAAACGGTGGTCTTCGGCACATCCTTTATCACCCCGAAGCCGCCG
>Ga0307379_10011890_pt1 | contig 11377 bp, 9 predicted proteins | sample UN2MG_FD_202237 | JGI IMG/M metagenome (GOLD analysis project Ga0307379, IMG submission 202237) | Soil microbial communities from Risofladan, Vaasa, Finland - UN-2 | ecosystem: Environmental > Terrestrial > Soil > Coastal area > Acid sulfate soil | place: Finland: Risofladan, Vaasa | collected... | reverse complement strand
CCGTCCAGGTGGAACGCGGCGAGCTGCACCATGTCGCCGTGGTCAACGTCGGCCTCGGAGTTGGTGGTCAACGCCGTGCCCAGGCCGATATCCAGGTCGGCGGCCGTATCGTCGCCGTTGTCGTGGACGGTGGCTTTACACTCCAGCGTGATCCCCTTGTCCACCGGGAAGGTGTCGTTGACCGTGCGAAGCGACGCCAGGGGCACTTCGGCCACGGCGTCAAACGCGAACTCGATTCCGCCGTCTTCGCCGTCGATCTGGTGAACGCCGGCCCCGTCGATGCTCTTGATGGTCAGGCCGCTGGGCAGGTACTTCTGGCCGGTGGTGGTGGTCAGGCCCTCGAACGTGCCGGCCCCGGTCTCGACAATCTCGAAACTGCCGACGCCGTTGGGCGGCTTCTGCCCCGGCGCCTTGAGCCGGATAGCGCACTTGTTGGCCGCCGTCACGTGCAGGATCGTGCCGACAAACGCGTCCGGGTGGCCGGTCAGGGCCAGCGTCGCGTCGTCGGTTGCGAAGCAGGGCGCGCCGATGTTCTTGTCGGTCACGCCGGTCAGGGTGTGCACGAAGTCGGCCAGCACGCGGACGCGGACGGCCTTGTCGCCGGCGTCGCCGCTGGTGTTGTCGCACTCTTTATAGCTCAGACCGATCAGCTTGTCGCCAGGAACGAACGCCTTGGCGTAGCCGGCCGGGTCCACCCCGACGAATCCGTCGCGGAAAATGTGAACGCCCGCCCCGACCTGATACAGGCGGAGGGTCTGATCGACCAGAATGTCGGTGTTGCGGTTTGCGGTCAGTGCCATGTGGCGTCACTCCTTTGACGCAAGGTCCAGAACGCGGCGTCCGTGCCGCGCGGGTTGCTACGTGTCGTCTCGCTCGCTGCCTTCGTCTGGTCGCCGGACCAGATTGCGCCGAATGCTGTTCGTGGCGAGCAAGGCGCTGTCGAGCTGTCCATCTTGCCCTGTGAGCTTGTTGCGCCACTCCCGAAGTTCTTTCTTGGCTTCCTTCAAGAAGGCCGTCTCTTGGGCGTTGTCGCGTTCGGGCTGGCGTTTGATGACGCCCTGCCAGGTCTGGATTTTGCGCTTCGCCTCCGCGATGGGGATATCCGCGACCTGCAAGTTTTCTTTATCAAGAAGCGTGGCCCACTTGATCCAAAGACTGTCTGGACAGTTAACGTGCTCGCAGTACCGTTGCAGCAAAGCTGCGGTCACGATGCGAGCGAACGACACGCCCGTATCGAACTCCTCCGCCGCGACGGCCTTCAAGAGGTCTTCGGGCAAAAGCACTGACTTCTGGGCCTTGGGCATCCGCTGCTCCTCCATCGTCTCCTGCGTCGGCATGCAACCATCCTCCGCATCCTAGCGACGGGGCGTCCGTTACTCAACCGTGACCGAGGCTAGCAGGAATCCCGTTGGCTGTCAAGGGGGTCGATGAAATTCCTGGATTCCATCGGGATCGGTTGACTCCGGCGTGATTGTGTGGTAAGCTTTACGCCGGTCAGCCCGAAGCGGCCCGGTGGGAAATGACAGTGCCAAGCCTAGAGCGTAATGCGCGAAAAGCCGCCGTAGAGCCGCTCGGGCGGCCTTTAAGAGGACACTCATGGTTCAGCCCCCCCCTCCGACTGGCGGAGTCCTGCGGGATCGCGGGGGGGCAGACCTCCGTCTCTCATGCTGTGAACCTCCATCCTCCCCGCTGGGACTCCAGCGGGGAGGCCCCTTCGGGGGTATCCAACGCCTGTGTTCACGATCGGCGGACCGGCCCCGGGTGCAAAAAAGGGTTGCCCGACCCTGCTGGGCCATCCGGGAGCCGGCCGCCATCGACGTGATTGAATGAGCGTTGCCGCGATCCAACCCGTTGCGGAAAGCCGAGTCCACTATTGGACCTCGACCGAGGCCGCCGCCCGGCTCGGTCTGTCCGAGCGGGCCGTGGTCGCACGGTGCCCGGTCTGGCAGGCTCGCGGCCTGGCCCGGCGCGCCGACGGCCGGTGGGAGATATCCGAGAGTGCCGATCCTCGACTCTCGACCACACCGGACAGCATCGCCCGGGACCAGCTCGCCGACCTCGACAAGTACCATCAGAAATTCGTGGAACGCGCCCAGCTCCGCTTGCGGTGGGTCCATCGGCACATCGACTTGTGCCCGACGCTGGGAGAGGACGGCGCCGCGCGTCGCGTGATGACAGAGGCGACGACGGAGACGCCCGGTCTACGGATTTCGGTGGCGTCGCTGCGCCGCTGGGGCAAACTCTACAGGGAAGGCGGATTGGAGGCGCTGATCGACGGCTACCGCACCGGGGACCGCACCACGCGAGCGGCCGACGCGGTGGCGTACTTCCACAGTCTCTATCGAACGGAGAAACGTCTCAGCGCGGTGTGGTGCCACGAAGAGACACTGCGGTTTGCGAAGGCGCGCCGCCTGGCCTGGCCGGCGTCGGCGCGATCGACTCAGAACTGGCTGCATGAGACGGACGATCGCAGCACGTCCTACCTCATGCGGGAAGGTTACAAGGCGTGGGCGCATCGGTACCTGCCCCATATCGAGCAGGATCACGACGCGCTAGGCCCCGGTGATTTGTACGTGAGCGACTCCCACCGCTGCAACTTCTTCGCCCGCGACGCACGAGGGAAGGCCCGCCGGCCGTGGCTGATCTGCACACAGGACGATGCGACGCGTGCGATCGTCGGCTGGTGTCTGAGTTTCAGCGGGAATCAGGACACGATCCTGCTGGCCGTCCGTCAGGCGCTGCTGGGCTGGGCGATCCCCCACGCCCTGAAACTCGACAACGGCCGGGACTACCGCAGTCAGCTCTTCCACGGCCGGCCGGAAGCCGTGCCGTGCGATAGGCCGGAGTGGAAGGGCCTGTTGCCAGAGCTGGGCGTCAAGGTGATCTTCGCCGGCGCCTATGAGCCCCAGGCCAAACCGGCAACCGAGCGGTTTTTCGGGACGTTCAATGATCGTTTCGCCCGGACGCTGCCCGGCTACTGTGGTCGGTCGGCGGACGAACGCACCGAGGCGATGCGCGCCCAGCAGGAAGACGCGGCGTCGCTGCTGAGTCTGTCAGAGGCCCGGGACCGGCTGGGCGTGTGGATCAGTCAGGAATACCACCAGCGGCCGCACAGCGGCCTGGGCGGCCTGTCGCCACAAGACAAGTGGACCCGGAACTCCGCAAGTCTCCGCAAGGCCGACCCGGCGGCCCTGGACCTCATGCTGCACGTGCGCGGGCTTCGGCGGGTGGGGCCTAACGGCGTCACCGTGCGATTCGGCCCCGCCGCGATCCGCTACGCGCAGTGGGACGCGAACCTGCGCCGCTACGCCGGCCGGGAAGTGCTGGTGGCGTGCGACCCCCAGGACGCCGGGTCGGTGGTCTGCCTGGACGCCAAGACTCGCCGGGTGATCTGTCGGGCCACGGCCAACAAACGGCTACCGCCCAACGCGACGGGCGAAGAGCTACGCGAGGCGTGCCGGCAACGGGGACGGGCCAGGAAAGCCGCCAGGCAAGCCCAGGCGAGCGCCTCGGACCGGCTGAGGACGGTAGAGCAAATCGCAACGGCCAACTATCAGCGCCAGGCGCTGGCGGCCACGGGGACGCACGATGCGGCCCCCCATGCGCCACACCTGTCCGGCTATCACGCAGTGCGGACAGGGTTTGAAGAGGCGGCCAGGTCGGCAGGGAAGCCGGCCGGGCCGTCGTGTGCAATCGAGCACGCCGGCCCTGTGGACCTGGCGGACTGGATTGAAGACGACTGGGCGCCGCCAGGGATCGGCGACGCGGGGACAACCGAGGATCACTCCGAGAGGGAACTCGACAGTGAGCCAGAGACTACAGGTCTGGAAGACTGGTGATGATCGACAACCCGAATGCGGGCGGCCGGTCGGAGTCGCCGGCCCGCGAGCTGCTCTCGGAGCAAGGTGAAAGGGCGCTCGTGGCGGCCACGATAATCCCTCAGGCCGGCGTACTGACGGAAGAGCAGCGGGGCAAGGTCCGCGCGGCGGCGAAGACCTACCGCGAAAAACACAAGCTGAAAAACGCGGACATAGCACGCGGGATCGGCGAAGGGTCGCCGTCGCTGTGGTCCGCCGTGATGGGGGAAAGCTACCCCAAGCAGTGTGAAGGAAAACTGGACGATCACCTGCGCACGTTGAACGACTGGCTGGAAGAGGACGCCAGGCGACGGGCCACGCGCCCGGGTCGGCCGTTCGTCTATACCACGATCGCCAACACGATGATCGACGCCGCCAAGCTGACACAGCGGTATCGGTGGGTCACCGTGGTGTTCGGTCCCACGGGAATCGGCAAGACCATGGTGGCCCACGTGATCGCGGAAACGCACGTCGGGGCCATCTATCTCTGCCTGGCCAGAGGGTGCTGCACGTACAGCCAAATCCGGGACCGACTGCACGGGCTGGTCTGTCGCGGCGGTCAGAGCGCCCGGCAGACCGCCAGGCGAGAGTCGGTGGACGATCGCATCTTCGCCAAGCTGCGCGATAGCGGCCGGCTGATCGTGGTCGATGAAGCCCACCGCGTGCGCGACAGCGGGCTGGAGTTTCTGAGGGACGTACACGATCAGACCGGCTGCCCGGTCCTGCTGATCTGCACCAAAGACCTGTGGGAACGCATCCTGTCCGATGACGAAGACCACGGCCAGATGCGCCGTCGGGTCGGCATGGCAATGGACCTGGCGGAAGGCTACCGCGACACGGACAGCCCACGTCGCAAGCTGTTCACTGCCGAGCAGATTCGCAAGCTGTATGAGACGCCCCACGTCAGGTTGACGACGGATGCAATCGAATACCTGGCCGACGTCGCCAACTGTTTCGGACAGGGATCGCTGGGCACGTGCGACAACCTCGTGGATTGCGCGATCGCCAGAGCCCGGAAGCGTGACGGTGTGGGGCCGGAAGGCCGCGTGGTGATTGACGCCCTGCTCCTGGCTGAGTGGGGACGGAAGATGATGCGGGAACACATCGTGGCCCCGCAAGTGGAAGAGCGTCGGCGGCGTTTCGTCGCCAACGCGGGATAGGAGAAGTCTGCCATGGCAACGAAGACCAGACGTAAGGCGAGACCGCCGAAACAGCGGACCGGCAAAAAGGGCGTCTCAAGCGCCGACGCGGCGCCCTGCCGGTTCCGCGTGATCCCCGGGGATGCTCGGACCGTGTTGGATGATCTGGCCAGGCAGCAGCTTGGGAACTCCGATGACGCCGCCATCCGTCGTGCCATCCTGGACGAAACACACAACGCCGTAGAGCGGCTGCCGACCTTCACGCTGATAGCGATGCTCCCGGTCATCGCCAAGCATGGCATGGATGGTGGCCGCGTACCTGAGCCGCCGCGCGGTGGAGCGTAGAGCCGATGCCGACTGAGCTGTCAACGGTGGACGCGATCGCGTTGCTGGCTGAGCTTGTGGCGGCCGGCTCGCGTGGGTCGGGCAAGTCGATGACGCGCTGCCTGGGTCGGCTCCGACTCCTACGGCGCTGGGCCAGGCTGCGAGCGGCCCGCCCGGATGCGACCGAGGCTGAGCTGTTCGCGCGGGTCGCACGAGAAGCGAAGCGGGCCGATCCGGCCATGAGAGTGTCGGGTCGGACGATCCGCCATTGGCGTGACGACTACAACCGCATCGGCCCTGGCGGCCTAGCCGCCGGCCCGGCCGGCGTGTTGGACAGGTACAGATCGAAGCCGATTTGAGCGGTCTTCGAGGCCCCGTCAAAGGGCCGTCCGATAACCCACCTCTCGACCACGCCCCCAGGGCCACCAGACAGTCCCCGCGCCCCGAAATCTTCTCAAACCGCCGCGCATTTTCTCAAACCTTGTTGCGCCTTAGAGCGCGCTTCGGCGCTTTTTGGGGCGCCTTTCGGGGGTTTGCGCGCAGGGTGAATCGGCGGCAACTCTTTATGCGGCGGCATGTTAGGTGTCGCCAGGGTGGGTTTGGTTTCGTTGAAAACCCGGCATTTTGAACATCTCGCAGTCTTGCTTGATTTCGGGACGGTGTTGGACCACGGAGACCCGGCTTCAGCCGGTTTCGATTCGAGTGCCACGCGGGTAAGGCCAAGGCGGAATCGGGCGTGGGGCCGGTCGGAGAAACGGGGCTGTAGCATTGATCTTCATCTCCCGCACAAGGCGCGTGCGACGGGCGCCGGCCGGTATGGCGGGTCGCCCTACCTATATAACTTGGCGCCCGATCACCTTCAGGGTGTGGGCGGTGCGTAGTGCAGTGGCGGCCGGTAGTTACGTCGCGGGGTTCCGGGCGGGATGGGCACATGAGCAGGATGTGGTGTGGCGATTACTCTCAGGGGATGATCTCCGGGGGGGGCGCAGCGTGATCGGAACAGGACCTTTTACGCTGTGGTTTGCCGGGAAGCGTCGCTCAGATACACTGATTCGGATGATCTCGGCGGGGAGCTGAATGCTGTGGTTTGCCGGGAAGCGTCGCTCAGATACACTCAGAAGGCGGTTTTGCCCAGCCGCGTTCCCGCTGTGGTTTGCCGGGAAGCGTCGCTCAGATACACTACATCGCGGCGGCGGCCTACCAGGACACGTGCTGTGGTTTGCCGGGAAGCGTCGCTCAGATACACTACGGACATCGAACTGGGCACGCTGCAGCACGCTGTGGTTTGCCGGGAAGCGTCGCTCAGATACACTGTGCCGCTGAGGATCTGTGACCAGGAGGGCGCTGTGGTTTGCCGGGAAGCGTCGCTCAGATACACTCCAGGGCTGCAGCCCCTCGGCGATGATCTCGCTGTGGTTTGCCGGGAAGCGTCGCTCAGATACACTGGTCGTCATAGAAGGCCCCGAAGGCGGGCTGCTGTGGTTTGCCGGGAAGCGTCGCTCAGATACACTCGGCGACCGCGCCGATCCACAGGGTTTGAAGCTGTGGTTTGCCGGGAAGCGTCGCTCAGATACACTGAAGGCCCAAAAGGGCGCCGGGGTGTGCAAGCTGTGGTTTGCCGGGAAGCGTCGCTCAGATACACTCCTCGACGATCTCGGGGGCCACGTCGTTCTGCTGTGGTTTGCCGGGAAGCGTCGCTCAGATACACTGTGCGATTCGATCGGCGTATACAAGGTCATGCTGTGGTTTGCCGGGAAGCGTCGCTCAGATACACTCGTTGAACGTGAATGGCGGAAGTATTTTCCGCTGTGGTTTGCCGGGAAGCGTCGCTCAGATACACTGAAAAGCAGGTCACGGCGACCGATATAGATGCTGTGGTTTGCCGGGAAGCGTCGCTCAGATACACTACCCGGCAGGTACGTCGCGCAGCGCAGATAGCTGTGGTTTGCCGGGAAGCGTCGCTCAGATACACTCCAGCCTCAGCCCAACCGTTCCCGCGTGATGCTGTGGTTTGCCGGGAAGCGTCGCTCAGATACACTTATTGGTCGCGCAACCGGCGTTCTGACAGCGGGTTAGGGCAAGAGGAGGGTCAAAAAAGCATGAGTTGTGCCGGGGGTCGCTCGACATCGGAGCACTTTTTCCCCACGTAGTTGTCCATCTTTCCGAACTGCCGATCGGTCACGGCCAGGAGGCGCACCTGACCTTCGTCAGGCAGGCCGTCGTGGACCAGGCTCCTGTGGGCGGCGCTGGCCTCCTCGCTGGGGCAGTATCGGGCGTAAACCGAATATTGCATTCTACAGAACCCGTCGGACAAGAGCAACTTGCGGAAGCGAGTGTAGCGCCTGCGCTGGGGGCGGGTCTTGACGGGCAAATCGAACATGGCGAAGAGCCACACGGCCCGATACCCCGAGAGGGCGAGCCTACTGGTCGGCATAGGTCAGCTCCCTTGGGTAATCGAGCCATTGGGCCTCCTTCTGAAGTACCTTGACGAGGGAAACGGCAGTACATGCGGCGAGATCGAAGAGCGTGCGCACCTCGGCATCGGCGCAGTACCGTCCGAGAACGCCCTGGAGAAGGGCCTGCTTGGCAGGGCGGTCGAGGACGGCGTCGCTGTCCCGCTCCCGACAGTGCTCTACAACTACGGCGTCGATCAAGGGCCGGTAGGGCTCCATGAGGTCATCGGCGAGGCAGAAGGCGTTGTTGCGATGGTGATGGTGCAGACCGAGCGAGGGATGCAGGCCGGCCGCACAGATCGCACGTCCCATGACGGCGCGCAAGACCGCGTAGCCGTAGTTGAGAAGACGGTTCTGGTCGGGTGCGTCGAAGCGACGGCGGAAGTCGGGATCATCGAAGAGGGGGGTCCAGTATCGTCGGGAGGCGACGGCCTCGCGGTTGTCAGGGTCGCCGGAGCGGACGGTCCGGGCGATGGCTCGGAGACCGAAGTCATCGCCGCGGAGGTTTTGGAGCAGGTCGGCCTGGGCGATGATCTTGCGTCGGACGATTTGCTTCCAAAGCCTCTTTCGGAGGGGCAGAGGTGCGGCGACCTGGGCGGCGAGGCGCTCGGTCTGGAGCGCGTTGGCCTGCAAGGGGAGCATGAGGCCGACGGGGAGGCTGCGGTCGTCGCAGACGATGAAGGCGCCGCCGGAGCGCATGAGTTCGGCGAGCATGGGTTGCGAGCAGCGGACCTGGGGATGAGCGGCGATGACGGCGGCGACCTCGGACAGGGGTGTGGAGACGGGCTCGGCGTCCGTGCGCTCGATGACGAGCTGGCGGTTCTGGACCTTCAGGTAGGCCGGCGACTCTGACAAGTCGATGATGCGCTCAGTCATTGGCACTTCGATGGTTTTTGTTTTCTAAGACGATGTCGCCAATGGGCGACACCGTGACTTTCTTCGCATGCCATTGGCGCAGATAATCGATCGTAGTCATTACGAACCACTCCTTTGCGCCTTTGATGGTGTTTTTCTTGTCCTCGGTCTTGCTGGCGTCCTTCTTTCGCGCGTCGTTGGCCGACACGTATTCGATGCGCTTGTTGGAAATGCTGCGGATGACGAAGAGTCGCTGCGGCTCATTGGGCCTTGTTATCTGGAGCATGTCTCCCGGTTGCAGGGCGAATACGTGGCGAGTTCCGACACGACTACCGGTACGGATGACCTGCTGCTTGTCGCGCCAGCGCCGCATCGCATCCAAACGGCTCACGATTTCCCCCTGTTCCCACTTCCTTTCGGTACCGTCAGGGTTCAGGATCCCGACCACCGTGATGTGGTGATTGGAACCCGGTTTGACGTATCGCTCGCGCCCCGACTTGTCCCGCACGACAACCGGCTTGGCTTTGACGCTAATACGAACGGATTTGATCAACACGTCCTTTCCATCTGGTGTTTGACCGAGAACGGGCAGCTTGGACTCGGACGTGAAAACCGCCTTCGGTTCTCCACCTTGCAGCGATGCTTGCACCGCCTTGCGAACACCATCGTCGATGATCTGTTCGACTTCGCTTTTCTTCAAATCCTTCAATGCCCTGCGCGTTCGATGTTCCTCCCCACGTTTTCCGTGGTCGAACGGCTTGCTGTAGTTCGTTTCGTCATGCATGGGACCGGACAGCTTGCGCTCTGGACGATGGGACACGTTGATGCGAGCGATGGCGTCCTTGACGGAGGCAAAGAACGATTCCGGAGTCCCCCACGGGGCCTTCATCTCGGCATAGCTGGTCCGCCGTCGCCCTTGAGAATCGCGCACGTCTTGGCGGTGCAGTTCAGCGAGTTCGACGCGGCGAGCAGCATCGGAGAGAAGCTCAATCGTCTTGCGGTTGGTCAACGCAATTACCACGGCATCGACGGCGTGGTGGCGATGGTCGGTGCGAAGCTTTTCGTCGAGGCGGATTTCCGGCGCGGCGGTGTAGGCCGGGCTGTCGGGCAAGCTGGGGATGACGGCATTCAGACCCCACTCCCGGCGTAGACTGAAGGTGACGCCACCCGATGAGACTTGAACACGGCGTACGCCGGAGTCGTCAATGACGCCACCGTAGAGCAAGGCGAGGTATTCGCCAGCAAGGCGCGAGGCGTACTGCGTGTCCTGGAGTTGGCGCTTGGTGAAGCCGCCGCTCTCGTCGGCGTAGTAGTCGTGAATGTCATCTTCTGTCCACTGGAAGCGACGGCGCTTCCCTGGCGGGAGACTTACCGTGCGCTTGGCGATGCGATGCAACTCCTCCTGATCGAACGCTTGACACGGGGCGCGCTTGCCCTTGCGAGAATTGCACTGGGCGTGACAGAGAACCTTGTTCAGCATTGTGTTATCGTGCGAGATGCTGCGCGGGATAATGTGGTCCACCTGCAAGTCCGTGCTGGCCTTGGGCATGGACTCGCCGCAGTAGGGGCAGTGCCAGCCCTGCTCCTTGCCGAGCAGCCACTTTTGGACTTCGGAGTCGGGCAGCGCCGACGGATCGGACCAACCCACTTCGGCGTCTACGATCTGTTGGCGCGCCCTGTCGCGATCGACGCGTCGCTCGGCGTTGCGCTTTGAAGTAGCCTGGCGTTGCTTTGGGCTCCCCTTGAGTTCGCGTCCCAATTCGACGTGGATGCGCTCGGGCTTTCCGTAACGCCGGATACTGGCGTTGATAACTTTGCGCAGTTCGGAGAGGGCTCGCGTGACGGCGGGATTCCGGAGATCCCGCGCGTTCTTGAACGCTCGGTTTTGGCCGTCCCGTTCGGCAACGTGTTTGTGATCGGTGGCCAGAACGCGCGGCAGAGAGTCGAGCGCAACCGTTTGCCGTACGAACTTGGCGCGATACTCACGAATCTGCTCCTTGGCCGTGGCAAACGGTATCCCGTCTTCCATGAAGGGTAGCAACCGTGCCATCGCGCGGCGCGACAGGGAGCAGCGCGATTTCTCCAGTTGCACGCGCGACAAGACAGCCGCTTGGTCGTCGGTGAAGCCGTATCGGTCGGCGAGGTGCTCGGCAAGGGGTTGGTCATCCTCGAAGTCGAGCAGCGCTAGTACGAGTTCTTCGCGCTGGCGGTCGGACATGTCGTCCCAGCACTGGGCAATGCCGGAGGCCTTCTCGTCGCAGGAGATGATCTTGGCCGCGGTGCGGTGACCGGTAATGTCCTTTGCGGGAGGGCGCTCGAAGTTGAACGTGTGCCCGGGGTCGACCACACGCATTTTGCCCGTCTTTGGATCCTTGCGTCTGCGCGCTTTCTGAAGCTGGAGCAAGTCTCGAATCTGGTGGAATGTCAAGTGGTCCCGCGTGGATAATTCAGTGAGAAGTCTCGCGCGTTCATCATCTCGAAGGGGTCGCGAGTTGCCCGACGGTTCGATGACCGCCAGATCGTTCACCTTTTGTAAGAGCCGGAATCGCTGGGCGAGCGGGATCGCCTGAAGGGCGCGCTTCCGTCCGGGCTCCAGGTCGCAATGGCCGACCAGGTGACCGCACGGTTTGAGCGGGCGTTGGAAGAAGATCGCGTCGTGAAGTTCGCGGCGCCCGTCGCCGTTTTCGGCGAGGGCCGGATAGTACGCGGACTGGGCATCACAGATCGCCTTGAACTCAGGCTCATAATG
>Ga0307379_10011886_pt1 | contig 11380 bp, 7 predicted proteins | sample UN2MG_FD_202237 | JGI IMG/M metagenome (GOLD analysis project Ga0307379, IMG submission 202237) | Soil microbial communities from Risofladan, Vaasa, Finland - UN-2 | ecosystem: Environmental > Terrestrial > Soil > Coastal area > Acid sulfate soil | place: Finland: Risofladan, Vaasa | collected... | reverse complement strand
GCCATCCGGGCCGAGGGCATCGACGACGGCCTGGCCGTCGTCTTCGTCCCGCACACGACGGCCGGCGTCACGATCAACGAGAACGCCGACCCCGACGTCACGCGCGACATGACGGCCGCCCTCAGCGGCCCGCGTCACCGCACCGTCCACGTGGCGGCACGGTGACGACGGGTGGCACGGCCCTTGGGCCGTGGGCCGTGCGCGGTGGGTCTGGTGCCCAAACCGCGCGGCGGCCTTCCCAGGCCGCCGCGAGAGGCCGTGCACGGAGCGTGGTGGCCTAGGAAGGCCACCACGCGGACGCGAGCCGAATTGGGCAACAGGCTCCCGAGACCCGCCGCGCGGTGGCGCCAGCGCCGCAAGGAACCCGCGATGATCCTGGCCGCAGCCAATGCCACGCGCGAGGTCGCCTCGCTCCCGCAACCGTGGCTCATCATCGCCATCGCCCTGTGTCTGCCCGTGTGCATCGCCGTGTTTGTGCGGATCGGCCGGTGGTGGATCACCGACCGGCCCGTGCCGCTGCCCATCGACGGTGCCCTGCCGGCCGTGCGGCTGTCGCTCTGGACGGGGCTGCTGCTGTTCCTGGCGACACAAGCGCTGGTCGCCGCGTTCGTGCTCGGTTACGATGCGGCGGCCGCGGCGGGTCTGCTTCCGTGGGAACCGCTGCCGGTGCCGGACGTCTTCCGCCCGGGCCTGTTCATCGCCCAGACGGTTCCGGTGCTTGCCGCGCTTGCCATCCTCAGAGGTTTCGGCCGATGGACAGCGGCGACGGTCGGCGTCCGCGCCGGCGACCTCGGCGCGGGCCTCGCGCACGGCGTCGTCGCCTTTGCCGCCATCCTGCCGGTCTGCGTGGCGGCGCTGATGGTGAACGCGGTCCTGATGCACATGCTGAAGGCCCCCGTGACGCCGCATCCCGTGCTGGAGGCGATTCTGAAGACGCCCGACCCGTGGGCGTTTGCGTTCGCCGGGGTGATGGCGGTGATCATCGCGCCACTGGCCGAGGAGTTTCTGTATCGCGGCATCCTGCTGATGACTCTCGTGCGGCACGTGGGGATTGTGCCCGCGCTGGTCGTGTCGAGCGCCGTCTTTGCGGCCGCCCACTTCACGGCCGAGCCGCAGGCCCTGCTGCCGCTCTTCTTCCTGGGGTTGGCCCTGGGGTACATCGCCTACCGGACGCGGAGCCTGGTGGCTCCGATCATCGCGCACGCCCTGTTCAACGGCCTGATGGTCTTCGGAACGTTCTTCGGTTCTTGACACGCGCGCCACGTACGCTACGCTAACAGGCACATTGCCTCTGCAAAGGAGATCTGCTGTGCCATCCGAAACCAACCGCCGCGCTTTCTTGCGAAACTCGCTCCTCTCTTCCGCCGCTGGGGCGCTGGCTGTGGGGGCTGCCGAGACGTCTGCTCAAGGCGCAGAGAAGAAGCCTGACGCGAAGCAACCGCAGGCCGACGCCCTGCCCTGCGGCAAGATCGGCGACCTGCAGGTCAGCCGCGTTCTGCTGGGCGGGAACCTCCTGACCCACTACACCCACAGCCGTGACCTGCGGTACGTCTACAACCTGGCCGCACACTACAACACCGAGGAGAAGATCTTCGAGACGATGGCCCTGGCCGAGCAGCACGGCATCAACACCCTCTCGGTCCACAATCCGCCGCCCATCATCCAGACCCTGAAGAAATACCGCCGCGAACGGGGCGGCAAGATCCAGTCGATCATCTGCCCCACCGCCGAGTGCAAACCCGGCATGGCCGATTACATCCGACAGATCGATGACCTGCTCGACGCCGGGGCCGACGCCATCTACGTCTGGGGCGTGCGCGGCGACCAACTCGTCGCCCAGGGCAAGTTCGACCTCCTCGCGAAGGCCGTCGAGATCGCCAAGGCCCACGGCGTGCCCTCCGGTATCGGCGCACACGACCTGCGGGTCATCGTCGAATGCGAGAAGCGCGGCATCGAGTCCGACTTCTACATCAAGACGTTCCACCACCACCGCTACCCCACCGCCCCGAAGCCCGAGGAGTTGAAGGCACCCTACTCCGAGTTCCCCGGCTACTGGTGCAAGGACCCGCAGGAGACGATCGAGGTGATGAAGAACGTCACGAAGCCGTGGATCGCCTACAAGATAATGGCGGCCGGGGCGATTCCGCCCAAAGACGCCGTGCCCTACGCGTTCAACAGCGGCGCCGACCACGCCCTCATCGGCATGTTCGACTTCGAGATCGCCGAGGACACGAAGATCGCCAAAGAAGCGCTGGCGAAGGTCAAACGCGAGCGGCCCTGGAGGAGTTGACGTTCGCGCGGCCGCCGCAGAAGTCACGCGCCGGCCGGGGTGCGGCCGCTGGGGTCGAACAGGCTCTACTGCCCGGCCGAGGACGCCGTTTCTTCATTGGCCAGGTCCACAATGCGCTTTCGGAGATCTCGATCGCATCCACGCTCTGGCCGCCGGCAAGGAAAACGACCTTGCCGGCCATGGTTAATCCGTTCGGGCCGATCAGAGTAAGATGACCGCCGACTCGCCCCCGCCCTCCTATTACGAGTCAAGTCCTGAGAGTTCTGTAAAATGGCATCTCCTCGTTGGGCGGCGTGGGGCCTGCGGAGGCCGAGGGGACCGAGGCCGGAGCGGGCCCCACGCTCAGGCCACCGACCGCGCCGCTGCGGGCCCGGCCGCTCCGGGCTCCGGCTGGCCGGCAGCCGATCCTTCGGACGCCTCCATCGCCAGGTATCGCCGCCCCTGCCACTCCTCGCTCGTCTCCATCGACAGCGCCGTCACCAGACGCAGGCACGACGGGCCGTCCGGGAAGATCCGCACCACACGCGTCCGACGCTTCACTTCCTGGTGCCACCGTTCCAGCATATTCGTGGAACGCATCTGTTTGCGGTGGGCTTTGGGTAGGGCGTACACCGCCGACGCCTCCTCCCCCGCCTCCTCCAGCCACGCCGCCACCTTCGGGTAACGCTCGGCCAGGGCCTCAACCACTGCCGCCAGATGCCCCTGCGCCTCGGCGAGCGTCTCGGCGTCCCGAACCTTCCGCCACCCCTGAAGCACCCACGCCCGGTCCTTCATCGAGACCTTCCCCAGCAGGTTCCGCACCACGTGCACCTGGCACCGCTGCCACACGGCCCCCTGGAAGTACCGCTGGACCGCCGACACCAGCCCCGCGTGGTCGTCCGAGACGACGTAGACCACCCCCGCCAGACCACGAGCCTTCAGGTCCTTGAAAACCTCCCCCCAGGTGGCCTCGCTCTCGGAATCCCCCAGATACGTCCCCAGAATCTCACGGTACCCCTCCGCCGACACGCCCACCACCGTCAGCACCGCCTGGCTCACCACGTGCCGACGGCGACGCACCTTCTCGTACCGGGCGTCGATCACCAGATACGGATACGCCACCTCCAGCGGCCGCCCACGCCACGCGTCCACCTCGGCCTGCAGGCCCGCTGTCAGGGCCGAGACCTGGCTCCGGCTCACCTCCAGCCCACACAGCTCCTGGGCGATCCGCTTGACCCTGCGGGTAGAAACCCCCTGCAGGTACATCTGGACCAGGGCCAGCACCAACGCCTTCTCGCTCCGCTGGTACCGCGCGAACAACTCCGTCCGGAACCGGCCTTCCCGGTCCTTCGGGACCAGCAACTCCATCTTCCCGACGCGGGTCTTGAGCGTCCGAGGCTTGTAACCGTTGCGCCTGCCCCGACGCTCCGCGGTCCGCTCGTACGGCTCCGCACCGAGATGGGCCGTCATCTCCTCCTCCAGGAGCCGCTGCAGCAGCCCCTGAAGCAGCACCCGGATCGGATCGTCGCCGGCGTCCTTCGCCTCTTGCCAAACGTCCAGCACTGCTGTAGTCTCATCCTGGCGAGCCATCGTGCATCTCCTTTCGTGAAAACCGTTCTCGAATCAGGAGATGCTACCGGCTCGCCACTCCTTGCGCCGAGCCGCTTTTACAGAACTTTACGGACTCAATCCTATTACGCTCGCGGCAGCGCGGGTATTCGCGTTTGTGACCCCGGCTTTCCCCCCCCGGCGTTTTGTATACTTTACGAAAACGGCCTTTCCCGGGACCCCCTAAAATCGCGCTTTTCGGAGGGCCGAACCCCGTTTCTGAGCCAGAAACGGCGATTCGGGGCGCGAATGTTAAGATAGGCAAGGCAAAACTTACTCCTTTTTGATCGGTTTTTGATCGCTTTTTGCTCAAACTTACCCCGTTCTTGCTCCTTTTTACCCCTTTTTTAACCTACGTGGAGCGGGGCCAATATGTTCTAAAGTATACAAAAGGCGGGGACCACGGACCAGGGAACGGGGAACAGGGGCGGAGAACGGCTCGGAGATTGTTAGAACTCTAACAAAATCGGGAGGCGAAAAACGGCCCTGGCGCTATCGAAAAGGGCAATTTCGGCCGACTGGCTGCGCAAGAGCGGATTTAACGTATGGCGCGAATGCAATATGTGAGGCCGAAATCGGGCGATCTGCGTAAGGCCTTGTGTGGAAAGGACTTACGTCTCGGAAATGGCGGGAAAAGTTGTTAGAGTTCTAACAAAACCCGGGGACGTGGGGGGAACCTGCGGGTGGCATGGTCAGCCCGCAGGGTGACCATGTTCAGGGCCGGGGCCGTGCGTTTGTGCGGGCGCAGCGGCCTGGCGGCAGGTCCGAGAGCCTGAAAGGGTCCGGTTCCAGAGGCCAGGCCGGCGGCCTGGGTCAAAGGCCAAACCGCCCCGTCCCACAACCCCGCCCTGAAAGGGCGGAACAACTTCCCAGCGCCCTTTCAGGGCTTATGAATGGTGGTTGGATCGCTCGACCACCCCGGGCGTTGCCCGGGGCTGCCGGCTCTCGCCCCGTTGGGGCTGACGGCACCACGGCTGCCCTCTCCTTCAACGTCGAGCACTTGGTGCCGGCATAGCCCACGTTGAGGGATTATGATGGCCAGGGCGCCCCAAGGCGGTGCCGAGGCCGAAACGGCGGGGGAGATAAGGTGGTTGCCACCCATAGCCTGTCCAGTGCCCCCGGCCGCTCACGGAAGAGGAGAAAATGGTATTGTGTTCCCAGAATACCTACGGACGCCCGTAGGGGCGGACATTTCGAACTCGCGTCGCCGGCCCATGCCACGCCGCGCAAGACAACGGGCGGCCACATTGGACCGCCCGTATGAACACAAAGTCAAAAGACCGGCGTCCTTACCTGGCCATCCGGCGGCGGACGTACCCAACCAGGCCGCCGATGCCCAGGACCATCCCCGCCATCGTGACCGGCTCAGGAATCACCTCGGAGACACGGAACCCGATACCGCCGGTCCAGTTCGTCGGGTCGTAGGCGAACCAACCCGCCGCCTGGAGGTAGCCGTCGCCGTCTTTGAACGACCCGCCCCGCAAGCCGCGATTGGACCCGTACAGGATCGACTCGTTCCACTCCCAGACGTTCCCGCCCTGGTCGAACGTGCCGTAAGGGCTGTCGGAGTTCTGGAACTCGCCGGCGACCGTGGTGTACTTGCCGGAATCGATGGGGTAGACATAGGGGGCCGTCCAGTAGTTGGCGTTGTTGCCGGAGACGTCGGTCATGTCTTGGCCCGGGGCCGTGTTGCTGCTCGTGGGGTACTCGAAGTAAGTGCCGGTTGCCGGATCGTAGTACGCCGCCTTGTACCACTCATCCTCGCTGGTGATCGCCCATTTCCAGTCGGCCTCGCGTGTCACGGCCAGCAGGGCCGTCTTACTCGTGGCGCCGTCCAGGAAGTACGCCCCGTCCTCGGTGGTGCCGGCGCTCTGCGCCCCCGTCGGCTGGCCGTTGTGCAGCCAGTTGGCAAACCGTGCCGCGTCACCCCAGGAAACATAATTCACCGGCCGGTTGACGAAATTGGCGTCCACCGTGTAGGTGTAGGGGTTGACCACGGTCCCGCCGCCACTCCGCGTGATCCCGCTGCCCCTGTCGGTCCGCGACATGTCCGCGTCGTACAGCGCGTAGATGTCCATACCGGCCACGGCATTCAGGAATGCCGTGTACTGGCCGGCCATCACCTCGTACGTGCCGATGTTGTAGGTGTAGGGCACCGAGCCGTAGCCGGTGTCGTCTGCCACGTTGCCGGGATTGCCCACGGTGACGGTGTCAATCGTAATGGCCTGCACCGCCCAGGCCGGCAGCAGCACCATCGCCGCCACAACCGCCGCCCTCGCCACGCCTCTTGCGCTGATCATCGCTAATGCCCTTTCATGCCATGCGAGTTGCCAAAGAGAAAGCGCGATCTCCAGTTCTCCCCCGGTTCTTTCATCACAACCTGTCAGCGCCCGAAAAGCAAAAGGCCGGCTTTCCCGGTGTGTGCCGGAGACCGGCCCTTGTTGGCAACAAGCCAATAAAACAGGCCGCGCTCCTCACCGGAGGCCAGCCCCGTAACATTCCGCTCGACATGTTTCTTGCCCCCTGCAAGGGGAACTATAGCACAGAATTTCAGCAAGTCAAGCAAGTTGCCATGCGTCAGTGGGAAGCGCCCCAGACATCGTACCCCCCTGGTTCGGATTCTGGCAGGATTCCGAACACAGGATGCCAATTCCTCCCTGCTACTGTGCCTTCCGGGTCCAGGGCAGACGGCACTGCACTCGTGCGGTTGCCTGACGTGCAGATAATCTATCGCGATACCCCTCGGAAGCAACGACAAGAAGGCGAGTGGTGGGGCTTGGCGGCCCTTGCTTGGCGCCGGGGGGTCGGAACATGGTCACCACCCAAGGTGTGGCTCGGCCACCTTCGGGATGACCATGCCACCCATCGCTCGGGGGCCCACGGTGGGGAGCGTGACGGGGAGGTTCCGCTCCCGGCTCGATGGGCGTGGCCGGCGTCAGGCTTTCAGGAGATCGGCGGTCATCTGCGGCGGGACGCGGGCGGCGTGGACGTGGGGGAAGCCGCTGCGGTTCGAGTTGAAGACGACCCACCCCAGGTCGGGCGTCAGGTACGCGTGAGGATGGGTGTTCTGGGCGCGGTCGGGCACGGTGCGCGAGTCGCACACGACGGCCGTCCTGCCGGTGGCGACGGAGCCGATCACGATCTTGTAGGTCCCTTGCCAGTCATCGCAGCAGAAGAGACGTCCGCATCGGCTGACTCCCACGTGGTTGAAGCGGTATCCCTTGGCGACCACCCTCGCGGCCTGCCCTGCACGGACGCCCAACAGGTTGCCCTTGTCGGGGGCGTAGTCGCCTCGGGCGCTGACCGACAGGAGCATCTCGCCGGTGGCGCCGATCCAGGCCTCGTGTCCGGTGCAGGACGTGGTGTGAGGCGTTCCGACCTGGAGTGTGGTCCGCTTGCCGCCGGGCACCGAGAGCAGATAGAGCGTGGCCCCCTCGGGCCCGACGAGTTGGAGGCGTTTGCCGTCGGGCGTGTACTTGCCTCCGCGGTTGTGCTGGATCATGAGGCGCCGGCTCTCGGCGAACTCGAACTGGGGATGCGGGTTGAGGATGAAGGGGTCGCGGTCAATCACATCATGTCGGCCCTGCTTCAGGTCGAACAGGACGATGCCGAACGACGTCCAGGCGTCGTCCAGCCGCTTGCCGCGCGCGAAGTACCGCCCGTCGGCCGACACGGTGCCCAGAGCGATCCAGGGCTCGTTCTTCATGTGGTAGACGGGCCGGGGTGTGCCCTCGGCCAGGTCGGCCCGCATCAGGTCGAGTTCGCCGCCGGGCGTGCGCTTGATGTAATAGAACGCGCCCTGCGGCGAGACGGCGCAGCCGGAGATGGAGGCGGCCGCGTCGAGGCGGTGCTGTTTCCAGGTGCCCAGTTCCACGACCATGAACTCGGTGCGGTTGCCGGAGAGTTTGGGGTTGTGCCGCTGGTACACGAAGTGCCGCGAGTCGCGCGAGCAGTAAGGGACCTCGCAGTAGATGTTCGACTGGGCGAGCGCCTCGGTGGTGACCTGCCAGATTTCGACGCCGTTGGGCAGCCGCTCGACGCAGACGGGTGCCTTGGCCGCAGGCTGTTCCCCGGCCGAGGTGCGATGGGCAACACCGACGACGGCAAAAGCGCCGGCGGCCATTCGGCGCAGCGCCGTGCGGCGCGTGAGGGTTCGATCCGTGCCAAGGCGGTTCATGGCATGGCCCTCCTGGCAATTCCCGTCTAACGAGCAATCCACGCGCGGCGGGCAAGCCCGCCGGCTAACGGTTCCGTAGCGAAACGCCGCGCGAGAAGTGCCGTTGTCGCATCAGGCCTTGGGCGCGTCGTATTGCGGGACGTTGAGCGTCTCGCCGTCTTTCAGGGCCGACTGGTGGGCGACGATGCCGGGCACGGTCATGGCCAGGGCCTCGTAGACGTTGACCAGGGGCCGGCGGTCCTCGAGGATCGCCGTGACGAACTCGTCGGCGAGCAGTCCGTGCGAGCCGCCGTGCCCCCCGCCAGGAACGCCCGGCGGAAGGGGCGGACGGGCGGTGTCGGGCAGGTTCTTCGCCACGCCGTGGTATCCGGTGTCGTCCATCCATCCGCGTTCGCCGAAGACGCGGCCGGTCTCGACGATGCGTCCGCGTACGGCCCTCAACTTGGACATGCGCGACGCGCCGCCCTCGCTGGTCCGCAGCAGGGCGATTTCGTCGGAGAACGGGTTGTCGTACCGGTTGGCGCCGGGTTGAATGGAGGGGAAGTCGCCGCGGAACCCGGCGCAGGAAACGGAGGTGAACCGCTTGCCGGTCACGCCGACGTAGTAGGCGGTCGAGTGGGTGGGATACCAGAGCGGCGGGCTGCCGATGCGCCAGCCCTTGAACGAGTCGATCGGCTTCGCGGTGTAATGATAGTACTCGCCCTCGGAGTAGACGAGGCGTCCGAACCCGCCGGCCCGGAAAATCTCGCGCATGGCGTGGCAGTCGGCCCGGTAGCAACTGGTCTCGGCCATCATGTACTTGAGGCCGGTCTTGCGGACGGTCTCGACGAGTTGCTCGGCCTCCTCGATGGATCCCCACGTGGCGGGCACGGCCGTCATGACGTGCTTGCCGTGCTTGAGGGCCTCCATGCAGTGCCGCGCGTGGCTGGGGGCGTCGGTGGCGACGAACACCGCCTCGATCCGGGGGTCCTTCACCAGCACTTCGAGCGATTCGTACGACTTCTCGCACCGGCAGGCCTTCATGAGTCCGGCCCGGCGGTCGGGAATCAGATCGCTGACGGCGAGGATTTGGACGTTCGGATGGTCCTGGAATCCGAAGGCGGCACCGAAGCGGCAGACGCCGTAGCCGACGATGCCGAAACGGACCTTGCGGTCGGAGACGGGCTGCCACTTCTTCTTGCTCTTCGGGCGCCCGGCGGCAAGGGTTTGCGCGGCCAGGGTGCCGGCCGCCGTCAGCCCGAGGGAACCGAGGCCGAGTTGCTCGAGGAACCTGCGTCGATCGACTGGCGTCTCGGACATGGATCGCCCTCCTTACGTCGGTGGTGCACGCGGCGGCGGAGTCGTCTCGCGCGGTCAGGCGTTATCATACCACCGGGCGCCCCCTTTGCCAGTTGAAGGTTGCCGCCTCGTGCGCGGTGCGCGGCCGGTCCGGAGACCGTACGTGTTTAACGTACCCGCCAAGGCAGTCAATCGCGTGTGGCACGGCTGGCTCGTCCAGCCGTGGACACGTTTTGCGGCAAGAACACGGCTGGGCAAGCCAGCCGTGCCACACGCGATAAACAGGTACGGAGACCCGCCGCGCACGGCGTGGCGCCGTGCCGCGCAGTTCACGGTTGAATTACGGGCGCACTTGCTTTATGGGTAGGTGCAAGGAGCCCACCATGTCAGCAAAGGAAACAGGAGTCACACGGCGAACGTGGCTGAAGGGCGCGGCGGCGCTGGCCGTGGCGCCGTACGTCGCGCCCGCGTCGGCGCTCGGCGCAGAAGGCGCCGCGGCGCCGAGCGAGCGTATCACCCTCGGCTTCATCGGTGTCGGCATGATGGGCCGGGGGCACGTCCGGTGCTGCGTGTCGTACCCGGACGCCCAGGTTCTTGCTGTCTGCGACGTGGACCGCTGGCGCCGCGAGAACGCCAAGGCCACCGTCGAGCAGGGATACGCCGAGCAGCGGCCCGGCGCGACGTACCGAGGCTGCGCGGCCTACAACGACCTTCGCGACCTGCTGGCCCGCGACGATATCGACGCGGTGGTCGTCGCCACCGGCGACCGCTGGCACGCCCTGGCGACGACGCTGGCAGCCAAGGCGGGCAAGGACATCTACTGCGAGAAACCCATCTCGCTGACCGCCCGCGGGGCGCGGGCCATGGTCCGGGCGGTCGGCCGGTACGGCCGGGTGTGCCAGAGCGGGCTTCAACAGCGTTCGACGACCGAGTTTCACATCGCCTGCGACCTGGTGCAGCGCGGCGCCATCGGGAAGGTGCGCGTCGTGTACATCAACTTCCCCGGCACAAGTAGCGACGTGGACCTGCCCGCGGAACCCGTTCCGGACGGTCTGGACTGGGACCTGTGGCTCGGCCCGGCGCCGTGGCGGCCGTACAACCGGCGTTACCATCCGTACGGCCGGCCGCCGCACGTCGTGCCCTGGCACTTCTGCCGCGACTTCGGCGGCGGGAACCTCACGAGCAACGCCGTCCATGCCTTCGACGTGGTCCAGTGGGGACTGGGCATGGACGAGAGCGGCCCGGTCGAGATCACGCCGCCCGAGACCGGCCAGGTCCCCGTCCTGACCTACCGGTACGCGAGCGGTGTGCTGCTCCAGGTGGTCGGCCCCCACTTGGACGGACGGAATGTGTTCGTGCCGGAGGGCTGGGACGTGAAGACGCGCCTGACCAACTTCGGCGCCCTGTTCGTGGGCGAGAACGGTTGGGTGCAGGTCGGCCGGGGCGGTTACCTGAGGACGCACCCCGCGGAGATTCTGGAAGGCGCTCGCCGCCGGCCCGGCCAAGGCATGATCGCCGGCCACCATCAGAACTGGCTGAACTGCATCCGGACGCGCGAGCGACCGGCCTGCGACGTGTCGGTCGGGTGCCAATCGACCATCCTCTCGCACCTCGGGTGCATCGCCCACTGGACGGGCCGAGCGCTGACGTGGGACCCGGCGACGGAAGTCTTCGTCGGCGACGACGACGCCAACCGCTGGCTCGGCCGCCCGATGCGGTCGCCGTGGACCCTGTGACCCGCAAACTCCGCGCGGCGGCCTTCCCAGGCCGCCGCCAGACACCTTGAATCATGCGTGGTGGGCCTGGGAAGGCCACCACGCGGAAGCCAGGGCGACCTGCACAACAGGCTCTCTTATTCCTCGATACGGTACAGGTGCGTCTCGGTCCGCAGGAACAGCGCGTTGCCGGCGACGGCGGGGGAGGCCATCATCTTGCCGTCGAGGGCGTTGACGGCCAGGACCTTGCGCTCGCGGCCGGGTTCGATGACGGTGGTCTTGCCGCTCAGGCCGAAGAAGTAGATGCGGCCGCCGGCGTAGAGGGGCGAGGAG
>Ga0307379_10011884_pt1 | contig 11381 bp, 17 predicted proteins | sample UN2MG_FD_202237 | JGI IMG/M metagenome (GOLD analysis project Ga0307379, IMG submission 202237) | Soil microbial communities from Risofladan, Vaasa, Finland - UN-2 | ecosystem: Environmental > Terrestrial > Soil > Coastal area > Acid sulfate soil | place: Finland: Risofladan, Vaasa | collected... | reverse complement strand
GTCCAGACAGTTGCATTAATTTTTGTGCTGATAGTTTTTATTGGATCGGTGCCTCCTGTAACATAAATTTCAGAGTATTCTTTACTTCTAGGAGTTGTTTCTTCAAACTTTCGGACAGCAACGTCAAGGATTACAGTTTCTGCTGTTAAACTTAGAGCTGTAGCATCGGGACCTGATATGGTGACTTCGATTTGTCCATGGTCTGGTACATAGGCATTGATTGTTTTTGTCATTAGATATTTTCCTTTTTAACTTGGGTTAACCATGAGCTGCTTTAGAGAATGATTCGACAACCAATGTGATGGAAATTTCATTGGGTGCGTTACTCTCTGAGTCAACCATGGGATGCGGAACGGATTGAACGTCGACATTGACTAATGTCGTTTCGACCATGGTTGCACCAAGACCGGCGGGTGTAACCGTCATTTCTGAAATAACTCGGTTATTATTGAAATAGAGTTCAAAGAGTTGGACTGCTGTTAACCAGGGTGTTCCACCAAGCTCTCCGGGTAAACCTAGCGAATAATCATCGATAATTGTCAATGTCCAGACAGTGGCATTAACTTTTGTGCTGATAGTTTTTATCGGTAGCGTTGAACCAGTCACATAAATTTCAGAATATTCTTTGTTTCGAGGTGTGGTTTCTTCAAATTTTCGGACACCGACACCAAGATTCATAAGTTCAGCTGTGGTAAGTTCGGTTATAGCGAGCACATCGGCGGCAGTAATTAATACTGTTACTTCACCATGATCGGGGACATAAGCATTGATTGTTTTTGTCATGATAATATTCCTATTTTACAAAATAAATGCCTTGGAAGGGCTACTGTTTTTCTATAATTACACGTTTAGCTATAAGGAGTCTTATGTCCTTATCGTACAGATGTGTAAATGGCAAACCTGCCAATGCTTCTGGGCTTCCAGGCTCCACGATCTGACCACCTAATGGGTGATCTGCATTTCGATACCGTATGCGTTGAATTGGAACATACAGTTGAACTTGATTTTCTTCTGACTGATTTGTTGTAATTTTTGGTTTTGTCATGTAAATAACCTCACTGGTATTTCTGCTAACCGTGTTTCAGGCATTTCCCTTGGTTGACGAGGCCGATTCGTCGGAAAGGGTATGATTGCCTTCATCCAATCGACACTATTATCCCTGGTTTCTAACAACGCTTTAGTGATTAAATATTCTGCTTCATTCATATCACGCTCAACGGTTTCCATTGAACCTTCTGTTTTTTGATGTTGTGCAAATAAGACAATAAGAAAATCAACACCGACACTTCCTCCACCCAATGTATTTGAACCATGTTGTGTCTCTGCTCCCATATAGGTGACGATGATATATCTTTTATAAACTTGTGGCGCAGCGCGAAAGCCATAGATTTTATTCCATGTAGTCGGATAATCTACGGCATTTTCAACGAGACTTACTAATTGATCTAAATAATCATTGGGATTAATCATGTTAGTTTTTAATCATGAATACGTCTGCTATTCGTCCTTCATAACGAGATAAAATACTATCACCCATATCTTCTATAGTCCAGGCAAACCAGGGTCTTGGTCCCACATGATCTGTGCCTTCATCATGTAATTCTTTTCCATATTCATAAGGATAACCACCTAAGATAGGATGGTAACTTGCCATAGGATCGAGATAGATTCCACCTTCTATGCCATCATTGCCAAATTTGGCAGCATCTCTATGTGCGTTTTTAAGAACACCGTATAAATATGGTGAGCGCTTTTGTGCTTCTACTCTGAAATCTCTGGTGATAAGCGGCATGGTTCTCCGCATTTCTTCATTGAATTCGCGGTCAAGGGCGTTAAGTCGTCGTGTTAATTCCCTGAATCCTTGATATTCAATAGAAAAATCTCTACCACCACCGCTGGTTCCATTTGAACCTCCAACTAATGGGCCAAGATATCGTTTATATACGGCTCGGGTTTGGGCACTTTTAAAATAAAGTGTTTTCCCTTCAGGTGTTATTCCTGTAACAAATCCCATTATGATTCATCCTCAAGGTGTAATTCATAAAAAGCTGGTCGAATAACGGCGGGCCACGCTTTGACTTTTCTAATGCGATAAGAAAGACCTTGCATGATTAAGCGATCATTTTCTATCGGTGGAGAAGCAGGTATTTTAATCCAGGCCAGCATAATCGAAACGACTGTTGCATATCGATGCCGTTCTTTTTCATCATTTAACATTTCGATGGGTTCAGTACATCGGATATTTGGATCAATGATAATCCGATCTGTAATGCTAGTCGGGGAGTCTTTAAGTCTTTCGAGGCTTGCTTCCATGGTTGCATGGAAGGTCAGGGCACTATTATGATAATTCCAGCGTTGTTTTAATGGCATCAGGTTCGTTTCATGGCGACACTAAAAGGCATTGCTGATTCTGTTCCAGTTCCATGTTGGTTACGAAGTAATTCTGCTTGTCGTTGGTAATTTCTAACAATACTTCTGGGATCGAAAAGAGAGCCAAACATGGTTCTGGGTACACTGGACCATGAGGTTGCCATTTGTTCACAAATTCTTGCGGCCGCTCGACCAACAACTTTCCCTTCGAGATTGTAAATATAGATTATCTCGTCGTCCTGATAATTGGTCCCATCAGGTTTAATGCCGCGTTCTTCACTGGTGTCGCCTACCTCCAAACGAATTTGAGCAATCGCTTGTTCATTTAGATCGGGACTTTCGAGTCGGTAAGTGACAGTCATAATTGTTCACCCTTTATTCGTCTATTTTCATCTGATTCACTTAATACGGAAAGACGAGTAACAACATCTGTGATGTTTTTATTTAAAATAATAAGTTCCTTTAGGATATTCGTCAATTGAACTTGTTGTTCCATGATGGTATTCTGTGCTATTTGGAAAATCTTGGAAACTAAAACGATATCATGTACTTCTTCCATTTGGATAGACATGATTTTTAATAGCCTTTGTTCTTCTAAACTTAGGCAGGGTGCCGGTTTAAAGGGATTACCATTTGAATTTGAATTGTTTCCTCCATTTTTGCTTTTACTATTTTTATCTTTAGTTGTTAAATAATCGAAAACAATTTTTAAAATTGTAAAGACTATTAAGGCGGCTATTCCTACATTTGCAATTCCTGCTCCTGTAGCTGATTCCATTATTACGACCTCATTTTATTCCGGGAGTATGGGTTCAGAATTCAATAGGCCATCTTCGCGAGGGTTAAATGGTTTTTGTGAGCGAAGATCATAATCAACTGAGAGAACCTCATAGTCAGGGCTTATTGCATTTTTAACTGCTTTGACTGAACCTTCGATTAACAATGATGCATCATCCATTGTTATACAGATACCTTTATCATTAGCAGATCGAACTAATTCGGATACAGCAAAATTTAATTTGGTTTTATTTGCTGAGAACAATTGCTCTGCCGCAGAAATGGCTAATTCAGAAAGAACAATCAATATTTCTATTTCTTCGAGCTTTCCCTTGGCTTTTAATATGTTTTCTTGTTCTTTGAGATATTTGATTATGGCTTTTGTCAAAAGACCTAAAGCTATTGGTATGATTATAATTAAAACTTTAATTAAGCCGGTAATTAACACATCAAATACTTCTTGGAAATCCATTATCAAATCCTTTTGTTTAATTGTTTAGAGAGGAAGTCACCCAGGGAGTTTGACTTCCTCTCTAATGTTATTTCGATTCTTGCTTTATTCGAGATGATGCAACGGCCGTTCTAGTGGACTTTTTACTTGTTATCTTGGGCTTTACTCCTGCGTCTACAGCACAAAAACCGTGACCAGATCGCGCCTCATCATCATTATTTGCGTACCACATAACGTGTTGCATTTCACCACAAATACAGCATGTATTCGGAATACCTACAGCGGTTAGCTTCAAGTTAGCCATGATAAAATTTAAGTTATTACTGGCGTAATATAATCGCCCGAGGCGAAATTTTTCACAAGTACGCCATTAGTGCGATCTTCACCGGTTCCAATGTCCCATTCGGCTCTAAGGACAGCGAGACTTAGCGGATCGTTTACGAATTTACCGGGCATCATAGACCAGCCAAATCCCTTGTCAGGGTCAATTCGCATGCGTAGCGGAGAACGGCCGGAGAGAGTTCCATAGTCTTTGAATAGGCCATAATAGCCGGTGGGGATTCGTTGAAGGAATTTTACACGGACAATACCGGATTCTGTTTCGATATATCCGTTATATTCATTGGTGTTTACCAGGGCAGCTCGGTCGCCCGATGTGGTGTCCATGTAAACAACACCTTGCCAAGTCGGTGCCCTCCAACCTGCAAAGGCAATATAAGTTGCTGCATCTGCGTCAGAGGCCATCAATTCATAGGGCTGTTCGTGGCCGTGTTCTTTGAGATGATTAACGGCCGCAATAAGTAAATCTTGAGTGACTGGAGTTGCCTGACGTAAATAATGATCATGTGTATAAGCGAATTCAACGCCTTCTGGGCTGCGAAGAGGAACCCAATTAACATCACCTACACCGCCATCGGCAAACGGAACGGAAGCACCTGCGGTAGCACCGACTGGTTTGGCTTCCATTCTGAAAAATTGTTGCAAGACCTTTTTTTGGTAATGCTGACGAATATCATCGACAACAACCATTAGATCGGCTTCAAGGTTTGTTCGTCGCCGATTTTCGAGGGCCAGGAAAGTCCAACCTAGACTCCTGGTAAACATCTGAATTGGTAACATATGTCCGGTCGTCTTCCCACGGTAGGGGTCGGGAACGGAGTATTCCGTCATTTCCTGGATACCGCCGCCAGTAAAACTTCCATATTCCAGTTCTGGTGTGTCCTGAATTGAGAACAACGATGAATAAACTGGTACACGGGTTATTTCACTAGAAACGGCATTTGCTACGTCCTGAGCTTCCTTCAACATCTGATCGAAGGTTGTGCCATCACGTAGTTCCAGGCGTTTGAGTTCTGCTAAGTCCCAAAGGGCATGAACCCCTTGTTCCTTCAAATCTCCAAATCCTAAAAGTGCCATTGTAAATGCTCCTGAAAATATAAGCGCCTGTGCGCTGAATTATTAAAAACTGCTATTGAGCAGCGATTGTGTGGGTCCAAGGGGAAACGAATATTCCATCTGCGCTAAACGCAAAGCCAATACACCAGAGATAATCGCCAGATGAACCGGCTGGTGCCGCATCTGCGATTGCACCAGCAGTCGCGCTGGCAAATAGATCTTGTCCTGGCGTAAGACTTGTCCAGCCATTAACTGGTCCGTAAAAACAGACATCAACTACCTGTTCTGCTACGCTGGTCACAGCGCCATAAGCTCCGATGCCAACAACGACACCTCTGGCTTGTGCCGAAACAAGTGCGGCAGCATCGGCCAGCCAATATTTGCCGTCAGATTTAAGGTAAACGATTTCGCCAACATCAACTATTTCACCGGCAGTTACCGGCTTTATAATCGATTCGACAAGAGGTTTAACATTAATTGCGGCCGAAAGTGCTATATTTGCCATGATTAACTCCTAAGTTTTTATTCAAACTTCATCTGATATTATAACGGTTTTGAATTCGTTTTTTATTTGATTGACCATTTTCACTACCACTACCTTTTGAACTAGCATTGGTATTCGGAGTTACTTTTGGTTTTTCAACGAAATCGGAACCATGTTCGGATAAATATGCCAATTGTTCTGGCTCTGACATAGTTTTCAGTAAAGGCAATATATACTCTGGAATTGCCAAGTCTTTCATCCTGGCTTCCAACTGGGCGTGAACAATTTTATTTAAAAGTTCGATCTGGGTATCTTTAGCTGTCAATGACTCATTGACATTTTGAAGTTTTTCCAGTTCTAACTGGGCCTTTTGCAATTCAGTTAGTTGACCTTCCTGATGCGCTTTCCAGGCCGCGAGATCCGCCTTTGCCTTTTCTGCATCTGTATAACCCAAATCTGTTAGCAAGGCCGATGTTGCTCTTGTTCGTCCTTCTTCTCGGACATTTCCTAGCATTGCATTGACCTCAGCCTGGGTAAACGTTTTACCCGGCATTGCATCTGAATTGGTTTCGACAACTACGGGAGTTGTCGCTTGTGGCTGTGGATTGTCGGTCGAGGTCACCGAAATTGGCTTTCCCTCTGTTTCAACCACTGGCTTTGTTGCTTGTAATTCTGTGGGCATTTAATAATCCTCCGTCTTTTCCGTTGACGTTACGTAAATGATAAAAGAACAATAATATTAAACCATAAAAAAAGTTTACGGTTTAGTGAAATATTTGCAAGTATAAAATTGTATTTTCTATCCATTTCTTAAAGGCAAAATGATACAGAAAAAGAGAAAAAATTGTGGCGACCGTTAGGTCGCTCTTAGATCTATATCTATATCTATATCTATATCTATATCTATATCTGTGTGACGAACTCGTGACGATACGTCACAAGTGACGAACAAGTGACGTTACGTCACGCATACGTAACGCTGTCGTAACGAATGAAAAAATGTTAGAATACACATATGACGCACCGCGTTAAAAAGAGACATAAAATATTAGACCTATCTAATATATACATACACAAAATATGTATAACGTGACAGCCGCGTGACTTTTGATAAAATGAACAAGAGTTCAATTCATTGATTTTTTAGGCACTATTTTAGGCATTTTCCCAAGCTCATAAGCAGCCAATAATGCGGCCATCGAATAGGCAACTTTATCATAATTTTTAAGTTTTGAATCAACTATTATTTTTTCAAGACTTGCGCTAATTGCTGATAGAATGGGTTTATCACTTTCTGAAACTTCTGACTCTATAACAAGTTGCACGATGATAGCTTTGCCAATTTCAGCAGTTCTAACAATTGTTAATAAGCGTGTTAGTTGAGCCAACATAGCTTCATCATTTAATGGTTTTTCAATGGATTCAAGGAGTTGTTCCGCTGATGGCTGGTTTTGTCGGTATCGAGGTTGTGGACGACTCATCTTTTTGGACATTACTTATTCCTTTTGCTGCATTTGCGTCTTCGACCATGGACATTTGTTTTGTGATTGCAACTACTTCTGGGCCGACACCATCAGCATGTTCTTGTAAGTTCTTGGCAATAAAATCGGCGGCTTGTTCTGGTGTATATCCCCAAATTTCTTGAAGTAATATCTCTTCTGGCACTCCTGCATCTCGTTTGGCTGTTGCTTCTTTTTGGAGATGTTCCATATCTCTACGTTCGGAAGGTGAGAATTGAGGAACAATTTTCGGTCCTTCTGCCAAGTTGCCACCATTAAAAACATTTTCCATTTTTCTGGCGATGTCCATAGCCATTGACCATGACTCAGACCAAAGACCTTTAAGTTCATTGACTCTGGCGACAAGTTCGGCATCACCTTGTTTTAGGGTTTCAGAAGAGGCAACAGACTTTGAAAATATAAAATTAGATACAGGAAGTGAACCAACAAAAGAGCAGTAAATAGCTGTTTTATCCAGGCCATTAAGAAGAGATTCTGCGCTCGGGGGATTGATGGCTTCTACACTGGCTTCGCGTGGAGCTTTGGATTGTGTACCTATAATGCGTCGAGGTCCAACAGTCATAAGATTGCTACCATCTTCTTTTACAGGTTGACCATCTTTTGTAGGATAAAAGCCAAAGGCCACTAGCAATTGATGTCCAGACATAAGATTGGAATTATTGAACGCAATCCATTGTTGGTCCATACTGGTCTGCAATCCCCAGATTTTTTTTTGCCCTGGTTCATATTCTTCGTTTCGGAAGTGTATGACTGGTATGGGCATGCTGACTCCTGTTTCTGTTTCATTATCTGTCCACCAGATGGGCCAACCTTCATCTTCGGGATCCTGATAGTTAGCCCATGTACCTGCTTCATCAAGATAATATTTCTCAATCCTGGCAGCAATTACATCACCGGCGAGTTCACTACCAACTTTGCCTATATATAGAGTCATTCGGTTGCGTTGTTTGATTTCATCGTCTTCCCAATATTCCTCTATCCAACGTTTAGAAACCATATCAAGGGGCTGGTTGACATCACCATTGCGATAATGTGCTTTTAATCCTTCATTTGTTCCTGGTAATCCTTTCCAAGAATTATCTGCTGATGTATACCGTTCATGGACATACATTTTAGGTATGCCGACTTGAGCAGGATCGCGCATATATTCATATTCAATGTCATAATCGAGTACGAGGAAGGCTTCTCCATCTCTTTCTGTCCATCTATGGAGATCTTTTGCTATATTAGTTAATCTATTAACCTCTACAACCTTGTTTATCCAGGTCTGAATAGCTGCCATACCGGCATCATCCACCTCAATTGAGCCATCACCAAGGTCTTTTGGAGTTAGAATGACAAATTTTTGTAATGTTATACGTCTAACAGTTGTATTGACAGCTATTGCAACTAGATTAACTCCTTCTACATCAGTTTCGTCTTGTCCTAAATAAATATCTGCACCAGATAGGGCAAGTTCTGGGTCTATATACCCCGCATAAAGCTCTCTGGCTTTAATAATTCTGGTTTGTTTTTCGGCTTCTTCATCCATTTGATGTTGGATATAAGCCAATTGTGCTAAATTGATCTGTCTTGGTAATATCATTGTTCGATTTCCTTTTCTGAATCACTCCATACAGTTATCATTTTTGTTATCCAATACAGAATACTATGGATTGTTTCCGATCGGCCAAATTTCATAAGATAAGTTCCAGATAATGGATTGTCAAGATCATCATTAAAAATTAAAACTTTATCAGTTAATGGGCATTTTTCAATTCCAACTATTTGCCCTTCTGGACCGAGAATAGCTATTTCAATAACATCAAGACCGGGTGGATCTGTTTCATAGGCTTTAGCTCCAAGAGTGGTAAGTTCAAATAATTCTTTATTAAGATAAATCCATACCTTAATGGCGAAAAATAATGCTTTGCGTAATTGTGAACTTGTATAATCATTTAATACTTCCATTGAAAGCCACCGCTCATCAAATTTAGGGGAACTACCATGAGACCATATCTGGCGCAATCATAACTATCATCCCCACCTTCACCGAATTCATTAGCATCTATTTTTAAAACATCTTCTGGACGTTTTTCATCAACTAACATATTAGGCATCTGTCTGACTAATGCTTCACAACTTTCTGTTATGAACCATGTCGCTGGAATTCCTTCTTTGGGATTCCCAAGTCTCATTGTTAATTGAGCTGCACCGTTGATGCGATCTACTTTGGCGGGGACCCATGTTATTCCTTGTTGGATGAATTGCTCTGCAATAGAGAGTTCTGTCGCGCCTCTCTTTGTAAAAATGTCGTGTCCTGCTACAAATCCTTTTATGTCGTTGAGACTTCGATCCCATTTTTTTGTGATCTCCTCTACTTTAGGCATAAGTTCTTTTACCAATTTGCGTTGAATTTTGTATTCTGAAACGGTTAATATATCGCCATCAGGTCTTTGTGTATGCCATTGGAATGTAGCTGGGTGAGTCCATCCCCAATCCATACTAATCCACATAGGCCATTCTAGCGGACAACGCTGTAATGGTTTTATGACATGGACGCTTTCAAGCCAATTGATAAAGAATGTACCAGATCCAATATCCCAATTTCCATCACGCCACATTTCTCCTAATATGCCGGTTAGTGCCATAAGGTAAGATTTATACTCAGGATTAATAAAAGGATTGTGTCGCCAATCCATCGGTACAAAGAATGTATTGGATTGTCTTAATTCACGGAATGGAATAACAAATGTTTCTCGAAATTCAGCATGTCCAATACCGCCTGGGTTGGTAGCATTATAGCTTCTTGGTCTCCATCCGGGTTTTCCTGTTCGTAGACTACCCATAAGTTGATCTATTTTGGCCTGTGATAGCTGTGTGCGTTCCTCAATGACAATAATGTCATATTCAATACCGATGTATTTATCAATGTCTCCTTCATTTTTAAAATGACCGACAACGATGGTTGAGCCATTGGCAAAAGTTATTGTGCCTTCATTCCTGTTATATGTATGACGAAGAGACATGATTGTCTTTTTACGCAATTGATCTAATGCTTTTCGTCCAGCTTTTTGAATCAGGCGCAAATATAGAACATCAAGACCAGCAAAACGTTGACAATCATCGAGGGCTACTTGTGACATAATCGCATGGGATTTAGCTCCACCACGAGCGCCACCCATGGCAATATGAATTGGACCGTCAGGATTGTCAGCAGCTCTAGCTGCTGCATGGAATTTCCACTGTTGGGGCGTAGGGGCATATCCAGCATTAAGAAAATTTCTGATTTGATCAGGGGGAGAACCTGCACTATGGGCAGCGGTCACTAAACGGTTTATCGCTTCTTGAAATTCAAGTTTTTTAATGGCTGAAGAAGCTACAGTTGTATCAAGTAACATAGTTTAAAAGTTCCTTCGCATAGTGATATATATACCCGTAGGATAATCAATCGATGGTTTTACTTTAAAATAAAAGATGGGGCGAAGTGTTTTTTGCGCTGTTTCGGGAAATTAAGATAGGTCGCCCACAGTATGGGCAAAACCAAAAACCAGCTTGGCCCGGTCCTCCGTCCTGGAATACATAAGAGGACTTACATTTTGTATCCCAAACGCCTTCACTCAATAGAATCCATTCACAAAATATATTAAACATTTCTATTTCCTTAAGTTCATTTATTAGATAGCGCATGTACTTTGTCGCTACACTTCTGCCGGGGTCCCCTGTCGGCCGAAGGCCGTGTGCTGAGAAGCACCCCAGGGGACTACCCGGTCTTACTACTTAACTAATACTACTTTAATATAAACACCAATAACCAATTACCAAGGTAGTAGTAAGTAAGTTAAGCTGGCCGGTGACTCGGCCAGCTGGTGTGTTGTATGCATACCTGTGTATGAGAGCCTCTGTTGTATGAGCTTGTGTGTAGTACCCCATTAGTTGTGTGTGAGGGGGGCGGCATGCGGCATGCCGGGGTGACCGGTCCTTCATGGATATGGTATATGCGGTTGACATACGCGGCGGCCGTTGCTGACGGGTACGCCTGTCGGCAGGTGTGTGCATGCGAGTGTCTGCATGAGTATGGGATGAATGGTGTGTGATACTATCCATCGGCCGTGGGTGCGTTATTTGGGGGAACGTCTTCCTCTACTTCCCCTTCTAGTATAAGTTGTGTATTGGACATGACATCGTGTAAGCCTGTTTGCCTGTGTGCTGGGTCAGCGTACGTGACCATGATAGCTTGCTCTATGAGCGTGACATTAGGACCGGTCGTGCTACCCACTTGATTATCGGCATATGCTAAGATGCTATTGGCAGCGACAATGCGCTCTCGCCATAGGGGAGTCTGCGTTCGGTCGGATGCGTCGAGTGCGTTCATGAGTGTATTGGCTGCGGCCGCTGTACCCAG
>Ga0307379_10011881_pt1 | contig 11383 bp, 18 predicted proteins | sample UN2MG_FD_202237 | JGI IMG/M metagenome (GOLD analysis project Ga0307379, IMG submission 202237) | Soil microbial communities from Risofladan, Vaasa, Finland - UN-2 | ecosystem: Environmental > Terrestrial > Soil > Coastal area > Acid sulfate soil | place: Finland: Risofladan, Vaasa | collected... | reverse complement strand
AACACTAACACAGGTTGGAACTGCAAGTAATGAATGGTTAATCCAAAATAAAAAGAGTGAAAGAAACTTTATTAGAAAATGGGGTTCAATGGTTCAACACGACTCACTTATGAAACCTATTATTCCATATAAATATAAAATATCTTTACATATCAAAAGTCTAACTCATTCTCAGTTGTTGAATGAAATTGAACCATGGTTTGACAAAATATACATTGACGTTTCTGAATATGCAAAATCAGACCCAAGTTTAGTAGTATCTATGTTTGATTTGGTCAAAAAATATGTAGAATTAGAACAGCCAAATACTAAATTTGATTTATCTTCTAAAATATTTGTTAGAGTTTCTGAAGTTGAACCAATCGAAGGTGACATCATTTTAGAATTGAATATGAAGAATATCAATCAAGAAACATTTTCTATAATAACTAAACTTTCTGAAATTATTACAGATTCAGGTGAAATAGGTGAATTTGAAATATATTCGGCTAAGTTGATTATCAAATCTATGAAAACTTATGAGAATGAACTTATCACTTTAGGCAAGTAAACTATATTTATATTTAATAGGAAAACACATGACAATTACATCAAAAATTACATTAGGAATAGTTATAGCATTAATTGCGGTTATTGTTTATTTACAATTCAATCTTCAAAATACGAAAAGAGAATTAGCAAAATCAAAAGTTGATGCCCAAATTAATCTTCAAAACTTTGAAGCATATAAAGATAGTGCAACAATGATGGCTAGAACTCTACAAGAATATTATGTAGCAGTTAAAGACCTAAAAGAAGAAAACAAAAAATTAACAAATCAAAACATTTATTTCAAAACCCAATTCAGAGTTTTATTAGACTCAATTGAGGTTCTAAATAAACCGGCAACAATAGATACTTCCAATACAGATAGCAATAAGATTGTAATTACATTTGAAGGTAAAGAGGGTAGAATACAATACAAAGGTCAAGTGATATATTTCAAATTGACTAAGGAGGCAACTCATTCTCTTAAAATTACCCAAGATGCTATTAAAATTGAAAGTATAATATTATTAGACACCAAAACAAATTTAATAAAAAATAAAATATATGCCGATGGAGTTCTTATTGATGATGCATATACAGAAGTTGATTCAACACTTTATGCTAAACTTAATTCACCATCAGAAATTGTCGATATGGCAATGAACTTCTGGGATACAATTGGTTTAGTTATAGAAGCAAATCAAGAAATTATATATAACAAAGATAATTCTCAGTGGGAACAAAATCGAACTGGATTTAGTCTTGGTCTTCAATATAATTTAAGTAGAAATCTTTCCTTAGAGGTTAAGAAAGATTTATTAAATGACATATGGGGAGGCAATATTAGATATACTTTAACTCCTTATAATTTATGGAAAATGATTTTCTAAAAACTGTGTACAATGTGCATTTTATTTATTATATTAACAAATCAAAACAACTCAAATTAATCAAGGAACTAAAATGTGTAAAGTTAATCTTGAAGACTACATTGAACAAATTTATGATGTAGATGCTTGGGGTGATGAATTATTCATATATCCAATAGATAAAGATTATAAAAAGTTTGAAAAAATCAAACCTAAAAAACATCATTTCAAAGAAAATGTAAACTTTGAGAGAATCAGAGATAAACAGAAAAATCATCGGGTTTTGAGAACCGATAAAAAAATATAAAAACTGTTTACAGTCTCAAAAATATTGCTTATATTATCATTATAATTAATTAAGGTTATTATGGCACACAAATTCAAAGTAGGAGATTTAGTCACTGTTGTACAGAGAGAAACTGTATGGTATACTTATTTAGATGACCTCCGAAAACAATTACTTGGAAAAACAGGTAGAATAGTTAAATGCGATAGTCTTACATTTACTAAAGATGATATGCAATGGTATGTACAACCAGAACAAAAAGCAGGTTTAACTATATACGATTATATAGTTATATTCCCTGCAGAACCAGAACGAAGAATTTGTATCTCAGAAGTTCATTTAGAATTATTTAAGTTATAGAAGACGAAAATGAAAAATGACCATTATTACTTTAATATAGACCCAATAGAACCAGAAGTTGGAATGGGTGCAACTTTAAGTATAGGTTCAGATTGTTATCCGGCAACTATAATTGAAACGAATAAAACAAAAACTAAAATTATTATTCAACAAGATTTGCAAGAAATAGATGAAGGCTATGATTATTATTCAAATCAGGTATATAAGTTTATACGCAATCCTGATGGGGAAAAAAGAACATTTACATTAAGAAAAAATGGTTATTGGATGGAAATGAATGGAAGACAAATATTATCAATAGGACATAAACGTGCTTATCAAGACCCTTCTTTTTAGCATATTATTATTTGGTTTTTGCCCAGCATATATCGGAACAGTAGAAGTTCAGCAAATAGAAAAAATAAATTAATAAAACGTTATTTATTTGGATATCTCCAATATATATTAATACACTAAAAATTTAAATAAAGAGAAAAACACATGTTATCAAATTTACATATATGCCCCCAAACGCTCGCTAATTGGTTTAGTAATAGACCAGTGACAGCAATTGAAGCATCATATAATTCAGATAAAGGGATGCCTCATACTCGATAGATAAATTTTTAAATATGTTTTTAGAAATTACCTATTGAGTACACTTGATAGGTTTTTTAGTTTTAAATAGTTCTTCAAAATAATGAAAAAGTACTGTTTCGGTGAGAAACAAAATAAAGTAAAATAATTTAAAAAACTGTTTACAATCACGATTTTATTGCTTATATTTACACATTCAATTTATTTGAGGTTCTAAGTGGCAAAGAAAGAAACATGCAAACATAAAAAAACTCATATAGAGTTTGTTTCAGGTTCACATCACAAATATGAAACAGTTATTTGTAATAAATGTGACACAGTTGTAAAGTTTACAACTATAAAATAATGGAAGGTTAAAGCGTAATTGGTTGACCGCCCCGGTTTTGAAAACCGGTAGCTCGCGTAAGCGGGTTTGAGAGTTCGAGTCCCTCACCTTCCTCAATTGATACTTGCCCGGGGCTGTTGCTCGGAATTATTCCAATAGTAAATACCGGGAGATGAGGTCATCCTTTTATTCTTTGACGTTTTGTCGGACGAATTGAAATAAGATTCGGGAAAATAATTTATATTTGTTGGCGTGGAATTTAGCTGTGTATAGTAATTGAAAAATTAGAGCACAGATGTTTTGAACACGTCAGCAACTATGTTGTTGATTTAATAAGTGGGCTTGGAGTTATTCCCTTGACCTTCCTTATTATGTCAGCAACTTTTATCTGGATAAGGTGTTACTGGTAGCATCCGCGGTTTGGGGCCGTGAGGCGGAAGTTCGACTCTTCCTATCCGGACCAATAGGGTTGTAGGTGAACTTACTGTAAGGAACCTTCATTTTATTTGGGCTAGAGGTGCAGATGGTAGCACAACACCCTGTCACGGTGAAGGTTGAGGGTTCGACTCCCTTGTGGCCCGCAATAGTCAATGAAATGATGTAGGATGGTAATATATACAAACATTTATGTTATCATTTAAATCGAAAGCATGTGCCAACAAACTCGAGGAAATGCATTAAAGTTGCGGTGTTAGTAGAGCATTATGAGATTATTATACCTCTTGTTATACCGGTTGTAAAAAATGGTTGGTTCGACTCCAACGCTAATAAGAGCAATAGATTTATAGTTTAAATCAAACACCGGCATAGAATGACGGAGATGTAGGTTGACCCGACTAAATCAAGGAGAACACACCCTTCATACAGGGTTTTTAATATGTATGAATTATATAAACGGCTAGCATATAGGCTAAAGATGAAATATATGCACTTTTAATCGGAGCATACAATATATGAAGTATGCTCCAAATTTTTGCTACGAACGGCTAAGTGGAAGGTCACCTGTCTGTAAAACAGGCGTCGAGAGATATTATAGGTTCGAACCCTATTCGTAGCACAAATGCTCTCGTAGCCCAACGGAAGAGGCAATAGTTTTAGAAACTATACAGGTGTCGGTTCGAATCCGACTGAGAGTACAAACAGGAAATGTGGGTTCGATTCCCACCAGCCGTCTTCGGGCGGCAGTCGTCTAGTGGCCAAGGACCTCTGTGTGATTTTATTAATATGCGGGTAGCAGACAGCGGAGTCGACGAAGTCTCCAAAACTTTTTGATGGGGTTCAAGTCCTCATACCCGTGCAAAAAAGTTTGATTGTTTAGAAACAATAAGGTATACATTGTTGGCTAGTTTGAGAAATTGGTATTCTCGCCCTGTCGACGGGAGTTATGGGTTCGAGTCCCATATTGGCACATAAACAATCAAAGTTTTTAATGAAAGGTGGTTCAAAATGAAAAATTGTATAATTTGCAATACTATAATGGTGATTGTAAATGATAAACCAGTTTTTCCAAATAAAGATATTGTTATTAAAAAACATTATAAATGTCCAAAGTGTGGTTGTAATGTTTATGACACAAATGTTATGGAACTTTTAGATATAGAATTTAAAAAATAATTCTATGTATTGTAATGGTGAATAACCTAAGCCCAATTTAATCTAGTCCCGATGGGTTGGCCAGTGCTCGAGTTGCCAAACTAGATATTACAATACAGTTTATGGATAGGTACCAAAACGGCTAATGGGGAGGTCTGCAAAACCTTTATTTGTCGGTTCAACTCCGACCCTATCCTCAAATTATGCCATTGTAGCTCAATGCAGAGCACTTACCCCGTAAGTAAGATGGTGTGGGTTCAACCCCCATCAATGGCTCAAACATTCCACCTTATCACTCGTGGTGAGAGAGACTGGCTGTTAACCAGTATAGAGGTAGGTTCGACTCCTACAGGTGGAGCAAAAAATTAAAACGACTCCTCGTCTCCTTCAGCACGGGTTGGGACATACTTGCGAGTATGAGAGGCGTGAAAGATAACATATGCATCTCTGTTATAGTTCATAGTTTACAGGCAAGCCCGCGCAGCCATTTATTTGCCGATAACTCAAGGAGAGGGCAACGTTTCATATGCGTTAGCAGAAAGGTTCAAATCCTTTTATCGGCACTTCGCGCAGTTAGTAATTGAGAAACAGTGAAAAAACAGATGTCGAACGTGTGCACACTAGTAGGCAGAACGACCGTGAAATCTTGAGTAAGCTTAGAAGAAACCTGCGATTGTTTTTGACTATTTATTAATATAATAAATAGAGGTTATATTATGGAAAATGAGTGCACATTACTTACTGAAGATTTTGTAAATGCTAAAAACTTTGCTGTAAAAACTGCTAAGTTTCATAAAGATTTTTCGATTAAAAGACAAAGAGATAATAATCAGAAAATCAAAAACATTCAAGTTGGAAAACTTGGTGAAATAGCATTTAGAAAAATTAAACAGAATGAAATAATTGATAAAAATCCTACAGAAGACAAAGGTCCCTGTATATATGATTTTCAATTAAAATCAGGTCAAACAATAGATATTAAAACTCTTAATGAAGACTGGAAAAAAAGAGTTTATATTAATTTTGATGCTCATGCTCCTGCAGATATGTTTGTTCTTGTTATGATAAATGAAAAGAATAAAACTGGTAAATATTTAGGTCAATTATCAAAGTTAGAAGCTGGAAAATTACTTAAATATGATAAAGTAAATGACACATATTATGTAGATAGAAAACATTTTAAATAAATTATATGGTAGATATGATGTAAAGGTAGCATACGAGATCGTGGCTCTCGGTGTTTGGGTTCAACTCCCAATATTTACCCAAAATGGACGCGTCGTATAACGGTCAATTACATCCGGCTTTGAACCGGACAATAGAAGTTCAATTCTTCTCACGTCCTCAAAAACAAAAAGAGGTTATAATGTACGATAGATTGAAAGCTAATTTTTCTTTAATACACAATAATTTAAGTTATGTATTAATTCAAGATAATGCAAATGAAATGAATACTATGAGTGTCACAAATGACGCCGAAAACGTAGTTAAGTTTCTTAAAGATAAAGCAATTTTGATTGGTGATGCAACTTTATATTATATTGATACCGATGGAAGAGTTGATATTTTAGAACATGATGGTGAAGGAAATTTTACCTGTTTCAGACCAGGTTTTCCAAATGAAGCTGAGTTTCATAGAATACACGGATAAAAATGAAGATAATTGTAGCAACAGAAAATATGAATTGTTATGTGACGCTCGCAAATGCATGTAGAAAACGTAATATTGAATATTTACAATACAAAGGTGGAAACTTAGAAGTTGAACCTACTGATGTTTTATTATTTTTAGAATATAATCCAGTTGGGTTATTTAATATAATGAAATGTAATTCAATTAATGGATTTTATTTTCATTATGATAAGTTTGACAAATATACTCAGTATCAGATAATAAAAAAAGCTGGTATAAATCATATTCCAACATATACTTCTGAAGAAGTTAAAGATATTGATTTTATTCCATTTGTAAGCAAACCACGACGTGGGTCAATGGGTAGAGGTGTTGAATTATTATATTCGAAACATATTTTATCACCAATGAATATTTATCAAAAACCAATCAGAAATGATGGTGATTGGAGAATTATTATAATAGGAGATAAAGTTGTTTCAAGTATAAAAAGACATGGTAAAGAATTTTTAAATAATTTAGCTCAAGGTGCAGATGGTTGGGAAGATTGGGATGATAGTGCAAGTAAATTAGCATTAGAATCAGTAAAAGCTCTTGAAATAGAATATGCAGGTATAGATATTATGAAAGATTTAGATACAGGAGAATATTATTTTTTAGAATGTAATAGTACAACAACATTTGATACATCTCAAATTTTGACAAAGATTGATATTGCAGATGAACTAGTAGAATATATAAATAAGAATTATGGCGCAGAGGATGATACAGGTCGAGTCATCAGCCTTTCAAGCTGACCCCATATAAACGGGAAAGAGGGTTCGAATCCCTCCTGCGTCACAAAAATAATTCTTGACGAGGAGCCAAGACTCAGCCGGCAGTCGTTCACCTTACTTCTAATAAGGTGCTAATTGGAAGCATAAAGAATAGACGGTGGTGAATGTGAGCATAGAATTATTACTTTTATCGAGGGAAGATCCAGCGATCCAAGTGGTCTCATAAGCCATTTTGAGGTAGGTGCAACTCCTTCTCCCTCCACCATTTTATTGGGGAATTGGTGCTAACTGGGAACACACGGCCCTTGCAAGGCTGAGTCAGGGGTTCGACTCCCCTATTCTCCACAAATTATTTGCATCCGTAACCAAGTGGTAAGGTAACGGTCTTTTAAATCGTGATTCGTCGGTTCGATCCCGGCCGGGTGCACAAATGTTCTCGTGGTGTAACGGATAAGCATATAGGCCTTCTAAGCCAATGGTGAGGGTTCGAATCCTTCCGAGAATACTACTATATATATTAATTAGACGAGGTACTCAACTTTGAGTCTGAGACAGGGTCGATAAAGGATAATCCTACTTGTTCAAGACAATATCGAGGGATTACGTACCTCACTTATGCACGCGTAGCCCAACGGAAGAGGCAATGGTCTTAAGAGCCATACAGTAGGAGTTCGAATCTCCTGGCGTGTACACGTAGGGTTGTAGGTAAACTTCCTGGAAGGAACCTTCAAATTTTTTAGTAATTGGTTAGGAGTTTCACGTAGTAGAACGATCAATGTACACCGACGTTTGACGGTTTCAAACATAGAAAGAAAGATATAAACTATATGCAAAAAGGAACCGTAAAATGGTTCGACGCGAAAAAAGGATATGGATTCATTACACCTGAAACAGGTGAAGATGTATTTGTACACTTTAAAGCCATCGTTGGTGAAGGCTATAAGTCGTTGAATGAAAATGATGCAGTTGAGTTTGAAACTGAACCTGGTAAAGATGGAAAATCTCAGGCTAAGAACGTTCAAGTTGTATAATTAAAAAGTAATAACCTTACAGCAAATAATATATCGAGTAATCGATGCCAGAGCTCTAAGGCTTAATTCAAGGTTGACGAAAGTTTTGAAGATTAAGTCTTATCTCGTATGGAAGGGCAGCTGACGGAGTGGCAGGCAGTTTGCTAAACTGTTAAGACGTGAAACATCGTTTTATGGGTTCAATTCCCATCCCTTCCTCAAATTGCATCTGTGATCCAATGGTAGAATGCTAGTCTTCCAAACTAGATACGCCGGTTCGATTCCGGTCAGGTGCACACTAACTAAATAAAGGTAAATATATGGCTCTAAGCAAAACTGAGGTGTTAGAACGTATCGAGAGATGTAAAAAAAATAATCTATGTTATATTACACTTCGTAGATTAGAAGATATCGAAATAGGTATATTAGAAATTGAATATGAACCTGGAATATTTGTTAGAATAATTTCTAATGCAGAGTTTATGAAATATTAAAATGACAGATTTTATAGAAGGTGATTATTTAATAATTGAAAGTTGTGATAATATTCAACTTATAGAAAATGGGTTTGTAGAAGAAACAGTAGTTCAAATATATAAAATATATGGAAATATAATATGTTTTAATATAAGAGGAACACGAATAGCACTAAGAGATACACAGTACAATAAAATAAAATTTAAAATGGCCTTGTAGTTCCAATTGGTTTAGAACAACTCACTTGTAATGAGAAGGTTGTCGGTTCGAATCCGACCTTGGCCTCACTTTTTATCTGATATGCAGTTAGAATTGTATTTCTTCTATATATATTATTATGAAATATAATTTTCCTAAAAATCAAGATGGTAAACCATATAATTATGATTATTCTAAAATTAGATATTGTATAATTTGTGGTAAAAAATTGCATCATTGTTCTAAAACGGGTTATTGTTCTGAACACTATAGAACAGATAGATATAGACGCAATATGTCAAAATCTATTAAAAGATGTTATAAAAATGGAACTAAAGTTGCTATTAATCCAAAAACTAAAAACTCAATATATAAAAAGGGTTGGTATAATGGATATTGGTGTGATAGTAGTTGGGAATTAATATTTGTCATTTATAATTTAGAACATAATATTAAATTTGAGAGAAATCAACTGGGGTTTGAATATTTATATAAAAATGAAAAACACAAATGGTTTCCAGATTTTATTTTAGAAAATAAACTTTATATTGAAATAAAAAATTATGATACAAATATTACTAAAGCTAAATTTAAATATTTTAAATTACCATTAAAAGTTTTATATAAAGATGATATTAAATATATGTTTGATTATGTAATAAAAAAATATGGAAAAGATTTTATTAAATTATATGCCAGCTGAGCTCGGCAGGTATTCGAGCAGTCGTCTGATACACGAAAGGTCATAGGTTCAATTCCTATAGCTGGTACTATCTCATCTCTCAAGTAGAGAAGGAGTTGGTTGTCCACGATACCGTAATTGTGGAAATATTGGTAATGTTATTAAGTAGTAGAGATACTCGTCATATGATCAGATGAGGAACTGAAGATATAATCTACCATTACCAATTATATGGAGCTTTAGCAATCGCGGTGATGCACCGGTTTGAAGCACCGGCAAGGTTGGTTCAACCCCAACAGGCTCCACATTCGCATCCATAGCAAAACGGTTTAATGCACTTGTTTCTTAAACAAGGTGGTGTTGGTTCAAATCCAACTGGATGCACTAGTAACCTTACAGCCTATAACATGGTAAATTGTATTAATTGGAAACAATTAATATGAAAGGTGGTTCTAATCCACCAAAACTTTTCTCAGGTTATCGAAAGATTTTAGAGAAAAAACTACGGCGTGAATAAGAAGCTGGTTGCAGTCTATCAGTCTTATAAGCTGAATTAGGTTGGTTCGATCCCAACCACGCCGACAATATGCGGGTATAGCTCAGTTGGTTCAGAGCGCCACTCTTACAAAGTGGAGGCGAATAGTTTACGGTGGTTCGAGTCCATCTACCCGTACTACATGGGAGTTGTCACTAACTCAATATATTTTGCGTGAGTCCGGAATAATTCCGGATCTGGAATAAATATATTAGTAAAAAGGGATAGTTGCGATGAGGTGACATAGACCCGCTCCCGCCCAGATTGGCCTTGTAGTTTAATGGTAAAACGATGCATTGGTAATGCATTGCCGATAGTTCGATTCTATCCTTGGCCTCAAAATAAAGGAATATTATGGATGAAGAAATAAGAAAAATCGCAGAATCTATTAATAATAAAATTGAAAAACTAAATAAAACTTTGGATAGTAATTGTTGGTTATGTCACACATCAGTTAGAAATTGGGTTTGTTTATTTCCTAAAAATGGAATAGATGATTTAGGATTTGGTTCAAATGATAATAAAACAAGAATGGCATTTGTTCCATTGTGTGATGACCACGATATTAGTGACCAAGATATTATTGAAGAATTACAACGAATATTGGTTATTAAAAATCAAATGTTAAAAAACTAAAATTGCAGATATCGTATAGTGGTTCCATTACTCCTGATTGCCGATCAGGTGACGCGAGTTCGATTCTCGCTATCTGCACAACTTATTAAAATAAAGAGGTTATTGTGAAAAATTTAGGTTCAATAGTTTTAATTATATTTTTTGGTGTATTTGGTTTAGTAAATAATATTTATGCTTATAAACCATGGAATACTGGAGATATGACACTGTGGTTCCAATATTCATTATTAGGAATAATTGGATTAGGTATAGCTGCTATTATATATATTTTAGAAAAAAATGCTTCTTAGGATAACCTCAAAATACTTTACAGCAGGTTTTGATATGGAAACCGGCAATATTGCACCAATAATTAAATACATGAAAAGTTGGTCACTTGAAAGAATAGAGAGATACTGTAAAGAGAGAAACTGGGTATTAGAAAAATTATTTTTCTGAAAACTATTTACAGTCACAACAGAATTAGTTATATTTATTATATTAAATAGGAGATTAAAATGATAATATATTTATTAATATGTTTAGTGACTTTATTTTTTACAACTTGGCTAAATGCAAAGTTTATTCCAGACTCAAGTGGTAAAAATCAATATTGGCATATAGTTCAATTATATCAGATTTGTTGGATACATTTATCTTATATATTATTGATATGGTTTTCAACCTTGGCGTTTCCAGTTGTTTTTACTTCGGTAATAATTGGGTTTGGATTAATGTATATGTTATTATATAATTCTCTTTTGAATATTATGAGAACATTGTCAATCAGCCACTTAGGAAGATACGATTTTTTTAAATTTGAAACAACAATCATATTAGCAATAATTGGTTTAGTATGGTTAATTGTTTATGGAGTTTTTATATTATGACAGGTTCAGAGTTCGAAGAAAAACTGACAC
>Ga0307379_10011880_pt1 | contig 11383 bp, 9 predicted proteins | sample UN2MG_FD_202237 | JGI IMG/M metagenome (GOLD analysis project Ga0307379, IMG submission 202237) | Soil microbial communities from Risofladan, Vaasa, Finland - UN-2 | ecosystem: Environmental > Terrestrial > Soil > Coastal area > Acid sulfate soil | place: Finland: Risofladan, Vaasa | collected... | reverse complement strand
ATAACAAAATTTTTCAATGATATGTTGCAGAGATTAAATTTTTCTTCCATGATTTACGATATAGGAAGAGAATTTAATATTATCGGAGAAGTTTTCCCATATTCCGAATTAAACGAATCAACAGGCGAATGGGAAAGAATTATTATTCAGAATCCAGATTTTATAGATGTAAAATCAAACATATTAACTGAGCCAGTTATTTCTCTCATGCCTGATGAAGATCTGAAGAGATTAATAACATCTACCAATCCGGATGATATAGCATTAAGAGAACAGATACCGGATGATGTGTTGTCATATATTTATGCAGGTAAAAATATTCCCCTTCACCCTAGATTGGTTTCTCATCTGGCTAGAAAAAATGCACCTTATGACGTGAGGGGGACCACTCAGTTAACTTGTGTGTTTAAAGATCTAATGTTGAGGGATAAATATCGTGAAGCTCAGTTTTCCATTGCCGACAATCACGTGACTCCTTTAAAGATATTTAAAGTAGGAACTGCTGATGGAACTTACAGACCAACCGCTGACGATTTAGTTGCGTTTAGAAACATGTTAGAGCAGGCAACCTATGATCCAAACTTTACCCTAGTGACTCACCCCGGCTTGGAAGTGCAATACGTAGGATCTACAGGTTCAATTCTTCCCTTAGAAAACGAAATGGATCGCATACAAGATAGAGTGTTGACTGGACTTCATATTTCGAAGGCGTTCACAACTTCAGAAGGTCCTACATACAGTAATGCTTCGGTTGCTTTGGAGATATTGCAACAGAGGTATGTATCGTTTAGGACTCTTATAGAAAAATGGTTGGAGTGGAAGATTTTTAGGCCCGTCTCTAAGCTACAGGGATTTTATAAGGTCGTCGGAAGACAACAGGAGTTAATTATCCCAAAGGTAGCTTGGGATAAGATTAATCTTAAAAATAATAGGGAATATCAGCAGTCACTAGAAGGATTGTTAAGAGACAATAAGGTTTCTTTGAAATCCATGTATAAATCCCTTGATTTAAATTACGAAGAAGAAATGTCTAACATTAAAGAAGAAATTAATGACATGAAAGAAATCGCTTACAAATTAGAACAACCTTACCTCGGTCCAGAAAATATCAACGTTTCTCAAGAAAGCAAGGAACAGTCCATGGAAAAACAAAAGAGCGATGATGAAATGGCAAAAGGCTCAGCTCCAGAGGGCGGTGAAGGCGGAGACATGGGCGGAGACATGGGCGGAATGGATCTAGGCGGCGGTGGCGGAGGTGAAGATTTACTCGGTGGCGGTGGGGAAGAAATTCCCGGACTGGCAGACCTAGGCGGAGGTGGAGAAGCTCCTCCAGAATAATATGAATTATACTGAAAAAATATATAAGATCATAAAGGCTAGGCTATCTAAGGTATCCTTTCCGCAAGGAGCTGGAGCGTCAGCCAACGTTCCGTTTCCTTCTAATCCAGATGTTCCATGGGCATCACAACAGTCTAGACTGTATACCATGGACTCTGATTCTAAATTTTGTACGAAATGTAAATCAAAAAACATAAAGAAAAAAGGCGAAGACAAAGAATTTGTATGTTTGGACTGCAATACTAGATTTTCCGATGGACATTTCCTAGTTACGGAATCCCCCGGTTCAAGATACCCGGGACTTTTGGGTCTAGATGGTTATGGAAATAAATCAGAATATCACGCTGGAGACCCGAGTCCAGTGTCATCTACTTTTTCACAAGTAGTAGGGAAAGGTTAATCGCCATGATGATAAAGAAATTTAATTTCTTTGAAAAGAATGTTTGCAATGGTATTTATGAAAATACTGTTTGTGAAAAATGTAAAAATCCGCTAGATCTTAGATTCTGCAGCGAAGGCTCTATTGATTGTTCATCCTGCGGGCAAAAAAATATCCTAAAGACATCCAAACAGGAGAGTAAAAATGAGCAATAACTTACACAACGATAACCTACCCAACTTTGATAGTTCCGAAAAAGAAATACAAGATGATTTTATAGTTCGTCTGGCTCAGACGGGAAATGACGATGAAATACTCGGCGGGGAAGGTCCTGAAGGTGTGGCATCTCCATTCCAAGATCCAAATGCCGAGGGAGACGCTGCGGTAATGGATTCCGAGGCCAAAGACCAAGGGGATGAACTATCCGATATCCTAGACGCTCCAGACAAAGAAAAAATAAATACCTTAGACTGGGACAATTTTACAGTTGTAATGAATGAAGATTATGGAACAATGTTGGCCAAAGAACAAGGTTTGGATTTGCAAGATGCCTTGGATAAATCTCATTATATACGATATAAAACACCGGAGGATTTATTAGCCGTTCAAGGGACGATCTTTGGGAAAGATGCCGATGAGGGAGAAGGATTAGTTGAGGTTGGCGGGTATGATTCTCAGGATGAATTAGAGAAACAATTGGAGATGTTACAATCCAAAGAATACTTCGAGGGCGGGTTCCCAGAAGACAAAAAAGACGAACTACTGGTTACTTTAGATGACTTAAGCGCTGCTTTTGAAAACTATAAAGACAGCAGAGACGAAGACAAAGCTGAAAGAAAAGTCAAAGAATTAGAAAATCCAGTTGAAGTTGAACCAGATGAAGAAGAAATGCTCGAATTGCCAGAAGAAGAAACAGAAACGGAATCGGAAGAATCTATGGCTGCTGCTACCGAAGCTCCAAAGGGGTCGAAAATGTCCCCTACCATCCCAAAACCAATCGGTAAGGCTAGTTTATCGAAAGAACAAAGATTAACTAAGAGATCCAGCAGATTAGACAAATTAAATAGTATAAAATAATAAATATTTTATATAATTTTAATACAATACATTAAATCTATCAATTCAAATCTATTAATTCAATAAAGAGGTCACTCATATGTCAATGGTAAAATTCGCTAAAACTAATTTGGACATTATAGATGTCTTTTCCAACCCCGACGAAATGAGGGTGGAATCATCTTCGGGAGAGCAATCAAAAGTAGCAGTAGCTCAATTTAGAGAAACTATACGAGTTGCTAAGGGAAAATTAAAGAAATCAGAGGATTTTGCCTACATTCGAACAAGGGCTATTGGCAGTATGGAAAAGTGGGGACCCAATGGGAACGGAGACGGTTTTCCTTTGAAAGAGCTACAGGCATCGTATAAAACATTTATTGGAAAAGGAAACTTTATAGATCATCATTCTGATGACATAACAAAGATTAGGGGCTTAGTTGTAGACGCATTTATGAACAATGAAGACGAAAGCGTAGAGTGCCTAATCGCCGTAGATAAAAAATCACATCCACAACTTGCCCGAGACATAGAAACAGGAGTTGTAAATTCTGTTTCCATGGGAACTAGAGTTGGATTTTCTAATTGTTCCGTATGTAAGCATGCCGCTAGAACTGAAGATGAATATTGCGATCATGTTAGAAATTACAAGGGTATGAAAATTGGATGGTTAACCAATAACGACGCTCACAGAAATGGAGCTTGGCCTGTTCACGAGGTAAACCATGACCTAGAATTCATAGAATTATCATGGGTTTCGGTTCCAGCTTTTAAGGAAGCTAATGTCTTAGAAAGACTGGCTTCTTTGAGAAAGGCTGTATCTGAACAAAAAGATAATAATAACGATAGACTTTCAAGTGCCATACAGGAAGGCATTGTTTCTTCTGAAAATTCTGTTTTTAATAATGAATTACGTAATTTTGCAAAATCCGAAACAGAAAGAGACATTATCGAGTTAGCTAAAATGGGATTGAGATCACGTGTTTATGACAACACGAGAAAGTCATCTTCGGAATCTGCCCAAAGATACCAAGGAGATGGAACTGTCAGAATCGATCAAAATGACGTGGACGAACTCAAAGCTAATTTAGCGGCCGCTGAATGCCGTGATACGGAATGTGCCTTTGATGCGAGAAAATCTAACACAAATCATGTAAAGGAAACGACTGCTATGCAAAGAATTAAGATTGATATAAAAGAGTTGACGTTAAGGAAATCTTCTAAAGATTTTGCCGCTAAGGGGTCTGTGTCAATTGATGGAAAAGACTATGATTGGAAATCTGTTTCAGGAGATAAAAAAGAATGGCATGTAAGTTTTGATTTAGATGTTCTAGACGCTTTTTCGTCTGCGGGAATTGATCAAATAATTATTGCAGTCAAAGAGTTGCTTAATAAAAATGTAGACTCCACAGAATTGGTCGTAGCCAATGCAAAGCCTAATGTCAGAACCGCTTATCTTGAAAATCAAAATGAAGATCCAAACATGAGCGAGTACATTGACGATAGATACAAAGACTCTAAACCTTCGGATGACATGATATATCCAAATAAAAATTTAGAGGTTCCCGGAGTAGGAAACGTAATGGAAGCTGAATATAAGGCTTATTCCCAAACCGCAAAAGAAGGCCCTGCGGGAGAACTTGGAAAAACCGAAGTAGTAACAGAAAACAGCAGCAAGAAAGAAATAGAATATAAAACAGAACTTCAAAGAGCTTTTATGAAATATAAATTTATAAAGACAGCTGCAGAAGATGACGAATCCATCAAGGGAACTTCGAAGAGAAAAAAGATCGGTAAATATATTTATCTCGGAACTGGAGAAAACAATAAACTAAACTTCTTAGACGAGAAATATCACATTAGCGCTGATGAAATTGTGGATTTGTATATTGGAGATGAATCATCGAGATTTGAAAAGGGAACTAAAAAAGATTGGAATGAAATCGGCGGACAAATAATTGATGTATTAGATAAAATATATGAAGTCAAACAAAAGCTAAACAACGATCAGATATATTGGTATCCTGAAGGTGGAAGCCCTTCCAAAGCCGAGGAAGAAAGAGAATCCATCGCACAAAATCTTGAAGTAGAAAAAGATTCTTTAATAGATAAATTAGATGAAATTAAAAACACAGATGAGATGAAAGATATTCTGAAAGCTTTACAAAAATACAGCGATTATGCTGAGGCTTTCTCTGAAACTTCAGGTATAGAAGCTCCCCAGAATATTCCAAATTTCGATGGGGAACTAGAATCCGAAGAAGACATGCAGGAAGAAATGTCAAAAGCAAAAAAGGCTGCCGAAAAATCCGGTGAAGAATTTGATGAGGAAGATTTTATAAGAAATTATAATCAAGGTATTGAAGACTCATCCGAGGAAGATTTAGACTATGATGAATTTTTTGAAAAAATTATGGCTGCAGCTTCGCCGGAGGCTGCGGAAGAAATTTGGCAAAATGAAATAACTCCAGCTCAAGCGGTGGGTATGCCAAAACCAATGATGAAGCAAATTCAAAAAAGAATGCAAGGCTTGCTCGATCAAGGAAAAATATCCGAAAGAGAAAAAGCTAGCATTTTTACTCCTGAATTAGCAGCTCAATACGAAAGCAAAACAAAAGAAAGAGATGAGTTAGTAAGATCTCTCGACCAACAACTTTTGGATGCTGGCGTTAAAAATGAAAGAGAAAGAAAAAAAAGAATACAAAGATTTCTAGATGGAGAAGGCGGGGGAATGAATATAGACATGTCGCCTGCAAGGGGAGGACGATCTGTAGACTTAGGAGAGGTCGAAGAGCCAGCAGGTCCTTCCGTAACGAAACAGATAAAGCAAAAATTCTCTCCAACTGGGTTGCATGAAGAAGAAATAGAAGATGTAGAGGTCGGAGAGGATGAAGATGAGGATGACGACTGACATTTATAATTAGACAAAATTATTATGTCTAATAGCAGAAAAACTCGTATAAAATTGACAAAAACATCAAAAACCTTATATTAATTTAATATAACGTACTGTAATAGATAGCGCTTTATAGAAAGTAATTTTTTTTTAAAATAAATAACATTCCTTAAGGAGGAAAGCAATGGCAAAGAATTTTAAGAAAGCATGGTTTCAGGGAGCTGATCAACCATCCGTGGACGGTGAAATCACTTCAAACGATCCTAACAAATTAGGATATCCCAGAGAAATGGCGTATCCCAACAGACCGATGCAGGTTCCTGTTGGAGGCGATAGTAGAGAATGGGAACAGAAATGGTTCGAAGGCGCTGCTAACGAAACTAAGAAAGTTATGGGTCCTCAGGGTTCTGAATTCAAGCTTAAGCAAGAAATGCAGAGAATTCCTATGGATGCCAAAGTTGCTAATGCAAAACTTTCTGGCAAATTCACAGTTGCTTCTTCTCCTAAAAATTCTTATTGGACAATCTTCGCAACAAACAAGAGAACAGGTAGGAAAGAAAAAGTTCTTACAGCCACTCTTGATCAGTTGTGGGGTGATGATCTAAATGAAGAATTAGCTTATGGTACAAAGAGCGAAGACTACATCAAAGAAGTAATGCAGAGAATTCGTCAAGATGGTTTCTCTAACGTTGCTTTCCTTATGACTGGCGATAAGAAATTTGTAAGACGTGCCGGTGGTCTTGGTGACGCCATGGAAGGTGCCACAAAAGGCGGAGTGGCCGGGAGTATTATCCCCGGTGTCGGTACATTGGCCGGAGCCGTAGGCGGCGGAGTTGCCGGACTTATGTCAGATGATGAACTTGAGTTGACTGTTGAAGATGCCGCTGGCGAAGATGCAGTTCGTGCTGACGTAACAGTTGAAGAATTAGAAATGAAAAAAGCAGAACTAGAAGGTGCTGAAAGTAAGTTGATCGATCTTCTTCCTGCTGATGCTGCCGAATTAGGAAGAGAAGTTCAGGCTCTAGAAGCAGAACTTGACGCAGCAATTGAAGAAAACAAAGTAGTTGCATCCAAGTTAAGAGATAGAAGTATCTCAGCTTCTGCTAAAGTTAAATTAATGAAGATTGCCCAAGAAACTTTTGAAGCTTCTGCAGAAGAAACTCTTCCTGCTGCTGATAACGCTCTTGCTGATTTGGCCGCTAAGATTGACGAAGTAATTGCCGAAGTTGGGAAGCTTCCCGGAGTTGGCGAAGACGAAGACATCGAAGGCGGAGAGGGTCTACAGGGAGCTGGCGAAGTTCTTGAAGGCGTAGAAGATCTCGAAGAAGGCGCAGAAGATATGGGCGATGGCGATGGAGATGGAGATGATGTGGACGTAATGGAATTAACCACATCTCAGATGAAGAATTTCTTAAACAAGAGATCCGAAATGAACAAGGCAGCTATGGCTGATGAACAGAAATATGGCGTAGTTCCTGATGGCGCACCCAAGGATGGTAAAGATGAAATTAATCGTGCACATCCAAAGGGCGGTTGGCAGGTTCCTGATTTATCAGCTGGTACACCCGTTAAGAATGACGGAGCATTGGTCGAAACCGTAACCGAAGCTCAGGATCATGACTTATCAGTTGCTAACAAAATGCCCACAGGTGAGTTGAACTCTTCAGCTTCTTCTAGAGCTAGAGTTAAGACCGCTGCTGACGCAGGTGCTAACGGTGCTGGTTATTGGCATCAGTTGTTCGATCAGATGGGTCCAGAAGGAAAGAAATTTGCTGATCAATTGACAGATTCTTATGCCAAGCAGGTCTCTGCCGCTACAGAAGAAATCAAAGGTCGTGTAAAGAGAGCTTACGAATTAGCAGAATTGGCTTCTACAAAAGGACTAGTAGAACCAACCACTACCGCTAAGTCAGCTCTTGCAGACAGAATACAGAAGTTCGACGACGAAGCTTTCGTTGCTTACAAGGAAGCCGTTGAGAACACCCCTACCAGAAGATTGACTGCCTCTGATTCTACATTAACCAAGACAGCTTCCAAGTTGCCAATGGTTGGTCAGAACGAGAAGTCTTTCCAAGGCGGAGATGAATTCGAGAAGCTCAACAGAATTTGGAGCTAATCAAAACACATTACTTCCCTAGCCTAAAAAACTAGGGAGGTAAAATTTCGAAGAAAGGAGGAAAAATCACATGGCTTTTAAATTACTATATACGAACTTAGCTGGTCCTCAAGGCGACTTCTTGGTTAATTCTGCAGAAGTATTTGAAGCTGGAATGGTCGGAGTAGTTTCCGGAACTGCCGCTGGTGATCCTGAAGTATTGGTTGCTGACGACGATAGCACTAATCTTCTTGGAATTATCGACGACAACAAGACCACCCAGTTTTATGCATCTTCAGTTAGCGAAGCAGTTGTTTCTGGACAGACTACATTGGCTCACGCCAACGTAATCAATAACAGCTTTAACTTAGTTTCTACTGATTCACCCGGAATTTTACTATCCAGCCCAACCAATGGAACTATCACTGGTGCATCTGGCGCAGCTACTGTTTCTTACAGCTACGTAATCCCCGGTAAAGCAGGAGATGACACTACGTTAGGTTCAGGAAAGTGCACACTATGGCTACAGGAAGGCGAATATGCTACTGACATTTACGAAATCACAAGCTCATTGGCTCCCGCAGGATATGCTGTTGGACTGCCTTTAGTTGCTGCTGATACCGCAAATGGTCAGAAGGGTCGCTTGACCGCTAGAGTAACAGGTGGACCTACAGTTGGATACGTAACAAAAACACCAACCGCAGGAAACCCATACTTGCACTTCTTCAAGACTGGAATCTAATTCCAAAAACCACTAACATGAGGTTGGCTGAAAATGCCTAATTTTTACAAAGTAATAATTTTTAATGGCGATATGGAAGTTTTAACTTCTGTTGATCCGGCAAAGGCTAGATTGCTATTAAAAAAGAAGAAAGCGAAAGTAATCTGTAATCATCCATTCACTTTGCGTTTAAATTACGTAAAAGAATTATCTGAAAAAGATAGAATATTAATTAAAAATCATAAGGAGAAATAAAACATGTCGGAATCGTTATTTAATAGCAAAGGCGAACTTAACGCTGGCAGCACAAGCGAAGCAATCAACAAGTTAGTTGCTTACGCTCAGGCTCTAGCCACCGGTACGCCTTCACCAAACTCTCCCGCTGGTGGTTCAATTTCGGACGAAGAGAAGGAAGTACTCTTAGTCAAGGCCATGCAGTCGGAAAGAGGCAAAATTGCTTTAGCTCAGGCTATGGCAAACCCAATTCGTAGAAATTTAGATTACCAAGGTGTAGGTCGTAAGGCTCTTAGAGTCGATCCCCTACCTCAGGGTGCTCTACCTGTCTACGATAAGGACATTGATGTAACAGCTATCGTAGTTTCATCTAACGGCGCAGCCCCAGAAAGCAGAATCAAGGGCGACCGTATTTCCGTTCCTGAATTCGAAATCGTATCTAACCCAACAGTTAGAATCTTCGAAGTCAAGAGACGTCGTTTCAACGTTATTGATCGTGCGCAGCAGAGAGCAAGACAGGAAATTCAGGCTCAGGAAGATACGAACATTTTCGCAGCTTTGGATTTTGCTTCTGGTCTTGAAAATGCTTCGACCACGCTTACTGGCGGAGTTTTGACAAAGAACGGACTTAACACTCTAGTTGCTGAAGTCGACAAGTGGGACTTAGTAACTTCTAAGCTATTCATGAACATTAAAACGTTCAGTGGCTTCAGAAGTTTCCAAGGTAACACTGATTTCGATCCAGTTACCCAGAGAGAAGTACTACAGACTGGTCTATATGGCCACATCTGGACCGCAGACATTATCGTTTCCAAGGTCGTTCCTGCTAACACTGTTTATGCAGTTGCTGATCCTGAATTCGTTGGTGTTATGCCTATCAGACAGGATATTGAAGTTCTTCCTGCTGATGAGCCCAAGCAACTTAAATTGGGTTGGGTCGTTAACGAAATCATCGGTATTGCCATTGCTAACCCAAGAGGCGTATCGAAGTTAACAATAACATAAGAAAAACCTTAGTAAAATAAGGATTTTTGAAGACCTCAGAGAAATCTGGGGTCTTCTTTTTTTTGTTTAAAATTATGAAAATTCTATATTTTTATAATATTATGTAAATCAATATACTAGTTAGGGAGATACAAATGTCCGAAAGCATATCAGCCAAAGAAGCCATAGAACGCATTGCTATTGCTTTATCGAAGCTTCAGGCTAAAGCCGAAGAATACGCCATTGGAAAGGCTCCTCAGGCTTACTTTGATAAGCTAATGCAGCACTATAAGGTTATCCTATCCCATGTTTCAAACTCAGCTAGAATATTAAAGATAGATAATAAAAACCCACAAGCCATTCCTTCTTACTGGAATAATATCTCAAATGCACTTCTTAGAATAGAAAAAATTCTAGATGATCCAAAAACATATGCTGAAGAAGTCAAACGAAATAAACAGTTTCCCGTTAAAGATCGTCTAGATAAAAATCTAGGATCTGTCGATATAAAATCTTTAGATAAAGATGCCATTGGAGATAAATTAATAGATTTAAACCAAAAAATACAACAAGAATATGATCCTGATAATAAACAAAAATTAAAACAGAGATTTGATTATTGGATGAATCAATACAAAACAGCCGGGGAGATTAAGATGAACTATAAAAAGAAAATAATGGCATCTGTAAAGTTAGTTAAAAAAGCCAATAAAGATATATTATTAAATAAACTCAATTCCATTAAAGACCACGCAGTAAGAGAAATAACAAAACTAGAAGAACTAAAGAGGGAAAAGGAAGTGGGCGGTGACAACACTTGGCGTGGACAGAATGTAGAAAGTTTTATCTCCAGTTCTGAAAAGAGCATAAACTATTGGAGATTACAAGCTAAAAAACTTGTCGAAGATTTTGCTTGGTCTGATGGCTTTACCAACGAGGAAATTACTTCATTACTTACAAGTGATCCGTTAAACGTAGATGGAGCGTATATACAAGAAGTGTTGGACAAAATTAGGGCACCTTTAGACCACCCCTCTATGAGAAAAGCTAGGATAGGTCTAGAATTAACCGAAAAAGGATTCGAAACTTTTGCCTTAGATAATTTCCCGAAAGAAGTTGCGGAATGGCTTTTATATGATGCAGCAGAAGATTGGTCGGTAAGAAACATTTATGAAGCTGATGTTCCTGCGACTAGGTGGGATCCGGCAGAAGGTGGAGACTTCTTAAGGTCTGAAATAGATGCCGACCCGGATGGTGCCGTTGAAACAATTGAGAATAACGGAAAAATTATATCTGTTAAAGTTTTAGACTATGCCGACTCCCTCAGTGAAGATAATGGCGCAGGAGACGTTACCTATGTTATTAGTTACAATCCAGAGTTTATTCCAAAATTAATTGAAGAAGAAGGTTTAGAAGAATTTGAAGAAGGATCTCAGGGCAACATATCCGAGACAGATACAAAACAACTTAAAGATGAAGCTATAGCGGAAAGAAAAATCAGCGAAATAGAAGATGAAAGATCGGGATATTATGATAGATAAAAGTGGGTCTATTTCTATTTGCGAGAAATAAAATATATAATAAGTTTTTTTCGACCCCTAGACCTAAAATCTGGGGGTCTTTTTTTATTGTCTAAAATGTATCTGTCTATATAATATACGTGCTTTTTTTGATTTTATTACG
>Ga0307379_10011878_pt1 | contig 11383 bp, 10 predicted proteins | sample UN2MG_FD_202237 | JGI IMG/M metagenome (GOLD analysis project Ga0307379, IMG submission 202237) | Soil microbial communities from Risofladan, Vaasa, Finland - UN-2 | ecosystem: Environmental > Terrestrial > Soil > Coastal area > Acid sulfate soil | place: Finland: Risofladan, Vaasa | collected... | reverse complement strand
GATTTTCATCAGCATCTCCTTTTTTGCCTCTGCTTACCTGATATGTTGTATAGGATGGTTTTCCTTGGCTTGCCAAGCCTTAATATTACTCTGTAATCATACAACAAATGCTTATTATTGCAAGTATAATCTGGTTGGCATGTCCCATTTAACACTAACTTTTGAATCTCCCCGTAACTTATGTAATCTTCGTCCTTGATGCACTATATAGGAGGGTTTGTTGGTTGATTTATGAATATTACAATCAATCGGAGCCTACAACTGTGCTACAACCAGAGAGGCCGTTATCTGCAATTTTTATAAAAAGGTCATTTTATAAGTGCTTTCATATCAGTGAGTTATTAAAAACACAAAAATTGGTAACGTTTTCAATGACCTATTCGCCTTTGCCGGGTCATATGTTAACGTTGGCTGATATGTCGTAACAGGATGCCTCAAAACATACTTGTAGCGACAGAGATTTTATTATTTGACTTTGAACTCTTCATAGGTGTCTTCTTCCTCTTAGCCTCTCTCTTCCGATTGGAATGATAATGCACATACATAGCGCAATCACACATCTTCGGGGTCACGCATTTTCTCTTTTATAAGCAATCAAGAATTTCTGGTCATATTTTGTTGTACGTAGCGAGATAATATTGATAATCCGGGCGGGCGGTGTTATTGTTTACGATAACGGTATGTATGGAAGAATAAACACAGGAGGATGTTTTGTGTTATGGAACCAAAAGATTTAGGCAGGGGCATTCGTAATCTGAGGATTGAATCCGGTATCGGGCTGCGACAATTGAGTCGAATGGCTGATATTTCGCCTGCTTCTCTTACAGCTATTGAAAAAGGGCAGAGCAGTCCTGTTTTGGCGACTTTGCATAAGGTCCTTAAGGCGCTAGGTACTGATTTTGCCGAATTTTTCACTGGTTCAACAGAAAAGCACAACGTGGTTTTTGCTTCTACGAAAATGTCCAGTGTTTGTGATGAACACAGAGAATATGTTTTTTTACTGCCTAAAGGGCAGAATATGCGGTTTGAAATGGTGCGCGAGACAATCGGGCCCGGAGAAAAAAAGCCTCAGTGGGAAGTTCATGACTGTGACCTTGGCGGAGTTATACTTTCCGGCGGGCCGGGACAATTAGAAATAGAAGGATTGGGCCGGTGGACGATCAGGCGAGGAGATTCGTTTTACATTAAAGCAGGTTTTAAGCATAGGCTTGTCAATTTAGGGAAGCGGGCTATTAAACAAATTACTGTTATGGATCCGCCAAGGTACTGATTTTGAAAGAAGATATAAGATGAATGAAGAAAAGTTGGCAATTGAAGGAGGAGCCAGGGCGGTTTGCGAACTTGGGCCGTTCCCAACAAAGATAGGTGCTGATGAGCTTTTGGAAATTCTGGATATGTGGGAATTTCGCCCGGAGAATGCGGCTAAGATAAAGCAGATTATCGAAAGCGAGAGCAATCTAAAAGGGCCGCATTTGTTCAGGTACTATAATCCGAAGCCGAGTAAAGTAGCTACGGCGGAAAAAGCGATGGCTGATTTGGTGAGCACGAAATACTGCCTGGCGGTTAACTCGTGCACGTCAGCTCTGGTTGCCAGTTACAGAGCCCTGGGTATTGGGGCAGGTGACGAGGTGATAGTGCCTGGTTATACTTTTTTCGCGACGTCGGCTACGGTGGCCTCAGCTAATGCTATTCCGGTAATTGTTGACGTTGATAAAACTCTGTGTATGAATCCCGAAGCAATTGAAAAGGCGATAACCAATCGGACAAAAGCGATTGTGCCTGTTCATATGCGGGGTGCTCCGGCTCAGATGGATGCGATTATGGATATTGCCGAGAAGAAGGGGTTACCCGTGATTGAAGATGTTGCTCAAGCGGGTGGTGGATCATTTGGCGGCAGGCGATTGGGAAGTATCGGCACTATCGGGTGCTTTAGTTTTGATTACTATAAAGTTATCGTCAGCGGGGAAGGTGGGTTTGTCACTACCGATGACGAATGGCTTTATACGCGTGCACAAAGCTGGCATGACTGTGCTGCCTGCTGGCGCCCTGACCGGTTTGCCAGGGAGCGAAAGGAAGGAGAGCTTTTCTGTGGTGAAAACTATCGTATGAGTGAATTGGAAGGTGCTGTTGCCTTAGCGCAGATACGCAAGGCTGACAGGATGATTGCCGGCTACCGGCTTGCAAAGAAAATGATTAAGGAGGCCATCGAAAAGTTCGATGGCATGAGTTTTCGGCGACTGACCGATGAGGCGGGTGACACTGGAATCTGTCTTGTTATGTTTTTGCCGGACGCTGATACTACACGGCGAGCGCTTGAAGCCATGCAGGCAGAAGGTGTACCGGCCGGTGGAATATATGATTCGAAGGTGCGGGACTGGCATGTGTACTATTACTGGGAGCATATCTTGGATAAGAAGTCGGTGGCGCCGGACAAGCTGCCCTGGAGCGCTGTGCCGGAAAGTGAGCAGCCGAAATATTCACAGGATATGTGTCCCCGTGCGCTTGACCTTTTGTCACGCGCGATTCTGGTGGACATCGACTACAATTATTCGGATAAGGACTGTACTGCGATTGCCAACGGGATTAATAAGGTCCTGCGGGCGATGTTAAGGTAGCTTGTGTTATAAAGGAGTTAAAAGATGATACCTGTAAGTGTTTGTCTCGAGACGGTTTTTACTGATTTGCCCGTTGAAGAAAGGATCGCTAAGATTGCCGAAGCCGGGTTTGATGTGGTGGAGTTCTGGCATCCAGAAGGGACGTGGGATGGCAAAGACATTCAGTTCGAAGCCAAAGATGCCGCCTCGATGAAAAAGGCCTGCCAGGAAAACAGCGTTACGATAAGCGATTTTGCCATGCACGCCTGGGATGGATCTATAGGGGGCTGTCCTGTCAAGGCTGAGGACCACGAGACGTATTTGGAGCAGATTCACATGATGATCGCTTTTGCCAAAGCGATTGGGTGTAATAAAGGGATTACGCTTTCAGGTGTGGTTGACTCCGCGTTATCAAGAAAACAAATGCGGGAAAATTTAGACAGGGCTTTCGCCAAGGCAACCGAAATTGCCGAAAAAGAAGATTTCACACTTCTGGTCGAACCGCTTAATACGCTGGTGGACCATCCTGGTTATTATCTGGATTCGACCAGAGAAGCGGCTGAAATAGTTCGTGCAATCAAAAGCAGTAATCTTAAGCTTCTCTATGATATCTATCATATGCAGATTATGGAGGGCAAAATAATCGATACGATTGAGAAGAACATTGATATCATCGGTCATTTTCATTCGGCTGGGGTGCCCGGCAGAGCTGAGCTTTTCGATACAGAGGTCAATTACCCGGCTATTCTCAAAAAACTTGAGGCTCTCGGTTATAAGGGAAATTTCGGCTTAGAATATTTTCCGAAGATGACGGACCACAACGAGTCGCTAAAGAAAATACGCGAATATCTACAATAGCGTATAAAAGTACAAGTACGAAGGAGAAAATATCATAAAAGTTATGGCATTTAGTATGCAGATTAGAAATATTCTTTAGGTAGATTTGTGTTATCAGTAAAAGATATTGATTTTGACACTGATGAAATTGAGCACCGCAAGCAGCTTGTCCGCGACCTCTGGGCCGGCAAGCCCGTTGATCATATTCCCGTTATGATTACCGTCACCGATCCGCAGCCGAAATACTCGATTCGGGAGCAGTTTCAAGACGGTGACAAGCAATTGGAAGTTGCGAAGTCGACGGTTGCTCATTCCTGGCAGAGCATCAGGGACGGCGACTATATTCCGGCGATGCGGCCGGATGTTGGGTGCTCTGGATTGGCTACAGCTTTTGGGGCTGAGCTTTTCTGGGGTGATAATCCTGAACAGACCTGTGGTGTCAAAGAACCTGTGCTCAAAGATGTGGCTGAGGCTTTTGATCTGGTGACCCCTGCGGCCGATGACGGCCAATTGGCTGAAGGGACGGAGCGCATCAGGCGTTTTGCCGAAGCGGGCCAGGGGTTGATTAGTGTATCTTTGCTCGATATGGCCGGTGGTTTGAATGTGGCCAGTGACCTTTTAGGCGGCGAGGGGCTCTATTTGGCCATGTATGAGAATCCCGAGGCGCTCGAGTGTTTGCTTGGCAAGATACAGGAGCTTTTCCTGGCGGCCATCGCTCTTCAAATCGAGGCGGCCGGCGGCGAAGATGCTATCACCGCTACCGATTTCCCGGATACCTGGTTTCCTGAGGGGCGAAAAGGGCATGTCTCCGACGATATCAGCGCCAATATTTCACCGCAGATGTATGAGCGATTCAGTTTGCCTTATCACAATATGGTTTTTGAAAAATATGGTGGCGGTGGACTGCACAACTGCGGGCCGAACCCCTGTCTGGAATATTATCTAAAACACACGCCGGCACCGAGAGCGATTGATTTGACTTATGAAAACAGCAGGAATGATTTGCCTATTATCAAAAAAGTTTGCAGAAAAAAAGCGATTATCTATTTGATAGAGTTTCCTGCTCAGCCGCAACAGGCCCTTGCTGCATTCGGGGAAATTATGGAACTTATGACGCCTGATGTTATGGTAATACCTGTGCTCACCGTAACAACGGAAGATGCCCCGGCTGAGCTTTATCGAAGGATGCGACAAATAGCGGAAGAGTATGCCAAACGAATGGATTGGACAAGGGAATAAAAATGATAGAAAATGATGGAGATCAGCTATGAAAATGGCAACGTTGAAAGTTCTTTCCGAACAGGAGGTCAAGGACATTCACGAAGCGAGCCTTGACATACTTACTCATTGTGGCATGAAAATCCTGAGTCGGCGTATGTTTGACTTTTTGAAAGAAAAAGGTCTTGAAGTCGATGAGCAAAACCAAAATGTTCGTTTTTCGCGCCGCTGCATCGAGGATGCTCTGAGCACAATTCCATCGCAGTTTGAGGTCTTGGACCGTGAGGGTAAATTTGCTTTTGTGCTCGGAGATCGAGAACCGAAAGTCGCCGCCGGACACAATGCGGTTTTCTGGGTTGATTCCAAAACCGGCGAAAGGCGAAACTCAACCGTTGCTGACGTAGAGCTTTTTGCCCGTATCTGCCAACAACTCGAATGTATCGATATGGTCGGCATCCCGGTCATGCCGCAGGATGTTCCTGACCCGAAGGCAACTTTATTGTATGGTGTGAGGGCCTGTATCGAAAACAGCACAAAACCGATTTATTTTTCTACAGACAACCTGAAAATTAATAGAGCGTGCATCGAAATGCTTCGGGCGGCCTTTGAGGGAAACTTCCGAGAACAAATTTATGGTATTAATCAGCTATCACCCACAAGTCCGCTTTTCTGGGAAGAAGGTGTCCTTGAAGCTTTAGTGGATACGGTGAACGCGGGTGTTCCGATAGCTGTATTACCCGAACCAAACGCTGGAATGTCTGCACCATATACACTTGCTGGTTTGCTGACGATGAACAACGCAGAGTGTCTTTCCGGTCTGGCGATAATCCAAATGCTCAATCCTGGGCATAAGGTCCTATACGCCAATTCCTGGACGACTACCGATATGAGGAGCGGGGCGGCACTGGTCGGCTCAACGGAGACCACTATTTGTCGCATCGCTGCGGCGCAGTTGGCCCATTTTTACAATGTCCCCTCCCATACCACCGCGCCGAATTCGGACAATCACGCTCACGACGAACAGAACGCATGGGAAAAGACGTTTAGCATGTTCACAGCGGTCGGTGCCGGCCACGACCTGATCGTCAACTGTGGAATGTTCGCGACGGGAATGACATGCAGCAACGAACAGTTGCTTATGGACGAGGAGATATCTGCGATGTGCAGGCGAATCGCGGCCGGGGTGTCGGTCAACAAAGATACGATTGCCGTCGATCTGATAAAACAGATCGGCCCACAGGGTGGGACATTTCTTATCACGGATCATACGATGAAATGGCTTTACTCCGACGAGTATATTAAGCCTCGGCTTTCGGTCCGTGGTGCATGCGCCTTGTGGGAACAGAACGGAGCCAAAGACACATATCAGTTGGCCCGGGAAAAAATAAACGGGTATGCTGAATTCGAGCCGCCCCGATTGCCTCCTGACATGGCAGCGAAGCTGGGTGAAATTATATCTTCTTTTTGAAAATGTTTTAGTTACGGGGAACAAAGAAGCCTATGAACCTTGATTTTGCAGACTACCTGGTATTTTTTAGTTATATGACTGCTGTTGTTGGCATCGGTTTCTGGGTTGCCAGGCGGGAAAAGGCTACGGCCCGGGCCTATTTTCTGGCGGGTAACAGCCTGCCATGGTTTGCCGTAGGTTTTTCGCTGATAGCATCCAGTATCTCGACCGAGCAGTTTGTCGGCCAGGTGGGTTTTGCTTATCGTTACGGATTAGCGGTGTCCAATTGGGACTGGGGGGTGTTTCCTTCCGTGACTATCATGCTGGTGTTTTTCATCCCGTTTTATCTTCGCCGTAAAATCAGTACCATGCCGGAATACCTGGAGCACCGCTTTGGGGCCTCGGCGCGTGTGGTCTTTGCAATCATCACAGTGCTCTCTTATGCCTTCATCAATCTGGCAGGTGTTTTATACTCTGGCGGTCTGGCACTTCATGTAATCTTTGGAGTCAATCTGTGGCTGGCGGTATTGCTCCTGGCGGTTTTCGCAGGGGCATATACAATTGCAGGCGGACTGGCCTCGGTAGCCTGGACCGATGTCCTGCAATCCATTCTGCTTTTGGCCAGCGGTATGCTTGTGTTCTTTTTGGGTCTCCACAGACTTGGTGGCTGGGACGCTATTCGCGGTCCGTTGGAGAGCGCGCGTGCACACCTGATCCTGCCCGCAGATCATCCGGAACTGCCCTGGACGGGTATGGCGGTTCTCTTTTTGTCCACCAATACCTGGTACTACGCGACCAACCAATATATCAACCAGCGTGTATTGGGAGCGAAGGACGAATGGCATGCCCATGCAGGTATGTTGTTCGCGACCTTGCTCGGAGTGTTTCTTACATTTTCCGGCTGTTTTCCCGGTCTGATCGCTTACAGACTCTTTCCAAATCTTGCAAACCCGGACGAAGCATATCCGCGGGTGGTCACCGAGCTGGTTGGCCCGCTCGGCTACGGACTCCGAGGCCTGGTTTTCGCCGCTCTGATAGGAATCATCATGTCAACGGTCGATTCACTGGTGAATTCCTGTTCCACCGTGCTGACGATAGATTTCTACAAAAGGTTCTGGAAAAAATCCGCAGACGACAGGGCAATGATCCGATTTGGAAGAATATCGTCAACCTTGATATTGCTCATCGGAGTGTTGTGGGCACCGGTGGTGGGCCGTTGGGAATCGATTTTTGGCTACTTCCAGGAATGTTGGTTTTTTATGGCTGTGCCTGTCGTAATTGTTTTTCTATCAGCCGTACTGTGGAAAAGAGCGAACAACTTCACCGCCACGGCGACATTGCTTTTGTGTTTGCCTTCGACCTTGCTGCCTTACTTTTTGCATCGTTTCAACGTACAGATGAACGCCTTTAACATAGCAGGATTGCTGATAATTCCGGTGATTGTTTTTCATATCGTCATGGCTTATCTTAGACCCGCTCCCAGCCGCCAAATAGTTGACAAGTGGATATGGAGGCGATCAATGTTACGCCTGCCCGAGGCGATAACGGCCGGGCACTATCCCTGGTATAAAAGACTTTTCCTTTGGTGGCTGGTTCTGCTTTTCGTGTATGTCGTTCTGTATATAGTTTTCTGGTAAAGGAATAACTATAGTACCACAGAATAGACAAGAGAAAAATCGTTTGGGCAGAGGCTGGTTTGGGCTGTGGTGGGGAAATTCAGGCCTCTGGAGCCCCGGGCGATTTTTCTATGTCTTTCGATATGCTGTTTTATCTGTTGCCCATCCTGTCAGCGTCAGAAGCCGTACTCGAACCGTGTATCACTATTTGTCATTTTGCTCTCTGCGTCAGGGGCAGCAGACATACCCACGGGAGAGTGGGACATGGCACTCACTCATTCGAATTCGCGCATTGCCTTGAGCAGTTCTCGTTCGACCGGCTTCTCGCCCATCCAGTGGCCTGCGCCTTCGGCCAACACCACTTTAGCATGGGGGAGTTTCTGCTTCAGTTTGAAGGCATTGATGGGCGGACAGATCACGTCATATCGCCCATTGACCATGACGATGGGAGTGTATTTGAGCTTGTGTGCGTTCTTGAGCAGTTGTCCTTCTTTCAGAAAGCAACCATTGGCCATGTAGTAGTTTTCGAGTCTGGCAAATACATAGGGATTCATCCGTGTAAGAATGTCGTCGACTCTCTGATTAGGGATATCCAGGCCGCAGATCTTAAGCTCGTATGCTGCCCAGAGTCGACTGTACTTGGCTCTCTGATCTGGGTTGGGATTCTCGATCAGAGAGAACAGGTATTCCGGGATGGGACGTCTGTTGGGATCCGGAAGGCCATAGACAAACTTGTCATACACCTCTGGGAAAAACGTCCTGACACCTCCGTGATAGAAATGATCGATCTCCTCCTGCGTGGCGGTGAACACGCCTCTGAGAATCATGGCACTGACATGCTTGGGATAGGTCTGGCCATATGCCAGGGCCAAGGTAGAGCCCCAAGAACCTCCAAAGAGGATGATCTTGTCGAGTTTCAGATGCTTGCGCAGTCGCTCGATATCTTGAACGAGGTGTTGTGTGTTGTTCTCTTCGATCTCCGCAGACGGTGTTGATTTGCCTGCCCCACGCTGATCATGCAGTACGATCAGGAACTTATCTGGATTGAAGAACCGGCGCATGTATGGCGAACAACTCCCACCAGGTCCCCCGTGAAGCACAAACACGGGCTTGCCTGCACGGTTGCCACACTGTTCGTAGTAGATTCTGTGGATGTCTGAGACCTTTAGATAGTCACTGTGATAGGGTTCAATCTCCGGCCAAAGCTGAATATCACTGTCCTGGGCGGCACAGGGAACCCATAGTGACAAGAATACCACGCACATAAGAGAGCGATTCATCGGTCTGTCTCCTTTCTCATGCCAGTCGATCTGCCAATTCGGCCAGTATATTCACACCAACGGCTTCAACGGCACGGACATGTTTAAGGGCCTCTATCCGCTGAAAGAAATGCGAAGGGGCAACCAACTGCGAACCTTAATTATAACCTCCAGCATACTGGATTTCTATGCCTTGTTCAAATCTTAAAACGTCATAGTCATATGACCAATTAGGCTTGCCACTGCAGTGCCCGTTGGGAAGTCATTTGTAGACTCGAAAGGTGGTTTAATGAAAGAGTTTATGATTGATTTATCAATATTACAACTAATCATCGCGTCGAGTAGACGTACTATAGCTCTCTCATTTAGGCATACTTTGTATCCCCTATTTCTCAGCTTTTTTGGCTTGGCGCGCCTATAACCAACATACAACTGTACAACCTCTTATCTACCAATTCGCCAAAAATTCCTATTTCATAAGCCCTTTTCTTGTATGGGCTTACGAAAAAGGCAGAAACTGTACACAGGATTCAATGTCCAATACTCAACAAGAGTATCAAGTTACCTTTACACTGATATGTAAAGAAGTACTCTTCGTCACCCATCCAATTCCTCCCCACTCAAGGAAAACGTAACTTCAACACCCATTTCTCCCATCGCTTTTTGAAGTCTTTCATATTGCTCTCATTGAGAATTTTTTTCAACGTCTCATACCCAGATGGATCTTTGTTCACATCTCTGCTGAAGGCATTGTAGAATTTCACAAGCAGATCCTTTTCCTGAAGATAGTAGCACAGATACCGTGCCTGCGCATAATTGTTTCCCTTTCCCATGTGGTAGAACTGGTATGATTTAGTCGAAAGCAGTGTCTTAAAAGAGGGAAGAGTGCCAGCTTGAATTCCCTTTTTGAGCCCTGCGAGCCGCCAGTTGGTAAGCCCGACAACACTATCACCCCGATAGCTACACTGCTCATACAGAGAGGCAAGCCCTTCATTAAACCAAGCTGGGCAATCCGGGAAATTCGAGGCTATAAACGAATGTACAATCTCATGGCAAAGTGTTCCGCCGCCGGTGCCTATGTTCATAATCAGGGCCCCATGTGCATCCGAACAATAGCCGAACGGTGTGTCCGGCTCATTGTTGAATAGTTCTTTGGTATGTTTGCGATAGCTGGAATCATCCTTGAACAACCAAATATCGTATATCCTTGGTGGGTCTTTCTTGAAGTACAATCCACGAATGCGATTAACAAACCACTTGACCGTGCGCTCGGCGCGATAGCGCACGATACCGGGCTTTTCATCGCCCACCACCACGAAAGGTTGTTGTAAAACAATGGTAAAATCCTTCGGCACATTTGGTTTCAATTTCATAATGTGTTGGGAGTAATCAGCATCGGTAAAACCGACGGGGGATTTCGGAAGAGAGATCTTTCCCGCTCTGAGGCTCATATGAATTGCAAGCCAGCGGTCTTTGTTGTACTTGAGGGGCCAAAGACCAAGAAACTTGCTGTGTTTCATACGATGATATGCACCGTTCTTTTCCGCTGGTTCATGGTATATCACCTCATTGGTCTTTACGTCATATCCAAGAACCAAACGAAAGTGCTCTGGCGATTTGGGACGATCGTCGTAATGCATACATACTATCGAGGGGATACCATCGCGCAAATTGGCAAGCAGAATATTCCATTGAGCCTCCAATTGATCTTTGGATTTGCGGGGATCTATCTTGTACCAGACAATGCCGGGCTTGAAACCTACACTCTTGAGCACTCTCTCCATATCTTTAGTTACACATCCTCTGGCCAACGCCGGCTCCACACCAGACAAGTTAAACACATCGTCCTGCGTAACCTTGTAGCCGAGTTTTTGGAGATACATCGCGATACATGCCTCACCACAAAAGTCAGGCTTTTGCCGCAAATGCGGGATACCCTCGATAAGAACAGTCTTATCCGCCGGCTTGGCTTGAACCTGCAGAAAAGCCACGATCGCTACGATGCCAAACACATACAGACACCTTCGACCAGCACATCTGTTCATTTTCATTTCCTCTGGTCCTTACTTGATCTATGCTTTCTTTATTCTATGACAGGTCTTGTTTAACCGCTATGTTAATTGTAACATAGAGGACAAGAAAAAGTTCGATGTAAACTAAGAGATCCTGGCTTTTTTACATAACTTTTACAGAGTTTTTCTGTTCGCCTGAGTCACAAAAGATTAGAATTCTTCGACAAATTCGTGTCACCATTTTGTCACTACAGATGCTGATTTTGCCTAAATCGAGACCGAATTAATATCATTTTTTAGCTTAATAATGAATATTTATTGAAATTTTTTAACAAATGTAGGATTCAATGTACGTTGCCGATTGGTGAGTGGTTGTGGCGGATATGTCATAATAAGGATG
>Ga0307379_10011877_pt1 | contig 11384 bp, 9 predicted proteins | sample UN2MG_FD_202237 | JGI IMG/M metagenome (GOLD analysis project Ga0307379, IMG submission 202237) | Soil microbial communities from Risofladan, Vaasa, Finland - UN-2 | ecosystem: Environmental > Terrestrial > Soil > Coastal area > Acid sulfate soil | place: Finland: Risofladan, Vaasa | collected... | reverse complement strand
CGTCTTCTACTCGCCCCAGGTGGTTCGTAACACGGTGGTCTCGTCGAGCACGATGGCCTCGTCCTGGAGCGGACCGGAAACGGCGGCGCCGGTGAAGGTGTCGAAGACGGATTGGGTGCGAAGGTCGTACATCACCTTGTTCGAACGCGACAACAGGCCGGAGGTCCGCAACACCGGCACCTCATCGGCCCCGCCGACCGCGACGGCATCGTCGGTGCGGTACGCCTGCGCCGACCCGCACAGTGTGCAGTAGGGAATCCCGAAGCGCCGGTCGCCGAGGGTCAGGTTGAACATCTCGTGGATTTCGGCGATGTTCTTGGGGATCGCCAGCGCCTCGTCGCCTTCGACGATCCCGAACACGATCGCATCGTCTGGGTACCAGTCGCCGCCCGCCGCGCCGGTGACGGCCGGATCGTCGAGCGCCGGGATGCAGCCTCGGGCACAGCCGTCGGTGTCACCGAGTTCGCGGTCATCGATCAGCACACCTCCCCAGCTGAGATACCGCCAGTCGATGTCCGCGTCGGCGTCGCTGAAGAACGGCTCCCACCGGTCCTCGACCAGGAGGAACAGACCCGCCTTGTCGGCGCGGTACTCCGGGTAGTGGGGGGTGTCCCAGGCAATGAGATGGTTCGTGCTGCTGAGCCACACGCTGCGTTCGGTGTCGGGGTCGTCGGCGATCGAGGTGTCGGTCAGCGCTTCGAACGCGTCGACGAGCTCGTTGCCGTTCTCGCCGGGCCCGAAGAATCGCATCAGGTCGGCGACGTACCAGGCGTGGCGAGCATCGCCGAGCTCGGCCAGGTCGGCGAGCGCAGCGCCGTCGATCTCGCCGGCCAGCAACCGGGTGGCGAGCCGATCCACGGCCTCACGGACCTCGGCGGAGTCAGCCGCGTCCGCGGTCGGCGCGTCTGGGGCAGGCGGGTAGCGGAAGACAGGCGCGCGCTCGGTGGTGACAGCAGTGCCGGCGTCGTCGGCAGCCCCGGCGCAGGCGGTGGCGAGCATTCCGATGACGACGAGCAGGAGTGCAGCTGGTCGTCGGCTCATGTGGTGAGGGTACGAAGGCACTGATTGCCAGGTTCGAAAGGCACAGGGAACAGGTGCGAAACTCCGCGGACGGTACGAGCAGCAACGGACGTTTCGGGCATCCTTGGACCATGGCCGAACGAGCGATTCCCACCGACGACGAGCTGAAGCAGAAGCTCACCCCGCTGCAGTACGAGGTCACCCAGCGTGCCGCCACCGAGCGTGCATTCTCAGGCGAGTACTGGAACGTCGACGACGACGGCACGTATCACTGCATCGTGTGCGACGAGCCGCTCTTCTCGTCCGAGACGAAGTACGACGCCGGGTGCGGGTGGCCCAGTTTCACGGACCCGCTCGCCCAGGAGAAGATCACACGCAAGGAGGACCGTTCGCACGGCATGGTCCGCGTCGAGACGGTGTGCGCCAACTGCGGGGCCCACCTCGGCCACGTCTTCCCCGACGGTCCGGGCCCCACCGGCGACCGGTTCTGCATGAACTCCGCCAGCCTCAAACTCGAATCCCCCGACTGATTACAACAGGGGTCAGACCCGCGATGTAATCGCCTCGCTATGGTCGGGCGAATGACCGACTGGGGAGACGACGAGCGACGATTGACCGACTCGGTGAGCGTGCTCGTCGGCGAGGCCAACGGTGCGTACCCGTCGGGCAACACGTTGTTGGTTCGAGGTGCCGGCGAGTCGGTGCTGATCGATCCGTCGGTCACAATTGTGGCACGTGGCGCCCCGATCGCGGTCGACGCGGTGATCAACAGCCACAGCCACGAGGATCACATGGCCGGCAACGGGACGTTCCCCACGGCTCGACTGCACATCCACGCCGCGGACCTCCCGGGTGCGCAATCGATGGAGGGGCTGATGGAGGTCTACGGGTTGACAGGCCAGGCCCGCGCCGACTTCGAGCGGGTCATTCTCGAGGAGTTCCACTACGTGCCGCGCCCCGACGCTCAGGGGTTCACCGATGGCCACGTGTTCGATCTCGGCGGCGGCGTGACGGTCGAGGCGGTGCACCTTCCGGGGCACACTCGCGGCCACAGCGGGTTCCGGATCAACGGCGTCTTCTTCCTGTCCGACATCGACCTCACCGGCTTCGGTCCTTACTACGGCGACGTGTGGAGCGATCTGGAGGACTTCGAGGCGAGCCTTGCGAAGGTGCGCGACGAGGACGCCGACTTCTACGTGACGTTCCACCACAAGGGCGTCATCGAGGGGCGCGAGACGTTCGTCGAGATGGTCGACGCGTTCACCGCCGTCATCGGCCGACGACATGACGCAATGCTCGACTTCCTACGTCAGCCGCACACGATCGACGACATGCGAGACCACCGGTTCATCTACCGGCCGCACGTCGAGATGGCGTTCGTCGAGTCCGTCGAGCGCCGCAGCGCGGAGCTCCATGTGCAACGCATGCTGCGTCGCGGTGAAGCCGCCGAAGTCGCCCCCGGCCGCTACCAGTCCACGTAGACCTGGTTCCCCGAGCCCGAGTCTCCGGGGACCAGCATGGTTCCGGGAGACCCGGGCTGGGGGGACCGCGTGGCACGATGCGGGGATGACGGATACTCCCGAGTTCTCCACGTTGCGGGTCGAGGTCGACGGCCCGATCGGCCGCATGACGCTGACGCAGGGTGACAAACTCAACCCGCTCGGCACGGTCCCGCTGCGCGAGATCGCCGAGGCGGCGCAGTGGTTCAACACGACCAGCGCTCACATCGTGATCGTCACCGGAGAGGGTCGCGGATTCTCCTCGGGATTCGACCTACGGGAGTTCGCTGGAGGCGACCGAGACAATCCGAGCGCCGCGTCGAGCCGCGATCAAGCGGACCTCGGACGCCTGATGGCGGAGGCGATGGACCGGATGTCGGCGCTCACGATCGCTGCGATCAAGGGTCCGTGCGTGGGCGGCGGCGTCGTGCTCGCCGGCGTCTGCGACCTGCGGATCGCTGCTGACGACACCGTGTTCTCCATCCCCGAAGTCGACCTCGGGATTCCATTGGCGTGGGGTGGTATTCCGCGGTTGGTGCGCGAGATCGGACCGGCGCTCACGCGCGAGCTGGTCCTGACATGCCGTCCGTTCTCTCCTGACGAGGCCCTTCGGGCCGGCTTCATCAACCGCGTCGTCCCCCGCGCCGAGCTCGAATCGACCGTTCTCGAGCTCGCGGGGCAACTGGCGAAGAAGGCGCCGAGCGTGGTCCGAGCGACGAAGCGGCAGGTCAACCAAGCGTTGGAAGACGTCGCCTCGACGGCGGGTTCCTGGGCCGATGCCGATCAGCTCGGTGCTGCCATGCGTGACCCCGACGCCCGAGCGGCCGCTCGCTCCTACCTCGCGTCCCGAGCCACACGCTGACCAACCACGTTTGCGTCGAGGTTTCGGTGGGCCGCCTCACCGAAACGTCGACGCAAACGTGGTGGACGGGGCGGGGTTCAGCCGAGGAGGTCGGTGGCGACGTGGTGGAAGAGGCGGGTGGTGAGGGCGAGCGACTCGATGTCGATGCGCTCGTTGTTGCCGTGGAAGCGCGAGCCGTACTCGCTCGAGTCGAGCGACGGGCTGAACAACCCGGCGCCGTACGCCACCGTTCCCATCTCGCGGTAGATGCGGGCATCGGTGAAGCCGACGACGAACTGCGGCGTCAGCCTCGCCGTTGGAAACGGCGCGTTGACCCCACGCTGCAGCGCATCCCACAGCGGGGTGTCGAGCCGACTGATCGACGCGGCGTCGTTCATCAGCGGTTCGACCTCGACTTCGTCGGCGAGTTCGCCGAGCGCCGCTCGCAGATGCGCCTCCACGTCGTCGGGGCCTTCACCCGGCAGCGTGCGGATGTCGACGTCGATAACGACCGTGTCGGGGATCACGTTGACCTTCATCCGCCCACCACCCGACTCGCTGCCATCGATCAGGTTGGGCGAGAACGTCGTGTGCGTGCAGGCGTGGAAGTGTGATGCCGCCGCAGCCGACGGGAACGTGTCGAGCAGTTCGTCGATCGCCGTCGGATCGAGGAGCTGCGCCTTCATCTCGTCGGGCAACCCCAGCGCCTCGACCTTCTGCCCCCACAGTTCGTGGAATCGAGGTGCCGGTCGGTAGTCGTTCAATCGCTGGATCACCCCAGCTGCCTTGACGAGCGCGTTGTCGCGACGAAACGGCGCCGACCCGTGACCCGGTGTGCCCTTCATCCGAAGTCGCCGCCAGGCCACGCCCTTCTCGGCGATGTTGACGCCGATGAACGGCGCCTCGGCCGGCCCGGTGTGGAGGCCGCCGCTCTCGGTCAGCACATAGTCGGCCATGATCGCGTCGCGGTGATTGTCGGCCATCCAGCGGGCGCCGTATGCGCTGCCGGCCTCCTCGTCGGCCACCCCGAAGTAGATCAAATCACCGGTCGGGCGGAACCCGCTGTCGGCGAGGCTGCGGAACGTCACCGCCATCGAGGCGGTCAGATTGAGCATGTCGACGGCGCCCCGCCCCCACACCTCGGGTCCATCCGGCCCATCGAGGATCTCGCCGCCGAATGGATCCTCGCTCCAGCCGGACTCGTTGACCGGCACCACGTCGGTGTGGCCCATCAGACACAAGCTCGGCGCGGTCGGATCCGACCCGGCGATGCGCCCGACGATCGACACCCGCCCGGGCGCCGCCTCGTACCGCTCGACGTCGACGCCGGGCGCCTCGATCACCTGCTGAAGCACGTCGGCGTTGCGCACCTCCTCGCCGGAAGCCTCGGTCCCGTCATTCACACACCGATTGCGGATCAACACCCGCAGCAACTCGACCGTCGCGTCGGTCAGTCCGTCGAGGTCGCGCGCCATCGGTCCAGCTTCCCACGTTTGCGTCGAGAACTTCGTGGGACGGCCCACCCGAATCCCGACGCAAACGGGGTACGTGGCGTACGGCACCGCAACGACTGACAACCGCGTGCCATGATTCAGCTCGTCTGACACAACTCGATGCGAGGTGAGAAATGTTCAACTTCTGGACCGTGATGTACCTGCTCTTCGTGGGCGCACTCGCCGGGTTCCTGGCCCGACTGCTCGTGCCCGGCCGTGATGCAATCGGTTTCTGGTGGACCATGCTGATCGGCATCGTCGGATCGTTCGCCGGCGGCTTCCTCGCCTGGGCACTGTTCGGCTGGGACGAAGACGAAGGAGCACTCCAGCCCGGCGGAGTGATCTTCTCGATCATCGGCGCCGTGCTCGTCCTGCTGATTTGGCGGGCGATCGACCGCCGTCGCAATCCGACAGCCTGAGTCAGCGCAGCAACACGTTTGCGTCGACATTTCAGTGGGACGGCCCACCCGATCCTCGACGCAAACGGGGTAGGAGCGGGTCGGGGTCAGCGAGCCAGCGTGGCGGAGATCCGCTTGGCACTGACGGCGGCTTGGCCGGGCCGCTTGACCATCAAGGGCTGAGCGAACGTCGCCACGCGTAGTTCCTCGAGTTGCCAACGGACATCCACGAGATCGGGCGACAGCTTGCCCGGGCCGGCGGTGTCGACGATGTTGGCGTAACGCTGTTCGAGCGGGAGCACCTCGGCCAAACGTCGTTCATCGCGCCCCCCAGTGCCGGCGAGGTGGTCGAGCCGGTAGATGATCGCCCGGACGTACCGCTCGATGTCGTCGAGGCGGTCGATGCCCGCCCCGAGCACGAACCCCGCATGCACGAGCCGCCCGAGATGCAGGTTGGCGTCGTCGACCGACGGTCTCAGCGCTGCAGCATGGAGCCGCGCCAACCGGTCACGGGCCTCCGACGCTGCGCCGATCACCTTCGCGGCCTTGTGGAGTGCATTCGCGGCCAGGCCGGGCGCGGTGTCGCGGACTGCTCGCCGAAGCGACTCGAACTCGGCTTCGGTCCATGGCAGCGCCCCGTGATCCGACATCACCCGGTCGACGGCGGCCGCCACACAGTCACCGCTCACCTCGCCGAGATCGATGTCGCCGGCGGCGATCGCCAGCCGGTCGGCGTTGTCGAGCTTGCGGACGATCGATGACCGCGTCGGTGCGCCATTCAGGAGCAGCAGGCGTCGCACTCCCCCGCGCATGATCCGCTGCTGCAGCTCGGGCGTGGTCACGACTCGCAGCGCCACGCTGTCGCCGACGTCGAGCAGCGCGGGGTATGCCTTGACATCCATCTCCCGGTCGGTCGACTCGACCACACGCGGGAGGTCGCCGACGTCCCACGACACGATGCCGCGTCGCTCCTCGATCGGTGCGGCCGCGGCGATCGACTCGCGGACCGATCCGGCGAGCTGCGCCTTGATCACATCGAGGTCGTCACCGACGGCGTGCACCGTGCCCTCGTCGTCGGACACCACGAAGTGCACGCACAGATGGTTGGGAACCACCGACGTGACGAACGACGCGCCGTTCACGTTGACATGGGCAACCTCGTTCACCACGAGCGCCAGCGCATCGACGAGCGCGCCGGCGGTCGGGTCAGCAATCACCATGTGGCCGAGCACGGCATCGATCGTCTCGCCGAGCGGGATCAGCTGACGCCGCACTTCCTTCGGCAGCGACTTGACGAGGGTGGTCACCAGGTCGGGTCGGTGGCCGGGAATCTGCCAGTCGAAGCCATCCGCACTCACCTGGTTGAGACCGGACAGCGGGACGTGGACGGTCACGCCGTCGAGCGGCTCGCCTGGAGCGAAGCGATACGTGAGTGGCAACTCGATCACCGCGCTCCCGCGCTGCTGGGTCCACACGTCGGGATAGTCGGCGAGCCGGACGCCGTGGCCGCGACCGCCGGCGACGAGCTCGTCGGTCAGGTCGAGGAGTTCGGGTCGTCGATGGCGTTCGGCCTTCCACCACTTGTCGAAATGGCGCACCGAGGTGACCTCGGGGCCAACACGGTCGGCGTAGAAGTCGAACCGCATCTCGTCGTCGACGAGTTCGAGCCGCCGCACGCGCGCCGCCATCCGTCGGAGATGCTCGAGGAACTCGGTGTTGCGAGTCAGGAACTGTTGTCGACCGACCCATGCTTCGTCGGCGATGTCTCGCTCGACGAGTGCCTTGGTGATGAACCACGCCCGCGCCTGAGCCTCGTCGACGCGGTCGTACCCGATCACACGATCGCTCACGATCGGGAGGCCGTACAGGGTCACCTGCTCGGTGGCGACCGCTCGGCCGCCCTTGGGATCCCAACGCACGTTCTCGTAGGCACGCTTCACGAGATGGGCACCGGCACGCTCGGCCCACTTCGGCTCGATCTTCGCAACCCGGCGGGCGTACAGCTGGTTCGTCTCCACCAGCTCGGCCGCCATCACCCACGGCGGCGGCCGCCTGGTGAGCGCCGAGCCAGGTGCGATCACGAACCGGGACTGGCGGGCCCCGATGAACTCCCGCGTCTCACGATCGCGCATGCCGATGTGCGAGAGCAGCCCGGCGAGCACCGCCTGGTGAATGTGGTCGGGGTGACTCTCGTGGGTCGTCGGCCGGATCTTCAGCTGGCCCGCGATGCGACGGAGCTGGCTGAACAGGTCCATCCACTCGCGAACTCGCAGGTAGTTGAGGAACTCCTTGCGGCACATCCGCCGGAACTGGTTGCCGGACAGCTCGCGCTGCTGCGTGCGCAGGTAGTCCCACAACGCCACGATCGACAGCAGGTCGGAGCCGTCGACCTTGAAGCGATTGTGGAACTCGTTGGCCTGCTCGCGCTTGTCCTGCGGCCGCTCCCGCGGGTCTTGGATCGACAGCGCCGACGCGATCACCAGCACCTCGCGCACACAACCGAGCCGGTCGGCTTCGAGCACCATCCGCCCGAGGCGCGGGTCGACCGGGAGGCGAGCAAGCGAGCGGCCGATCTTGGTGAGCTTCCGCGGTCCATCCTTCACACCGTCGACCGGCGCCTGGAGCGCGGCGAGTTCGTCGAGCAGGCCGTAGCCGTCGCGGATCGCGTGGCGGTCGGGCGGCTCGACAAACGGGAACCGGGCGACGTCGCCGAGGCCGATCGCGGTCATCTGGAGGATGACGGAGGCCAAGTTCGTTCGCAGGATCTCGGGGTCGGTGAACTCGGGGCGGGCGTCGAAGTCGTCCTCCGAGTAGAGGCGGATGCAGATGCCGGGGGCGACTCGCCCGCATCGTCCGGCGCGCTGATTGGCCGATGCCTGCGAGACCGCTTCGATCGGCAGCCGCTGCACCTTGAGTCGGCGGCTGTAACGCGAGATGCGCGCGGTGCCGGTGTCGACGACGTAGCGGACACCCGGCACCGTGAGTGACGTTTCCGCGACGTTGGTGGCGAGCACGATCCTGCGGCCCGGGCCACCCATTGGCGCGCGTTCGAAGATCTTGTGCTGCTCGACCGACGACAACCGGGCGTACAGCGGCAGCACCTCGGTGCTGCGCAGGTTGAGCTGGCGGAGCGCGTCGGCGGTGTCGTGGATCTCCCGCTCGCCCGACAGGAACACGAGCACGTCGCCGGGCCCCTCGTGTGAGAGTTCCTCGACTGCGTCGAGAATCCCCTGCACCTGATCACGATCCGGCTGATCCGACTCGTCGTCGACCAGTGGTCGGTACCGCATCTCGACCGGGAACGTTCGCCCCGTCACCTCGATCACCGGCGCCGGCACGCCGTCGGTCGCGAAGTGCTCGGCAAAGCGTTCGGTGTCAATGGTGGCGCTGGTGACGATCACCTTCAGGTCGGGGCGCTGCGGCAGAAGCTGCTTCAGGTAGCCCAGGATGAAATCGATGTTGAGGCTGCGCTCGTGGGCCTCGTCGATGATCAGCGTGTCGTAGCGGCGCAGCATCCGATCGCGCTGGATCTCGGCGAGCAAGATGCCGTCGGTCATCACCTTGACGAGCGTCGCGTCACCGACCTGGTCGGTGAAGCGCACGGTGTAGCCGACGTCGTCGCCGAGCTTCGACCCCAGTTCCTCGGCGATGCGCTCGGCGATCGTGCGGGCGGCTACCCGCCGGGGCTGCGTGTGGCCGATCATCCCCTCGACGCCGCGTCCTGCCTCGAGACAGAGCTTCGGCAGTTGGGTGCTCTTGCCCGAACCGGTCTCGCCGGCGACGATCACCACCTGGTGGTCACGGATCGCGGCGAGGATCTCGTCGCGCCGCTCGGTGATCGGGAGCGATTCCGGGTACGTCAACCGGCCACCGCCGACGATGGCGACCGCTGCGGCGCGGCGAGGGTGATGGGTCGACGAAGTCATGGGAGCCGGGCATCAGCCTGGCAGGTCCACACGCAGTCGCACCTCCACGTCCGCCGACCTCGAACAACTCAAGGGCTGCCACTTCAGCACCGATACACAGAGGATGACCACACCGCCGCCTTCCGCCATGGCGCGACACAGTTGGCGCAGTGACCGAGGATTCTCGATGCTCGAGATGCTCATCACGATCTCCCTCATGGGGATCGCGTGCGTCACGTTGCTCGTCGGATTGCGGTCCACGATCATGGCCAGCGCGATCGACCGGGATCACGCCGTGGCGTTCTCTTGGCTGCAGTCTGCGTCCGACGAGATCTACCGAGATGTTCGCGTCCCCTGCACCTCCGGTCGGCCTCTGGCACTGAGCACCTATGACGCGGCTGCGAAGCGAGCCCCGAAGCCGCCTCTCTGGGCCGGCACCGACGCGTCGATCCGCGTGACGAACGTCGAATACCTGGGCCGGGTCAATCCCGACGCCGACTTCGATTGGGACGCTTCCTTTTGCTTCGAAGGCGCCGAGTACGCGACGAGTCCGCTGTATACCCAGCGCATCACGATCCAGACAACCGGTCCAGGCGGCCAGATCGTCCGCACCTTGCAGATGGTGAAGAGCAAGTGACCACCCAACCGCAGCATCCAGGACCTGGTCAAGGGCGCGACGCCGGATTCACGCTGATCGAGATGACCATGGTGATGGTCATTCTCGGCATCGTGATGTCAACGCTCGCCATGGCGATCGTGGTCGCCCTCCGCACAAGCCCCGGCGCCGAGGAACGGCTGGACGACTCGAGGGCCACCCGAGCACTCGCCACGTGGTTGTCGCACGACACCATGTCGACACCGCCATTCCTCCCGGAGAAGGCCCAGGGCGGTATCAACATCGACCGAACAGCCACCGCCGACAACAACGACTGCGGTGGTAATGGGACAAATCTGCTGCACTTGCAGTGGATCCAGACGACATCGGTCAACGAGACGTTCGTCACCAATTACCGCTTCACGACCGACGGTGATTCCGGCGAGATCAAGCGGTACTCCTGCTTCTTGCTCAACACGGGCATGTTCTCGCGTCCGACGGTCCAGACACTGACCAGCGGTCTCGATCCGACCAAGGTCCCCGAGGTCACCGCAGCTCAACTTCCCAGCCAGAACGTCACCTCAATCACGTTCGCGCTGATAGGCAGATCTGGCGAGCGAGTCGCCGTCCAAACCGGATCGAGAAACCTCGTGGAGTTCTTCCCATGATCACTGTGTGCACGCAACGTGACCGGCGAACCAATCGCGACAGCGGGATGGCGCTTCCAATGGTGCTCGTCCTCACGGCTGCGATCGGGTTGATCGTGATCAGTCTGACGACGTTCGCCACCGCCAACCTCAGCTACGGCCGCGTGACCGAGAACCGCAGCGACCGGCTCTCCGCTGCGGATGCCGGCCTGCGATACGCGATCGACCAGTTGAGGCTGCGCAACGCGGGCTGCATCCTCGATACGCAGAAGGCAGTCCTACCCGGTGTCCAAGCCGACTTCAACGGGGCAACCGCATCGGTCACCTGCGAACGCATCACATCGGGGTTCGACGGCATCCAGGCCTACGCGGCCGTGATGACCGGCGAGGGACTTCCGGCCACGACCTCATTGCTCTCCTCCCAGTCGGGCAGCAATGCCAAGATTCTCGGCGGACCGGTCTTCATGTCGAGGCTGGACAACGCGTTCTCGCTCGGACCTCCGGTGAACATCAAGGACGGCCCGTTGCTGTACTTCGACACCACAGCCACACGGCCCTGCAGGTCGGTCAAGGCGTCGACAATTCCGTCGGCGCTGGTGTTCGACCCGAAACTGATCTTTGGTCCAGTGTGCGTCTCCGAGCCATGGACGAAACTCTTCGACAGCCCCGAGGTTCCAAACCTGAGCGGGCTCGTCGAGCGCAATGGAACGCTCGGCCTCGCATCGTCGCCGGCGCTCCCCGCTGCTCAGGGATCGTTCACCGACCACTCGGGCTCCGGTGGGTGCCGCGTCTTCGAGCCCGGTCGGTACACGACACCGCCGGCTCTCACCGGCGTCGACGCCTACTTCAAGACGGGCGACTACGTCTTCGACTTCCCAACCGCGAATCCTGTGCTCACGGTGCGTCAAGGCGTGGTCACCGCCGGACGGATCAACCCACGGACAACGACCGTGAACGAGATCCCCACCTCCACCCGATGCAGGCAA
>Ga0307379_10011876_pt1 | contig 11385 bp, 7 predicted proteins | sample UN2MG_FD_202237 | JGI IMG/M metagenome (GOLD analysis project Ga0307379, IMG submission 202237) | Soil microbial communities from Risofladan, Vaasa, Finland - UN-2 | ecosystem: Environmental > Terrestrial > Soil > Coastal area > Acid sulfate soil | place: Finland: Risofladan, Vaasa | collected... | reverse complement strand
ACTGTCGAAAATCTGACGATTAAAGGTGTTTTCTTTTTTGGGTCCTGGAGGAATTTTGCCTTGGTATACGAGGCCATATTTTTATAGACCTGAAAATACCCGTGAGCTCCTGCTCCTTTTGCATGAACCACCCGCTCCGGGATTCTCTCCCGGTCGAAATGCGCCAGCTTCTCAATCAGGTGGATATCCTGCAGGAGGACCGGTCCACGCTGCCCGGCGGTGAGTGAGTTCTGGTTATCAGCAACCGGAACACCCTGGTTAGTTGTGAGAGTTTTTTTGTCCATGATCTTTCCCGGATTAATGATTCCAACAGGCAAACGATAAACATATGGTTCCGGGTTACCGGCTTATCCGGAAGGTGAATGAAACTCCATAAAAACCGGATAAACTCTAACGATGATAACCTCACATCGGCAGTTTTTACCACATGGATGCGATAACTTCATGCTGCCCCTGTAAGAGACAGACTCATACTACTCCTGGCATCCAATACACTACACATGGAGAAGAAGGTCGTCTTCTCATTCCTGTACATTCTGGTATTTCCTGCACTCATCCTCCTCCTTTCCGGAGATTTTTTCTGGCCTGAAGCCTGGATCTTCAGTATCTGGTTTATTCTTCTCTGTTTTTCGACAATCCTCTACCTGTACCGGAAAGACCCGGCGTTGCTTGAAGAACGGTACAGGAAACCCGGTACCGGCAACCAGGAACACTGGGACAGGTATGTTGTCTATGGGCTCCTGATCGGGTTTATTCTCTGGATCGTCATCATGCCGCTTGATGCAAAACGGTTCGGATGGTCCCCTGTTTTTCCCCTCTGGCTGAAAGTCATCGGGGGAGCCGGGCTGGCCGGATCATTTTTCCTGTTCTTCCGGTCATACACCGATAACACGTTCCTCTCCCCCCTTGTCAGGATCCAGGAGGATCGGAAGCAACGGGTAGTGTCGATGGGAGTATCCGGGTTTGTCAGGCATCCCATGTCCCTTGGAGCGATCATGATGTTTGTCGGGGTACCCCTGCTGCTCGGTTCATTCTACGGCGTTATAGTTGGTTTTGCCCTGACCATCATTCTTATGGCAAGGATACTGGGGGAGGAGGTAATGCTCACCCGGGACCTGGTGGACTACCGGGAGTATACACAGAACATCCGTTACCGGCGTATTCCTTTTCTCTGGTAGCGGTAATTTTTTTTAAAAAAAGTGTCGAGGGGTACCTCAGTGATTCGGCAGAATGCTACTCTGTCGTCTTCCCGTTGAAATGCTCTTCTTTGGCCAGTGCTTCCTGCCGTGTCTTGCGCACAACTTTATCCTGGTGCTCGGGCGGAGAGTAGATCGTATACAGTTTGAGGTTCGAAGTCTTTGATGTGTTTATTACGTTGTGCTTCGCACCGCTGGGAACTATGACACCACTGCCGTCCTTCACCACATGCTTAACACCATCGATAACAACAACCCCTTCCCCTTCTTCAAACCGGAAAAACTGATCAACATCATCATGGGTCTCCTCACCGATCTCCTCTCCTGGTTTGAGGCACATCAAAACGAGCTGGCTGTATTTTCCCGTATACAGTACCCTGCGGAAATCCGTGTTCTTTGTCGTTTCTTCTTCAATATCTGCTACAAAACCTTTCTTCATTTTTTCACCTTTTGGCTGTTATAAATTTTACTTTACACATGTTGACCCATATTAAGGTAACTTTTAAAAATCATCAGTGGCGTATGGCGGTGCCTCATCGAACCCAGAAATATACCCTCACTACTTCTCCCGGCCCATGACGGGTCCGGGTCTTTCACGTTCCGAAATAACGGACACAGGTACAATTATCATTAACTTTGAATCTGATACCATGCAAAAGCAGGATTTAAAATTCAGGGAAAAATTAGACCTTTTTGGATGTGTCCCCTTTCATCATATATTTGACAACAATGAACACTACCAGTGCAATGATAGCAAAATCAATAATCGCACCAATAAAATCACCTATCAGCAATTTTACCGGGCCCAGCTCAAGAACCTGCGTTCTCCAGTCCGCTCCGGGAATGAGCACGGCAATTACCGGCATGATGATGTCCGCTACACAAGCCGTCACCATTTTTGTCGCTGCTGCACCGATAATAAACGCTACAGCAAGGCCAATGACCTGGTATTTTATCAGGAAATCCATGAATTCCTGAATAAATCCCTTCTTTTCTTCAGTCATATGTTGTTACCTCATATCAGAGACCGAAATAGGTCGCTTTCTGATATGATGCGATCATCCTGCATGCTGATAATGATTTCGAGTAAAAGGAAAGAATATCCGGTTTCAGAATCCCAGGATATCGGTCAAGGGTGTGTGGTCAGGTTGTAGCAGAAGCGAAGGAGAGGTCCCCGCACTTCAGCCCTGGTACGAAGATACGAACTCCCTGATGCACCGCATGCACTTCCGATCGAATCTGTTCGCGACGTACTTGAAACCTCTCAACGAGGATTGACAGGATCCCAAGCCCGGTAACGATTGGATCTCTCTGGAACAAACACGCCTGCAGAAGAAAAAATAAGCCAGCTGACGCTTTTTCTGCAGCAGTTTAAAACGTCCTTGTCTGCATTTTGATCATAGCTGCGGTCATCTCTTTTTAATATCGGACCTCAAGAATTTTCTTGTCATCTCTTTCCTGATCATTATCAACAGCCTGATTGGGTTCTGGCAGGAACGTATGGCTGAAAAGTAGAAGGTGATTGAAAGCATACAGATCAACCGGGAGTCGATGATGAACACGATCTACCTGAGCTCAGGAAGAACAATGAAAAAACCGTGATGCCGGCTGGAGTGACTACAAAAATGTTTGGCCGTTTCAATTATCCATGCCGACATGCGGGAAAAGAGTTCTCGTTGAGTATCGAACGGGACGGAAATTTTTTCAGGTACCGGCGTGAATGCCGGCAGGAATGTGTGGAAAAAATCATCTCTTCGGCCGGCCCTGCCGTTTTTATCCATCCGGTAGAACCAATAAACCTCCCAAAAGAGGTGACCCGGTATCTTGAGATTGTCTTTCCGCCAGTCATCATCGAGCCGGAATCGAAAAAAACGGTTTTCCTTACCTTTCCCCTCGAGATCGGCGTCTTTATAACAGCAAAGGATGAATACCAGCTCCTTGATGTATTCTCACGATGCCTCCCGAAATATTCCCTCTACGGCTCTCCTGAGAACGGCGTGATAACCCGGTACCATGAGAGCCAGGTCTCTGAAAGTTACGGAGAAACGGATCCTTCCTGCGAAGGGGTGCTGCAACTGGACATCAGTAATACGAGCCGGGGATGGGTCGAGGTCTCGCGAGCGGTCTTTGAATCGTACTTTATGACGATCTATTTTGGTGACCTTGTTGCAATATCGGGTGAGATGGTGATCTTTTCAAAAATGATCGCTGAAACCAGATTATATGAACGGCCATTCCGGCAGGGAATGGAACTTGCGATACCGGCAATCAAGGCACGAAAGCTCCTTCTTGTGAATGTCGAGAAGAAAGAATTTTTAATGGAACATGGGATGGGGTGAAACCGGATGGTCATTCTTTCAACACCGGTGATCGGGGATGTCACCGTCTTTGATCTCATCGTATTCGCATTGATCGTCGCCGCTTCTGTCATTATTGCAAATATTGTCGGGTCGTATATCAAAAAGAGCCTCTCTGACCGCATCAGGCATGATGAGATGACAAAGATCATCAAGATCGTCCAGGCGGCCATCGTACTCATTGGTATTTTTATCAGCCTTCCCAGTTTTGATGTTAATATTGGAGAACTCCTCCTGATCGGTGGGACTGCCGGCATTATCATCGGTTTTGCCAGCCAGCGGCTCGTCACCAATATTGGTTCCGGTATCTTTCTGATCATCGAACGCCCCGTAAAGATCGGCGATACCGTCAAAATTGGCGAGACCGAGGGGAACATTGAGGATATCAGGATCCTCTCCACGACCATCAGGACCTATGAGGGAATATTCATACGCATCCCGAATGAGACGGTTTTCAATTCCGAGATCACCAACTACGTTGCCAACGTGGCGCGGAGGTTCGAGTACCGGATCGCCATCCGGTACAGCGATGACGCCGGGCTGGCAATCAGGATCATCACTGAGCTCCTTGCGGCAGAGCCCTTTGTCCTGATAAACCCGCCACCTTCCATCTATGTGGATGAACTGGGGGATAATGGCGTCATCATTATGGTACGGATCTGGGCCCCTTCCCTCGAATGGTGGTCGGTGAGAACCGAGATGCTCTGGAAGATCAAGCTGGCGCTTGAGCAAGAAGGACTCGGGTTTCCGTTCCCTCAGCGCGAGGTCTGGTTTGCCCGGGAGAACAAAGATGACGGCAGGCAGAAAGCATCAGACCGTGGGGAGTAAAGCGGGCAGGAGTGCACCTGATACGGACAATCGCGATCGATCTTCATGAAGCGTGCAGGCACTCGTCATGAAGTCCCACAGAGAACACCCGTTCTCTTTAATCGTATTTCCGGAACAGTGCCGGGTTCTGCCTGCGAATCCACCAGCGCCGGATAAATGCAATACTGAGGATGAAACCGGTGAATCCTGCCACACCGAAAACGATCCAATTTATGGGAAATTCCGGCGATTCTGCTCGTGATGCTGGCGGTACAGTAGTGGTAGCGGTTACCGGTTTTGTGCGAACCGGGATTTGGGTGAAAGGCCGGGTGGTAGCACTGGTCGTGGATTCAGATTTTATCTGCTGTGTGATGGATATAATGGGGGTCGGCGTTGGTGTTGTTTTAGTAGCTCCCGCTCCTTTCCGCGTCACCGCAAAGTACGAAAACCCGGAAGTCTTTGCAACATAATAGTACCTTCCGTTACTATAGTTCTCCATCCGGGTGGGGAGTTCACTCCATGTATTGTCATGATACCGCGTCATAACGAGATCTGCGGGTGTAATTCCCTGTTCTTTCAACCATCCATCGTCTACAGAGAAGCTGATAGCTCCTTCTTTGACAGCATCTTCCCGGACCCATTTTATGTTGATATCCAGAAAGTATGCCGGGGGGTTCCCTGGGATCATCGTCGTCAGTCCGACAGGGGCCTTTATCGCTGACACCAAGACTCCCTGAATGTCAATGGAAGGAACGATAGAAATTGCTACCACCACAACAGGAATCGAATCATCGGCTTCCAGGTTCCCGGTGAATGGGGCGGTTATTCTCTCTCCGGCCCTTGCACCGGCCTCAGTCGCTCCGCTGGTCGACGGGACGAAGCAGGTGCTGTCGCTGTCACCGGATAGTGGTGTTGGAGTTATCACGGGTGTTGCTGATACCGTGATGTAGTTTGCCCGCGTAGCAGTGTTGCTTCCTGCAGAGTTGGTCGCGTTCAGCGAAACCGTGTAGGTGCCGGTGGCCGAATAAGTATGTGACGGGTTCCGGGAGGTGCTGTAACTTCCGTCACCAAACGACCAGTTCCAGCTCGTCGGTGAGCCGTTGGACGTGTCAGTGAATTGAACGGTAAGTGGGACAGCACCCGTAGTGGGAGTGCCGGTGAAGGAAGCCGTGGGCGGGATTATACTACTGGTAACATCAATGTAATTGCTCCAAGTCGATAGGTTGTTCCCGGCAGAATTGGATGCATTGAGGCTGACCGAAAACGTCCCGGCAGATGCATAGGTGTGTGCGGGACTCTGGAGAGTGCTATAATTTCCGTCACCAAACGACCAGTTCCAGCCCGTAGGTGAACCTGTTGATAGATCGGTGAACTGGACGGTGAGAGGGGCTGTGCCGGATGTGGGAATTCCTGTAAAGCTGGCCACCGGTGCCGATGCAACCGGCAGGTATGCAACTATGTAACTGCTCTTGTTCGTCCAGAATGTGTCGTGGGCGTTGCCTGAACTGTGATTCACCGAATAGACGCCCGGCACCGCGTATTCAAATACCGGGTTCTGTGAGGTTGATGTATTCATTCCGTCGAATATCCAGAACCAGCTTGTTGCATTATAACTTGTATCCGTGAAAAGCACCGGGAAGGTTACATTCCCAGAAGTCTGGTTAGCGATGAAATCATTACTGGTCCTGTTCCAGACATCTAGATATCCGAGTTTAGACGAACTGGTTGTATTAGTATTCCAGACAGTCAGATTGATTTCGTAATATCCGCCGGTTGGATATGTTTTTGTTACATTCTGGCTATCAGAGTAGGTCCCATCACCAAACGACCAGTTCCAGAAGGTGGGTGTGCCGGTGGAAGTGTCAGTTAATAGTACCGATAATGGCGTCAATCCCTGTGTCGAATTCTGGGAAAAGTTAGCGGTTGCACCGGGAACGAACGGATCGTATGCTGTGATATAATTTGTTTTATTCGTCCAGAAGGTATCGTGGGCGTTGCCTGAACTATGATTCACCGAATAGATGCCCGGCACCGTGTATTCAAATACCGGGTTCTGTGAGGTTGATGTATTCATTCCGTCGAACATCCAGTACCAGCTCGTTGCATTATAACTTGTATCCGTGAACTGAACCGGGAAGGTCACATTCCCCGATGTTACATTTGCAGCAAAATCGTTGGATGTCCGGTTCCACACATCAACATAATGGGAAACATTATCTGAACCCCCGGAATTGCTGACGAACAGGGTCACTGTGTAATTCCCACCGGACAGGTAACACTTTGTGGCGTTACTCAACGATGAATCGGTTGTGTTGAACCACGATGTATCCCCAAAACTCCAGTTCCACATGGTCGGGGAATTTGCCGTGGTGTCGTTGAACTGGACATTCAGCGGGGCAAAGCCGGTGACAGGAATTGCGGTGAAGTCTGCAACAGGAGCAGAAATTTCCTCCGTCCCTACGCTGTAAAAAGTACACGGGTCATTCTGGTTGCTGTATTCTGTCTTTATCCAGTCAGCGCTTCTGGCAGAATTTGAGATACGGACTTCGTCTATGGCACCGTTAGCGTAGTAGACTGAACTAGCACCCCATCTTCCCATCCTTCGATTGGCAAATGAGTAGGTTAATGAACCAGCTATAGCTGTCTGCTCGCCAACAAATGCCCCATCAATATAACTTTTTTTTGTGGAACCATTAAAAATAAATCCTACATAATGCCAATTACCATCTGTTAATCCAGAACCGTGATTAGAAACATATCTTTGATTTGTATAGACTCCTGTTCTTAAGTAGCCTGTAGTGTAAATACTTATCTCTAATTCTTGACCGCCAAATATTATATGGTAATTTCCCGCAGGAGCTCCCTGAGATTTAAACCATGCAAAAGCGGAAACTTGTGTTGTGTAACCTAAATTATTACATAAATCCACATAATCATTCACGCCATCAAAACTATCTGCCCCTTCTATTTTGCCAGTGGCGTTTTGATTAGTAACTGGGGTGAAATAAGGCGTGCCGTTGTTGGCGTTTGAGGTTGAATCAGTAAGCGTGCCTGAGGTTTCATCCTGATGCTGGACCATTGTGTAGTTTGCGTCCCAGACAGCAGGGGTGGAAGGATTGGTGGTAGCGGTGCTATTGCCGTAATAGATGTAAATAATGACGTTTGTTGATAAGCCCGGGATCTTGACCCAGGCAATATATTCGCCGGTTGCGGTGTTGTATCTTTCAATTTCATGGGAAAGAACCGTTGAACCGTCACTTGAAGTAAAACTGATATCATAGCCGTTGGCATTCTGGACATGGCCGCCATTGGCGACTGTTTTCAAATCAGGCTCGGTGAGGTTGACAAGAACCGGGAAATCGGTCTGGGTTGAAGGGATTTTCGCTGTGTCCGAAGTAAAGGTAATCTGCATTCGGTAGTTATAACCTGGTAGCCAATTTTCGCCGGCAGCAGAGACTGCTGGAATTAAAAGTGCAATGAGTATGAACATGGCTAAAATTGCACTCATCTCTTTTTTTCGCACTGTAGTCACCTTGTAATCAAATTTATCAGGGAGAATGGACAATATTTTCATAAGCCGTTCCCGTTTCATGCTCTCTGAAAAGCCAAGGGTAACCAGTCCCCCAAGCCAGATCGATTGATGGTATCCAGATCGATTAATATTATCCAAGTCGATTAATATTCTCTAATAGGGTTAAATTTTAATACTTTTAACAAAATCGCAAAGCGATAATGCCTCTTTTATTGCCATGCATTGAAAAAAATAAATAAAAAAAAATGAATACCTTGAAATAGAATACTTTTAGGATTCAGCTGCGAGCGACGACATTATGGACGATCTATCAAAAATAAAAGACCTGTTAAAAAATGACGATAGAGGATTGAATATCCGGGAAATCTCGGAAAAGTTAAAGATTAACCGAAATTCTGTTGCCAAGCTGCTTGACATACTTACCATAAAAGAAGAAGTTGAGATCAGGGTTTACGGGCGATCAAAAGTATATTACCTGGCCCAAAAGATCCCCCTGTCGGACTTCATGAAATTCTCATCGAATTTTATTATCGCTCTCAACCGTGATTTACGGATTGTCCAGGTAAATATTGCTTTCCTCCACTATATCAAAATCCCCAAAAACAAGGTTCTCCACGCCCGGTTGACGGATATTCCGACGAATCTTTTTAAGGATCCTAAAATAGTACCTGCTGCTGAATCCGCGATAAGTGGAAAGGAAAAACATCTTGAAATCTGTGTAAAAAAAACCAAAACCCGTGATTCCTATTACAAAATAACCTTTACACCTACCCGGTTTCAGGATCTTTCCTGCGGTGTTATTCTGTTTCTGGAAAATATAACGGAGAAAAAGAAGATAGAGAATGCACTCCGCAAGAGCGAACACAAATACCGCATTCTTGTTGAGAATATTCCCGAGAGGATCTTTCTCAAAGATGCTTCATTTGCCTATATCTCATGCAACGAACATTATGCCCGAGATCTCGGCATTGCAGCTGATACGATTGCGGGAAAAACCGATTTTGACTTCTATCCCCACGATCTGGTGGAGAAATATCGTGCAGACGACCTGGCAGTCATGCAATCCGGCGTCACCTCCCTGATTGAAGAGCAGTACATCATCCATGGTACAGAGTCCTGGGTCTCGACGTTAAAAACACCGATAAAAGATGATGCAGGAAACGTCTCTGGTATCCTCGGTATCTTTCATGATATTACCGAACACAAGAAGGCAGCGATAGCGCTGGAACAATCAAAAAACCAGCTTGCAGAAATCATCAATTTCCTGCCGGATGCAACATTCGTAATCGACAAGACAGGGGGAGTGATTGCATGGAACAGGGCAATTGAGGAGATGACCGGACTTTCATCGAAAGATATCCTGGGAAAAGGGGATTATGAGTACAGCCTCCCGTTTTACGGGGAAAGACGCCCGATCTTCATCGATCTCGTTTTAAATGACTGTGAAGAGATCAGGAACCGGTATCCGTTCGTTATCAAAAAAGGTGACAGATTCATCTCTGAAATATTCATCCGGCACCTCAACGGCGGAAAAGATGCATATCTCTGGCTCATCGCTTCCCCACTTTATGATATACATGGAAATATCACCGGTGCCATCGAATCCATGAGAGACATCACGGAAAAGAAACAGGTGGTGGGTACCCTGATCCAGAGGAATGAGGAACTTCAAGCTGCATATAAACAAATTAAGAAGACTGAAACAGAATTATGGATAAAGAAGAAAAGTGTAAGGTAAAAAGCCGAAAAATTGTCGAATGCCTTGAACTCTAATCTAACGTGCTATAATTATTCCCGGTTTTGTTGGTGCAATTTTTTGGTGATTCCTCAATAAGATCCACCCATTTCGTATTTTTAAGTTGAGACATCTCCCTATCAAACAAATCGTTGTTCCGGTAATTATTCCAAAACTGCGGTTCGCGAATTTGCGAATTATGAGGGAAAAATTCCTTAAAATTGTTCTGTTTTTTAGACCCTCGGAAAAAGACCTCAATGACAGGATTCTGTTTGTAAAAGCCATATTAACAGGGGGTAAAACATAGGGCTAAAACAACCTCGGTATCAGGGCCTTTGGAGGGCTTTTGGTGAGGTGTAAATCTCCCGTATTTTGGCAAACCGGGCGATAATTGCAGGTATTCTCCACCAGAACAGAAAATGTGAATTTTGTGGGTTTTCCGGTATTGACCCGGAACACGGGGCAAAAAAAGAAGTTCAGTCTGGGCTTATTTTATTGTATGTCAAATACATTATCGTTCCAGCCCGCACCATGCAGATGAGGGGTGTCACTCACCCCTGCGGTTCTTCGCTGTTTTCAAAAAGAATTGGATTTCTTATTTACGACATTTTAATCCCCTTTTAGAACAACCAGGTCTTTTTCGGTTCGAAATCCGTGAGTGTATGCCAGTAATCATCAAACCAATGTGCCACCGGGTTGCTACGGAACACCAGGAATTTCCCGATATTGGCGGCATCGGCAGCCTGGTGGTAACGCATGAAGACATGGTGTGCAGTTTTGCCGACAATCTCAATTTTTCCCGTAGCATGGGACATCACGAACCGGGCTCGTTTTGCAAGACCGGAACATGCCTGCCAGGATTTCTGGATAATCTCATAAGACTGTTCAACGGGGACCTGGAAGATGCTGTTGCCCAGGGAGGGGCGGCACTGGAAGACGTAATATGGCGAAATTCCTGCAAATGAAAGTTTCCGGAAGAGCTCGGTGAATATTTCCGGCTCACTGTTGATGCCGTTTAAGATCGGCGTCTGGCTGACTACCTGGACCCCGGCTTTCTGCAGCTCGTGTGCTGCCCGGATTGACACGTCAGTAAGTTCCCGAGGGTGGTTGAAATGTGCCATCATGTAGATGCGTTTTTCCGGTGTACTGTACCGCGAGAGAACGTAGCGGAGGTCCGGGTCATTGAGGATCCGGTACGGGTTGTATGCCAGCATCTTGCTGCCAATACGAATAATGTTGATATGGTCAATTTCCCGAAGTTCCCGCAGAACCTTTTCGAGCTGGCGGGTTTCGAGTGTCAGGGGATCTCCCCCGGTCAACAGGACATTCGTAATCTCTTTGTGCTCACGGAGGTAGTCAATCCTGTCAGAAACATCCTTCAGGGTCTCAGGTTCGGTACCCATGAACAACCGTTTCCGGAAACAGAACCGGCAGATCCCCCCGCAGACATCGGTCAGGAGCAGGAGTCCGGTTTGATTATATTTGTGCTGCAGACCGGGTTTTTTAGTAAAACCTTTTTCACACGAAGGGTCGAGACAACCACCTCCTTTGAGCTCAGCGGAATCAGGGATGATAATCCGCCTCAGCGGGTCGTGGTCATCCTTCCAGTCTATCAGTGACAGGTAATATTCATTGGAGCGGAACGGGAATGTCTCACTCACCGTCTCCATTGCGTCACGTTCCCTGGATGTGAACCCGACAAGGTTGTCAAGCTCGGATATGGTACTCAGGTATTTCTGATTCATCATACACCTCGGT
>Ga0307379_10011873_pt1 | contig 11386 bp, 9 predicted proteins | sample UN2MG_FD_202237 | JGI IMG/M metagenome (GOLD analysis project Ga0307379, IMG submission 202237) | Soil microbial communities from Risofladan, Vaasa, Finland - UN-2 | ecosystem: Environmental > Terrestrial > Soil > Coastal area > Acid sulfate soil | place: Finland: Risofladan, Vaasa | collected... | reverse complement strand
ATCCGGAATTGCGTTTCCGACATGATCCCATGGCTTGTGATTGCCAGAGTACTGACCTGCTGAATTAAAAGTCATCTAGGTTCCTCCTGTTAGGACTTATCATCCTGAATTGCATTAAAAGGGTTGTCTCGTGGAATCCAACCTTGGTTCTTTGCGTGTGCTAGAAACTGTTCTGCTCGATCCACTGAACGAAATCTTTCTTCAATATACTTGTCTCGAACATTTCTAACCATATTGATGTCGTATTTCTTTGTTTCACCAGTTGGCCCACCGGTGTTATTGATAACTAGTGTTGGGTCATCAATAACCGCATCTACACTTCCCACCAGACCAGATTTGATTTTCGCACTAATTTCAAGACAGTCAACCTTGTCGGTGTAATCTTTCAAGATTACTTCGCATTCATCTAGTGTCTTAGCACTAAATTCATCAGTGAATACGGCGGCTTCTACTGTCTCACCAGATAACTTGCGATAATCCATAATTCTTGCAAGCTTCTGATTCTTCAGGTCCTCTACAGAAGAAGCAAGCGAATCGTTCAGATTTTCGATGTCAGACTGAAGATCAGCAATCTGCTTTTGAGCATCGGCGAGTTTAGCCTCAGTCTCAGCGTCAGTTACTACCTCTTCCTTAACATCTGTTCCCCGCTCAGTCATAGCACTGCGAAGACCAGCTAACATCTGAACCAGCTCGTCATCCACATAGGCATCAAAATAATCCAGGTTAAACTGACCAGGGTCAACTTCATCATTCTTAGATTCGCTCCCACAGCCAAGTCTCTTGCCCTTGCGCTCTACACAAGCAAGGATGCGACTCTTATCGCCCTCGCCCTTATATCGTCCTATAAGGCGCTTAGCAGCGGTGTAGTGAGCACAGTCTGGAACCGGGAAGCTTCTATCAGGGCCACAGAATGTAGAACCAGAAAGAGCCTTACGCTTCTCGGATGAAAGCTTGGCATCTAGTACCATTTCAGAAAGAATGGCGCGCTCTTCATCAGTGGTGGCATCTTCAACTACACCAAATAGGTATTCAGCATATTGCCTTCCCTCTACCTCGTCCTCGCCAACTATTTCAGCATAGGAGTCGCCAAAGAAGTCTTTTACAAGATCAGATTCGACTACTGGAGGAGTCTCCTTGAATAGTTCATCAGCAGTAGAGAAGAATACATTCTCTCCATCTGCTTCCTTGTCCAAGAGAATATTTTGTGCCTGGACATGATCGAGAACCTTCTGAGCCATAATCTTGGCCTCAGGATCTTCTAGCTTATCATTTCTCTTTTGAAGCAGAGAAACTGCGTCCTCTAATGTGATTACCAACATTGACTTCTCCTCCTCGGAAAAACTATCGCAAATCAAAATTGCTTCGCGTGGCTTACTTTCGTCAGCATCCAGCTCAACATAATCCATAACCCCATCGCGATTGATTCCTATTACTCGAGATAGTGTGTCTGCGGGCTTATTAACAAATGAATATTCGTCATAAACAAACTGGCCGGCGATTAGCACACACTTCTTGCCATCGAACTCATCATACGATCTACCAGGGCGATGCTCACATGGCCCCTCTTCTCCTGCCCAATCCTGCTTACAAAGAGAGCAAACAGCACTATCAGTTGAAGCACCAACAGATCCTGTCATATAGCGCCCATCAAGAATCTTCTGGATAGCATCGGGGTCTGTGATGTCTACAACAATCTCAATATATCCAAGTCCTGGATAGTTAGGATCATCCGCGAGGGCGTCATTAATAAAGTGATCACATGCTACATTAATAGACTCCTTACGAGTTAACTTACCATCAACGAAGGCATCTAGCAGACTATCGCTGATAACCTTTACCTCATCCGCCACCTTCCCATTATAGGAATCACGAAATCCATTTGATATATCTACATATCGGGAGTCACAAACTCTGCCAATAGCGTCTTCATGATCGTCGTGATGGACCAGGATAGGTTTTGGGTATTGCTCAGTCCAAGAGGCAGTACTTGCTCTCATTCGATCTGGAAGATAAAAACTGTTATTACGAGTTACCCTACCAGAGTGAGTCGCAGCAATAGTTACTCTCAGACCTGGACCAGTAGTAGGCTGAGCCTGAAAGAAGTCCTTGACCTCATCAGAGACCTGTGGGGTAAACGCAATATTATCAAAGAATCGAACAAAGTTAGCCATTTGTATTATGCTCCTATTTTTTAGTCTTTATGACCTTCATTGTGCATTTGCAACCTGGATGAAGTGGAACAACACTACCTATATCTAAATAAGCCACATCCATTATTCTACTTGCGGCTGCCTTGCATCTATCACAAGCATCTCTTTCGGCTTCAATAACAACTGTCGTCTCTTCTGTAAACCGTAATCCTATAATGCGACCGAAGTTGTATGCTTTGCGAATCTCTACGTCATAAATAAAATCAGCGCGGTATTTTGTTGCGTCAAAGGCTATGTGAGTTTCAGCGGTCAGAAACCGTTGCACTTCCTGGAGTTTAACACCTGCAGCTCCAGCGTCAATGCGGCGTCTAATTAGTTGAATAGTTTGGGTTGCCAATCTTTCGACAACCCGGCTGATTCGATCAGCAACTACCTTGCGAGCATTTGAAAGTATTTCAATAGCTTCCCCTGCTCTTACTCCAGTCTGATCATTAAATCCCTTAATTAACTCAGCGGATGCTTGGGAGATTAGTTTGTTAGAGGTATGGGCGGCCCAAGTCCGTGCATGAGAGAGAAGCAGATCGGTAGTGAAGACTTGCCTCTCTTCGAATCCACGCAACACACGCTCAGTTGTTTCTTGCTCAAACTGACTAAATGCAGAAGCAAGATAGTGATCTTTCTTTGCCACCTTGGGTGCTGGACGAGCCTTCATTACAGCAATCTTAGTCTTGCGATCTTCTTCTGCCTCTACAGCAGTTGACTTATCCTTCTCAGACTGCGCCTTAGAAACCTGCTCTCCAGTGAGGGCCGTAGATCTACTCTCTGCCGCCTGCTGGGCAGCGAGGCTATATGGCTCATCTACTGCCTGGATCAGTTTGCTTGGCTCATCAAACAACTTCCAATAGGTATTATGCCACTCTGGATATTTGGTTGGGTCTTGATCGTGTGGATCTTCAGGAACCTGGATTGGGTCCTTACCAAACTCTGCCCTTAGCTCATCCCATGTAATAGCATTAGCCTCAAACATCTCTGCGGCATGCTTCTCAAGCTCCATCTTGTTTTGAATATCTATTTCTTTAAACTTAAGATGAACAAGGTTCTTCTCTTCTAGGACAGACTTGCCAAAGGTTGATTCTAGCAACAGTTCAGCAACAACAAGCTGGTCCCACTGGACCTCTAAGCAATCCTGTATTTCCTTTACAGTATCAACAAGAGCGCGCGACATCGTCTGTGCGGTCGCCCGGTTGGTTGTGTCACCATCACCCATGTCTACCTGAGAAACACCCAGACCAGCAAACACACGCTTCTTGAAGTGATCTAAATAACCCTCAGCACGGATAGCTCGGCCCTCTGCTCCAACAGCAGTAATCTCATGTCGCTCTGGAGTAACGATACCACCCTCAAGAGGCATGATACGAAGCTGTTGCTTAACCTCATCAACCTCTCGTGTTCCACGCTCTGTCATTCCAGCAGGATGAGTTTCTGTTCCTACCTTATATTGGAAGAGGGGAAAGAGATGCTGGTATAACAGCATCTCGATATTCTCTTCAATCTGTCGAAGAGCGCGAATATCATCGATGACTGGAACGAGCGTAGGGATACCAAATAGGAAACCCTCTCTCTTGTATAGGGTGAAGTGCAGAACATTATCTGTAGCGAAATCTTTGTAGCGACCATCGGGTAGCTGTTGTCTCCAAGATCTTATCTTGCCACTATCCTTATCCAGATCAGGAAACATCGTTTCTGGAGCAGCAGTAAAATAGCCAGCAATAGGCTTGTACTGCTTACCATTAGCATCTGTTCTTACACGACCACCAGAAGCTTTTGGATCGCGGACCTTGATTAAAAACGCATTTGAGGTTCTAATAAGACTATGGGCTACGCTCTTCAATAGAGCGAGTGACGGAGTTCCTGTAGCACGAGCAATCTGTGCCATGCGGACTTTTATATACTCTAGGGTTTCTTTGTTGGGTCCAGAATATCCAACACCCTCCTTAAACATCAGGCCCATCTTCTTCTTAAAGGCCTGGCTTACAAAACTATCTGTATCCTCAATAACACCAATCTCTATTAGGTCATACTCTGGAGCGGAGAAGGTTCCTCTACCACCAGCATAGGACTGTGCGTATTTAAGGACAGTGGGCTTAATGGGAGGGATTTCAGATACAGGGCGACTAGGCTCTACTGCATTGATAAGCACTTTATCTTGGGCCACATTACGAGCCCTGCGTATTTCAAAGCCAAAAAGTCTCATTATGATTGGTTAAGCTCTGCTATCCACTGAACAACCTTATCTGCCTCACTTGCTGAAGTGTTAAATCTGCAAGGAGTTACAATCTGGATAGGCTCTGCGAGCGCCTTTCTGATATTTTCCGTAGTCTGTAAAACAGACGAGTCTAACAAGTCATCCCCTTCAAATTGAAACACATTTCCACTGTTTGACAAGATTGCGGTATCTGTGCCCAGTGTCTTCTCATCGACGTGGATCTCACCATCATCTCCCACCCACATATTGAATGCAGAGTTGGGATTAAGGAAATTATTAAAGAAAGAGTCGATCTGTGAGTTAGTTGGAGTTTTATTCTCTGAGCATACAGCGTCCCCTGTGGCCAGGGCTGTAACAATCGCCACGATGAAAGAGATGAAGCGAACGATGTTTAACTTACGGAGAGAGAGCCTGAGATAGCTTCCGTCACCCAAGCCAAACTCGGCCATCATTGCTTTAATTTCAGCAATATAGAAATCCAGACGAGCCTTTAAAGTAGAAATAGCCTCTTGGATTAACTCAGTAAGCTGACTAAGGCTATCCTTTACCCCAGAACTGAAGTCGTTCATCTCTTTCCGCATCTCTTTCAGCTCTTCTTTAATATCTTCTACAGCATCTTTGCCACCTGTCTGCACTTTAATCTTTGAGCCATCTACTGAAATCTCAAAGTTTAATGCCGATATCTGCTGTTCGAATGCATCTACTACACATTCAAGAGGATTGGTAACTAGAGAAATAAACTGATCCAGAAGAGATGTGATTGCAACAAATATAGGTGCAAATATTGGTGCAATCAACTGAGCCAGTATGTCGATAAGTCCATCTAGCTCTGGAACATCCAATAAAAAGAGTGCCATGAGTGCTACAATAAGCTTTTGCAGGTCTGCTGGACACATAAAACTCAACATGTCTATAAGATCGCAAATGTTCTGGTAGGAAGAAATGTTCTTCAGTAGATCTATGACACTCATCAAGCTATCAAGCTTGTTTTTTAGGTCCATCTCTAGAGCACTTAGTAGATCGGCAGAGGGATTTAACTCTAGAAAGGCCTCAAGACGTAGACCACATGGAATACAGTTCTTGATTGCATCCATCATTGTGTTGCCAAAGGTGCTTCCAAGGGTAGATGTATCTGTGGAACCAAGCTTTAGCCCTTGCAAGAAAGTATCTAACTGACTAGAGGCTCCTCCACTACTTGCTCCTGGAGAAATACCAGCCTCAGCAGAAAGAGTCGTAGCCTGAGTAGTGAAAGCTTTCGCAGAATCCTCTGGAGATCGCAAATAGCCACTCATTGCTATCTCAGCAGCCTTACTAAAAGATAGATTGTTTTCCAGTTGCCTATTAAGAGTTGCGAAAACAGCGGCTTCGGTGGGGGTAGCATGGGCGGCGCGCTCGTAAGTTCTAGCAATAATAGCGCAATCTTGCATATCTGTGCCAAGATTAATCTTTTCAGGATCAACCTTTGAGATATCTATAGTTGCTGTCCTAAGATCAATGACTTCGGCCATAACTACTCCTATGAGTGAGGCTTTGTTTTCTCGTGAGTAGCAACCTCACCCTTAGCCGCTGCAGTAACTAGCCCCTCCATCTTCTTGAATAGAGCCAAAACTGCGTTCTCCTGAAACTTTTTCAAATCAACAGGCTTCATAGCTGCTGGATTGTTAATCTCAGCTCGTAAACTACCTGGCAGAGAACCAAGACCACCCAGATTTGTTGTATATGGGTCTGCCTTAGCTGCCTTTATATCAGCACTGGTAATCTGTGGAGGAGTCGGCGCCTGCTTTGCCATACACTTTAGAGCCTCTTTATACATGTCATAAGTGATTTTATCCGAGGACTTGCTCGGAAACTTGCGCTTTATTGCTGCGATTGCCGAGGCGTCTACAGAGGAGTCAAGTACTATATCTAATCCACCAGAAGACTTCACTCTTTGGTCTACTCTTTGAGACACAAGAGCAGTTAGCTCCTGAACTCGCTTGTATCCGTTAACGAGAGCGGTCACTCTGTTGCGAGCATCATTAAGAGTAGTATCTTCCGCGATTACCCTATCATCGTCTAAGAACTCATCCGGCGGCTGAACCCATTCAATCTTAGGCTTATAGGTTAGAATGTAGTCTTCCTCTTGGAAGTCATTCCCCACATCTCCAGGTAGAGCTATATCTGTTTCTTTCTTGCGTCCCATTAGGTGCCCACCAAGATTTCAGTTGCTGTTAGGCGCAATACGATATCCTTAATATTGTCCACCAGCTGGTTCGGGGGGATTTCCACCCTAACCCAGAAAGACAAATAAGTAGCACTATCTCCCATTGAAGTGCTACCCAAATCAGAGCTGAGGATCAACGTGTTCCCTGCAGCTACATCGGGCCACTCTTCTTCAACAGGTGCGATATCCTTTTCTACCATCTTCCAGTTCCATCCAGATTTAGCATTAGTGACCCTGGATGGACTCTCACTATCAACGGCCACTATTTGAATATCCTCATAATATCTTGTAGGATCATCATTTCTTACATAGAGCCGCCGAACAATATTACCCCCAAGCTCCCCATTGAAACTTACTGTAAAAGGACGATAGAAGGTATCGTCACTAGATAGCGCGGCAGTTGGCTTTGGTTCACTGTATATTGCTATTCCCATTAGAACTTCTTCCTTGTCGGCCTAGCTGGTCTACCCCCAGCCTCACGGCGTTGGGCCTGTTGAATCATCTGATGGATCGTCTTACTCGGAGGACGGGGATCATCTCTACTCCACCCTGGAAAACTCCAGAGACCTAACTGGGCCCCTTGTCCAGTATTTGCTCCTGGGAGACCTGCGCTAGGTAGGTTCTCTATTGGTTTAGTAAAATCCGCGCGGCCCCTCATTGGCTTATGCTTCTCTGGATCGTCAAAATCAGACTGTGGGCGAAATGGTCGATTGGCCTCTGTTGCTTCATTAAGCCCCAGATTACCAGTAATGGCAATACCTGTGTCAAACTTAGGTTTACCAAGATCTGTCTTTTCTAGAGTAAATGCTACTAGAGCTAAGTTTACCGCATCTAGCATGTGATCACCAGCTGCTTCATTCTGCTGTTCATAAACAGGAAGACCTGAGGTTGATACACGCTTAATAATATACCCTTGTAGTGCTGCTGTATACTTTTCATCAGAACGCGGATACTTCATTCTGCATTGCTCAAATCGTCTAACTGAATTTTCAACCAAGAAGGGCTTGGCCGATTTCTTCATAGGTTCTTTTGTAAAAGGATCATATGTCTCGATAGAACTACCAAAATCATAGGCCTTTAGAATAGTGGGTAGGCGGCCGTCTGCCTGATTGCTTCCATGCTCGCCTCTTGCGCTATGCCCAAACATGTTCAAAACCTCTGTTTGAGTCGCGCCGTATCCCCTATCAACATAGATAGAAAATGGATTCCATGCACGGTTAGCATTAATGACAGCTTCAATACCTGTAAGCTGTGTATATGATGCTCTAGTGATAACCTTCTGTTCTACAATATAGAAGGTGCCCTCTCTAGCATTGAGTCCGACAACAGCCAAGCAGATACCAATACGCGCATCATTCCAGTCTACACCCATTGCGTAGGTCCAGTTAGGTTCAGGTTTGCAACTGGCATACTCATAATCTGCCTGTGCTATCTCTACATACTTCGTCTGATAGACGCCCTCTTCCAACTCACCGAACTCAGCCTCAATCTCATGCTTATACCCATCTTCGGTTAGCGCATTTCTGTAATCTGCCTCAAGGACAGCATTCCAGTTGGGGTTAACATACGAAGAATAGTGGAACTCTCTATAGTTCTTGAAGTGGCAAATCTTGTAGAACTTCTCTCTTCGACCTGTAGGTGTGGACGACATCCACACTGTTGCATCAGGGAAGTTGGTAATAATGGCGATAGAAGCATCAATGTCTGCAGAGGACAACATGTCCGCCTCGTCAAAGACTAGCATCTGAGCTGACTGACCTCTAGCAGCACCAGCATCTTGGCCAGAACGAGTGCCTGCCGTAAATCCTCTAACAGCTGACCCATTCTTAAGTTGCATTGTATAGTTAGGAGCCTTAACATATCTGTCTCTTGAGTTATAGAGCATTGGATTAGATCTGATAAGGATATCCAATCTACTGAAGATAAGATCGATTTGGGATTGATAGGGCGCGATTACGATGATATTAAAGTTCTCGTGTGTATACATCCGATGCAGCATAGCTATGCATAAACACTCAGTTTTCCCTGATTGCCTTCCAATTCTAAAAATCTTACGGCGGCTCGTACAGCGAAGCATCTCTGCCTGGTATGGACGATGGAAAATAGACTTACCTATTGAGGCTTGATACTCGTTATAGGCAGGTAGATTACCAAGAGAGTGATCTTGTTCTTTTCTTTCCCAAATCGAACCATCTGGATCTAAACAGTGCCAATCAAGAAACCGCCGTGCCCATGTTACAGGATCAAACATAGAAATAGCTACTTCTGGATCATCTCCAGCAGAAGCTAAAATATTGTCAGGAAGATATTCTTGTGGGATACCAGAACATGGAATATCAAAACTCTCGCCCTTTGCAAGGCGATGCTTTGCTACATATCTACGAATACAGTTTATGCAGGCGCCATCACACCTATTAAGATCCTTTATTGTCATAATCCTCGCATTGCTCTAAATGTATTATACCCCTGAGTCATCCCAGAACCAAACTGTTTTCCCCAACCCATTGCCTGTCTACCTGCACCTCTCATCCAGCCCATGGCTCCAGAACCCCTGAGGGCAGGGTTTCTTGCAAGCTGAACTGCGGCTCCTCCACCCATTCCTAATCCTGCACCAAGCATAGCACCCTTAGCCATTCCACCAAAGAAACTCCCACGGTCAGACGCTGCACCATAAACCCCACCAGCCGCCCCACCAATAGCGGCCCCTGCAGCTCCCATTCTAAGAAGAGGCCGAGGTGAGTTTAAACGACTAGCTGGCCCCATAGTGGCCCATGCAGCCCTGCCTCCACCTGCTATTGAACTAAAAATACCCACGACTTAACCTCCTATCGAAAGTATGGCGAATACATTAATCCAGCTTCATTTCCTAACGCAGTTCTACCATTAATCCTTGAGTTCTGTATCGCCTGTAAACTTCGTTGCCTCATTGTTGCAACAGTTCCAAAATCATCTGTTATTGGAGCACCCATCTCAAGCTCAGCATTTTTCTTCATGTGGTCCTTAACCCAGGGCCTAAAAAGTCGCGCATTTGTTCCTCCAAATGCTCGGTAAGCTCCATAGGAAGCAGCAGCACCTAGAGCAGCAAAACCAGCAACAAAAAATGCAGGCTTAGCAACAAAACCCTTTACGGCATTCCAAGCAACACCACTAGCATAAGCAGTACCATAACTAGAAGCACCGCCCTTGACTGCGCCCCAGGCTCCACCTTCTTTATATCCTTCATATGCTGCATAACCAACAAATGCTTTCCCCATCCACCCACTGGTCCAGTTTTTCATAGTCTTCATGCCTTGAGCATGAGCAGCACTAGTCCTATAAGACTTAAGGGAAGATCCTAATCTATTATAAAAGGAGGCCGGTTTTGAAGCAGACCTGAGGGCAGCAGCATATTCAGGTTTGCCCATAGGTACAAATGGTGTGGTCCCTGCTGGATCTACATAAAAAGCCATGACTTAACTGTGCCTCCCGCGATTTAGTCCTTGAACTAATCCCTGTGTGCTACTCTCAAGGGCAAGATAGTTTTCCCGAGAGTTCCGCACTATTCCTGTATCAGCTAGCCCCTGACGAGCAAGATCAATTTCTGCCCGTGCCTTTGGAGAAGGATCTATCCCTCCAGAATACACGCCATAACCTATTGCGCCAACAGCAGCTGTAGCAGCAAGATTGGGATGACGACCGACAAAGTCTACTGCCCCACCCACCATCTTTCCACTACCTTTTAGCCTTTTGCCCCATGCGGTGCCGGATGCTTTCATACCTGCCCAGACGCCACCACTCTTATACTTATTTAGAGCATTCCCGCCAAGGATTCTATTTCCAGCAAACTTACCCGCACTCTTCCACATCTTCTTACTCAAGAGAGCATTTGAGGCCATGCCAGCCCCAGCACCAAGCATAGCACCAGCAAATACACCCTGCATCGTACCACCTGTTGTGTTACTGTCTGACATAAGGCCACCAAGCGCCCCGCCGACTACAGCACCAGTAGCAACACGACTTGCTCCATCCCAGACCGCCGCTTTCCCTAAACCCTTAACACCTTTCCAGGCTGTATCAGCTACCATAGAATGAAGTGCGCGCGGGCCCTGATATCCAAACCCTTTAGCTGCTGTTTCAGCCGAAGCGGTAAGGGTACTCGCAGCACCCCACCTTGCCCTAACTGCAGATGCAGCCTTCTGTGTAGCCGCTGCCTTTACAGACGGGAGCTCTCTAATTGCCTTTGCAGCCTTCCCCTCTAATTTACCTACAATTGCACTCCATATACCTGGTGACATTCTATATCCTCGTTATTTGACAGATTTATCAAATCTAGACAATGATACCACAGATCGACTAGATCGTCTCTTAACATGATTCCGTGATCCACCAATATTAATCCATATCTGTTCCTGTGCTCTCTGCAGATCTTGTGATGCTAAAACAGTGTCTGCAATTCTAGTTTTTCCATATGCTATTGCCTGGTTCTCTTCAAATCGACTAGCAATAATAGATCTAAACTTTTCATATCCCTCTGCTGGAGGCGGGGTGGGCCTTGGCCGTGGCACCTGTTTTGGACCAGGTGGAAGCCTCTTCATTGGTACGACCGGTTTCTTTCTTATTATCTTACTTTTTATCGAAGATCCACTCTGCTCTATAAGATCTTCTGCTTCAGGAGCTAATCTTAGTGGACTCATTTGCTTAGAGGCCATTTGAGCAGGATAGTCTTTGGCAAGTTTCGCCATTAACTTCCCCTTCATTTCTTTGTGCATCAGTTGACTAAGAAATCCT
>Ga0307379_10011871_pt1 | contig 11388 bp, 1 predicted proteins | sample UN2MG_FD_202237 | JGI IMG/M metagenome (GOLD analysis project Ga0307379, IMG submission 202237) | Soil microbial communities from Risofladan, Vaasa, Finland - UN-2 | ecosystem: Environmental > Terrestrial > Soil > Coastal area > Acid sulfate soil | place: Finland: Risofladan, Vaasa | collected... | reverse complement strand
AATATCGATCACACCCGTTAAGGTATGCTTGCCAGATGCCAAGGTGCCTGTAGTTGAAAGATTTTCGTCTGCAAATGAAATATCACCACCAGCCGCACTTATTACAAGGTCGCCGTCCGTTCCGCCTACTGTCGTAATGGTTATGATGTTAGTAGCTGTGCTGACAGTTAAATAATCTCCCGTATCTCCCGAAGGTTGGATTTGAATTGCACCATCGCTATCCACAATCGAAGACCCGCCAGCCTGAAGTTTCGTAACGGTCAAAGTGGCTTCGTCTGAATCCGTGAAAACAATGGTTGGGGAATCAGTTGTATTGTCGTCTAAGACAAGGTTTCCGGACATCGTATCGCCAGCAAGCAGAGTATAAATATCTTCGATCTCAGTCGCATTGATACAGTCCGTACAGGTTAAATCTACCACATCCAGAGTGACAGCCCCGCCCTCAGCGACACCATTAACGACGGTAACATTTGAATTGCCAGCGTCTGCAATAGAAAGCACATAGTTTCCAGTGGTATCCGTTGTCAGGGCAACAGAATCAGCGGCAATAGTTAAGGCTCCGTTGGCCGCTATTGTAGCATCTGTACCCATCACAACGGGGTTGTAATTCGTTCCGTCTCCAACCCAGATAGCGCCGGTTGTATTCGTGGTAGCAAATATATCGTCGCCAGTTACATAAACATCACCGGTTACGTGAATATCCCCATCTTCGTCTATTTCAAGTTCAACATTGTCACCCACCCCACCAGCACTTGACCCTATTTCTAGGGTGTTTCCAGTGTCGTCAACCCTAATTTCCCAATCGGTTCCATCAGTTTCATCAAGACGTATCGTTACATCAGTTCCAGTTAATATGTTAAGAGGAGTTGTGTGTGTTATACTGGTTGCTGCTGCAAGGGCTAAGGTTCCGGTGGCATATATTAAGGTGGGATCACTAGCCCCAGCGTTAAACGTCCACGTTGAGCCATCCCCATCGTCCCATGTAATATCGTCTGATTCTGTCATATCGACATCAATCGTTACCGCGCCGCCATCCCCACCTACATCGGTTACGTCGATGAGGTTTCCTGCGGTCAGAACGCTCTCAGAAGATAAAGACCCCTCAGCACTTGTCGTTACGAAATTCAGCGTGGCCGCCGCTCCTGCCCCTGAAGATGTATCAGTCCACCCACCGGCCTCGTAAACCATGATAGCGTTATTTGATGCGTCATAAGCCACATAGGGCTTATTATCAGCGGGGTTTTTGCCTGCTACATATGTTGGAAGTGCTATACCTTCGTTTGATGTATCACCATATACAATACCTGTTAGGTCAATCTGATCACCATCCGAGAATGTTAAAACCGCAGAGAGGTCAGCCGTTGTTAAATCGTTATCCTTAACGTCAGCCGTTACGATAATGCTATTGGGAAGACCGCCTTCACTTATCCCCGTTACGGTTCCATCGCCGGCCAGAGTTACGGTTCCATCTGTAACAGTAGTTCCCGTTACGGCTCCGGTCGAAGTGACCGCACCCGATCCGATTGTTCCAGCATTGGTTATGTTCCCGCTTGTGTCGATGTCAATCCCATCTGAAGCAACCGAGAAATTATCGCCGCCATCTCCCAACGCAACAACCCCATCAGCATCGAGAGTACCGTCTATTTCCAATTCAAGGTTTAACAACAACCCGACATCGTGAACGTGGGTTAGGGTAACTTCCTGGCTTTCACCAAATTGGATTACACCGCCATCATCTAAGAAAAGATCGTTCCATTCAGCCGTGGCGGATCCGAGGTCTTCGCCAATCGCGGTTATGCCACCATCAATTATCAATACCCCACCGTCTGTGGTGATTGTTACATCCAACACATCGATAGAACCAATGTCAAGGTCAGCAACACCTGTTGTGTCAAAAAGGTTTGCAATCACGGTTTCGGAGGTTACCACACCCGTAGTCGTCCAGTTGCCGGTAAGGTCAGTATAATTTCCGTCATCATCGAGTTTGTCCATTGTAATCGCGTCATTGGCAATTCCAAGGCCGCTTGCACCTTCAGTTAAAGACGAATCGTACTTAACCTGAAGCGCGTCTTCCTCTGATATGAGGGTCGCACTCCCAGAGGACGGCGCTATGTCTATGGATATGTTGACTTCTGTATCCGGAGACTCTGTGACCACAAAATCCGCTGCCGCAAAGTCCATTGAGACAATATCCGCATCACCAACACCTGCATCCCCAGATTCAATTGTGGTAACAGACCCAGACCCAACCCCGCCCGTACCATCGCCAGAGATAATCCACGTAGTTCCGTTCGAGATACAAATATTACGAGTCGTCCCACCGCCGGCGGTACAATCAGTCGCAGTTGAACCATCTGTCATAATAACCGCCATGTTGGTGTTTGCCGCGGCGCTTGGCATACCAGCCAGAACATACGTTTTAAGCCCTGTCTTTGGCGCTGGAGGCGACCCCGGAGGTCCGGCGACTAAATTTGTCGCCATCAACAAAAATAAACTAAAAGTTAAAACAGTTAATAATTTCTTCATTTTTTTTACCTCACAAAGGTTACAATGACAGTACATCTTTCAGTTGTTGCAAGATTAGTCACATCTATATTAGGCGTTGACGTAATCGGCCATCTATCTAACGCATTTTCCAGGTGGCCTCCGGTTGCCGCTGTTGTGGTATAGGAAAAAAGTTCCGCCCCTAAATAGGTTGTTATCGTAACGGTGAAAGCGTCATCTGCGGAGCTATACATTTCAACGGAAAACAAATACCATCCCATGATATCAGAGGGAGCCTTGAAAGCGGTTTCCGGCACCGATCCGCCATCACTGTAAATAACAAAAGTTGCGCTCTGAACATTGTCACCCCACCTGGAATAACCGTCAAAGCGCTGCTGAACGGTTCCTTCAGCGAATACGTTTGCAGAAAACATTACGAATAATACGGTTAATATGGTAATTAGTTTTTTCATCGTTCATCCCTCTTGTTTTAAAATATTTTTGATTGTATCCGCCCTGGCTTTTCGCAGCCTTTTAATTTCGGCTTCGCGGCCACCTATTTTTTCGCTTCTTTTAAAAGCCGTTGCCTTTCAATCCATCTTTTAACGATAGCGCCTTTTTCTTTCGTTGTTGCTGCTGTGAGGACTTCTTCAAGAAAAATTGCTCCATATCGACGTGACAGCGAAACAAGAAGGTTGCGCTCTATTATGTCTGGATTTTCGGTTATCATCGTAATTTCTTTTTCAGAAAGTTGTTCTCCGTTTACCCATTTTAGAATTGCATCTTTCGCGTCCAACAATTCGCTTTGTCTTGCGCTTTGGATGTCAGATTTTAGCTCTTTCAGTTCTTCTCTGAGGCCGGTGTTGGAAACCTTTACAAATCGTCCGACAATGTTCGATGCAAACGGAAATCCCACAATCCTTTCAAGGTTTGTCTTTATCCTGTCTACGTCATCGGTTTTAAATCTATGCACAAGCGTTGCTCCGGATTTGTTCGCTATCCATTTTACAAAAGCCTCGTGGGATCGTTCACCACCAGCCTTGAATACCTGATCTGGAATAGCGTATCTGCCCCTGAAATTATCGTATGGGTTCAGCCCTGACGCATATTGAACCGAAGCTATCAGAACATCTATTCCAGGGTGGGTAGTCGGTGCCTGTCCAGCCATATAATCAATAAGGCCAGTTGTCATCTTCTTTGTGTCTCGACTTAACAGTTTCCAAAAGATGCCACCCATTAATCTACCGGTTTCGTCAATTGGGATTCTAAGATAAACGGACTTGCCCGTTTCTGTAAGACCTAGCGGGATGATAGAATAATTTGTCTTGTCATATTCGCTCACACCCTCCATTATCGCTTTTATTCCGACCCCAAGTAGTCCTATTTGAGCAGAGTACATTAACAGCTTCGGAAGATATGCGTATTTTGTTTTCTTCCACATAAACTCACCGGGGTTCTTTGAAAAGGCTTCATAATCCCCACGATACCCTTGTTTGATCGCATTTGAAAACATCAGGATATTGTTGTAAACTGGAGAAAATGTGCCCTGCCCCAAAAAGTCCGGCGATCCCCCATGAACTCTGACCATGTGCCCAATTTCTTCATCCGACAAATCTGGAAAGTGTTTTTTTAAATACAGGTATGAAGCTACTTTGGTTCCTCTCTCAAAACCCCTGCCGACATTGGTAAAGTACGTGAACATTTTGCCAAATGGCTTGACAATCTTGTTATCCCACTGCGCCGGCTTCATGTGATACATCTTTAGCAAGCGTTCAATCTGCTTATCTTCAGGCCGAAGACCTCGAACGTCTGCTATCGAAATCAGCATATTGTTTTTCAGCATCTCCGCGACAACCTTATCGGGGATACCAAAAGAGCTTTTCATTCCATGTTTAATTCCTCTTAAATATTCAGGAAGAAACTTGCGAGCTTTTGCTTTTGGTAAGTTCGTCATTGCCCTGAAATAATCCCTGAATAAATTGAACATCCAAAAACCGTAGTTTAATTCAACAAAAGCCATTCTAAACGGTTGGATGGTTGTACTTAAAACTTTAGCAAGAAATTGTCCTTCTATCGGGTTTCTTTCAAATGAAGATGCTATCCACTTGTCAACGTAATAACCCTTGGCTTTGCCACTGTCCAGATAGACAATCAACCCTAAATCCTTGTCTCTCGGGTTTTGTATCGCTTGAAATTTACCATTCCATTTTTTATCAGCAGGAGTTATCTCGTCTGGGTAATACTTTTTTAGAAATTGTACGGTTGACTTTGCCGCCTGCTGTCGGTTCACAGCTTTTATAATCGACAAGTCTTTTAACATCGTTGCCGTTGCGGGGTTGGCAATTTCTTTAAGCGTTCCAATTTGGCTGTATATCTTAGAAGACGGCCCTGCCCCATGACGCTTTTCAATGTAATCAATGACATCAAAGGTTGCATACTCCGGGGTGTTCCGCATCATTTCTATAAGGTCATCGGCCCACACCCCTGCTTCTTCGGCCTTGTCGATAACATATTTGCGAAGTTTACCAAACTTTTCAAGTGCGTAATCCATCGCTTCTTTTTGTTCCGGTGTGCGTGTCGCCTGGAACTCGTCTAATATCTTCTTAGACCTGCTTGCCGTCAGCCCATCAGGATTCGCATAGTCGGAGCGTTCCCCCTTGACACGATCTAACTCCAACCTTATTCCAAAGTCATTCCATGTAAGGCCACTATCCTCTAATCGTTTCAGGATCTGCCAGTCGCCTTTTATATACCACTCCGCTTCTGATCCGGTGTACTGCATTTCTTCAATTTTATATCTTGGATTTTCTGTTGCGGGGATACCCCCCTCACCGATTTTACGAATCTTTTTTAAAATCATATGGTGGGCATCAATAAATTCACGCATCAAGCCGTCATACAAGCCACCCTTCTTTTTATAGGCAAGTCCATAAGCATCATCACCCCTGCGGTATCTTTGAAAAATCCGATTAACCAATTGTTTGTCTATATTGCCGCTACCGATATCATCCTGAATTTGATTATACAGCTTTTTTACTTCGGGTTTTCTCTCTATATAATTAAAAAATCCCTCATAAAAATTAGGAGCATGAGATTTTAAAAGACCGGGAGCATTTAAAAGCGCACTAAAGGCATCGGCGTACAGCTCAACAGATGAATACCGATATTTTGTATATTTAGGATTCGCTTCAGGATCAAATGGTTTCCATGCCCTTGTCAGACTTCTTAATTCTTCTGTTATTGTGTCAAGGTCAAAGAGTTTTCTTTTTTTGAGTTCTTCATTGATTAAGTCAGCATATTTTTTGCTGATAAGTTTCTTGAGTTCTTCCTCTGACAGTTTAATTTTAACTTTCTTGCCTGTTTTTTCTTCAATAACCTTGGCGAATTGTTTCAGTTCTTTTCTGACAAGTCCCTTCATCGCGTCTTTAATAACCGCCTTTTTCTCGGCCGTATTTAGACGTTGGATATAATCAAGAAGGTCTGGATTCATCATCTTAGCATTATCAACAGCGTTCCAGATATTTAAAACATCATCGGGTGTAATTAGAAGCTCTTTTTTAATAACCTCATCAATCCACCGTTCCGCACCCTCTTTGTTGACAAACTTCTTGGCTTGATATCTGAGCCTGTGCCTGTCTTTTTGCGTCAACTCCCCTGGGCCACCGGGCATCCCCGGTAAGGAGTGTTTCATGTACCTCTTTAAAGAGGCCATCCGTCCAAGAATATTTCCCCGCGTCATTAACCTATCGGGCAAATAATCAACCAAATGACCTATCTCATGTGAAAGGGTCGCAGCGGCCTGGTCTGGATTCTCAAACATCGAAGCCAATAGATTGATACGCCCAGAACCCCCGGGATAAAATATGCCTGTCGCCGTACCGCCGGCAGCCCGTATATTTTTAACAACGCCTGGATATTTGCCACCCAAAAGGTCTTTGGCAAGCTTCACGATTTCGGGCATGTCCATTACATGCTTAATGTTTGTTGCGTATTCACCGGAACTTGCAAAACCTTGTTTTACATCCCAATTAATTGTTTCAGATGTTTTTCGGTCTTTGCCTTTTCCACTATCCCCAACATCTCCCTGAACTGGCTGGCGTTCTCTAAGTGCCCTTCCTCTTTGCTCAACTGCGAGTGCGTTGTCAAGGTCTGCTTCAGCATTTCTAATGGCGGCATCTTCATCTCTTGCGGAAGCGATTCCAGCGTCTTTGTCTGACTCATGTAAAGGCTTTGCAATGTTTTTTGTAGTTGAGTTTTCATATTCATCCCTTAAAAGATTTATAAGATTTTGGTGTTTTTTAAGTATTCTTGCAAGAGCCACACGGATTTCAATATCAGAACCATCTTCAGCCATTCTAACATGCAGATCAGACATGGCCTGTATAAACCCCTTTTCGTGGTTGCGCTCCGGTATGTGAGAAAACTCATGGATTATTGTGTCATAATATCCAAGGGCAAGGCCAGGCAACGTCTTTGATTTTACCGCCAATGGATTTAACAGTATCCCATTAAATGGCACGACAAGATTCACACCATGATATTCCTTATCAATGGACGTTCCAAAAAAGAAAGACTGGTCCTCAGATTTTAATATTCGATACTTTCCGTACATCTTTTCGGCGATGATGTCTTTTGCCTTTAGCATCAGACTTCCAAGCTCTGAAAACAAAGTCTCCGCGGACATGCCATTTTTCTTGGCCAGTTCTAAATAATCGACATTTGTATTATTATGATAAATCGGTTCTTTATCATCGACACCCATATCAAGCAGAAAGTCTTTGGCCTCTTTTATCTTTGTGTCGGTTTCAAACTTTCCGGTTGTCGTTTTTTCAGTCTCTTTTTCTTTTTCGGTATCAACATAATCGACAGTCTTTCCAGATTTGTCCTTTCCGGATACCTTTGTTCCACTGACCGTAACGGTCGGAGGAATAAACGGCTTTGATACTTTTTCGGTCTTTTGCGGCTTTGATTTTATAAATTCTGATATATCAACATTTTGAGTACCAACGTCATCAATATCAATTTTCGGAAGCGACTTTATATTCTTAAACTGGTCTACTGTTTCCTGCGCCTGGATACCCATAGCGACATTGCGGATATATTTTTCCAGCAACTCAATATCTTTTTTAATGGTCGGCTTCCACCCCTCACGCTTTAAGTTAAACGGATATGACGGGGATTCAGCTTTTACATCTGGGAAGATGTTTACTGTGATGTCGTATGGAACCGGCTCAAAAAGCTCTAAATCAAATTTATTGTTGAACTGATAAATACCAGCGCTTAAAATAGAATGTTTTATATCCCATGATGATGCAACCCGTTTTTTTCCTATATAAATATCGGCCTTGCCCCATCCGAATTTCGCGGTTGTGTGCTTTGTGAAATCTGAAAGATCCAGATTCTTACCAACAGGAATAGGAGAAAAATCTTGGAAACGATCATCCCACTGCTTGCTATCCACATTTGCAAGTTCGGCAATGTCCGTGTCGTCCAAGTATTGTTGGGATGTTCTTATTTCCAGTTTATCATTTATAAGCGGCTTTTTAAAAAAAGAAATCGCTTTGACATCATGCGGAAACCATATTGTTTTTTTCTCCCCTTCCACCATAACGGATTCAGGGACTTTTATTATGATCGTTGTGCCGTGTTGCTCTTTTCCAACTTTGGTGCGTTCGATATTAATATCTTTTGACAAAAGTTCTGAACTTTTAGCATGAAAACGCGACCGATAACCCCTGCTTGCGGTATTAACCTCTATCCACTCATTGCCATATAGAAAAGCAGCCTTTGCCATCCCAAGCCCACCGCTTGCCTGCCCACTCTCCAGTCCCTCTTTGCTCGTACCGGCAACGGTTAAAAAAGCGTCTTTAATAATTTTTGTTGTCATGCCCTGACCGTTATCTCTAATCGCAATGATACGATTCCCAGGGTCTGTGATGATGTCAATTTTTCCATCTTTTTCAAGCCCTCTTGAAAGTGACGCCTTGACAGCATCAAACGAATTTTGGACAACTTCTTTTATTGTTACATCGGCAAGATTGCCCTGGTACATCTGGGAGCCGATCATCTCAATTAATCTACCAACGTCGGCCTTACCTCTGGCCTTTACCGTCTGCGCTAAATTCGGTGATTGCCCCGTTTCAACAAGGTTCAATATCTTTGTTACATTATCAAAATCCTTTTTACCGATTAAGTCTAAAACGGCCATGTATTGCGGCATGTCAAGCCCGCCATTTGTGTATGCCTGCTTCGCTTCTTTTTTTAGTTTTTCGATATCAGACTTACTAACCTTCTTTTCCCATTCCTTTGGTTTCCCAACCTTTTCACCCGGCTGTGGAGAACCAACTTCACCCGTTGCAAGTTCCCTAATATTGCGAGACAATTTAATTCGATCATGCACCGACAAGTCTGGATACCGCTTCTCAATCTCCTTGATTCTTTCCATATTATCAAGTTTGGCAAGGTCGAGATTATCTTTTGCTTCGGGCTTTATTTCGGCTTCGCTTCCTGTCCAATCTTTGCGGATAGCGTCTTTTAATTCTTTGGTAGTGTCTTCGTTTAAAAGATAATTGTAAAGTTCTGCTCTTGTTTGAAACCGATCCCCAGGAGGAATGTCCTCTAAAAACCCTTCGACATCCTTATGTGTTACATCGGAAAGATTTTTGCCAACCGACTTTTTGAATTTATTTTCAAGTGCTCTTAGATTTTGTGGTGTGATTTTAGACTTTGTGACAAAAGTCTTGGTTGGAAATTTCGTTGCACGTTTTTTAAATTCATTTAACTGATTTCCACGAATACCAAACTCACCGTCACCCGGAACTTTAAAAGTGTAAAATTCAATATCATCATCGTCCTGAAATGTTCTTACCTCTACTATCCGCTTAAAATCCTTGACAGACATATCAAGCCGCTTTGCCTGATCTTCAATAGCCTTGTTGATTTCAGTTAATAAATATTTCTTCTGTTCTGCCGGAGGAAGGGCATCAGCCTGTTTTTTAGGAATATCAACCTTGACCTCGGTTTCATCACCCTTTTCAACGATCTTGACTTTTTCAGGCTCAATCTTCGCTTTTTTATCTGCAATCTGTTTATAGGCAAGCCGCCTTATCTCTCCAGTTCTCGTTTCTTCTGAGCCATGAAAGCCGTCTCTTATCTTAACATCAATTTTACTCCCATCTGGCAGTTTGACCCGAGCGAATCTATTACCACCGTTGACCCCGTATCGCTTAACTATTTTAATTTGAGAATTTTTAATAAACACATCTTCTTCAGTTTTTGTTGAAACAGGCTCAGCCGTCTTTGGTTTTTCGGTTGGGGCTATCCTCTTGGTCGTGGTCGGTTTTTCTGGGAATCTATTTTTGATTTCAAGGTCTACGGATCCGCCAAAAAATCTTGCTACATAACGGTTTTGAGTTTGCGTCCAATCTAAAAGCTGTTGTAGTTCCTGCTTGTTAAAGTCCTTGTATTGATCCTCGTAATATTCCAACCCTCTTTGAAGGTTATTGTTCGGCATTATATGAGATCTGACTAACCCTATAAGTTTTTCAACCCTATTCTTCGGTGGGATAATCGGCTTTTCAATTGGCTGAGTTACGCCCTGTTCGGGAATATCTGAAGGAACAACAGGGGTCGCTTTCTTGGTATTAACCTGTTTTGGTGTCGGCGGTATCACAGGTGGTACGGATTTCTGTACTTCGCCTTGGGTTTGTATTTCAGGTAGAACGGGTGTTGCCGCTTGTCGTGCAGCCTTTTCGGAATCTCTTTTTCCCTTTATTAATTCATCAATGGTTTTAACGGCGATATCAGAATCTCTTGCCAAATCTTCCCTGCCGTTTTCACGGTATTGGTCGCTTAGCTTCTGAACTTTACCCTTTGATATTTCAAGCTGTTCAACCGTTTGGTCGGTAAACTTTGAAGACGGCTTCCAGTCTTTAGGTTTCGGTCCAATTGGCGTTTCCGGCGGTCCTTTCGGCACAGTCGGTTCAACTGGCGGCTCTGGAGGTTCAACTGGCGGCTCTGTCTGGTTCTCTGGTTTGAGCCTTTTCTCAAGTGCCTGTTTGCGCCATTCGGGATTATCCCACCGTTTTAGAATTTCCCCCTCAGTCATGCCGGGGTTACGGCTTATTGTTTCATCGAGACTCTGGACAACCAAACCGCGTTCTTTAATGGTCATGCTGCGCCAAGTGCTTGACTCAGCTATTTTCTTTGGGGCTTCTAAAACCTTGCCAACGCCATAGGCAAGCGGTTCAAAAACACCAAACAGGGCAGCGGTTTCAAGGGTTTTGTCTTTGTCGCCCTCACCCAACAACGCACCTGTAATCATACCCCTATATATGGCCTGAAAAAATGGTCGGGCGTGTGAGGCTATGTATTTTTGAGTTACGAGTCCAGCCGCTTTCCCGGCAACCTTGACAGGACCACCGACAAACCCCGCAGCGCCCGCAGTTTCAGCTAAGATATCTCTGACCGGAATATCAGGCTTTTTCTGAAATTCAAGGTTTTTAATATCTTCTATTATATTTCCGGTAACACCACCCTTAACCCCAATTCCAACATCGGGAATACCAAACCCTTCAGGAGCCTTGTCACGATAAAATTCTATCGCCGTATCCAAGACCTCTCCGGTGTCCATGCCCATTGATTTAAAAATGGGCAGCAAGGGGCTTAAAACACCCTTAATGGCGCTTGTTGTCAAAAGGGCGGCGTAAGACCCAACTCCTTTTGCAATATCCTTCCCCTGCTGTTTCTCTTCGTCTGTAACTACAAATGGAGCATCGAGAGATGGTGAATCTGGAACACCTTGTATTATCGGAGCATCTGGATTGACATCAACTTGCGAAGGTGCCGGCATTGTAAACGGGTTATCAGGCTCAAACGCCTGTCTGTCAGCCTCGGTCAGCGGTC
>Ga0307379_10011869_pt1 | contig 11390 bp, 6 predicted proteins | sample UN2MG_FD_202237 | JGI IMG/M metagenome (GOLD analysis project Ga0307379, IMG submission 202237) | Soil microbial communities from Risofladan, Vaasa, Finland - UN-2 | ecosystem: Environmental > Terrestrial > Soil > Coastal area > Acid sulfate soil | place: Finland: Risofladan, Vaasa | collected... | reverse complement strand
CCGCTGCCGCCGTGCGGTCGTGTTCGTGCGTCGTCCGCTGGTTGGCCTTGACCCAGAACAGAAAGTCCGGCGGGCTGGCCTGGGCCAATCGTTCCAGAGTCTTGGCTGCGGGCATCCGGTAGAAGGTGTAGTTGAGTTCGACCGTGCAGAACTGTCGCACGTACTGGGCAAACATCTCCTGCCGCCGCGTGCCGGGCGGATAGAACGGACCCACCCAGTCGGGGAACGAGTAGCCGCTCGTGCCGATGCGGAATATCGATGCGGGGGCCATACCCCTTGATGATAGCATCTAGCTGGCCCGGACGGTCGGCAATTCGTCCATTGAGTGATTGCGCAGACCAAAGGAATAAGGCCGCGGGAAAAGTGCAGGATCCAGCACAGCCATTCATTGACTTCGACTCGGTCTGCCCGCCGTGGTCCCGGCGCGCCGGAACGAAGGCGGGCCCGTCCGCCGCGCCCGTCGCATATTCAGTTGTCTCCCGCCCGATCTATACGCCTGTCGCCGCAGTAGATGCAAGGGCGGCCTTATAATTTATTGGCGAACGCCGAATTCGTCATGTACACTTCCAGGCGGCCTAGAGGGAGCGCTCCCAAGTAGTCGAAGCGGCGCGCACGGGGGGATATTCCAGTGCGGCAAACGGATGACCCACTGAGGCCGGCCGACGGATGACGTTAGGCTGCCAACGTGAACGGGTCCATCAAGTTGCTGTGCAGGTTGCTGCGCGTCGACTTAGGGCCAACCAATGAAGCTAAGCGTGCTCCACATCTCCGACTTGCATCGTGATCCGGACAATCCGATCCGTAACGACGTACTTCTGGATTCCCTTGAAAATGACCGGCGGCATTACGCAGCCGAAGAAACACCGGCAGTGCGATCCCCTGACCTAATCATTGTCAGCGGAGACATCATCCAAGGCATCAGGCCGGATGCGACGGACCCCGAGCATAGACTCCGTGAGCAGTATCAGGAAGCGCTGGATTATCTAGGCCAGCTCACGGACCGTTTCGTAGGAGGGGATCGCAACCGCGTCATCGTCGTGCCGGGCAATCACGACGTGAGCGCCTATCACTTCGAGAAGAGCCTTCAGCGCGTTGACATCCTTCCAGACCGCAAGAAAGACCTGGTCACACAGTTCTTCTCGCCGGGCTCTCTGCTGCGCTGGTCCTGGTCTGGCTTCGAGCTTTACAAGATCGCCGATCATGCCTTGTACGCGCAGCGCCTTGCCGCCTTCGCAGAGTTTTATGCCGCGTTTTACAAGGGCGCGCGCACCTACGACATCGACCCTGCAAGACAGATCGACATATTCGATTTTCCCATGTTCGATTTGACCGTGGCCGGGTTTTCGAGCTGCCATAACAACGATCTGTTCAACAGGCAGGGCGCCATTCACCCGGCCTGTATCGCCGACGCGGGAAACAGACTACGCCAGTCTTCGTTAAAGGATCGGCTGCGCATTGCCGTCTGGCATCACAACGCCGAAGGCCTTCCGGCGCATTCCGATTACATGGACCCGGACCTTATACAGAACCTGATTGATCGCGGATTCAGTCTCGGCTTTCACGGCCACCAGCACCGCCCGCACTTCCTCGACACTCGGTTCCAACACGGGACAGACCGAAAGATTACGGTCATCAGTGCTGGTACGCTTTGTGGCGGCGCGTCCTTCCGATATGGCCGCGCCTATAACGTAGTCGAACTCGACACTGGCACCAGGACGGGCCGTCTTCACGTCCGCGAAATGCAAAATGACGACCTCAGCCTTCCCATCTGGGGGCGGCGCGCCCTTCCTCCGAACACCATTGCCTATTTTGACTTCCAGTACGATCCGCCGCCCGCGCCAACCGTCCACCCTAACGCGAATACGGCGGCTCTGGTCGAGGCGCAGGGATTTTACGATCTGGCGGAATACCGGAAAGCCGCGGATGTTCTTGCGTCTGTGGCAGTGTTTGACGACCTCGCGCGGCCGCTGTTACTCGACTGCCTCGTGAAGCTGAGAGGCACGCCGGCGTTGATCGCCGCGTTTGATCCGCCAGCGAGTGCGGCGGAAGCTATTCATGTCATGGATGCCCTCTGGGCCGAGGGGAGACGTGACCGGCTAGGCGAGGTACTAAAGCTTCCGTTGATCGCAGAGTCTACCGATCAGTCTATCATTGAGATACGAAAGAAATATGCGGCGAGGATGAATAAATGAACGACCAGACAAAAGAACGCATAGCGTTTGATGTGGAAACAGAACGCATCCTTCAGATTCTGTCTTCGGAAATCTACGATTCGCCGAAAGCGTTCCTGCGCGAGAACGTGCAGAATGCCTATGACGCCATATTGATGCGGTGTATGGCGCAACAGATTCCGATCGCAGACCGCAGAATTGAAATCACCGTCAAGAAGGAGCGGATCACCGTCTGGGACGATGGGATTGGTATGACCGACGAGGTACTCAGAAACAACTTCTGGAAAGCGGGTTCAAGCGGCAAGAAATCCGATCTGGCGCAACGGTCCGGCGTCATAGGGACATTCGGTATCGGCGCTATGGCCAACTTCGGGGTTTGCACCGCCCTCCAAGTCGAAACACGCCACATCGACTCCGACGTCACACTGATCAGTTCGGCAATACGCGCGGATTTGCGCATTGCGCAGAATTGCATCGATCTTGAGCGTATAATGGATGATCGCGGACCAGGAACAATCATCAAGGCTGATCTGGACCCGTCCTTTTCTTTTGATGAAGCTGAGGCATGTGAATATCTCATGCAGTATGTGCAATTTCTCCAGGTCCCCGTGCTTGTAAATGGTCGGCTCATCAGCCAGCAGCGATTTGAGGATGCGATTGGAAACAAGTCTGCGGGCTTCAATCAAATCTCCTTAAGGCTGGTGGCGCACGGTGATTTCTCCGGCACGCTTCGGACATCCATTAACGTGCAGGGGCGCGTGCTCGCGCGGCTTGACGGTATCACGCTAAATGGCAACCCGCTGTCCGGCGAAGCCCTCTTCGTCCAGCAAGGTGGACAGACCTTGGCCTTTCGCAACCTGTTCGGGCTTGCTCCAATTCCCATATCGGGTGTCTACGAATTTGGCGGATTCGTGAATCTCAACATCCTTCATCCGACCGCGGGCCGCGAGGCCCTAAGCCGCGAGAGCATCCAGCACGTCGCCAATCTCGTGTCCCTGATAGAGGCCGAGGTGTCGAAGGACATCGCTGAAACCTCCTGGGCGGACCAGAATCAGCAATTTCAGCAGTACATCGTTTCGCAGGGGCTTATCCAGCTCGCGAAGAACGTCAGAATCACAGTTCTGCCCGCCCGCAATGAAGATGTTGCCCTAGCCGAAGTGAAAGGCTACGAACCGTTAAAGACGAGTCTCTTCTATTCCGGGCGTGACGCAACCGTCCTGCAACGCTTCGCGAGTGAACAGGCCAACCTTTTCCATGTGAGTCAGGCGAACCCGAGACGCAAGCTTCAACTTCGCTATCTCAATGAAGTATCACAAATCGCGGAAGTGCCGGAGAAAACGATTGTCGATCGAATTCCTTCCAGCCAGCTTACCCTGGACGAGGCAATATTTCTGGTGCGGCTGCGCGGTGTCCTGATTGATGTCTTTTTCATGCCGGACATCGATGCGGCTTTTGCCACGATCAGCCACGGTGTGGCGTTTCACATCGAGCAGAAAGGCCACGTTCTCCACATCTCGATTAAACGCGACATGCCGGCGGTGCGCATGGTCGTGGAATCCTACAGGGCGGCACACGAGGTCTTTAACGGTTTTGTAATCGACTTCGTTACGCAGCAGCTTTACCCACAAATCCGTGATCACGTGCCGTCATCAACAAGGCAGGGCCGTGACGCACTGTACCGCCGCCTCAAGGAAAACGAGGAGTTGTTCCGGTACGAACAAAGCGACTGCGGGGAAGTTGAATCGCTTCTTGCGGACTATCTCGCCGGAAAGGTTGACTTTGAGCATGTTCTCAGATCGTCCGGGGGCCGCGGCGCGGGTCAGCGCCAGGAGGTCCGAAAGGAACAGGTCGGCAGCGTTGAGGAGGAATTGCCGGGCATCGTGGAATCACCTGGCAAGTCTCCGCCGGCCAACGAATACGAGGCCACACCACCCATTCTGCGGCCCGAGATGACGAGCGTTATGAAGGTGCTGACGGTCGCGTCCGAGCACGCAAAGCTGAACGGATTCCAAATGTTTCTCGCGCTATCCGACCGCATGGCAAAGATCGAGGGCGAGTTTTTGCGCCAGCCGCACAGTACTAAGCTCATGTGGGGTTCGCACCGCGTAATCTACATATTCACGAACGCGACCGGCGATCTGAGCCTCTACTACGATATTAAACTGAAAGAGCCGCTGGAAACGAAGACCACCGGAGGAGCGATGTTTCCGACAACGACGATCGTGACTAAAGACCGGGTCTTCGTTCCCGTGCCGAAAGTGCTTGAGTCTGCGTTTCGGATCACCGGTGGTGCGAAGGAGTTTTATGTTAGCTTCGACACGATTCCGTAGGGCGCCTAACCTTTGCTTGCAGCGGTACGCGCTTCGCGCGTCCGCTGCAAGCGAACCGTTAGAGATACTCCTTATCGATCCTCACCTGGCCACAAAGGTCGCCACCCGGCTTCGTCCCGATGGATCGGGACTTCGCCGTAGCAGGCGGCGCCTGCCCGCCGTAGCCCGCCGGGCGAAGGCGGGGATAATGGCCGCGTAGGGCGTGCCGCTCGTGCTTCGTAGCGAAGAAGCATCGCTACTTCGCAGAGTAGCATCGGCGCGGAGGCCGCCCAGTCTAACCTTATCCCGCCTTCACGGTCGGCAATTCGTCCCACCGCGTGGTGTACCGGGGTGAGGCGTGCTCGCGCCGCATGTGCCAGGGGCGCGACCCTCCTTCGTGGGCTGAACCCCGCTTCGGAGGGCAAGGGCCCGAGGTGGCGTAGCGGAGCGTGTCGGGACCCAGGCGACGGTTGACACCGTCCAGGACAGCCATCAGCCGTTCGGACCGGCCGCGGTCGTACCGGGCAAACAGGCTCTCTGTCAGGCCTGCCCGCGGCTGGAGCCCTCCCAGCATCACGCCGGCCTTCTGATACGCCAGGCCCTCCCTAAAGATCTGCCGCAGGGCCGCCAGGGCCGCGTGTATCAGGCGGGCGGTGTCGTCCGTCGGCGGGTCGAGCGGGAAGGTAGCCAGGTTGGCGTAGGGAGACGCGCGGAACCGCGACGTGGCCACAAAGACGCTCATCGCACCGGCCACGCGCCGATGCTGGCGGAGTTTCTCGGCGGCGCGCGTGGCGTGTGTGGCTATGGCCTCCTCCAACTCCTCCCGCCGCTGGACAGGCCGGCCGAACGAGCGAGACCGGATGATGCTCTTGGCCGGTGGCGGCAACTCCTCCAGCGCCAGGCACGGCAGGCCCCGCAGTTCCAGGGCGGTCCGTTCGCCGACGACGCCCAGCAGGCGGCGGACATGGTTCGGATTGGCCTCGCGCAGTTGCAAGGCCGTCGCGATGCCGACGCGTTTGAGGCGTGTGGCCAGCCGCGCTCCGATGCCCCAGATATCCTGAACGTCCAGCCGGGCCAGCGCGGCGGCCTGATCACGCGGGTCAGCCAGGCTCCAGACGCCCCCGGCCGCCGGAGCGTGCTTGGCCAGATGGTTGGCCACCTTGGCCAGCGTCTTCGTGGGGCCGATGCCGATGGAGACCGGGATCCCCGTCCACCGCAGGACCGTGCGGCGGATCGCTCGGCCGCACTCCGCCAGGCGGTCGGCAGGCGCGCCGCCGAGGTCCAGGAACGCTTCATCGATGGAATAGACCTCCAGGTGCGGCGTGAAGCGGCCCAGCACGGCCATGATGCGGGCCGAGAGGTCGCCGTAGAGCGTGTAGTTGGAGGAGCGGACGACGATGCCGTGGCGGGCCACCAGGTCGCGGATCTGAAAGAAGGGTGTGCCCATAGCGATGCCCAGGGCCTTGGCCTCCGCCGACCGGGCGACGACGCAGCCGTCGTTGTTCGACAGGACCACCACGGGCCGGCCGCGCAGGCGAGGGTCGAAGACCCGTTCGCACGAGGCGTAGAAACTGTTACAGTCCACCAGGGCCAGCATGGTCTAAAGTCCGTGGATGACGTGCCGGCAGACGCCCCAGACGTGGAGGTCCATCTCCTCGGTGATGGCCAGGGGCGGATGGGCGTTGCCATCGGAGACAAGGTACAGGCGGCCTCGGTGCCGGCGGAGCCGTTTGACGGTCAGTTCGCCGTGAACGACCGCGATCACCACGTGGCCGTCGCGGGGTTCGATGGCGCGGTCCACGATCAGGAGGTCGCCATCGTGGATACCTGCCCCCACCATTGAGATGCCGCTGACGCGGACGTAGAAGGTGGCGGCGGGGTGCTCGATGAGGTGCTCGTGGAGGTCGAGGTGACAGTCAATGTAGTCGTCGGCGGGGGATGGGAACCCCGCCGGAACGCCGGAAGCAAACAGGGGGATCCGCCGCCCGCAAGGGGTTTCTGCGACCCGACCGAGGATTTCCACCTGATTCTGGGCCATACGGGTAGCATAACCGTAACCCTAACAAAAGCCAAACAAAAAACAGGCTGGCGGTCCGGCGCGGGGCAATCGTTCCGGCCTACCCCCCTCTGCAACGCGCGGAGTGGGGGCGGTTCGACTGGGGGGCCTGGCTCCGCCCCGTTTCTTTTTAGGGGGCCGAAGATGATCGGCCCCCCAGGTTCCTTTGTGCGCCGAGCATGTTCGACTGTCGGGAGGTGCAAGTCCTCTGCCCAACCTGATGGAGGTGAAGGGGAAGCGACTCGCAAGGGCGACGCCGCGAGGTGTCGTCTGAAGGAAGCGATAGCGAACCCGTGGCCCGATGGACAAGAACCGGATCAGAGGCAGGCGTGCCGGGGCGAGCCGGCAAAGGGGGGCAAAGCCCATATCCATCAAGCGGCACGGCTGTAAATCCGGCGGGCGTGCGAGGAAGGCGGTCGAACTTACTTCGGGAGGTCTGCCGCGTGTCCCGGAATCGTGACTGAGGAAACCGCAAGGCAACCTGACCGCGCGGCAGAAGTCAGCAGAGGGCGTAGTAGGCCGGTGCTGTCGGTCTGCTCGAAGGGGACACTGGCCCGAAAGGGCAGAAACGGCTCGGCATCGCAGGACCGGTAACACCCGGCCGAAGGCCCGAACGGGAGGAGAGGTGAGTAAGCACCGCGTTCTCGGTTACGGCAGGACAGTTGACCCGACAGGGTGTTACGCGGGCGTGCGACGAGGTGAAGCCTCCGAACCTCCCGCGAATGTCATCGCCTGACTGGCGACACGGCCGCCGAAAGTCCGGCTCGGCCGTATGCCGAGCCTAACCGTCCGAACCGCCGTATACGGACCCGTACGTACGGTGGTGTGGGAGGGGGAGAGCCGCGAGGCTCCCCCCTATCCCGATTAGGGGGGGTGATGATTGTCCTCTCGGTCCTCTTTTAGGGGCGTGACGAAACTCCCCTGTCCGCCTCCCTTTTTAGGGGTGGACAAAATATACTACCCTTTGTTTGGGAAGAAGCCTAGTTGTTCACATGGGCACATCGTCCCGGAATATACACACAGTGCTTGACGCTACTCCCCGGCCTTGGGCTATTGCCAATCGTTTCTTGCGGCGGCATAATGCCGTTGAACTCAGAATCGGTGCATGAGCGTAGCAGGGGGCAATTTGCAGTGCCCCTGAGCAGATGCGCGTGCTCTGACTGGTCGTGGGGGCTTTATGACGCTTCTTGGGGAAGGCCAGAAGATCCGCGAGACTTATCAAGTTGAACGATTTCTTGGGGAAGGTGCTTTCGCAGAGGTCTATCGTGTGCGCCATCGTTTTCTCGGGAGGCAGGCCCTGAAGGTCTTCAAGGCACCAGGGATGACGCTTGCTGAGATTGAAGAGATGCTCGGCGAAGCGATTGTGTTGTCGAGCATCGCGCACCCCAACATCATCCGCGTTTTTGAGGCGAATGTGGTCGAGCGCCCGGCAGGCACTTACGGCTACTTCACGATGGAATGTGTTCCCGGAGGAAGCTTGGACAAGTACTGGCGTTCCTATCGGGGCCGTCTCATGCCGGTCGAGGAAGCCGTCGAGATCATGAAGCAGGTCTGTGCCGGTCTGGCTGTGGCGCATGCCGAGGATCCCCCTATCGTGCACCGCGATATCAAGCCACAGAACATCCTCGTGGGCTACGACGCGGTCGGCATGCGTGTGCGGGTTAGCGACTTCGGCCTGGCCAAGCGTGTCAATCCACTCACCCTACTGGCCAGCTCGCGCGGGACCTTGTCCTTCAAGCCACCAGAGTCCTTCGAGAACATGGACTCGCGTGCGGCTGACGTTTGGGCGATCGGCACCACACTGTACCTGCTCCTGACGGATGCCCTTCCGTACCCGTCCCTCGACGAGAGAAACTTGTCGGATGCCAGCCGTTTTCTTCGCCCAGTGCGGCCGCCGAGCCTGTACAACATCCGCGTTGACCCGGCCCTTGAAGCCATTGTCACCCGCTGTTTAGCGAGGGAGCCGGGTGCCCGCTATGCTGATGCGAGTGAGCTCTTGGGGGACCTTTCGCGGTGGTGCCCGGGAGTATCGGGCGCCGAGTCTTCGTCGGCAGGCACCTCATCTGGGAGCGCCAAGAGTGCTTTGGGGACGCCGAGTCCCGTTGATAAGGAGGCCGCGCTGGCTACCGTCAGGGAGGCGATAAGGCTCTCTAAGGAGCCGGGCAAACTCATGATGGCTGCGGATCTTCTCGAAGAGTGTCTCACCAAGCATCCCGATCTTCGAGAAAAGTACGAACAGCAACTCAGACTCTGGAGACGGGGCATCTCCATGTGACGGTGCGCTAGGGGGGATTATGACCGAGAGCACGCATTTGCCTTCAACTGTGGATTCTGACTGCGAGGCGCTCCTGGAAGCCGCCACGCCGGAACTGTACCGGCAGAACGCCTTTCGGATTGCCGGCCTGCCCATCACGGTGGGCATGGGCGAGGTCAAGCGCCGGGCTCAGAGCCTGAGCCGGGCAAAGCGGCTGGGACTCAATGCACCGCCAGGTAACGGCGGCTACCTGCCACTGCAGCCGCCCCCGGACGAGGATACCGTCGGCCGGGCTGTCCAGCGCCTTCACGGCCCGGAATCACGGCTGATCGACGAATTCTTCTGGTTCTGGCCGGAGGAATTAGGCCGTGACGAGGACCCCGGTCTTGCCCTGCTGACGGAAAACCGTATCGATGAGGCTCAGACCTTCTGGCGACGGCGGGAATACGAAGGCAGTTCGGCAAGGACTTCCACCCACAACCTTGCTGTGTTGAGCCATCTGGCAGCACTTGACCTTGAGCACAGGGCGGTGAAGCGCCCCCTCAGTGAGAAAGCGGTCAAGGTGCGCGACAAGTGCTGGGACGAGTCTTACCTGCGGTGGCGGCGACTCTTGAACGACGAATGGTTCTGGAGTCGTCTGACGGCACGGATCCGCCAACTGGACGATCCACGTCTCACGACCGGCACCGCGAGGCGAATCCGCAAGTCTCTGCCCAAGGCTATCCTCCTCATCAACGCACGGCTTGCCGTCCGTGCCGCCGAGAAGCAGAACCGCGCAGAGACCACCCGACACGTTTCGCTCATAAGGAATTCCGGGTTCGGCGACGGGTTGATCGATGAGACCTTGCGCAATGCTCTTGGAACGATCCGGCAGAGAATCAAGGGCATGTGCGATTCTGTGTCGGCCTCTGCCAAGGAGAGTCCGGATACCGCAATCCGCGCAGCCGACTCGCTTCTGGAAGATGCCGGTCCTTTGCTTTCCGCTACGGACCTCTTGCTGCCCCCGGAAGATCCCGTTGCCTGTGGAGTGCACGACAGGGTTGCCGAGGCGGCGCTCGAGTGCGCGATTGTCTTCGCAAACAGGACGGCAGACTGGGATGCGAGCCGTAGGTTGCTTGAGGCTGTCTACCAAGTGGCCTCATCGGGGCCAGTGCGCACGCGTGTCAAGGAGAACCTCGACCTGGTCGGGACCCACGCCAGCCAAAAACGCAAATTCGAGGAGCTCAAAGAGCGGGTCGCAAACAACGAAGCTTATTACGTACAGGTCCCCGGCCAAAGCGCACTTGTTCCCCCCATGTGCACATGCTGCCTCGAACCGGCTGACCTTCAGCAGACAGTGAGCTGCTCGTGGGAGGAGAGGGCTGGCTCCAACAGGGTGATTAGACACACGAGATCCTTTGGATTTCCGCTGTGCCGTGCTTGTCGGAAACACCAAGATGAGCTGAACCGAAAGCAGTGCCTTCTTGTCATCCTGGCAGTGGCGACCTCCCTGGTCCCGTCATACCTTGTTGGCTCAAACATGGGTCAAATCAGTTGCGGTGCGTTTCTCTTCACCGGCATCGTATTCTCGGCAGTGGCCGTGGCCATCTTTTCGCTGTTGTTTCGTGTGGAGGTCCTTGACACCTCGCACGCGTCGCGTGGCCCGGCGGTTGAAATGGCAGCCGCCTCCGAGGGCGAGATTACCTTCAAATTCCTGAATCCTGTCTACGCCCATCTTTTCGCGGAAGGAAACGGCAGGGAAATAAAGGTCAAGAAGGAGACAAAACACTCTCACGGGAAGTACCTCATCAAGGGCCGTTCCGCGTTCGGGATCATTGCATGGGTGCTGGTGTTGACACTCGTCGGTCACGGGATCGTCTTTGCTGTTGTGAGAGAACAGTGGACGGGAAGAGCGGCCCAAGCCACTGGCGGCCGTGGCACTCCTTCGTCCTCGTATAATCCCCCTTCGGCCTACGGAACGCCTTCGACAACGCCTTCTCCCAAGTCTGCTCCAGACAGCTACGGCCTACGACTGCTCGAGTCTCAATTGGAGCAGAGCCGGGCTCGAATCCTGTCTATGGAGGCCGAGCTTAGACAACTCGACTCTCAACTTGAGACGCTCTCCTTACGCATCCAGACCTACCGGGCCAGTATCGACAGTTACAAATCGCGTATTAGAATAGGTCTGGGTGTTGACGAAGCGGCCTACCGCGCGGCTGCTGACAGCCATAACAGGCTGGTTGATGAGCACACACAAATTCTGAACAAAGCGCTTGCCAAAAAGGCGCAAATGGAGGCTGAGATCGCCCGCCACAACGACATGGTCCGTCGCTACAACAGTGGCGTGCGATAGCAGGGCGAGTGCCCGAAATCATCTTTCAGGCAAAGTGTAACGAAGAAAGACAGGGCGAACGCAGGTGGGCAAGACAGAACAAGAATACCAGGTGCTGCTGGAAGCCGCCACGCCGGAACTGTACCGGCAGAACGCCTTTCGGATTACCGGCCTGCCCATCACGGTGGGCATGGGCGAGGTCAAGCGCCGGGCTCAGAGCCTGAGCCGGGCAAAGCGGCTGGGACTCAATGCACCGCCAGGTAACGGCGGCTACCTGCCACTGCAGCCG
>Ga0307379_10011867_pt1 | contig 11392 bp, 5 predicted proteins | sample UN2MG_FD_202237 | JGI IMG/M metagenome (GOLD analysis project Ga0307379, IMG submission 202237) | Soil microbial communities from Risofladan, Vaasa, Finland - UN-2 | ecosystem: Environmental > Terrestrial > Soil > Coastal area > Acid sulfate soil | place: Finland: Risofladan, Vaasa | collected... | reverse complement strand
GCCGCGTTACGACCGGTGGCCGGCGACGGCGCCGTACCATCGGGAGCGATTGTGAGAAACGGCGGCTACCCCATCGTGTTGACAGCCGAGCGCACGTTGATGGCCGAGTACGCCGTGCTATTCGACGGCATGATGGGCACGATCCAGACCACGTCGGTGCCGGAACCCATCATGCGCACCATGATCGCTCCACCCGTGCCGACCGACGGCGTCACGGCCCAAAAGGCGCCGCTGGGTCTGCGGCGGATCGAAGCGGCACTGGTCAACGACGGCTTTGATCGTGGGGACGTCGTCGTCTGCGCTCCCGAAGCGCTCGATCGTTGCATTGGCCCGAACACGCGCGTTGTCGCGGTCTCATCATCGGACCCGCTCGGACGCGGGATGGCCAACAGCACCATGATCCATATGGCCGGCGGCCGGCTGTACACGCGCACGTGGTACGCGCGCCTGCTCCGCCAGATCAAACGTCACAAAGCGAGGATTCCCTTCGAAGTCGTCGCCGGCGGCGCCGGAACGTGGCAGCTCATCCAGAACGCGCGCGTGCGACGCGACCTCGGTATCGATGCGTGCATCGGCGGTTATGCCGAGGGGCAGGTGGGCGGCTGGTTCCGCCGGCTGGCAGCGGGCGAGACCCTGCCGGCGGTGCTCGCGGCAAACGGCGTGAACGGGAACACCATCCCGGCCATCCACGGGGCGAGCTCGATGGGCGCGGTCGAGCTCAGCCGCGGGTGCGGCAAAGGCTGTCACTTCTGCACGATGGCCGCCGAGCGGTTGGTGCACCTGCCGGTCGCGACAATCGTGGCCGACGTCGAGGCGAATCTCGCGCGAGGCGCCGGTTCGATCTGCGCGTTGAGCGAGGACTTCTTCCGGTACGGGGCTGGACCGAGTCAAGCGGTCGATCCGCCGCGGCTCAAGACGCTGCTGTCGCGGCTCCGGCAGATCAAGACCCTGAGGCTCATTCAGATCGACCATGCCAACGTAACGTCCGTGGCGCAGTACTCCGACGACGACTTGCGCGAGGTGCATGACCTGCTCGTGGACGGTCAACGGCATGATTACCTGTGGGTCAATTTGGGCGTGGAGAGCGCCAGCGGGGAGTTGCTGGAGCAAAACCAGCTCGACGGCAAGATCCACCCGTTCGCGCCGCAGCAGTGGGGCGAGCTGTGCGAGACGCAGGTGCGCCGGCTGGTCCGGACCGGCTACTTCCCCATGATAAGCTTGATTATGGGTTTGCCGGGCGAGACGCCGGAGCACGTGGCCGCGACCGTGCGCTGGATCGAGCGGCTCTCTCGCGAACGGCTGGTGGTCTTCCCCATCTTCTATACGCCGGTGAGTGGCGGTACGCAGCGGGCGTTCACGATTGACGACATGACGCCGATGCACTGGCGGCTGTATCGGCTGGCGTACAACCTGAACTTCAAGTGGATTCCCAGGATGTACTGGGATAACCAGACCGGGGCCGGGGCGCCGCTCTGGCGACGGCTACTCATCCAGACGGCCGGCCGGCTGCAAACGCTGCAATGGCGGGCACGGTTTGTGCAGAAATCACGCAGGCTGTTCGCCTGAGGCAAGACGGACATCCGCGTCGCACTACAGGATATGGCGGCGAGCACTGGAACGACAACGATGGGCCACAACGTGCGCCCGACGCCGATGTTAGGCGGCGCGTGTGATCGGCTGGCCACCGTGTACGACAGGCTGCGTGCGCGGCTGCTCGCGGCGCGCGGGCCCGATGGCGTGTGGACGGGCGAACTGGCCGGCTCAGCGCTCGCGACCGCGACCGCAACCTGCGCACTGTTGTTCCTGGATCGTCGGCGTTACGGCGAGCTGGCCAGCGGCGGGGTCGGGTGGTTGCTGGAACACCAGAACGGCGATGGCGGTTGGGGCGACACCGTCAACAGCTTCTCGAATGTCTCCACGACGATGTTGGCCCGGGCCGCGCTGACGATAGCAGCCAGCAATGCATGCTCGCTCGGAGCAGCGGGCATGCCACCCGGTGGCGAAGACGCGCTCCGGCGGGCTGAGGGCTACCTGGCGCGGGCCTGCGGCGGCAGCGATCCGCACACGCTGGCCGAAGCGATCCGGGGACGCTACGGGAAGGATCGCACTTTTTCGGTGCCGATTCTGACGTGTTGTGCGCTGGCCGGGCTGGTCGATTGGCGGGAGGTCACGGCGTTGCCGTTCGAGCTGGCCTGTGCGCCGCCCGGCCTGTACCGGTGGCTGCGTCTGCCCGTGGTGAGCTACGCCCTGCCCGCGCTGATCGCGCTGGGGATCGCGCGCTTCAAGCGATGCAAACCGCGCAACCCGGTCACGCGAGCGGTTCGTCGGCTGGCCATGCCGCGCGCGCTGCGTCGGTTGGAGTCGATCCAGCCGACGAGCGGCGGTTTTCTCGAAGCGACGCCGTTGACGAGCTTCGTGGTCATGAGTCTGGCCGACGCCGGTTTCGCGCGGCACCGGGTGGTCGAACGGGCGGCGGACTTTCTGGTGCGGTCGGCGCGACCGGATGGAAGCTGGCCGATCGATACGAATCTGGCGACCTGGGTAACGACGCTGTCGGTCAACGCGCTTGCCGCGCACGGGCCGCTGGATACGCGTTGCGACGAAGTCCGGATCGATTGGGAAGCGGTTCGCCGTTGGCTGGTCGGCCAGCAGTATCGCGTGGTTCATCCATACACGAGTGCGGCACCGGGCGGGTGGGCCTGGACGCCGCTGCCTGGCGGCGTGCCCGACGCGGACGACACCGCCGGGGCGTTGCTCGCGCTGCGTCACTTGCCGATGTCGGAAGAGTCCCAGCGGGCGGCCGCGATGGGGCTGCGCTGGCTGTTGGACTTGCAGAACGGCGACGGCGGCTGGCCAACGTTTTGCCGCGGCTGGGGACACCTGCCGTTTGATCGCAGCGGGGCCGACCTGACGGCACACGCACTGCGCGCGTTGCACGCCTGGACGCACACGTCGCACGCAAAGCCGCTGCCGCAGATGGTGGTTTTGTCCCAAAGAGCGCGACGGGCAACCCAAAAGGGCTTGGGGTTCCTCGAACGGACGCAGCGTGACGACGGGTCCTGGCCGGCCTTGTGGTTTGGGAACCAGCGTGCACCGGGTGAAGAGAATCCGACGTACGGCACCGCCCGTGTGCTGCGCGCATATTGCGATCTCGAGCAGCTTGACAGCGACGCCGCCCGGCGGGCTATCCGCTGGCTACTCCACTGCCAGCACGCCGACGGTGGCTGGGGCGGCGCGCCGGGCGTTCCGCCGAGCATCGAAGAGACGGCGCTGGCGGCCGAAGCGCTGGTAAGGGTAATGGAATCGGGTTCGCGGGCGACGGTGCGCGGCGTGACGGAGGCCGTGACGCGCGGCATCAACTGGCTGATCGAGCACGCGGAGGAAGCGGCGGAGTGCCGGGCGTCGCCGATCGGGTTTTACTTCGCTAAGCTGTGGTACTTTGAGAGGCTGTACCCGTTGATTTTCACGGTGGGCGCGTTGGGCCGCGCGCTCGGCGCGTTGAAGGATAGCGCCTTGTCGCGGGCGCGCGGCGATGAGCCTGGAGGAGAATGAAGTGGCCACCCTTCCGGTTCCGCGGCAAACTACCGGCTCCGACGGCCGGGACCTCAAACAGGTGCCGCGGACACGCGCGGTGCGTGAGCGCGTTCGGGCGGCGGCCGCGGCGTGTGTCGCCACACTGGATCGCAGCCGCCCGCCGACTCTCCAGCAACTGGAGCAACAGGGGCGCACGCTGCTTCAGCGGATGGGCTTGCCGGAGAGCTACCTTGGGTTCGCGATGGTGCTGTTGGGCAGTGCGTTCTGGAAGGAGCAGTTCGGCGCGATCCCCTTCGACCGACGGCTGCTCTTGTTGCCGCAGTGCGCGAGACCATCGCAAGGCTGTCCGGCTGAGTGCGACGAGCTCGGGCTGCGTTGCGAGGAGTGCGGTGCCTGCCCGATCGCGGGCTTCAAGGTCGAAGCGGAGAAGCTCGGCTATCAGGTGGTGGTGGCGGACGGGACGCCCATCGCCCTAAAGATGATTGTCAGCGGGCAGACGGACGGCATCCTGGGCGTGGCCTGCCTGGACGTGCTCGAGAAGGCGGTCGAGAAGCTGCTGCTGGCCGGCGTTCCGGCCTACGCCATCCCGCTGCATACCGGCAACTGCAAGGATTCATCGTTCGATGAGGACTGGCTGCGCGAAGTGCTCAGTCTACAGCGGCCCACGTCGGGTGTGCGGACCCACAGCTACCTTCCGCTGCTGCGGGCCACCGACCGCATGTTCGAGCGGGATCTGGCAGTGCTCCTGGCGCACGGGTGTGCCGCCGAGGGTGATGCCGCGACGAATGACTCCCTGGCCGCGACGGAAGCGCTCGCGTTCGATTTCCTTGGCCGGGGCGGCAAGCGCCTGCGCCCGTTCATTACGCTGGCCGCCTACGACGCCCTGCGCGGTGGGCCTGCGACGCGCGGTGCCACCCCGGACGAGGCCGTCATGGATGATTCGGTTCGGCGTGTGGCGCTGGCGATCGAGGCATTCCACAAGGCCTCGCTGGTGCATGATGACATCGAGGACGACGATGACTGCCGCTACGGGCGGCCGACGCTCCATCACCGTTACGGCGTGGCTACCGCGGTCAACGTGGGCGATTACCTGCTGGGGCTTGGCTACCGGTTGGTCGGCCGGGAACGCCGGGCGCTGGGGGCGGACGTCGTCGCGGATGTTCTGGCCCGCCTGGCCGACGCGCATGTGCGACTGTCGAAGGGGCAGGGAGCCGAGCTGGCGTGGCGGGACGACCGCGATCAGCAGCTTCGCCCGATCGACGCCCTGTCGATCTACGCGCTCAAGACGGCACCGGCGTTTGACGCGGCGCTCTACGCGGGCCTGCGCCTGGCCGGGCCGGCCGACCATTATGATCCGGCGATCCAGGCGTTCTGCCGCTACGTGGGCGTCGCGTTTCAGATACTGAATGACTTGGACGACTGGTCGGGGGATACGCGCAACAAGCAGCGCGCCGGCGGGGACGTCTTGGCCATGCGGCCGACGCTGCTGTTGGCGTTCGCGCTCGAGGCAGCCTCCACGGCTCAGCGAAAAGAGCTGCGTGCGCTCGTGGCTGCCGAACGCCGAGATGGTACGGCGGTGAAGCGGGCGCGGCGGATTTACGAGGAGTGTCAGGTATTCGACCAGGCGCGGCGGTTGGCACGGAAGTATCGCGAGCGTGCCAGAGCGGTTGCCACCGACGTTGAGCCTGAAGAGCTGCGCCACTTGCTCGGTTTTGTGGTGGATACGTTGCTGGCACAGGCGGCGGCGCGGCATGTGGAAGATACGGCCGGCCCGTCGCTGCCGACTGTGGTCGCGTGAGTACGTTGGCTGCCTCCGGTTTGCCTCAGTTAGATCGCGCAGAACTGTACCTGCCCGCGTTGACACTGCGGCTGGCCGCCGGGCTGAGCGGCCTGGAGCCCGAGCGGGCGGCGAGACATCGGGACTTTCTACGCCGATGCCAGCAGGGCGACGGCGGCTTCTCGGGGCGCGCCGGCGGCTCGGATCTGTACTACACCAGCTTTGCCGTTCGCGCACTGTTCCTGTTGGGCGAGCTGTCGCGCCCTCTATGTGACTCTGTCGCCGATTACTTGAAGCGCTGGCCTATTCGCCGGGCTGAGACGTCGCGCCCGGCCACACTGATCGACCACCTCAGTTGGCTCTATACGGCATCGACGATCACGCTGGCTACCAGTGGTAACGTCCCTGGGAGATTCAGCGAAGAGATCGCCGAATTGCCCGCGACATTCGAGTCGTTTCGCTCCGCCGACGGCGGCTACGCCCGGACACACGCGGCAGCGTCCGGTAGCACGTACCATACCTTTCTCGTTGCGGTCGGGTACGAGTTGCTCGGGCGGCGGCCGCCGGATGCAGACGCGGTTGTGGGCTTCGTTCTCTCGCGCCGGCGCGACGACGGCGGGTTCGTCGAGACCGGCCCGATGCGTCGCAGCGGGACGAACCCCACGGCGGCGGCCGCGACCCTGCTTCTGCGCTTTGGTCGCATCGAGGCGGACGTGCGCGCGGGCATCGGCCGCTACTTGACCGGTGCGCGCGATCCACAAGGCGGTTTTCGCGCGAACCCGCGCGTGCCGGCGGCTGATCTGCTCTCCACGTTCACCGCGATCGTGACTGCTGAGGCACTCGGGCTCGATGACGTGGTTGACCGAGATGCGACCGCCCGGTTCGTGAGCGGCTTGGAACGCCCCGACGGCGGATATGTGGGTGGCGTCTGGGATGACGCCGCCGACCCGGAGTACACGTTCTACGGGCTGGGGTCGTTCGCGCTGCTGCGCAGCCCGAGCGTCACGTGATGAGAGTCGTGTACCTGGCCGCCGGGGCGGGGGGCATGTATTGCGGCAGTTGCATGCGCGACCATCGACTGGTGGCGACGCTGATCACCCAGGGTCGCGACATTCTGCTCGTGCCGCTCTACACACCGATCCGCACGGACGAGCTGTCTGTCGGACGGCAGCGGATCTTCTACGGCGGGATCAACGTGTTCCTGGAGCAAAAGTGGAAGTTGTTCCGGCACGCGCCATCATTCGTTGGCCGCATTCTCGACTCGCCCATTCTGCTGGGCGGCGTGGGGCGATTGGCCACGAAGACGCAGGCGGGAGAGTTGGGAGCGCTGACCGTTTCGGTGTTGAAGGGCGAGCAGGGCGCACAGCGCAAGGAGCTGGAGAAGTTAGTCGCCGGGCTGCGCCACCTCGAGCCGGATTTGATAAACCTGCCCAACCTGATGTTCGTCGGCATCGCACGCCGACTTACGGCGTCACTCGGCGTACCCGTGCTTTGCACGCTCAGCGGGGAAGATGTCTTTCTCGACGCACTGGCCGAGCCGTTCCGAACCGAGGCGTTCGCACTGATCCGCGAACGTGCGCAGGACGTGCACGGTCTTGTCGCCTTGACGGATTACTATGCCGCCCACGCCGTCGAACACTTCGGCTTGCCCGGCGACCGCGTGCACCGGGTGCGGATGGGCGTGCGTGTCGATGACATTGGCGAGCCGGCCGATCCGCCGGACGAGCCGTTCACGATCGGCTACCTGGCCCGTATTTGCCCGCAGAAGGGGCTGGCGCGCTTGTGTGAGGCGTTGGCACTGTTGCGTCGTGCCGGCAGGAACTGTCGCCTGCGGGTCGCGGGCTACTCGTCCGCAGGTGATTGGTGCTACTATCAGGACGTTTACGCGGTCATGTGCGAACAGGGGGTCGCCGACGCATTCGAGTACGTCGGTGAAGTGAATCGGCAGCAGAAGCTGGAGTTCCTGCGCACGCTTCATGCGCTTTCTGTGCCGACGACCTATCCGGAGCCGAAGGGACTATACGTGCTCGAAGCGCTGGCCGGCGGCGTGCCGGTCGTGCAACCTCGGCATGGTTCCTTCCCCGAGCTCGTGGAAGCGACCGGCGGAGGTTTGCTGTGCGAGCCAAACAGCCCGCAGGCGCTGGCCGACACGCTCGGTCGCCTGATGGATGACTCCGCGCTGCGCCGGTGCCTGACCGAACAGGGCCGGGCGGCCGTGCATGAGTCGTTTACCGACGAAGTCATGGCCGAGCAAACCTGGTCGCTTTACCAGCAATACTGCGGTAGCCGTACCGCCTGATCCGTGCCACGGAACCCGCGAACCGGCGTCTGGTTGGGTTATCATGTCCGCCATGCTGTGTGCCGAATCGATCCAGAAGAGCTTTCCCACCCCGCGTGGCGAGCTTGTCGTGCTGCGCGATGTGTCACTGTCACTTGCCGCGGGTGAGTCGGCAGCGATCATGGGGCCCTCGGGCTCGGGCAAGAGCACGCTGCTGAACATCCTCGGCACGCTCGAACCGCCGAGTGGCGGCCGCGTCACGATCGAGGACTGCGACCCCTTCGGCCTGTCCGGGGCCGAACTGGCCCGCTTCCGCAACCGCCGCATCGGGTTCGTCTTTCAGGATCACCACCTACTGCCGCAGTGCTCGGTGCTCGAGAACGTGCTGCTGCCGACGTTGGCGGACAAGAGGAATCCGGACGGTCGCCCGCGGGCATTGGAGCTGCTCGAACGTGTGGGGTTGTCGGACCGGTTGGAGCACCGGCCGGCCGAGCTGTCCGGCGGCGAGCGGCAGCGCGTCGCGATCGCCCGGGCACTGATCAACCGCCCGGGGGTCCTATTGGCCGACGAGCCGACCGGGAACCTCGACCGCGGAACCGCCGAACGCGTCGCGACGCTGCTGGCAGAGCTTCATCGCGCCGAGCAGCTCGTGCTGGTCGTGGTGACGCACAACGAGGCGCTGGCCGGACGCTTCGAGCGCCGCTTTGAACTGTCGGATGGGACGCTGGTTCCACGCTGAAGGGGCTCGCGTGCGCCTGCATACTCTGCCTGGCCGCAATCTCCGCTTCCACTGGCGGACGAATTTCGCGATCGTGCTCGGCGTAGTGGCCGGGACGGCGGCGTTGACCGGGGCGTTGCTGGTGGGCGACTCGATGCGGGCCAGTCTGCGGGAGGCAGCCCTCGGGCGTCTGGGACGCGTCACGCACGCGTTGGTGACCAACCGCCATTTTCGCGAAGATCTAGCTGACGACCTCGCCACCGGCTCGAAAACCGGCGGGACCTCGTCACTTGTTACGCCGTTGATCATGCTGCCGGGCAGCGCGACGTCCACCGTCGCACAGGCGCGCGTTAATCGCATCAGCGTGGTCGGCATCGAAGACCGCTTTTGGACGCTGGAATCAGAGACATGCGTGCGTGAAAGACCGCCGATGCCCGTCGGGCGAGCGGTCATTCTCAACCAGTCGCTGGCGAGCGATCTGCGTGTGAAAGCCGGCGACGACGTACTGCTGCGCGTCGAAAAGCCCGCCACCGTCTCTGCGGAAACCCTGCTCGGGCGGCGTGACGAGTCCACCCTGACGCTCCGCCTGACCGTCCAAGCCGTCATTCCCGCTGAGGGGCTCGGCGCGTTCACGCTGCGGCCACGCCAGCTTCTGGCAAGAAACGCGTATGTTCCGCTGGCCACACTCCAGCGCGCGGTCCGGCAGCCCGGCCGGGTCAACACGCTGCTCGTCGCGAGCAAAGCCGGTAGGGAGCCGGGTGGCGACGGCGTAGAGTTGCAGCGCGTCCTTCAGCAATGTGTTACGCTGGAGGACCTTGGTCTGAAGCTGCGCGTGGACGACATCCGCGGCTACGTCGCGCTGGAAAGCGAAGGGCTTTTGATCGAACCGCCGATCGAGAGCGCCGCCCGGACGGCGGCCGAGAAGCTCGGCGTGCCGGCCGCAGGCGTACTCACCTACCTCGCGAACGAGATCGCGGTCGAGCGGGCTGGGCAACCGCTCGTGCCAGGCGCCATTCCGTATTCGACGGTGGCGGCGATCGGGCCGGAGACGGCCGGGGTCTCGGCGCTAACGCTCCTGGATGGTACCCCTGCCGCGGCTCTGCAACCCGGGGAGGTTCTGCTGAATGAGTGGGCGGCCGAGGACTTGCAGGCCCGACCCGGCGATCGCGTCAGTCTGAGCTACTACGTCGTCGGCCCGTTCGGCCGGCTGGCCACAGAGCGCGCGACGTTCACGCTGCGAGGAATCGTGCGGCTCGTCGGGGCTGGCGCCGACCCGGGCTTCGCCCCGGCGTATCCAGGCGTAACTGATGCGAAGAGCGTCGCCGACTGGGATCCGCCCTTCCCGCTGGACTTGAGCAGGGTCCGGGACAAAGACGAGGCCTACTGGGACCGGTATCGGGCGACGCCCAAGGCGTTCGTTTCGTCGACCGACGGGCAACGGCTATGGGCTGCACAGGACGAACGGTTTGGGCGTGTGACCTCGATCCGTCTCGCGCCGGACGAGAACCGCGATCTCGGCGCGCTCGCCGCCGCGTTTCGGCGCGAGTTGCTGAGCCAACTAGACGTCGGGCAGGTCGGTCTGCGCTTCGAGCCGGTTCGTGAGCAGGCCGTGACCGCCGGCGCGGGAGCGACCGACTTCGGAGGGCTGTTCATCGGCTTCAGTTTCTTCCTCATCGTGTCCGCCGCGATGCTGGTGGCGTTGCTGTTCCGCCTGGGCGTCGAGCGGCGCGCGCACGAAGTTGGCACGTTGCTGGCGACCGGGTTCGCACCGCGCACAGTGGCGAAGCTGCTGCTGGCGGAGGGGTCGGTGCTGGCGGGCATCGGTGCCGCCGTGGGGCTGGCGGGCGCGCTGGGATACGCGTGGCTCATGCTCGCCGGCCTGCGAACCTGGTGGTCCGCCGCCGTCAGTGCTCCGTTCCTGCGGCTGGAAGTAACCGCGGCGAGCCTCGCGATCGGCTGTTGCGTGAGCTTCGTCGTTGCACTGCTGGCGATCATGTGGTCCATGCGCGGATTGACGCGCCTGTCGCCACGCGCGTTGCTGGCCGGGAGCGTTCAAGCTGCCCGGCCGGCGGCCACCGAGCGGACGGGTCGGCTCTCCATCGTGGTCGCCGCCGGCGGAATCGCCTTGGCCGTCGGGTTGATCGTGATCTCCTTCGTGGCCGACGCCCTATCGCAGACGGCGGCTTTCTTCGGCAGCGGCTCGGCGACGCTCGTCGTGGGTCTGGCCGTGTTCACCCGCTGGCTAAAATCCGACCAGGGCGGTGTGATTCATCAACCCGGCAGCCTCGCGTGGGTGCGCCTGGGCATCCGCAACGCGCCGCGGCACCGCGGCCGAAGCATCCTCACCGCGGCACTGGTCGCCTCGGCCACGTTCGTGATCGTCGCGCTGCAAGCGTTTCGGCTCGAAGCCGAAACCCCCGACCACGGGCGGGAAACCGGCACGGGCGGCTTTGCCTTGCTCGCGGAAGCCAGTGTCCCTTTGCCGTCCGACCTCAACACCGCCGACGGGCGTGCAGCGCTGGGCATGTCGGACGACGCAAATGAGACCTTGGTGGGCGTCGCCGTCATGCCGTTTCGTCTGCGGACGGGCGACGAGACGAGCTGCCTGAACCTGTACCGCCCGCGAGACCCACGCATCCTGGGCGCGACGGAAGCGATGATTCAGCGTGGCGGCTTCCGCTTCGGCGCGACGCTGGCCGAGTCGGACCAAGAGCGGGAGAACCCCTGGACGCTGTTGTACCGCACGTTTGCCGATGGCGCTGTCCCCGTTATCGGCGACGAAAGCGCCGTCATCTGGCAGCTCCATCTCGGCCTGGGAAAGGACTTGCTCATCACGGATGAGCGCGGCCGGGAGGTGCGGCTGCGTCTGGTCGCGCTGCTCAAGGGCAGCATGTTGCAGGGGGAGTTGGTCATCGCCGAGATGGAGTTCGCCCGCCTTTTCCCGTCCATCAGCGGGTACAGTTTCTTTCTGATCGAGACACCCCCGGGCGTCGCGCCCGCGGTAGGGCAAACGTTAGAGCGCCAGCTGGCCGACTTCGGCTTTGACGCCACCTCCACCACCGGTCGTCTGGCCGAGCTCTTCGCC
>Ga0307379_10011866_pt1 | contig 11393 bp, 17 predicted proteins | sample UN2MG_FD_202237 | JGI IMG/M metagenome (GOLD analysis project Ga0307379, IMG submission 202237) | Soil microbial communities from Risofladan, Vaasa, Finland - UN-2 | ecosystem: Environmental > Terrestrial > Soil > Coastal area > Acid sulfate soil | place: Finland: Risofladan, Vaasa | collected... | reverse complement strand
TCTCATATTTCTCACAAATATCATCAATCCGCTCCTTAAATCTTGGATCGCTTGCAAGAGGTGCATCAACTACCTCATCACAAATCTGAGAACCAAAACTTCTGCCTTGACTGCTTGCATCCATCCCTATAACATAAAGATTTAGGTCACTTTGTTTAAGACCATAAATAACATCTGGGCCAATGCCGCCACCACAAGAAGACGCTAATACTTTAATAGATTTCATTATTTCCTTCCTTTATCAAGAAGCTTTTGATCTTTATAATATTTAATATAATATTCTCTATAGGTTTCTCTCCAAAAAATGATATACTTTTCTACCTTCATATCAAACTCTATTCTTGTAATTCAATTCATAATATTTTTTATAGAAAGTCTGTCTTTCAATTCTTATTTTCGGATTCCTAAAAAGGCACCCAGCATCATTTGATTCTGGGAGTTGGATATAGCTTTTTGTCGGAATAACATATTTTGGAACCTTCGGAAAAGCCTTCATATGCCAGAACAAGTCTTCTGTTCCACTTGTACATCCCTTTAAATCAAATACCAAATATTTGCGTGGTGTGAATGTAAGAATTCCCAACATTCCAGCCCTTTCGGGTTTCGATATCTCTCTTGAACGATATACTTTTGTTCCGCCAAGATATTTATCACCGAAAAATTCCCTTCCCATGATCCCTAATATACCATCCAGATAAGTAAACCTTAGAAAATCTTCAATCAATCCAGGTTTCGGCAAAACATCATCATCAGCTTTGATTACATAATCACCTTGAGCTAATATGGACATTGCATGTCTCGCTGGTATTCCTTGATCAGGAGAAAACCGTATATGATTAATTGGCAATTTTGTCTCAAATTTTTCAGACGAATCGCATAGCCAGACATCTGGAGTCTGAAGTAACCAGGCTGCAAGTATCCTCTCAAGATTCTTTAAACGCCTATAAGTTGGAATGACAACTGATATTTTATACATGTTCTCTCTCTCCTCGCCCACGTCCTGCTTTTTTCTGTGTTTTTGAAACAACATGATCAAGACAAACATGGGTTTTTGTATTTCTATAGCATTCAGAAATGAAATAATAGTCTCCAGCAGATTTTACACCCCATTTATGAATATATTTTTTCCAGACATCCAACCTAACGGCAAAACAAAATGAGGCTATTAATGCAATTACAGGAGATTTGCCCCATATTTCTTGTCGTGGATATATACCCTCATCTTTTATTATGCTTTTGAAAAAAACAATCTCTGGATAATTATCATTAATGGCTTCCTTGAATATCTCGACAAAATTCGGATCAACAAGCATGTCATCATCATCAAGAATCATGACATATCGGGCATCAATTGATTTAATTTTTACAAGGGATTGATTCGCTAAAGGTATGCCGTAACCTCTATCCGATTTATCATCCCGGCTTATAATGTGCACATAATCATCGCTTGTCTGTACTTTAATAGATTCTATGCACTTTTTGAGCATATTCGCTCTTTTAGGATGGACACGAGTAACAAAGGCAATCATCTTCATTCTATTATCCATCCCATTTCTATTGAACAGAGGCCTTTCTGACTACGATCTTTACGGGTGCCACGGCAATCATGTTGAATATATTCCCTTGATCTTCCTTTCCAATTATAACCCTGGCCAGAGGAATGACCGAGGCCAGGAAATTCCTTCAATATCTTGTCAGATAGACCCCGTTTATAGATGTCACGCATTGTCAAATAACAGGGTGCGCCATGATGAACATATGGATGAAATTTCTTATAATTCTTGATATTAATCAATTGGAAGTATGGATGGAGATATGGCATCGGTTCCTGATTTTTATGATGCTTATTAACTCCGTACTCATATCCATCCTGACCTGTCTTCCTTTCTATGTAACCAACACCAAACGTATTCTCTTCCATCATTCCCAGCATCTGAGCGACAGGAGATTTTAACATCTCTATATCAGAATCGAAAATCAAAGCATATTTCGTTTTGGCTTTACTGATACCCAAGCACATACCTCTACCATGACCAATATTGTAGCCAAGCGAAATGATCTTCGTCTTTTTAGACCACAGCCCCAGCAAATAGAAAGCACACGGATCTCTTGGGCTCGAACCATCAACAATAATGATGGGCATTTCGGGATGAAATTTTCTTATAGAATTATAGGCTCGCTCTATCAGAACTTTCGTATTACTGCAAACCGTAATGCCTGTTACTTCTTGATCCATGCTTGGTAATTCTCCTCTGTCAATTTCCCCGTAATCATATCCATGTATATTTTGTAATCATCTTTGTCAGGAATCCATTTTTTTAGAACTTCCCGCGATTCATCACAAGTACGACCTTGATATATCTTATGGTTTATATCGTGTCCGCCACCTATACCGTGACGGCCAGGCATACCTTTCATCCCGACATACAATGATTTATCATCATCAAAAAATATGAGTCCCCTCTTCCTGTCAATGCTTCTCCAAATCCTCATGTCAAGATAAAGCTCTCCGTCCAAATAATTTATGAATTCCGGCAGAAATGAAATTCGGAAAGCCATCTCTGCAAGAGAAGCATGATGTGTATTTCCTATTTGGGCATAGCATCCCGATGGCAGATGATAATATTTGCTTTTTCCAATGCCAACAATTTCATGATGGTTGAGCCTGGACGACATTTCTTCAATATATCCAGGAGCATAATACTCATCATCCTCAATTAATATAATTTTATTGCCTCTAATAAGAGGAATAGCTACCCTAAGATTCTCTATGAGAGTACGTCCAGGATCGTTCGGCTGTGGCTTCCTTCTCACATATTGCATAGGAAGGAATGGCATCATCGGCATTTTCCCATCATCAATGACAATCCACTGATCAGGCTGCAAGGTCTGCTTGCTCATCCACTTTTGGCATAGGACAAATGGCAGAGGTCTATCCCCTGTGGGCGTAATCGCTGTTATGACTTCCTTGTTCATTTCAATACTTTCCGATAATCTTTTTTAGGGAAGCAGTCAAGTGCTGAATCTGGATTTAGATTAATCACCTCAACATCCGTCTTGCTCTTGATTTCTTCTGCGGCATGATTGAAATATCCTGTATAATTTATAAGTATGCTTGGCTTCATCAATTTCTTATACCCATCATGCCAGTGAGTCTTCGCCTTATTGCATTTCATATCAAAGCCCAGAAGGAATATCCGCTTGACCCCCAGACATACAGCCAGATTCAATGCGCCGTAGCCGGAATTGTTGCCGTGTCCTATGCCGTCTTTCATTGATGTTGGAAATGCTTTGAAGCCTTTGGAATAGTTCATATAGACTGGAATGATAAAAATATCTTCTGGTAGCTTGCAAATATAGGTGCAAAGCCATACTTTATATGCTTTTGAACTGTTGAACTTATGGGTTGCATCCTGACCATAATAACCGCTTAAAATATGCCTCAAATAACTGGTATCCATTGAGAATATGATTGTCGGATCGAACTTCTCGAATACTCGATTTATTCCTATCGTGAGTTTGCCTCGGAGTAAAGACCACTTGAAATTTTCAAGACTCGGACCACCACCTATGATATAGCAGTCTTTGCCCTCCCAACTATTGTCAGGAAGCACTTCTTTCAGGAATCGATTGCTGAATTTATCGGATTTGGATACATATTTTTCTGGCTGCGCTGAACTTCTCTTTTCATTAATAACCATATCATGGTGCCATTAGTATAGGCTTCCTTTTGATGTACAGACGCAGGAACTGATCGGCCTCCAAGATGCCAGTCAGGATTTCGTCTTGTGAGCCGGCAAGATTCGTATAGGAATAGTCTCCTATCTTCTCGGATTTCTTATAAGATATATTTGTATAAAGCGATGGGTCGTTCTCCCACTTGGCCAGGATAATGGCTGCCTGCTTTATAGCCTCCGGTACGGCCCCATCATCACCGTACATGCCTTGGACCCAGATATTATTGTAGCCCCTGGGGAAAAGCCCTTCTGCGATATCAGAAGCTATTGCTGCTATTCCAGAAGTTAGGATTCCCACGTTATCGAAATAAATCGATGAGGATGCAGCCTGCCAATTCCCTAAGTAAAGCACATAGCCCACGAAATCTGCATGGCTTGTGAAATCGAGTGAAAAATCAGTCCATGCTGTTACATTTGGAAGCTGAACATAAACCATTCCAGCCGTCCATGTCCCGTCGAGCTTCAGGGATTCGTTCCGGTCACTGTTGTACAATAGGAATTCGGCATTTTTTAGTAGTGCAGAATTCATATATTTGAATGCCAGCCTATAATTTCTATTTCTCACAAGCGAGAAATGCTGTTCTATTCCTGCCTGGCTGGGTACTGCATCGATATCTAATCGCACGCAATAGTCTCCGACCTGTACTTGCGTGCTATCTCGATTGACTGTTGATGTTCCGGCAATCGTTTCTACCCAATAATAAAGATCAGTCGTCGGAGCAGCCACAGCCCAAGTATAAAAATCGCCATCCTTTATGGCATTACTTCCCCATAAACCATCGCTAATGCAGGGATCGAGGAATATGGAATTTTTATCCCATGCATACCAGCCAGAATCAAGCTCTATACAGGAAACATAGACATGCTCGACAGTAATAATGTCCGACTCAAGCGGAATGAAGAGCCGGTTCTTGTCATTGCCATTGAGCTTAATGTCGAATTCTTCACCGCCGAAATGCGCATGGCAAATCTTATCGATTAACTGCTCAACCTTATCAACTATAGCTTGCTTCTCTTCATCGGTTTTAGCACATTCCCAATCAATGTCATCTTCTGTTATATAATCGCCTGTTGCGCTCATTGGCCAACTCCTTAAATCATATCCTGTATGACAATAAACTTACTTGATTCAGTATTATTCACTTTTATAATAACTTCATAGACCTCATCCAGAGTACCGGATTCATTGCCAGACGCCGGATGCCAGGTAATCTGAAGAGCCATACAGTAAGTGCCCACATCTATATCCGTATCATCGGCCGTCAGAGATATTCTGATATAGCCAAGCAATGGCGTATCGACCTCGATTCCGTCACCCAGGGTCTTCTCAATTATTATCGTTGGAGAAGTGAAGGATTTCCTGACCTGAAATATGACCTCATCCGCCTCAGCCAACGTGGTTACAAGAACGCCGGCGCTGTCCTTTATTGCGACATCCTGAACAGACGTATTCCCTTGTTTTACAGTCCAAGCATTCATATTAATATCTCCCCTACCAAGTCCACGCTTTCCTCAAGGTAAGCCACCAGATTGGTACTTTCCTCGAGATATGCTATAAGTTCCCCCGCTGGAATCGGGCAAATGTAAGTCCCAGTTTTTGTGCCGCTGTCAAAGACCACATGCAGTTTGACATCCGCTATCGAGGGCAAGTCCAGCACTCCAACAAGCTCAATGTCATCTGCTCCGTATCCTATCCCGTCCCTGACATCACCTATGATTGGAATTTCCAGATCGCCTTCAAACTCTATGCCACCAGCCCCATAGCCGACTCCGCCCTCCACGTCATCCTCTAGCGGAACTCCGAAAGTGCCTGTGAATTCTACACCATCCGAGCCGAACCCGACACCGTCCTCAACGTCCCCGACTCCTGGAAGCTCAAGATTGCCCTCGCTGTCCTCTCCATATGCCACGCCGTCTCTGACATCGCCTTCTGCTAATTCAGGCAAAAGCTCCTCATGCCAGACAATCGGATGGTCAACCGTAATCTCATCCAGCACCTGGGTTTCATAGCCAGCTTTGGATATTGTGAATATATGGGGGGAATAAGTTGTGGTTTGATCTCCAATATCATAATAATATCGCCTATATATAATCTGCTGTTCTGCTATATCTCCATTTGCATTAGTCGTAACTGTCCCAGCTGCCCAAGCTGGATTGCCAAACTGGTCTTCGCAGTCCACAACCACTCCTACCAAGTCAGCCCCATCTTTATCTGCTATATGAATATTGCAACTGTATTTTCGATAAGCCGATGATGCTTTAGCAGGATTAGTGTTTACCTGTGAAAATAAGTTATCATTACAATCAATCCATTGTGTATCTGAAAAAGAATTTTGATATAATGTCCTTCCATTTGGATTGAATACATTTACATTCCTTGCGACAATATTACAATCCAAAGCATCTATATAGCCATCAATATGATACTGATCAATTTTCCAGTCATTAGGCACAATTGTAGGAGTCGCCCTTAAAACATTTCTACCGGCAGTATGATAATAGACATCATCTATTGTGACATCACTTGTCGATGTCCAATGTACTCCCCCATAATTTGCCAACCCAAATATTTTACATCTTTTAAAAGTGGCGTCTCCTGCAATATAAAAATGTGTATAATTCTGTCCTGGATTATTCCATATTATAGTTGTTCCATATGCGAGAAGCGTTCCTCCATTCATAACAACATTAGTGTGTTCATATTTAAGATCAAGAATATTAATCCAAGAAGTATCTGAAGGCTCATCACTGCTTACTTCTCCACATTTCCATGTAGCAACATCTGTAACCCTAAGCATCAGAGCAGTAGCAGCAAAAACTATGCTTTCCACACATTTAAAATATGTTGGTGTACCTGCATCTCCAATGTCAAAATGCGAATCGACTCGATACTGTCTACTACCATAATCCCAAATCACTCCCCATTGTCCCTGAACTGCATCTATTGTCCCCACGCCATCGGCAAAGCCTGTGCAGTCGATATCCGTTATGGTTCTCCAGTATTTCGCACTCACATAAGCCCCATTCCCAGCGGCTACGTTTATCGATTCATTCTGTGCATTGTCCCAAGCGTCCGTCCCTGTTATATCAACGGTGTCCCCTGCCCCAGCGTTTGTGCCAGCAAGAGTGAATGTGATTTGTAAAGCACGAAACTCAACAGGTCGGATAAGCCTATCAAGCACAAGATTCATTGCCGTGGCAATGGCATCCATAATGGTATATGTACCCGCACGGTCGGCAACAACGAAATCCGCAAAGGTAGCAGGGATTGCTGCCGTGCCACCAGTTACGGTTACGATATTAGTTGCTGGGACATAACCAAATGCGATTGCCATTATTTAGGCTTCCTCCAGTTTATGAAGTTGCTATGTGCATCCAAAGCGTCTTTTGATTGATTCAGGATGTTGCGTACAGCCGAACCCTCGTTCTTAATCTCAGCATCAACATCAATGAAATTTGAGCCAGCTATAATCTCATCAATCCTTGCCACCGTCTCCTGAAGCACGTTATAGGCGTTCTCAGCCTGTGCCCTGAACTCGAATACGGCATCCATAGCCTCATTGGTCTGCCAGGCAGAATTTAGCTTAGTTTTTATAGACATACATCACCTTCCTTTTAGAATGAATATGAAGAGCTGTGAATGGGGCTGCAAACCGTGAAGTCTACAGCCCCTTAATTAACAACCAGACGAACAATGTGCTATTCTAGGAATCGTATATCTTCTCATCAGCCAATTACTCTCTTCTGCGCACATTTCACGTAATCGACCAGCAATGTCTTTGTTGTCTGAGCTTCGCCTGACATGACTCCGAATCCAAGTGCAAGTTCAGTAACAGGAATGGTAGTGGTGATCTGGCCAGTGCAAAGAACAGTCTGCGGATAATCCCCGTCTTGAATTACCCACCAACGGATGGTTCCTGCGCCATCCCAGTGGATTCCGATTCTACCCCAGGTGTGGGAGCCCATAATACAACCAGTTGCCTGATTTGTGACCACTCCGCCAAGTGACGTAGAGGCTATAAGTGCATCAGAACCATCTGCCTGCCTTACAACCACATAGTTATTGCATCCGCCAAACCATGTTGTTCTCTGAATCAGTCCGAACCAAAAATCGCTTTGAATTGCATCATCCAAATGAAACCGGCCTTCAGCATATAGTGGGTAGCAGTTTACAAGCTGCCAACATTCGCAACACTGAATCATTTCTCCATAGTCATCATCATCACCGCCGGTAGTCAGGTTCAATACTCCATTAACCGCATCTGTGCAAACAGGGGCTGCTAATCCCGAAACTCTTGGCATTTCATTGATGTCCCAGACTCCGCAACCATCTTCAGTACAAAGGCAAGGTGTGCCACAGAAGTCATCCTCGAATCTATGAGCGTCCATGATGTCTACGATATCTTTAAGCCATTGAAGTTTGTCATGCTCGATATGCAGGTTGTGCATTGCAAAGTCACGCCAGATCAGTTCGGGCTGGTGGGCAGTTTGATTATTTAATACTTTAGGATATTCCATCTTTTTCCTCCAAATTTTTAATCAATATTTTCTTCGTCATTTTGAAAACGCCAGAGATTCCCTTTGCCGAAGCCATAGAGCGCAATTGCTGTATTTTGAATTTCGAATAATCCACCTTTACCTCTTCGATTATCCTGACCTCCAACTGTATGTCTCTGCGCTTGCTGTAATCCTGTAGCTGCTTAATGAGCCTCGGATCTTTTATCTCTATGGGGACAAGCCTATTAAGCCATAGGTTGCCCTGGCATGAGGGAAATACTCTCGGCCTTCCATAATTAGTGACTACTGCTAACATTTATGCTCCAGGCACTTCAGGAACACGATTGCATTCACGTTTTCGATTGCCACTCCAACTTTCATGCTGTAATAGTAATAGGTACATTCGTCGGCTGCGCTTCTCTCAGGCTCAATTTTAATCTGTCTCTGGATTCCGATGATCAGGTTGTTCTTCGGCGTGAGTATCGCATCGGTGTATACTCCCCCAAGAATTCCGTAATCAGGGGCAGTCCCAAGATTGGTAGGCATGAGTGGAACATCAACAATGGGAACTTTATGATAACGGGTAAAGCCACCGTCTGTGATTGTCACATCTCCGAGCGGCGTGCCTCTGCGCTCGAGTGCCATCAGATAATCCTGCGTAACAAGATCGGAGTTCAGGAATGCCATATCCTTCAATCCGCCGGCCTTGTACTTCGAGGGCATATTCTTCAGCATCATCCCATATTTGATTTCGAGATTAAATGGTGCGACAGTCGACTGTTCTGCAATCTTTCCTGCCATCTCAAATTCAGCATCCGGATCCTCATGACCGCTCTCACAGGCTGATCCGCTTTCGCACAAACAAGCACTTTTGATGTGTGCCGCTCCACATACCGAGTTGTAATACTGATCTCCAACCTGGCTGTTGTTTATGATATAGCGCCAGCCATCGAACTTACTTTCTATGTTCTGGGGACACCAGGCATTGTAGGAATGGGTGTCAGCCATATAGCTTGCATATTCCAATTCATTAGCTGTTTTCTTGGCAATTATCGACATGAGATGGGTCTTGTATGCCGCGCCTTCCAGTCCTTCTTCGAGATCGCTGTCATATACTGGTGCGCATCCTCTGAATTCATGAGCAGTAATGGTTATGAGATTGTGGGTCCATTGTTTCTTATAGTCGCTCTCATCGAAAGCATCAGCCGGATACAGGAAGTGACCGTCTCCGAATCCCAAGTGACGAATGCGCTTGGTGGGTTTTGACATCTTCTCGATTCTCGCATAGTTCTTCAAAACGCTTTCGTCAACAATACAGTCAATAAAATGATCGGCTTCTTCGGGTGGCAGGTCAATGGTCGGCAGGGAGATCAGATTATACTTCTCAATTCTTTTCTTTTTGAGCAAATCCTTCGTATCTTTCATTATTTCAATCCTCCATAAAATTTTTCTATCTTACTACAGGTATTGATGGGAAGGGATCTTCCACATCCTTATCACCGTCAGCGTCTTTATCCGGACCTTCGATGCTTTTTTTTGTTCCTTTGACTTTTTTGAGATCCTCAACATCTTGCTTAAGATTCTTGAAATCCTCATCTTTCTGTTTCTGCTTCTCTTCATTCTCTTTCTTCACTCTCTCTTTATCGGCCTTCTCAAGCTCATCGAGCCTTTCAAGTCTTTTCACGATATCATCTGATAGCTTTTCGCCATCTTTACCTTTGAACTTCTCGGTCTTTTCACCAATAAGCTTCACAATAATTTCCTGGATTTTCTTCAGTTGCTCGATTGTTGCCTTTGAAAGCGATGCTCCGGCTTTCTCTACGTCCTCGAAATCAAGTGCGGATTCCTTTTCCGGATAATCATAAGTCGCACTTTTCGCAAGCGACAAGAAAGCCTCATCCAGTGTTGGGCCAAAAGCGTCTCGATACCCTTCGACTTCTTCAAGAGCCTTCCTGATTTCTTCAACTTTCTCTTCAGGAAGCGCTTTTATCTTCTCGACAGAATTGTCATCGACTGTTTCGTCACCCAGAATTTTCTTCAGAATTTCTAATAGTTCTTTCATTTTTTTACTCCTCTTGAGTATGTGGAATTTTGTCTTTTTGTTTGCTCCAAAATCGACAATGCTCACCTCCTCAATATCTAAATCAAACAGGCGTCGTTTCGGCATAATTAAAGCCTCCAAAAAGTTTGTTTTGTTTTGACCCTTTTGCTTAAAATAAAAAAGGCGTCTAAAACCCGCTTTGCATCACGAGCTTTAAACGCCCTAAATAGCGTTGCAAACCTGAAGTTTCAACCTAATGCTTCAAGCTCTAATCAAACGATTATTTAATAAGATAAAGGATAATCTTGATTTTGTCAAGAACTTTATTTGATAAATTCACAAGAACTCACATCAAAGACAAAAATATTTTTGCCAAAAACTTCATCTAATATCCAGCCACCAAAAATAGCTTCACCAGAGATATGTTCTTTTCTAAACCTTTGAAGAGCTTTTACATCTATGTATATATCATCGGTATTTTCTGGGATAAGCATTACAATAGGTTTAATTTTTTTCCTATTTTTTCTAATAACTTCAGTTGTATATATAAACCGAATTAAATTTATAAGCCAATTCATTCTATTACTCCTTCTTTTTTTTCTTAAATCCTATGCATCCAAAGTTTTTATGAACTTGAAAACTTGCTCCATATTGCTCAGAATCCGCATATCTGAAAAGTGTTTTTTTTGTAGGCTTTATAAAAAGAAAATCTGAGGCATCCTGAAATATTTCTTCATTATTGCAATCACCCCAATCTTTAACAGGATTCTTATCAAAAAATCCGCAATCTTTATATCTCATTTTATTTCTTCCTTCTTCCATTGTTTAATTTTGTCGATTATGTCTCCTATTATATTATTACAGTGTACAATAAGCATGCCCCTGGGAACACTATAAACATCATTTTCCATCGTCTGCTTCAAAACCGCAATTGATAAAAGCTCATCCTGAAGATAAACTATCTGAGAATTAATCATCAATCTATCCATTGTCAATTCCTCCTGTTGTCATTCCTTTTTTAATCCTAACTTTTTATAATACTTTTCTTTCCAACGCAAGAAACGATATTCAAAAAACTCTGAAAGAAATAACATAAATACCATTCCTACAAGAAAACC
>Ga0307379_10011865_pt1 | contig 11393 bp, 7 predicted proteins | sample UN2MG_FD_202237 | JGI IMG/M metagenome (GOLD analysis project Ga0307379, IMG submission 202237) | Soil microbial communities from Risofladan, Vaasa, Finland - UN-2 | ecosystem: Environmental > Terrestrial > Soil > Coastal area > Acid sulfate soil | place: Finland: Risofladan, Vaasa | collected... | reverse complement strand
CCCGGTCCCGGCGGGCCGGCAAAAGCCTTGGGGGACGGGTCATGCCGTTTTGATCAGCCGGGGGGCCGTCACCTCGCCGTTCGCCAGCATAAACTCCGATGATTTTTACGGGCCGAGCGCTTTCTGCGATCTGGCGGCCTGGTTGAGAAAAAGCCCCCCCTCGAACCATCCCCGGGATGAATACTGCTTTGTCGGCCAGCGCCTCCGGAAGACCCTCTCCGATCATGGCTATGTCTCCCGCGGAGTCTGCCGGATCGATGCGGACGGTTTTCTGGCCGAGGTCGTTGAGAGGGTCAGGATCGAGAAAGAAGGCGAGGGCGCGCGCACCCTGGACGAAAACGGAGGCTGGATGTCCCTGACCGGCGATGAGGTCGTTTCGATGAACTTCTGGGGATTCCGGCCGACGATATTTTCGCACCTGGAAAAAGGGTTCGCCCAGTTCCTGGAGCGCTCCGGTAACAATTCCCAGGCCGAATATTTCATCCCCTCCGCGGTGAACGAATTGCTGCGGGCAGAGAAGATACGGGTGAAGTATATCCCAACAGAAGAACGATGGTTCGGCATCACTTATCCTGAGGACCTGCCCCGCGTCCGCAGGCAAATCCAAGAGCTCATCCGGGAGGGGATTTTTCCGCCGACAATCCGAAGGGAAGGACACAGGTCTTGACAGAGCATGCCCTGAAGCAGGTCTTTTCCCAGTTCGCTATCCCCGGCGATTTTGTCCGCGCCCAGTTCCTCAAGGTCGGACACATCAATGATACCTACCGTGTGGACGCCCTGAATGGAACCACCCGGGAACAGTTCATCTTCCAGCGCATCAACCACTTTGTCTTCCGCGACCCGGAACGGCTGATGGCCAATTTCGAAAAGATCACCCGTCACATCCGGGCCAAGCTCGAGAATATCCGCGGACGTAACCCCGACCGCGAGACACTCAACCTGCTCTATTCCCGTTCGGGCAGGTGCTTTTATGTTTCACCGGAAGGCGACTATTGGCGGGCCTATCGGTTCGTCGGCAATGTTTATATTATCAATGTCGCCACGCGTCCCGAGGAAGCGTTCGAAGCGGGGCGGGCCTTCGGCTGTTTCCAGAAGCTTCTTTCCGACCTGGAGGCTTCTTCCCTCCATGAGACCATCCCGTTCTTCCATCATACCCCCCGCCGCTTTGCCAGGTTCAAGGAGGTTTTGGCCAAGGATGTCTGCGGCCGGGCGTCAGAGGCCCGGGAGGCCATCGCCTTCGCCCTCGAGCGCGAGCCGATGACAGCGGTCATAACCGACGCCCTGGCCGACGACCGCCTCCCTCTCCGGATCACCCACAATGATACCAAGATCAACAACGTCCTATTTGACGACGGCACGGCCAAAGCCGTCTGCGTCATCGACCTCGACACGACCATGCCGGGCTCGTCCCTCTATGACTTCGGCGATATGGCCCGGACGACGACGAGTTTTGCGTCCGAGGACGAAAGAGACCTAGCCAAGGTCCGACTGGACATGGAGATGTTTCGGGCGCTGGCCGACGGTTACCTCGCGGAAGCCGGTGATTTCCTCACTCCAGAGGAAATAGGCCTCCTTGTCTTTTCCGGGCGTCTCATCACCTACACCATCGGGCTGCGCTTCCTCACCGACTTCCTGGAGGGCGATGTCTATTTCCGGGTCCACCGGCCGGGACAGAACCTCGACCGCGCTCGGGCCCAGTTCAGCCTTGTCCGGTCGATGGAGGCACAAGAGCAGGCCATGGAGCAGTGCGTTCGCGATCTCCAGGGTAAGACCGGACGCCCTTCCTCCCGTTGCCGTCGCTGAGGCGGAATGTCTACTTCCTGAACAGCCAGTGCGGGAAAAGGGCCCGTTTTTCCAACCCCGGGCCTTCACAAAGGATGTCCAGGCGTCGGTCCCCCGTTTTTTGGAAATAGACGATCCGGAGAGGGTGGATCCCCGCTTCGAGCCGGACCCGGCCGCTGAGTTCGAGGATCCAGAAGAGCCCGTCGTGACGGACGACTTCCCGTCCGTCGATAACCAGGAGGGCTCCGTCATCAGCCATGAGCGTGAACGTGTATTCTCCGGGTTTCTGGATATTCAGATATCCATTGAAAAGCAAAGCGAAGTTCTCCCCCCTCTGGCCGGCAGGCTCGAGGGAAATGTCATAGACAACTCCTGTCCGCAGGGGCTTCAGGCTGTCCAGGCTGGGTAGCCTAAGCCAATCGCCTTCGTAGTAGAAATAGTCCAACCCGTTCCTGTCGGGATCGATCCGGCTGAACGAGGCGCTGATCACTCGGCTCATCCGGCCGCTGCGAAGAACCGTCCGGGCCTTGACGACCGCGCTGTCCGCGAGTTCGATCGGCCCGGTCGGGAGGAGCGGCGATTCCCGGGTCGGGTCCGTCCCGTCCGTCGTGTAGCGGACCTCGGCTCCGGGGAAAGGCGGGAAGATCTGGACCTGGGTGGGACCGGAGATCAGCTTCTTCCCCCCCAGGCCGTCGGGCGGCGGAAGACGAAAATTCACCCCTTTCGCCGCAAGCCTGTCATAGTGCGAAACGATGCGGCGTGAGAAATCCGGGAAGCTGCGGAGGTCCTTTTTCGACCAGACGACCTCGCTCAGTGCCAGGATCCGGGGCAGGAGCATGTACTCGGCCTGCTGGGAATCCTCTATATACTCCGTCCAGACGTTGGCCTGGGCGCCGAGAACGTGCCGTGCTTCCGCCTCGGAGAGTTCCGTCGGCACAGGCTCGAAAGAATACACTTTATCGAGGGGCAGGAATCCACCGATCGCCCGGGGCTCGTCAAAGAGGCCCTGATAATAATCGAAATAGCAATAGGAGGTCGGCGTCATGACCACGTCGTGGCCGGACTTGGCCGCCTCGATCCCACCGACAACACCCCGCCAGGACATGACCGTCGCGTTGGGCGCCAGTCCGCCTTCCAGGATCTCATCCCACCCGACCAGCCTTTTTCCCTGGCTACTCAGGAACCTTTCGATCCGCTTGATGAAGTCACTCTGCAGCTCATCCTCGTCCTTCAGTCCCTCTGTCCTGATCCGCTCCTGGCATTTCAGGCAGTTCTGCCAGCGGAGCTTGGGGACCTCATCGCCGCCGATGTGGACGTACTCCGCGGGGAAGAGGTCGATGACCTCGGCCAGGACATCCTGGAGGAACTCGAATGTCCGGTCGTTGCCGGCGCAGTAGACATCGTAGATGATACCCCACTCGGTAGCCACCTTGAACGGGCCGCCCGAACAAGAGAGCTCCGGGTAAGCGGCGAGGGCCGCCTGGCAGTGCCCCGGCAATTCAATCTCCGGGATGACGGAGATGAACCGCTTTTTGGCATAGGCGACGACCTCCCGAATATCCTCCTGGGTGTAAAAGCCGCCGTGCGGGGTGGCATCGTCCATTGTCTCCCGGCGCCAGGCGCCGATCTCGGTCAGCCGGGGATACTTCTTGATCTCGATGCGCCAGCCTTGGTCTTCGGTCAGATGCCAGTGGAACGTGTTCAGCTTGTACATGGCCAGGAGGTCAATGTACTTTTTTATGAATTCCTTGGGGAAGAAATGGCGGCCGACGTCAAGATGGGCTCCCCGCCAGACGAACCGGGGTTCGTCCTCAATCCGGACAAAGGGAATCGACCAATCCGAGTCGGCCGGCTGGGTCCCGCCTTCCACCTCCGCCGGGAGCAGTTGAAGAAGCGTTTGAACGCCATAGAAAAGCCCGGCGGGCGCGAACGCCTCGAGCTTCACGCCGCCCTTGGACGAGGTGAGCCGGTAGCCTTCGTTCCCCATCTTGGCCAGAGCATCGGCCGTCCGCAGGAGAATCGAGCCCGCCGGGATCTTGCCGGTCGTTGTGCCGGTGTCGAGAGGATGGCCCGTCGAACGGCGCAGCTTTGCGGCCAGGTATTCACCGACCTCCCGGGCTTCCAAGGATTTCGAATCGATGATGATCTTGGTCTCTCGGCCGAGACGGAAAACGCCGGACCCGACTTCCATCCGGAGCGGCTTCGGGATGATGGAGGGCCCAGCTGGAGCGCGTTTTGCGGTCACTCCCCATCCGGGAATGAGCAAGATAAGCGTCGCGAGAAGCGCTGAGGTCAGGCGTCTTCTCGGTGTTTCCGTTGTTTTCCCTGTCTGGACTTCCATGGAGGCCTCCTTTTTTCGGCGGTCCGGACTCAGCAGCCGCGTCGAGCGGCGGAGTATTTTATATGTCAGGTCGGACGGCCTTTGTCAACGTTCGCCCGTAAGACAGGAGGCTTACCATTGCAAATGATGAATATAAAGGAGATGCTTGCTCGTCCGTTTTTTTAACTAGGCGAGGGCTTGGGTGAGGAAGTCCATCGACGACTGAGCGGAAGGCTCGGGATATATGCCTCGAAGTCACGCTGCGATTTCCCACATCGGCTCTTTGGAGGGAAAAAGCTTCGCTTTCTCCCCACCAACGTTCGCTTCGCTCACTGCCCCCCTTCTCGGACTGCGTCCTCCGACCAAGGGGGCCATCCCCCTTGGAACCCCCGCTGCTTTGCTTCGCAAACCAGCCAATCTTGCTCGATTCGCTTCTCGCTCTCCGCTTCGCGGATCCCTGCCCGCTCGTCGCTCATACGGACTTCTCAGCATACATCCCGAGTCTCGGGGAAGAAAAGACAATAAAACCAAATGTTCTTTAGCCCAGGTGAGAGGTTGGATGAGGAAGTCCGTCGACGACTGAGCGGGCAAGGTTTCTCTCCAGAGGAGAGAAGAGCGAAGGAGGAGTTCGGAGCGAGCTTCCTCGCTGGGGAAGCGAGCGGGCTGACGAATCCAACCGCGAGCCACTTGATTTGTCGCCGGCATTCGTGAAAAATGATAGGGTAAACGGAGAGGAGAGAAACGCTTGAGAGAAAAACTTCTGCTCATTCCTGGGCCGAGTCCGGTCCACCCCCGCATCATCCATGGTCTGGCTCAGCCGACCGTCTCCCATGTCGGGCCGGAGATGGTCGAGGAACTGCCGAAGGCTCTGGCCAACTTCAAGAAGATCGTCTTCTGCCGGCGCGGCGAGGCTTTTATCATCGCCGGCGCCGGGACCCTGGCTATGGAGATGGCACTCCTGAATACGGTGGCGCCGGGCGAAAAGGTTCTCATTCTCTCGCAGGGGTATTTCGGCAGCCGGATGGCCGAGATCTGCCGGAGCTTCGGGCTCGACCATGAGCTTCTGGAGAGCCCATGGGGGAGAGCCGTGACTCCGGAAGAGCTGAAAAAGGGACTGGCCGCTGGAGATTTTCGCGCCGTCGTCTCGACCCATGTGGACACAGCGACCGGCGCCTGCGCCCCCGTCCGCGATTACGCCGCTGTCCTCAAGGAAAAAGACGTCCTTTTCATCCTCGACGGCGTCTGTGCCACCGGAGGGATCGAGGAAAGGATGGACGACTGGGGCATCGACGTTATCCTCACGGCCGCCCAAAAATGCTTCGGCGCACCGCCGGGGCTGGCCCTCCTCGTCCTCTCCGAGCGGGCCATGGAAAAGCGGAAGGGGATGAAGCAAATTCCCGCTTACTACTCCGACCTTCTGCGCTGGCTTCCGGTCATGAGAGAGCCGGTCCGATATTTTTCGACACCCTGCGTCAACGAAATCAGGGCCTTTTATGAAAGCACGCTCATCATCCTCGAGGAAGGACTGGAGCAGCGCTTCCTGCGCCATGAGCGCTCGGCGCGGGCCATCCGGTCGGCCATCGAAGCTCTGGGGTTCAGCCTTTTTACCGAAAAGCCTTTCCTGGCGGATACTCTTTCCGTCATCAGCTACCCCGAGGGCGTCGAGGACAAGCGCTTCCGCGACCTCTATTACGAGAACGGCGTCGTCGTGGCGGGTGGACTGGCGAATACGGCCGGCCGGGTCTTCCGGATGGGGCACATGGGCAACCTCTCTTCGTCCCAGATCCTCTTCGCCCTGGATGCTCTGGAGCAAACGCTGAAGACGATCGGCTACGCTTTCGAGCCCGGCGCCGGCCGTGGAGCGGCCAAAGCGATCCTAGGTAGCTGAGCCGTGGCGAAAAAAAAGATGACGAGCCAGGTTTATTTCATTCCCGGGAGCCGCAAAGAAGAGACCCGGACGCTGTCCAAGAAGATCGAGAGACTCTACCTTGCCCTCGGGCTTGACGAAAATATCGAGAAAGACGCCTTCGTCGCTTTGAAGATCCATTTCGGTGAGAAGGGAAACACCGGGTTTATTAAGCCCGCTTGGCTGGAGAGCATGGTCCACCGGCTTCGGCAGAGGACCCGCCGCGCCTATTTCACGGATACGAACACATTGTACGTCGGGCAGCGTTCCAACGCCGTCGATCATGTGCAGCTGGCGGCGCAGCACGGGTTCAGCCTGGAGAAGAGCGGCCTTCCAGTTCATATCGCCGATGGCCTGATCGGGGAAGATGACGAAGAGGTCAAGGTCGGCCTCAAACGGACTCAGACCGCCAAGATCGCGGCCGGCATCCTCCACGCCGACTGGCTGGTCTGTCTAAGCCATCTCACCGGCCATGTCCAGACCGGTGTGGGTGCGGCCATCAAGAATTTGGGTATGGGCTGTGCCTCGCGGGCCGGGAAACTCGAGCAACACGCCGAGGTCAACCCCCGCATCAGCGCGAAATACTGCAAGAACTGCGGGATCTGCCTGGAATATTGCCCGGCCGAGGCGATTATCCAGAAGGATGGCAGCGCCGTCATCTTGGACGACAAGTGCATCGGCTGCGGGGAGTGCCTGGTCGTCTGCAAGGTCGGGGCCGTGAAAATGCGCTGGGGAGGGGATTCGGGCCGACTCCAGGAGAAAATGGCTGAATACGCTTTCGCCGTCTGGAGCCATTTCCGCGGCCACATCGGATTCTTGAATATCCTTTTCCAGGTCACCAAGGATTGCGACTGCATGGCCGGCGACCAGCCGGCTATCGTCGAGGACATAGGAATTCTGGCGTCTCTCGATCCTGTGGCCATAGACAAAGCGTCGGCCGATCTGGTGCTGAAGCACGGCCGGAAGGACGTCTTTCGGAAAGGGTATGACGTTGACTGGTCGCTCCAGCTCAAGCACGGAGCCGAAATCGGGTTGGGTTCGCTGGAATATGACCTGATCGAGATTCAATAAGAGATCGGGGAGGGGGGATTCGAACCTTGGAAACAAAATCTATAACTAGCAGGATATCAATCACTTAGGAAGGATAGGCTTAATCCAGTTCTCCAAATTCGCCACGGTTTTCCTCTGCTCGTCTAGTTCCGGATGAGTATATTTTAGTGTCGTGCTGATCGACCGATGCCCTAACTGAAGCTTGGCCGCGGCGAGGGAAGCCTGGCTTGCAATGATTGTTGAGGCGGTATGCCGCAGCTGGTGGAAATGGAAGTCGCCTATCTCGGTTTTCTTTCTTATGAGCCTTATGACCCTCGAGATCGTATGGACATTTCGACGGCGAATCGGAAAGACAAAATCATCCTTAGACTTTTGCCGATTGATAACCTCTTGCGCCGTTTCGTTTAAGACAATTACATTTGCCCCCAGCTTATGAGTGCTGTTCATTCTCCTTGGGGACTTTGTTTCGGTGATGGGGTAAATAACCTGGTCTTGTGAGACATAAGATTTTTTGAGGTTTATTATTTCGCCCAGCCTCATTGCGGTATTAAGGCCGAAAAGAATCAAGTCATAGATGATCTTCTGGACAGGTCCCCGAGCTCTCCCTTGGATCTGCCTTGCTACCTTGAGAACCTTGGCTATCTCATCGCGTGAAAGGGCTCGGTCATGCTTCCCCTCAATATAGGGCTTATAATACCGGATGGGATTCTCCTTAACTATCCGGTCTTCGATCGCCAGGTTAAACAGATGCCTCAGGATCTCCATGTAGCGGTTTGCCGTAGTCGTACTGATCTTCGATGCCAAGAGCGATTGTTCCAGTTTCTCAATATGCTTTTTATCTATGACTAAAAGAGGAAGGTCTCCAAGAATTTCCGCTATACGGATAAGGCGTTGCTCATCCCGGTCTAATGACTTTTTGTGCGCCTTGGCCTTGAGATAAGTCTCGATATAGTTAGATAAGGTAGGGCTTTCTGATGGCCTGTAGTCAAGGCCAAAGTGTCGGGCCGTGATCTCGTTCTCTACTTGCTCCAGTCGGCCAGAGAGAAGCCTTTCCTGGCCTTTTTTGATTTTTAAAGCTCGATAATAAACCTTGCCTGCGATCTGCTTACGATAATGATACCAGGCGTTTTTGACATACAATCCCATATATGGCTTCTCTAATTTAATTGTAAACCTGGTTTTTCCATAGTCAATATACCTGAACTCTAAAGCTCTAGATGCTCTAACCTGAGGATCCCATAAATGGCTATCTGAAAAATTGCTAGGTATATGAGACCTGAAAAGAGTCGAAGTCAACAGAGACATTGGAGTGGAAGAAAAAGAGCTAACAAAGGCTCGAGTAGAACAGTTCAATTCTTGGCGAAGGATATAGGCACAAGGGACTTAAAATTCTCCAGGAAGAAGAACTGAGCTTATTCCGTTAAGCTCATATTTGCCAGCAACTTACTGAAAAATTAGGTAATTACAGGAAAATCAGGGAGTTTTGCATTATCTGTATTGTCTGCATTATCCGTATTGTTGGATGTAAATAGGTGACACACTAGGTGACACAGTGGCAGAAGGATGGCAGCGGGGCCAGCTTGACTGGCAGTCAAGAGGTCGCCGGTTCGATCCCGGTCAGCGCCACCATCTGTTTCCCCCTGTTTTCCCTGATATTTCAGCGTCTTTGGCGTTTTTTTGTTTTAAGCGTCCTTAGTCGTAGCTAGGCGGTTTTAGTCAAAGTTGGTGACAACAAGGTGACAAAGGGAGAGGTCAATCTGATTTCCGGCACCTTCTGCCTTGTCCGAAGTTTCCCGGCGCCTTCCTGTCAGTTTTAGCTCCATATCGATTTGATATCCGACGACGGACCGATCTATCATCCTCAACGATGGGACGAGGCAAAATTGACGCACGAACACTCATTTCGCCAGCGCAGCAGAAAAAGGAGTTTCTTATTCTTCTGGCCGTCGATCCCGAGGCTATCATCTTGGGCGGCTCGGTTTCCCGCGCGTTCTCCCTTTTCGAAAAAGGAATGCGGGAAAGGATGAGGTCGTTCCCCTACCATAAGAGCCTGGAGAGGATCGTCATCGAGATCTCCGACCAGCCGGAGATCGCGATCCTGGGAGCGGCCGCTCTCTACTATGACGCCCGCCAGGGCTGAAGGCCGCCTCTTTTTCTCCAGGCAGAGCCATATCCGGAGCTGCAAAGCAGCGTGGGTCTGTGGCCTGAGTGGAGAAGCCTTGAGCGGCTCCCAGGACGAAACTTTTCTGGACATCAATCGTATTCATGGTGAGGAATATTGTTCTCCGCAATTTATTTCTTGGAAGGAATTGGATTTATGCTTCAAACAGGAGGTCCATTGATGAGAAAAAAGACCCGGCTTACTTCACCTGGGGCCCTGATAGCCATCTTGATGCTTTTCTTCGCCCTTTCGTCCCCGGTCTTCTCCCAGAATAAGGCCGATCAGATCGACGGTCTGCTGAAGCTCTATTATGATTATGGCAAGTTCAACGGGACAGCACTGGTGGCCGAGGGAGGCCGGGTCATCTATAAAAAGGGTTTTGGGCTGGCCAACATGGAATGGAATATTCCCAACAGGCCCGACACCAAGTTCCGGCTAGGCTCCATAACCAAGCAGTTCACCTCTATGCTGATCCTTCAGCTCGTCGAGGAAGGCAAGGTCACTCCGGAAGGGAAGCTCTCCGACTACCTCCCTTATTATCGCGAGGACACGGGAAAGAAAGTCACAATCCACCACCTCCTGACGCACACCTCCGGGGTCCCCAGCTATACGAATCTGCCGAATTTCATGGATGAGGTCAGCCGCGATCCCTATGGTGTCGAAGAATTCGTCAAAAAGTATTGCAGCGGCGACCTGGAATTCGAACCCGGCGCCAGGTTCAATTACAACAATTCCGGCTATTTTATCCTGGGAGCCGTGATCGAGAAAATCACCGGACAGCCATACGAAAAAGTCTTGGAGGAGAAGATCTTCAAGCCCCTGGGAATGAAGAACTCGGGCTATGACCATCACGGGCCCATCATCCCGGACCGGGCTGCCGGTTACGAACAATCGCTGGAGGGTCATACGAACGCTCCCTACCTTGATATGTCCCTGCCTTACGCAGCCGGCTCCCTGTATTCGACGGTTGAGGACCTTTTCTTCTGGGACCAGGCTCTGTACACGGATAAATTGCTCTCCGCCAAGATGAAGGAACTTCTTTTCAGGCCGCATGTTCCGATGGGCGGAGCCGCCTACGGCTATGGCTGGGGAGTGGGCAAGAAAAAACTGCCCCAGTCCAAACGGGAGGTCGCTCTCATATCGCACGGCGGAGGAATCAACGGCTTCAACACCCTGATCGAGCGCTACGTTGATGACAAACACCTGATCGTGCTTCTCAACAATACGGGGGGGACCAGCCTGCGCGAAATGAGCACCTCGATCTGCCGGATCCTTTATGATGAGCCCGTTGATCCTCCCAAGAAATCCATCGCCCGCACTCTTATTGAAACTATGCGGAAAAAAGACCTGGATACCGCCATCAGGCAATATCATGAACTCAAGAAAACGAGGCCCAGCGAGTTCGACTTACGGCCCGTCGAACTGAACGGGTTGGGCTACGCGCTGTTCGGAGAGGATCGATTTGACGACGCTATCAAGATCTTCCTATTGAATATCGAAGCTTACCCCCAGGATGCCAACGGATATGACAGCCTGGCCGAAGCCTACGCGGCCAAGGGCGACAAAACGCTGGCGATCAAGAACTATGCCAAATCCTTGGAACTGGATCCTGATAACACCAACGCGATCGAACGGTTGAACAGACTCATCAAAGAGAAATGAACCGGGCCGCCCGCGGCGGTTGAAGATTCGGACTCTCTACCGGCCTGAGTCATCTAGGGGTTTCTTGATCTGTCCGCAGGGCCGGACCTCCCGGCCGGGGCGTTCGCCGTCTCCCAGTTCCTCCCTTGCCCGCTCCGCCAGGGCCATTAGATGCTCGGCGACATCCGGGAACAGCTCGATGACGTTATGTCGCTCGCCGATGTCTTTTTCCAGGTCGTAGAGCTCGTATCCTGTTTTTCTTTTTTCCGTGGGTCCCGGGAAGCCATCCCGGCCCGGCTCCAGGCCCTCGTACGATGTATAGGTGTGGGGAACGTGGAGCTTCCATTTCCCCTGCCGGACGGCCTGGAATTCCGTCCCGTAGTAGTAGAGTAGCTCCTGCCGCGGCGAGACGCCGGTTTCTCCGCTGAGCAGCGGGAGTAAGTTGAAGCCGTCGATCTTCTTTTCCGGGAGAGGTGCCCCGGCAATCGCCGCGAAGGTCGGCAGGATATCCATCGTGGCGGAGGGTTCGCTGC
>Ga0307379_10011864_pt1 | contig 11394 bp, 7 predicted proteins | sample UN2MG_FD_202237 | JGI IMG/M metagenome (GOLD analysis project Ga0307379, IMG submission 202237) | Soil microbial communities from Risofladan, Vaasa, Finland - UN-2 | ecosystem: Environmental > Terrestrial > Soil > Coastal area > Acid sulfate soil | place: Finland: Risofladan, Vaasa | collected... | reverse complement strand
AGACAACTGCGGCACACGGTGGACGTTCTGACCATGACGGCCACGCCCATCCCGCGGACGTTGCACATGGCCATGCTGGGCATCCGCGACATCAGCTCGCTGGCCACGCCGCCGCTGGACCGCCGGGCCATCGCAACGCAGATTCGCCCTTTCGAGCCGCGCCTGATCCGCCAGGCCGTCCTCCGCGAGATGAACCGCGAGGGGCAGGTCTACTTCGTGCACAACCGCGTGCACTCCATCCAGGCCATGGCCGACGAGGTTCGTCGCATCGTCCCGGAAGCCCGCGTGGTCGTGGGGCACGGGCAGATGAAGGAAGGCCAGCTCGAGAAGGTGATGGCCGAGTTCGTGCATCACCAGGCCGACGTGCTGGTGGCCACCACGATTATCGAGAACGGTCTGGACATTCCCCGGGTGAACACCATCTTCATCAATCAGGCGGACCGGTTCGGCTTGGCCGACCTGCACCAGCTCCGCGGTCGGGTGGGACGCAGCAAGCACCGGGCCTACTGCTATCTGCTGCTGCCGCCGAACCGTCCGGTGACCCCCAAGGCCGCCCGGCGTCTCAAGTCGATCGAGGAGTTCAGCGAGCTGGGCGCGGGTTTCCGCATCGCCATGCGCGATCTGGAGATTCGCGGGGCGGGCAACATTCTGGGCCCGGAGCAGAGCGGACACATCGGCGCAGTGGGCTACGAGATGTACTGCCAGATTCTGGAGCGGGCCGTGCGCCGCCTTCAAGGGCAGCCGGACACCGACCTGGGCCGGGTGGACCTGGAACTGGAGATCAGCGGTCACGTGCCGGCCGAGTACATCGCCTCCCCCCGTGCACGGATCGACGTGTACAAGCGGATCGTCTCCAGTCCGACCATCGCCGACCTGCAGCAGGTGGAGCGCGATCTGACGGACGCGTTCGGGGTGTTTCCGCCGGCGGTGGGCCGCCTGCTGGAGCTGGCCGAGGTTCGCATCCGGGCGCGGGACTGGGGCATCCGCTCGGTCGTTCTCAAGCGTCCCGACGTCGTCTTCACGGTGGATGACCACCGCAGGCTCGAGCCGGTCTTCACCGACGCTCCCGGGACGGCCCGCATGCCCGACGCGAAAACGATACACTGGCGGCTGCCGCCGCAATACCTGGAGGGGCCGACGCTGCTGGCGCTGCTGCGCCGGCGCCTGGCCCCGAGAACGGAGGTGCCGGTCTGATGACACGAGGATGCCGCCTGCTCCTATCGCACGCCTGTTGGATGCTGCCCGTCGCCGCCGGCTGTCAGGACGGTGGTCCGTTCGACCGCTGGGGTGCCGACCGGCAGTCCGGCTCGAATCGCACCGCACGATCGTCGACCGCCGGCGAGCCGCCCGGTCGACGAGGCGGGCACACCGTTGCCGAGCCAGTTGCAGACCCGTCGGCCGACGACGCTTCTGCGGAACCCGTCAATGTGCTGCAGATCAACGAGGACTCGATCACGGTCGAGGAGATTCTCCGTCCACTGCGCAGCGATTTTGTGGCCCAGATGAACAGTACGCCGCCGGAGCGCTACCGCGAGTACGTCGTCGACGCGCTTCAGAAGCAGATCCGCACGCAGGCCCGCAACGTGCTGCTCCATCAGGAAGCCTCCCGTCGTCTGACCGACCAGGAGGCGGAGATGATCGACAAGTTCACCGATCAGCGTATCCGCAACATCGTTCAGGAGGAGCACGGCGGGCGGCACACGCGGTGGGAGCAGGCCGTGGCCGAACAGGGCCTGTCTACCGAGGAGGCTCGCGAGCAGGTGCGACGGGACCTGGTCGTCATGCGTTACCTGCAGTCCACGATCACGCCGCGGATCCAGGCGCCCACGCGACGCGAACTGGTCCGCTACTTCGAGCAGCGCCGGGCGGAATGGATCACGCCGCAGCGGCGCGAGATGTTCCTCATCCAGATCGACAAGGGCGACGACGCCGACGCGGCCCGCCTGAACGCGGAGCGGCTTCTGGCTCAGCTCGGTACCGGCGCCGATTTCGCCGAGCTGGCCCGCGAGCACTCCGACGGTATCCGGGCCGCTGACGGCGGCGCCTGGGGTGTGATCGGACGCGACAGCCTGAGGGCCCAGTGGGCGGTCGCGGCCGAGACGCTCTTCCAACTGCCGCCCGGCGGGACCAGCGGTGTGGTCGATGCCGATACGTGCTTCTTCATTGTCCGCGTCGGCCGGATCGAGGCCGGCTCGGAGCCCAGCTTCACGGAGGTGCAGCGCCGGCTCACCGAGGCCTATCGCGAACACCAGTTCAACACCCTGGTGGACGAGCTCGTCCTGCGTCTGCACGAGCAGGCCGTCATTCGCCCGGCCGACCTGAGCCTGTTCCTGCGGGCGGTGATCGTCCAATGCCCCATGCCGGACGGCCAGCCACTGCTGTCGCCGCGCTGACTGTGCGGCGGGCGTGTAGACTGCGAGAGAATCGGTATGCGCAAGAGGACGGTAGCCGTCGTCGGCGCCTCGACCGATCGGGCCAAGTATGGGAACAAGTCCGTGCGGGCCCACCGGCAGCAGGGGTGGGAGGTCTATCCCGTTCATCCGACGGCCGATGCGATCGAGGGGCTCAAGGCGTACGCGTCACTGCGTGATGTGCCGGTCAGGGTCAATCGCGTCTCTCTGTATCTGCCGCCGGACCTGGGGCTGGAGGTCCTGCCCGATATTGCCAAGGCGGGACCGGAGGAGTTCTTCGTCAATCCCGGGGCCGAGAGCGAGGAGTTGGTGGCCGCAGCGACGAGACTGGGCCTGGAGCCCATCCTGGCGTGCAGCATCGTCGATCTCGGCGTGTCACCGGCGCAGTTTCCGGACGATTGACTGCCGGAGCGCCGCATTCCGTTCGACGCCCCAGAGTGCGCAACATTCTGCTTTTCTCCGGTTTCTCAAAGCAGGGATTGAATCAGGCTGTTGCCAATGCGAAGGAGAGGCTGCGGACGGCCTGATCGACCCGGGCGCGTTTGACCGAGGCCATGCGTCCCGCTACGGTATCCGCGTTTCGGGCCGTAGCGTGTGGGGACCGACTTGGAGTAAACCGCGAACGGTGAAAGGTGTTCTATGATGCGGATGCACAGGATTGCGGGTTTTGCGACTCTGGTTGCCTTGTGGGCCGCGTCGGCCATGGGTCAGACGACCCAACCCGCCGGGGAGACGCCGACAGCCCCGGTCGACAAGGTCGCCGTGACCGTGAACGGCCACGCGATCATGGAGAGCGAAATCGACGTCATGTTTGAGGCCTGGAAGGCGAACGCGCCACAAGCCCGGATGATGCCGGCAGACCAGTTAGCCCAGATGAAGAGCCGCTTCCGACCCCAGATGCTGGATTCTCTGGTCGAGGGCTACTTGCTCGACGAGGAGGTGGCCAAGGCGGGGATCGCGACCACGGACCAGGACCTGTCCCAGAAGCTGGAGGCCCAGCTTCAAGGCGTCCTGGTGGCCCGCGGGATCACACGCGAGGACTTCGGCAAGGAGTTGCAGGCTCAGTCGGGAAAGACGCTGGACGCGATCCTGGCCGAGCGACTGGCCGACCCCAGGTTCAAACAGGGCGTTCTGCACGCCATGCTGATCGAGAAGAAGTTCCCCGAGGACGTGAAGGTGACCGACGAGGCCATCGGGGAGCAGTACAACAAGAACCTGGAGCGGGTTTATCAAAAGCCGGCCCTGGTCAAGGCCAGCCACATCCTGATCAAACTGGACGCTGCCCAGGGTGAGGAGGGGAAGGCGGCAGCCAAGAAGAAGATCGAGGAGATCCTGGTCGAAGCCAGGAAGCCGGACGCGGATTTCGCCGCTCTGGCTCAGGCCCATTCGGGCTGTCCGTCCGCTTCCAAGGGTGGCGATCTGGGCTTCTTCGCCCGACAGGGCGCCATGGTCGAGCCTTTTGCGGCGGCCGCCTTTGCCCTCGAGAAGGGCGGGATCAGCGACGTCGTCGAGACGCAGTTCGGCTACCACATCATCAAGGTGACCGACAAGAAGGACGCGGTGACCACCACACTGGAGCAGGCCACGGACTCGATCCGGCAGCAGCTCGAGGCCCAGCAGATCCAGGCGACCAGACAGCGATATGTGGCCGAGCTGAAGACGACCGCCAAGATCGACTACCCCGAGGAGAAAGCCTCGCCGCCGCCCCCGCCGGTGCAATAAACGGCTGATCGGTGATCAGTCTCCCGTAGCCGACGGCACCGCCTGCAGTTTGCCTGCGCCGATTGGGTGCCGGCCGATCGGGCGCCTCGCTGACCACATAGGCCGCCCGGGCTGAAGCCCCGCGGCTCGTGAATCGGCGGATTCATCACGGGCCGCGATCCGGCTGTGGCGCCGCGTATTCCCCGCGGCCCATCCGGCGGGCTCCGACCTGCAAATACCATGCAGTTTGGCGTGCAATGAACGGGGCGGGAGCGTCGCAGTCGCGGCGTCCCGCCCGTGAGTTTTCTATTGGCGTCTCAGCCGGCCCCTGTCGTTGCCGGCGTGCGATTCGCGTCGGCTAGTCCGGCAGGCGGTCCAGCAGAATGAAGCCGACCACCCACTCGTTGTCAGCCGAGCATCCCAAGCCATCATCGACCTGGCGCAGAACGCGGAAGCCCACCACATTGGATGAGCAGGTGACGTCGGTGGCCATCACGCTGCCGGATAGTGTGTTGGGGTCGGCGAAGTCGGTGAACTCGCCGCCGTCGCTCACCTGGAGGTAGTCCAGGTAGGAGTCGATGGGCCCCTCGCCCGCGATGAACCACAGCGAACCGTCGGGAGTTATGCACGCGGAAGTGCCGTAGCCGATCAGCTTGGGATCGTCGAAGCACTCTTCCTGCGTGATGGGATCAAACGTGAAATTCGCAGGCCGCAGGGTGTAGGTATCAAACTGGCTGGCCAGGGTCGAGGCAGGAGCATCCGCGACAAGGCCGATTGCGCTACGAAAGCTCTGCCCGGAACCCGACTGCTCGTCAAGATCCTCTTTCCATTGCGTGTAGAAGAAGCTGCCGCCCGCCATTTTCACGGGCACGTGCTGCATCGAGGGGTTGTTGCCGAATATGGTCAAGCTGCCGTCGACCAAGTTCAAGAGGACTGCGTTGTTCATGCCCAGGCCCAGGGGGAAATCATCCGGGTCCTGGTGGTACAGGATGTAATCCCCTTCAAACTGCAACTGGGCCCGATCGTTGACGCCGCCCAGCCCGGTGTTGAGGCCCAGGTCGATGAAGGTCGGGTCGGCCTCGGGATCGTCAATGTCCCACACGTACACGTCGTTGTTGGCCACGCCCAGCACCCGGCGCGTCCCGGCGTCCACGGCCACCTGGTCGAACTCCTCGATGGGTCCAAACGCATCGGACGGGTTTGGGAAGGGTATGATTGTCCAGCCGGCCGGGTCGTCGCCAGCCACGTCGATGACCTTCACGGTTGCGTCGTCGGTGATCGTGAAGCTGTCGTTGACGGTAACGAACAGATCGCCGGATGCTTGCGTCAAGCCCGGCAAGGTGTCTGTAGTCAGCTGCGTGTTGTCCAGCACGATTCCATCGCCGGCTCCGAAGTCGCGAGATTCTCCCGTGACCGTATGGTAGATCCGTATCTCGCCGAGGTCGGAGACCATGAGGATCTTCTTGCCGGCCACCGCGAAGTGGTTCCACGCATAACGGGCACCCTCGGGCACCTCGTTCGCCACGGCAGTCGTGCTGTCCGTCTCGGAGGGGACGATGTAGTACACGCCGTCTTCGTCTCCCCAGACGATCAAATCGTCGCCGGCCTTGGGCCGCATGATCGACAGGTTGTCGTCCATGATGATGTGAGTCTTGATGAGGAACTCGCCCTCGCCTTCACCCTCACCTTCCCCTTCACCTTCACCCTCACCTTCGCCCTCGCCCTCTCCTTCGCCTTCGCCCTCACCTTCGCCTTCTCCCTCTCCTTCGCCTTCACCCTCGCCCTCGCCGCCGCCTTCGGCCAGGCAGATGTTGAGGTCGACGTTGCAGGCCAGGCCTGCGTTGCACGATCCATCCTCGAGGCAGGCACCACCGGCCCCGCCGGGGGCCGCATCCCCTCCTCCTCCTCCGCCACCGCCACCGGTGGCGCATCCCGTCAGGCCCGCAACGAACAGTGCCATCGCGGCCAATGCAAAGACACTAGTGATCGTTCTCATAAACAGGTCCTCCTCTCGTTTTGCTTTCAGTTTTGAATCGCGTCGTTGTCGGCGCCAACGCGGCCCGAGTTCGGGGCGGAAGTATGCCACGCCTCGGGGGCGCCGTCAAACCGAACCTCTCTCAGATTCAGGAAGATCCAGGTCTGGCGTCGCCCAGGGGAGGTAGCACCGTGGCTGGGGCGCTGATAGGCGCCCCAATCGAGGATGCGCCGTCCCGTCACAGGCCTTTCCCGTCGTTCGGGCGTGGCAGTGTCGCGTAGCCCACAGAAACGCCGGAACCGAAGCCGCTGCTCAGGTCCGCCGGGATCAGAAAGGCCACCAGGTTGTTGCCCACCGCAACGCCCGCCGCTCGCAAAGCGTTCTGCGGATCGTCCGGGTCGCCGATGGCTAGGAAGTCGCCGCCATCGATGCTGAGGTAAAGCCGCTCATCGAGATTGACCCCCACGGCGGTTTCGCCCCCGACGAAGACGAAACGTCCGTCGGGCGAGATGCTCACCGTCGCGCCGAAGCCGACGCGACCGTCGAACTTGTCCCGCCCGTTGACGAAATCGCCGGCCGGATCGACCAGGCCGATCAGGTCGCCGACGTTGCCGACCAACGCCCGGTTCACCTGGGCAGTGGTAGAGCCATCGTCCGCGTTCTGTACGGTGAAGTAGGCGAACCGGGTTCCCTCCAGTGCCAGCCCGCGGCCCGGGCGCGCCGGGTTACGGGCCGGGCGCTCGAGCGCTCCGGTGGCAAGGTTGAGCATGAGCACCGTGAAGTTCGCATCCTGGTCGTAGAAGGCCACGACGTCCCCCGAGACCCGCAGAAACGTGCCCCAACCCGCTGTGTCCTCGATGGGGCCAACCGCGAACGTTGCGGGAGCGCCACTGGGTGCGTTGGTGTCGTAGACGTAGAGCGTCTGGCCGCCGTGAACCACAATCCGGCCGGCCGCGGCGTCCAGGGCGATCCGATCGGGCTCCTCAACTGGATCGACTTCGAACGGCGCGATCCTCAGCCCGCCGGGGCCGTTTAGATCCACCAGCTTGAGCCGCTTTCCGGCCCCGTCCTGCGTAGTTGTGGCCGCATTGATGGTGGCCACGAAACCGCCGTCCGTCGCCCAGATATTCGGGCTGCCCGCAGCGCCCAGATCGATCGACTCGGCCGGCAGCGGCGCCACCTGCTCGATCGCCGTATCGAACACGTACAGGCTGCCGCCCAGCCGATCGCGTATCACGAGCTTGGTTCCTGTGAAGGCGAACGCCCGATCGTCGGGGGCCATGCCCTGTGGAGTCGGCACCTGACCGACTGTTGTCTCACCCGCCCGAAGCCAGGCCAGCGCCGTGCCGTCCAAGGTGTTGAAGGCCAGGACGCCGTCGCCCACGGCCGGCCCGCGACTCGTGGTGGCGGCAACGTCGAGCTTGACGACGTCAAGGGCGAAGCGACCGGTGCCGCCGTCGTCCGGCTCCTCCTCGAAGAAACCTTCCGGATACTCGTACGCGAAATTGAAGGGGAAGTCGTCGGCCAACTGGGGATCGGTGCCGTAGACCTCCTCCGAGCTGTCGGGCCAGCCGTCACCGTCCGCGTCCGGGAACTCGACGAAGTCGGGATTGTCGTCCGGGACGTCGGGATCGAACCCGAACTCCGCCTCGAGTGAGTCGGGGAACCCGTCGCCGTCGGCGTCGAGCAGCGGGTTGACCACGGCGCTCGGGTCGCCGGCTTGAGCGGCCACCGCCGCCTTGCCCGGGGCGAGGCTGGTGGGCGTGGTCAGGGGTGTGATCAGTTCCTTGCCGACTACGTAGGCCTCGACGTTGGACTGTTCCCAGGTGTTGTACGAAACGAACGCGAAGCCCCCGTCGCCCCACTCCGTGCCCCAGGAGTTCATGATCTTGATCGCCCCGGCGTTCCCGACGTTGTTGTCGTAGCCGACCGCGAGCATGGCATGGGCGAAGCCGTCCGTCTCCACCGTGGCATACACGTCGCCCGGGCCCAGGCCGAAGAACGCCTCGCCGATCTTCAGCACGACCACAACGGGAATGTCCTCGTTGAGATAGCTCTGGATCGTAGCCACGTCCCGCTCGGTCTGCCGGAAGTACGCGATGCGGTAATTCGACGCCCCGTCTTGGATGCTCTGACTCGGTTGCGTCTGGCAGTCCTCAACCGTGTAGGGCAGCTCGGCCCAGGTGACGCACCCCGTGTCGCGCAGCAGGACGAACAGGTCCGACAGGAAGGTTCCGGCCTGGAGGCAACTGCTCGATTCGGACCGCCCCTGTCGGAAGGCGTTGACCTGGTTGAAGACGAACGTGGGGCTGAAGTGGCGATCGGTGCGGTCCAGGTCCACCCATCCGTCGATGTTGGTCGCGGCCAGGTAGGTCATCAGCCCGTACGCGCCGGACCAGGCGACACAGGAGTTCAACGGGCCCTGGTTGCACGGAGTCGGCACGAAGCCGGACAGGTCCTTCTGCGCCGGACGTTCCGCCTCCCGGATCACCCGTGGCACCGGTGGCGAGGGGATGGCCGCATAACGAGGGTTGCCGTTGGCCCCCAGCGTCGTCGGCGGCTCGCCCGCGCAACCGTAGGTGCCGTCCGAGTCCGATCCTCCCGTGTCCCCGCCGTCGCCGTCGAGCCCGTCATCGCCCCCTCCGTCGGTCGTCCCGTCGGCATTGTCGTTCACGTTTCCGTCGCCGGTCGTCGGGGCGCCGCCACCACCGCCGCCTCCACCCCCGCCGCCACAGCCGACGCCTGCGGTGATGAACAACCCGATCGCCAGGAGCGACAACACGACGCTGGATGACTTCATGGAGATTCTCCCGTGTGCACCGTCGTCAAACGTGGGTTTTGTGCTTCTCGTCCCGTTAGACACCGCTACGGGGCCGCCAGTATAATTGGGTCGCGAATTGCCACCAGATGCATCCCTGGCCGTGGACCAGCCCCGTCCGGGATCGCCGGGTGCGGTTGCTGCCGGGGCGGTCTTGAAATCGGCCCCATTTCGGCTATCCTGCCTGAATGACCCCCAGGAGTCCCCGACCGCGGCGGCACGGAGGCCAAGACATGCCCAAGCCAAAGGATGGGCCGGCTCTGTTCGAGATCATGCGGTCCCCCGGGTTTCAGGACAAGGCCAAGGATTCTCGCCCTCCTGACAAGGAATCGGGGTCGCCAGTGCCCGGCGGGCAGCCTGCCGGCAGCCGCAAGGGCCTGGGTGCGACCGGGCGAGGCTCCGCCGCTCAGCCGACCGCTGACCCGGCGACCGGCGAGGACAGGCCGCGGCCGTGGTTCGAGATCACCGGCGGGCAGGTGCGCCTCTCGTTCACCAGCCAGGCGATGGCGGTGGCCATCTTCGGGCTGGCCTTGCTGCTGGTGGCCGCCTACGCCGCGGGTCTTCGTGTGGGCACGGCCCGCGGGGAACGCAGGGGGTATCAGGCCGCCAGGCTGGACACCCAGGCAGCCGTGATGGACGACATCAAGGCCGCCCGAGCCCAGCCGCCCGCCGAGAACCTCTTTGAGGGGCTGGGCGACTCGCCGATCGTCCGCCGGGGTGGCGAGTCCTTCGACCCGGGTGTGACGGACGACGAGCCAGGGACCGATAACGACGCCGTATGGGTCCGCGGGTACAACTACGTCGTAGTGCAGGATTTCCGGCCCGACGCGGCGGCGGACGTCGAAAAGGCCCGGCGGTACCTGGCCGACAGCGGAATCGAGACCGCCGTAGTGGAACTGAAGGGCGATTGGCGGTATCGTTTGATCGCAACGCAGGGCTTCAACCTGGGCGACCCCGTCCAGGAGCGGTTGGCCAACGATTACCTGGCCCGGATCCGCGAGTTCGGCAAAGCGTATCTGGAGGCCGGTGGTCGCTACCGACTGGAAGGGTACTTCAAGAAGCTGACCGCCGACGATTGGTAAGGAGTCGAACGGAATGTCGCTGGACAAGTCCCTCAAGAGCAAGAGCGCCCTCGAGCGGCACCGCAACGTGCTGACCCGGGCGGAGCGGATCGAGACGCTCCAGGAAGAGGATCGCTGGACCGAGGACACGGAGCCCTTCGGTCTGCCCAAGGTCGCCCATCGCAAGACTTCGGCCGGAGCGAAGGATAAAGCGGCGGCCAAGAAGGCTGAGGAGACCGAGGCGACCGTCACAAAAGGGAAGGACACCAGCGCTTCCTAGTGCCATCCGGCGCCGGGAACGTTCCACAAAGCCGCTGCGGCCGCGAGGCGCAGCGGTTTTTCCGTCATTGTGCTACAACACGCTGATCGACGCCGGTCGCGCGGACCGGTCACGCCCCACAAAGCGAGGTAGCCATGATCGGCAAACAGTTCGTCGCCCAGAAGATCACCACCATCGGTTCCTCGGGAATCCGCCGGATCTTCGACTTGGCGGCCAGCATGACCGACCCCATCGACATGTCCATGGGCCAGCCCGATTTCGACACGCCCGCCGGCGTCAAGCGGGCCGCGATCGCCGCGATCGAGCAGGGAAACAACGGCTACACCGTCACGCACGGACTGCCCGCACTGCGGACCGGAATCGCCGCCAAGCTCCGGGCCGAGTTCGATTGGCACCCGACCATACTGATCACCAGCGGTGTCTCCGGAGGGTTGGTCCTGGCCCTCATGGCCTGCCTCAACCCCGGTGACGAGGTGCTCATCGGCGACCCCTACTTCGTCTCCTACCCGCACCTGGTCAACCTCTTCGGCGGAAAGCCGGTCTTCGTGGACCTCCACGATGACTTCACCTGGCACCCCGAGCGATTCGAGGCGGCCATCACCAAACGTACCAAGATCATTCTGCTCAACTCCCCGGGCAATCCCACCGGCGTGATGGCTCGCGACCGGGACTACCAGGCCATCGCCGAACTGGCCGAAAAGCACGACCTGCTGATGGTCAGCGACGAGATCTACAACCTGCTGTGCTACGACGGCCCGTCGCCCAGCCCGGTGAGCTATGCCCCGGAACGGACGCTGCTGCTGCGCGGGTTCGGCAAGAGCTACGGCATGACCGGGTGGCGGATGGGGTTCGCCGCGGGCCCCGAGGCCGTCGTCAGCCAGATGGCCAAGCTGCAGCAGTACACCTTCGTCTGCGCCCCGCACATGGCCCAGTACGGCGCCATCGAGGCCCTGTCGACCGACGTGTCGCAGCAAGTGGCCAATTACCGCCGCAAGCGCAACTTGGCGGTGTCAGCCCTGGAGGGGGTCTTCGAGTTCGTCCGGCCCGCCGGCGGTTTCTACGTCTTCCCCAAGGCCCCGCCCGCTTTCGAGAACAGCACGGCCTTCGTCGAGAAGGCCATTGCCAACAACGTGCTGGTCATCCCCGGC
>Ga0307379_10011863_pt1 | contig 11394 bp, 7 predicted proteins | sample UN2MG_FD_202237 | JGI IMG/M metagenome (GOLD analysis project Ga0307379, IMG submission 202237) | Soil microbial communities from Risofladan, Vaasa, Finland - UN-2 | ecosystem: Environmental > Terrestrial > Soil > Coastal area > Acid sulfate soil | place: Finland: Risofladan, Vaasa | collected... | reverse complement strand
CGGGATACTCCGACCCCTGTGACTTATGCACGGTTATGGCATACGCCAGTGAAAGCTCCTCTGTTTCCGCAAAATCATAGGTAACTATCCTGCCGTAGTAATCCACGGAAAGCCGGCTGTTTGCCGTATCAATGGAGGTAATTGTTCCGATATCACCGTTAAAAACCTCTTTCTGATAATTGTTTTTTAAATGCATAACTTTGTCTTCTATATTAAAACGACCACCTTTGCGCGCAGAGACTGGGTTTAAAGCCTTTTGAAGCGCCTGGTTCAGATTGGCTGTGCCTGTCGCGCCCTTGTGCATCGGGGTTAATACCTGAATATCATTTACACAATCAAAATTGAAAACCTTTGGAATTCTTTTGCTGCATAACTCAACTATTGTTTCAACAGCCATGTCCGGTTTGTTTTGCTCAATAAAGTAAAACTCAGACAGGTTTTCAGAAATATAATCCTTTTTGAGATCAGGCATCTTCCCTGCACGAACTCTGTGTGCATTTATAACAATGGGGCTCTCCTGGGCCTGCCTGAAGATCTTCTTCAGCTCAAAAGTTTTTATTATTTTTGAATTGATAATATCGGCAAGAACATTTCCCGGGCCGACCGATGGAAGCTGAAAAGTATCTCCGACCAGTATTAATACACAGTGCATGGAAATTGCCTTAAGCAGATAAAACATTAAATATACATCCACCATCGAGGCTTCATCAATGATTATCGCATCTGCATCAAGCGGATTGTCCTGATTTTTATTAAAAAAACCATCCTTAAAATTATATCCCAAAATTTTGTGGATGGTATTTGCCTCTCTGCGGGTAACCTCTGAAAGACGCCTGGCCGCCCGCCCGGTCGGAGCCGCAAGCATGATTTTCTTTCCAAGAAGCTCAAAGACGGTATTAATAGATCTGATAAGTGTTGTTTTGCCTGTTCCAGGGCCTCCGGTTATTACGATAGCTCTGTGAGAAAGGCACTCCTGCAAAACATTCAACTGCTCAGAAGAAAGTTTGATGGCAAGTTTTCTCAATACTTCCTGCGTAATCTGCTGTGGGTCTATACGCAAAGGAGGAATTGGAACAGACAAAACAGCCTTTATCCTGTCGGCAATACCTGTTTCCGCCTCATACAGGCTTTTCAGATAAACAGCACCGGTCTCATCACCCGCAGTTTTTTCTATAACCAGCTCCCCTGCATCGGCAAGAGCAAGCATGGCATCTTTAGTTTTACTTTGCTCGATCTTAAAAATATTCTCGCAGCGTTTAAGAATCTGCTCTTCATAGGCAAAGGTATGTCCTTGTGCGACAAATTGTTCTATGATGTGAATAATACATGCATTAATCCTTTCCGGCTTATCCTTTGGAAGGCCCAGGTTCTGCGCTATCCTGTCGGAAATATAAAAGCCGATTCCAGAGATATCGCAGGCCATGCGGTAAGGATCGTTCTGAATGATGTTAACGGCATTATCTCCATACTCTTTGAATATTTTTGCGCTGTATGAAGTTGTGATCTTGTTTTCCTGAAGAAACCGCATAATATCTCTTAATGCATGATGCTCTCTCCAGGAATTGCTTATCTGCGCTGCCTTTACCTTGCCTATTCCTTTAACATCAGCAAGCTTTTCAGGATTTTTTTCAATTATCTCAAGGGTTCTGTCTTTATAACGACTAATCAGGGCTGCAACAATTTTTGGGCCTATTCCATTAATAAAACCTGATTCAAGATATTTTTTTATTTCATCAACGCTTACGGGAAGGACGACCTCAAACGACTCGACCTTTAATTGCCGGCCATATTTTGGATGTGTCTCCCATCTGCCTCTTATTTTAAGGGTTTCGCCCGGGCTGACAGCCGGCATGAACCCTGTAACGGTTACAGGTATTTGATCTTTGTCTGTCTTTAATCGCGCGACAGTATAATGGTTTTCTTCGTTATAGTAGGTAATTCTTTCAAGATGTCCTTGGAGAGTAATCATAAGAAGTGGCTGCTTATCCAGTTTGCAGCATCATAGAGATCAAGAGCTGTATAATCGGGTGAAATTTCCTTTTCCGACAAAAGCCTTTCAGTATTTAAAAAGTTTTCGCTCTTTACCAGAACACTCGACCCGCAACCTGCCCTGCGCGCACACTCAATATCCTTTGCATTATCTCCGACCATTGTTGAAGCTGTAAGATCGATTTGGTATTTTTTTTGCGCCTGGTATATCAACCCTGGTTCAGGTTTGCGGCAATTACATCTTTCTTCAGGAGTATGCGGGCAAAAAAAAATGTCCTTTATCTCGCCGCCCCCTGATTTAATCGCTTTTTTCATCAAGGCATGAATATGCTCAAGTTTCTGCTTTGATATCATGTTGCGATTTATTGCAGACTGGTTTGTAATAATTATCGTGGCAAATCCATTTGAATTTAAAAGTCTTATCGCTTCAATGCTTCCGGGAAGAAACTCAAATTCCTCCCAGCTTTTTATGTAGTCCGGCGAATCCCTGTTTATAACACCGTCTCTGTCAAGAAAAACAACTCTTTGCTTCATTACTTTGCTCTGCCTGCTACTCTGCAATTGCAAAAGCCCCTTCAAATCCGTTTTCAATAAGTTTATTTTCGTATTCAATCGCCTGCTGCAGGGTTGAGCATCTGCCGACACGCACACGGTAGAATGTTTCATCCCCGTTGTTATATATTGTTATATGCGCATTCTTGTATATTAAATCAACTTTTTGCTTTAATCTCTCAGCGTTATTGCGATCGGCAAATGCCCCTATTTGAACGGTAAAATCCCCTTTATAGTAGTCTATTGGAACATAGGATGGACCGGAATCCTTTTTTGCCGTTGCCGTTGATAGAACAGGGATTCCAAGCGCTGTTATTTGAACCGGTGCTGTGCCCGGGCCGACAATGCCCAACTTTTTTGCCCCGGTATAGGAAAGATCTATTATTCTGCCACGGACAAACGGCCCTCGATCATTGATCCTTACATCAATCTCTTTGTTGTTTTGAAGATTTTTCACTCTGACACAGGTGCCAAGCGGCAGAGTTTTATGCGCTGCCGTCATTGCGTACATATTATATGTCTCTCCGTTTGCGGTCTTCCTTCCATGAAACTTACTGCCATACCATGACGCCTTTCCGCTCTGGCTGAAACCTTGAGAATGAGGAATGGGCTGGTACCACTCGCCCATGACATTATAGGACTTTGGATATCCTGGAATGCTTTGAGGAGGCTTTGTCTTCGAGCAACCAAAAACAAAAAACAACAGGCCGCAGACAGCAAGAAAACTTAAAAATATATAAAGGCTATTCTTTTTTATCATTATTTCTCGAGCGCAATTTCCAAAACATCCATCATTTTGTCAACAAAGTGAAAATGGATTTCATTTTTAACCTTTTCAGGTATGTCCTCCAAATCCTTCTTATTCCAGCTTGGCATAATAATTGTTTTTATGCCTGCTCGATGGGCTGCAAGAACCTTTTCCTTTATGCCTCCAACCGGCAGCACCTGACCTCTCAAGGTTATTTCACCGGTCATGGCAAGATCTTTTTGAATCTTTTTATGAGTAAGAAGCGAAGTTAGGGCGGTAAGCATGGTAACACCCGCGGAAGGGCCGTCTTTGGGTATGGCTCCTGCCGGTATATGAATATGTATGTCCTGAGTTTCAAAGAAGTCTTCGGCAATACCAAGGGAAACGGCATTTGTACGTATGAAACTAAGAGCCGTTGTCGCGGACTCCTTCATTACATCGCCAAGCTGTCCGGTTAAGGTAAGATTCTTTTTGCCCTTCATTGCGGTGGCTTCAACAAACAGAAGTTCGCCTCCTGCTTGTGTCCAGGCAAGCCCCATGGCTAAACCGGGTGTTAATGTTCTTGCGCTGACCTCCGAAGCAAATCGAACAGAGCCGATATAGTCTGCAACATCTTTAACATTTATTTTTGCAGATTCTGCCTCGCCTTCAGCTATCCTTGTCGCGACCCCTCTGCAAATGGTTGCGATTTCACGCTCCAGATTTCTCAGGCCGGCCTCTCGTGTATAACCTGAAATTATCTTCTGTAAGACCCCTTTTGAAAAGGATATCTGAGAGGCTTTAAGACCATGTGCTTCACGCTGGCGTGGTATAAGATACCGTGTCGCAATTCTAATCTTTTCGTCCTGCGTATAACCTAAAAGTTCCAGCACCTCCATTCTGTCCCTCAGTGCAGGAGGTATGGGTTCAAGAATATTTGCGGTGGTAATAAACATTACCTTTGAAAGATCAAACGACACGTCCAGGTAATGATCTGTAAAAGAAAAATTCTGCTCTGGATCAAGAACCTCTAACAGGGCTGATGACGGATCTCCTCGAAAATCATTCCCAAGCTTGTCTATTTCATCTAACATAAAAACAGGATTGTTTGATTCAGCACGTCTTATCCCCTGAATTATCCGTCCGGGAAGTGCGCCGACATAAGTTCGCCGATGCCCCCTGATCTCAGCCTCGTCTCTGACGCCACCCAATGAAATGCGGATAAATTTTCGTCCCAAAGCCTTTGCTATTGACATGCCCAGGGATGTTTTGCCGGTTCCTGGAGGCCCGGCAAAACACAGTATCGGCCCCTTTGATTCAGGCTTTAACTTGCGAACGGCAAGATATTCTATAATGCGCTTCTTTGGTTTCTTGAGTCCGAAATGGTCTTGATCTAATATCCTTCTTGCTTTTTTTATATCAAGGTTGTCCGTAGTGCTTTCATACCAGGGAAGAACAGTCAACCAGTCAAGATATGTCGATGCTACAGTATATTCGGCAGAAGACGGGTGCATGCGAGACAGGCGGTTGATTTCCCGCTGCGCCTCTTTGCGGGCCTCTTCAGGAAGCTTTTTCTCCTTTATTTTTGCCTTGTATTCTTCAATTTCAACAGCGGTCTCATCCTTTTCACCTAATTCTTCCTTTATAGCCTTAAGTTGCTGATGCAGATAATACTCCCTCTGCTGCTTATCCATGCCTCCCTTCACCTGAGACTGTATCTTATTCCCTAATTCTAAAACCTCTGCCTGGTAATTTAAAAGCCTTGTAACCTCTTTTAATCGCTTTTTAACATCAAAAATTTCCAAAACCTTTTGTTTTTCTTCAAGTGTCGCGTTAATTAGCGAAGCAACCATATCCGCCAATGTGCCGGGTTCCTGTATTGACTTCGCCATTGCCCCGATTTCCTGCGGCAAACCAGGAGAAAGCTCAACTACCCTGGCAAACAAACCAATAATATTTGCCATCAGTGCATCAATTTCCTTGTCTTTCTCTTCTTTATCCTTAATATACTCCACTCGTGCCTGAAGATAGGGCTTTGCTTTTATAAAATCCTTTACCCTGAACCTGCTTAAACCCTGAACAAGTAATTGAGTCGTATTGTCTTCGGTCTTTGCCATTTTAAGTATAAAAGCGCTTATGCCGATCAAATATAGATCGTCAGGTGTATAACTGAGTTTGATTTTCATTTCTTTAGCAATAATAAGCCCTATGATACGATCTTTAGACATTGCTTCATCCACCAGTTGCACCGATTCCTTTTGCATCGCTATAATAGGCACAACCATTTTAGGAAAAAGCGCTGTATCAATTAAAGGCAAAACAGGAAGAACTTCCGGAATAGTATTAGATTTGGGCTCGTTATGCGGTATCTGCTCAGTCATAGGCACCTCCAAAAAATGATAAACAAGATAAAACGGCTATCCATCTACGATCGGTATCATGTGCGTTCTATCAGTCGGCAATTTCACAAGTCTGATCTGAAGCAACCCGTTTAAATATGTTGCAATTACTTTATCAATATCAATAGGAGCCGGGAGAAACAATATCCGCTCGAATTTACCATATTGGATCTCTGCCAGTCTGTATGTTGAATTTTTAACCCTGGGCATTTCAGCGCGGTTGCCATAAATTTTGGCTGCTCTGGTGTTGATTTCCAGACCCAGATTATCTTTATCTACACCTGCAATCTCGGCTATAATAATTATCTCTTCATCTGTTTCATATATATCCATCTGAGGCTTCCACAAGCCTTCGGAAAGAGCGAAGAGCGGGCTTATTGATCGAAACATGCCCTCTATGCCTCTTCCTGTGTCTGAATTTAAGTGATCGGATCCCTTGATAAATTTTATTTTAATATAATCCATTTTTTGCTCCTGATTTTATACCGACATAAAGATAAAACCTATGCAATAAATATTTTTACGGAAAAATGATCAGTATTGCAAACCTTTTTTGCTGGATTTTTCTGAATGTGCGTAACACACAGGCACAAGGCTGTGTTTTTTTCTTGTTGACAGCATGAACATTCCGTCGCATAAAGACAATTAGTTCATATGGTGACGGACGGTTCACAAAGTATAGAGGTTTAAGATGGAAAATACCAGGCTTTCAAGAAAGGAACGGGAATATTTACGTCATCGCCAGGAGATTCTTAAGGTGGCTTTGAAACTCTTTTCTGAAAAAGGCTTCCACAATGTCTCAATGCATGAAATAGCAACCGCCTCCGAATTTGCCGTTGGTACGCTTTATAAGTTTTTTTCAAATAAAGAAGCCCTTTACAAAGCCCTTATGATAGATGCGTCGAAAGCGTTTCATTCATCATTGATGGCAGCGCTTACAACATCAGGAAGTGAACTGGAAAAGATCAGGGCTTGTGTAGAAGCTAAGATAAAAGTCTTTACGGAGAATTTAGATTATGTCCGTCTTTATCTGGCTGAAACACGTGCGGCTAGTTTTAATATTAAGGCTGGTCTGGATACCGATATAAAGGTGAAGTATGAAGAGTTTCTTGAAAAACTGGCACGTGTATTTGAAAGCGGAATTAAAAAGAGACTTTTCAAAGCATTCGACCCCTACCTTCTTGCGGTCGCCCTTGATGGTATTTCTAACGCGCTTTTATTTCAATATATTGAACATTCTGATGCCCATCCGTTTGATGCAGACCTGATCGTAAATATATTTTTTCAGCAGATTTATAAAGAGGGAGAAACAAGAGATGAGTAGAGTTATCATTCTGATGTTCATCGTTTTCTTAACAGCAGCCTTTCCCGCTGCCGCTGCCCCCCCAGGTCCGGGCAGCGGGCCGCCGCTGGTGACGGTTGAAGCGGTCACCGAGCAGGACGTCAACCCGCCGACCCAATACGTGGGCCATGTGGAAGCCATACAGACGGTCGATCTGCGGGCCAGAGTCGAGGGTTTTCTGGAACAGGTCAATTTCAAAGAGGGCAGTGATGTCAACGCCGGCGACCTGCTTTACAACATCGAACAGGTGCCTTACAAAACCACAGTTGAAGCCGCCATGGCCAATGTGGCCCTGGCCGAGGCGCGCCTCAGCAAGGCCAGTCAGCACCTTTCGAGATTACGGGCTGCGCGGGCCGAAAGTGTGCCCGCTACGGACATGGATAACGCTGTAGCCGAGGAACTCAGTACCCGCGCCCAGCTTGCAGAGGCCAAGGCAAATCTCACAACAGCGCAAATCAATCTGGGATATACTCAGGTCAAGGCACCCATCTGCGGGCGCATTGGACGCACTGCTTACACCAAAGGCAACTTGGTAAATCCTGCTTCGGGGACTCTGTCCCGTATTGTCCAACTCGATCCCGTCCGGGTGGTCTATTCAATAAGCGAAAACGACCTTACGGCAATCAAGATGGTTCTCAAGGATGCGAAAACAGACAAAAAGCTTCCCGTGCTGAAACAGTGTATCAAACTGTCCGATGGCCAAATCCTCAAAACTGAGGGGCAGATAGACTTCGTGGATAATGCCGTAGACCCTGCCACCGGCACCATTGCGGTGCGAGCGATGTTTGATAACCCCGACGGCATATTGCTGCCCGGGCAGTATGTTACCATCATGGTTACCCGCAACAAACCCAAACTAATGCCGGTGGTGCTCCAGTCGGCCGTACTGGAAGACCATGATGGGCGCTATGTCCTTGTTGTGGACGACCAGAACAGGGTGAGCGTGCGGCGGATTGAGACAGGACCTGTAGTCGGCGTCAACTGGTCCGTGGCGTCAGGCCTGAACGCCGGCGAGAAGGTTATTACAGAGGGAATTCAGAAGGTTCAGCCCGGACAGATTGTCAAAATCATCACCACAAACAATCAGAACGGGAGGTAGTCTATGTTCTCACAGATTTTCATAGACCGTCCTCGCCTGGCAGTGGTAATATCAATCATCATCACCCTGGCCGGCCTAATTGCAATGTTTAATATCCCCGTGGCCCAATACCCGCCCATCACTCCCCCGGAGATTCAGGTCAGCGCGGTCTATCCGGGCGCCAACGCCCAGGTGGTAGCCGATACCGTGGCCGCGCCCATCGAAGAGGAGGTCAATGGCGTTGAGAAGATGCTTTATATGTCTTCGAGCTGTTCAAACGACGGCCTATATAATTTGTCCGTCACCTTTGCCGTTGGCACCGACCCGGACATTGATCAGGTCAACCTGCAAAACCGGGTGCAACTAGCCACTGCCAAATTGCCACAGGAAGTCGTCGATCAGGGCGTCACCGTGCGCCAGCGCTCCACCGATATTTTGGGAGTCATCACTTTCGTTTCTCCCAAAGGGACCCGAGACCGACTTTTTTTGAGCAACTATATCAGCAAAAACATCTCGGACGCCCTGGTCCGTCTGGACGGGGTCAGTGACGTCTATATTTTTGGCGAGTTTGAATACAGCATGAGAATTTGGATGTACCCGGATCGGCTTACCGCCCGGGGATTGACCGCCGATGACGTGATTACGGCCATTCGCAGGCAGAACATCCAGGCTGCGGTGGGTGCCATCGGAACATCGCCTGGCACTGTCGGCCAGCAGCTTCAATATACCCTGCAGGCTAAGGGTCGACTCGATGACCCCGAAGAATTCAAAAACATAATTGTGCGCAGCAACGATCAGGGTGGGCTGGTGCGGGTCCGTGACATTGCCCGTGTAGAGCTTGGCGGTAGGTCCTACAGCACCCACTCGACCATCAACGGCCAAAACTCCCTGGGGATGGCTGTCTACCGATCATCAGAGGCCAACGCCCTCGAAACCATGAAGGCGGTTCGGGCCGAGCTTAAACAACTGGCCGAGCGGATGCCGGATGACGTGCAGTACGATGTCATGTACGATACTACCAAGTATGTATCAACGGCTATTCATGAAATCGTATTTACGCTGGTGATTACGTTTCTGCTGGTCCTTTTCGTGAATTACATTTTCCTGCAGGACTGGCGGGCGACCCTGGTGCCAACCGTGACCATCCCTGTCTCGCTGATCGGCACCTTTGCTGTGCTCCTGGTTATGGGCTACAATGCAAACACCATATCGCTGTTTGCCCTGATCATGGCCATCGGGCTGGTGGTGGACGACGCTATTATCGTGGTAGAAAACGTCTACCGTATCATGGATAAACACAAGCTGAGTCCCAGGCTGGCTACCATCAGGGCCATGGGGCAGGTAACAGGCCCTATAATTGCCACCACCCTGGTGCTGCTGGCTGTGTTTGTGCCGGTCGGCTTCATGCCCGGCATCACCGGCCAGCTTTACAAGCAGTTTGCCGTGACCATATGCGTCTCTGTGATAATATCCGCCATCAATGCCCTGACTCTGAGCCCGGCCCTTTGCGCCGTGCTGCTCAGAGAACCGAAAATTCCCCAACGCGGCCCCCTTGCCTGGTTCAACCGGGCACTGGCGGCCTCACGCAACGCATACGTGGCCGGCGCCGCCTGGCTGATCCGGCGATTGACTGTTGCCATGCTGATTTTCATGGCCGTAATTGGCGGCGCCTGGTTTTTGTCAAGCCACAGGCCCACCAGCTTTCTCCCCCAGGAAGACCTTGGTGCCTTTTTTTTCAATGCCCAATTGCCTGAAGGCGCATCCATCGATCGAACCAAGAAGGTCATGGAACAGGTTACCAAAACCCTTCAGCAGATCGATGGCGTTAATAATGTTCTGGGAGTCAGCGGGTTCAGCCTGCTCAGCGGCACAGCCGAAAATGTGGGCTTCGGCATCGCGGTTCTGAAACCCTGGGATGAACGAAAGCGTCCGGACCAGCAGTTAAACGCCATTGTAGGACAGGCCATGGGGCGACTATTGTCCATATCCACAGCCAATATTTTTGCTTTTGCGCCGCCGCCCATTCAGGGGCTGGGCACCACCGGCGGGTTTGACTTCCGGCTCATGGCGTTGGAAGACCAGCCGCCCAGGGAAATCGCCGCCGCCGTCCGTGCGCTGGTGATTGCCGCCAATCAGGACCCGACCCTGAACCACGTGTTTTCAACGTACACCGCCAATACGCCGCAGATCTTTGTCAATCTGGACCGCACCAGGGCCGAGACCCTCAGGGTGCCTGCCAGCCGGGTATTTGCGACCCTTCAGCAGCAGCTGGGCGCGGGCTACGTCAACGACTTTAACCTTTATGGCCGCACTTATCAGGTCAAGGTTCAGGCCGAGGCGTCTTTCCGCAACAACTTGGAGGACATCCTCGGACTTTACGTTCGTAGCGATGACGGCAGCATGGTACCCATGAAAAGCCTTATCACTCTGTCCACGGTTTTGGCCCCTCAGCTCGTTTACCGCTACAACCAGTTCGCCAGCGTCCAGATCAACGGCAACGCTGCTCCGGGCTTTTCTTCGGCCCAAGCCATGGCCGCCATGGAGCGGCTTGCTGACAAAACCTTGCCTCCCGGATATGCCTTTGACTGGTCGTCCATGTCTTTTCAGGAGCGCAAGGCAAGCGGTAAGGTCGGATTCCTGTTCGCGCTGGCACTGCTGTTCGGCTATCTTTTCATGGTAGGACAATATGAGAGCTGGAACATCCCGCTGTCTGTTATTCTGTCGCTTCCAGTGGCCAGCCTGGGAGCATTGGTCGGCCTGTGGCTCCTGCACTTCCCGCTGTCCATTTACGCCCAGATCGGACTGGTATTGCTGGTCGGCCTGGCCGCCAAGAACGCCATTCTCATCGTGGAATTTGCCAAAGACCGTCGGGAACAGGGCCTTTCGGTTTACAATGCAGCGGTTGAGGGCGCCGGCATCCGCTTCCGGCCGGTGCTGATGACCGCCTTTACCTTTATCATGGGAGTCACGCCCATGGTGATCGCCACAGGAGCCGGCGCCGGCAGCCGCCGGGCCATCGGCACTACGGTCTTTTCCGGCATGCTGGCGGCGACTCTGGTCGGCATCTTTTTGATTCCGCCGCTTTATTACGCTTTTCAGTCGTTTCGCGAAAAGGGCAACGCCTGGCGAGCAAAACGCCATGAAAAGACGGCTATCGAAGCCACCGATAAGAATTTAAAAAACAACAATGCAAGGTGAGATAAACATGGAATTTATAGTATTTAATCAATACCATCATAAGCCGGCACGTTGCGGGAACCGCTTTCTCTTCTCAATTCTGCCCGTCGTTGTCATCGGGCTGATCCTG
>Ga0307379_10011861_pt1 | contig 11395 bp, 26 predicted proteins | sample UN2MG_FD_202237 | JGI IMG/M metagenome (GOLD analysis project Ga0307379, IMG submission 202237) | Soil microbial communities from Risofladan, Vaasa, Finland - UN-2 | ecosystem: Environmental > Terrestrial > Soil > Coastal area > Acid sulfate soil | place: Finland: Risofladan, Vaasa | collected... | reverse complement strand
ATGCCACCAGAGGAACCCCATGACGCCGTGTGATATCCACATCAAAGGAGGACCGCCCCTGACGGGCACCTTCAACAAGGTCGAAAAGGAGTTTGCTGCGGCGCTCCTTGTGTTGGTTTGCTAGATAGATGGCGATGAGTGGAGGCCGGTGTTCCCCAATGAAGTCGGCACCGTCTGCAAACTCCACATCGACGACAAAGAGTACGCCTGGGTTGAGTTCGCGTTGGGGTTCGCCCCTCCCAGTTTCGATGGCCTCATCGAACAAGGTGATGCGGACTTCGTTGGTCCCGAAGAGGATGGCCGATCTCGTGCCGTACAGTTCACTGCTCAGGGGATGGACAAGCTTGCCAAATCCTGTTGGTGCAGAGGGAAGAAATGACCAAACAAGAGCAGCTACGAGCTGAAGCTCAACGCCATCGTAAAAAAGCCGGAGACCTGTTGGTGGCATCGGCAAAGCTGTTGGCGGAAGCTCGTCTGCTTGATCTGGGACAAGAGCTAACCCCGGAACGCATTGTCTTGGAAGCTCGGGGCAAAAACTACGAAGAACCCATCGAAGTTCTTGAGTCAGTCGCCAACGAAGACATGGCTAAGTACATCAGGATAGCTCGTTTTCGGAAAGTGCTTTTGGTTGACGAAAACGGCGTGGTTGGTGCGAGCATGTTTACTCCGCGACATCCGCTGGGTCCAGGTTTTGATCTGGACGAGAGCGAAGAGGTTGGGCTGCTATGAGTCTTTTCAACCGCAACATGGCGACCAGCAAAGAATTTCGCATCAAACAGTTGGCAGAGGCTGCTGTCGCAAAGATCGCTGGCCACGTTGCCTCGGGCGGTGGTCCAACTCGACCGTGGATCGGGGACGTGGAGTTCAAGGTAGCAACGTCCAGCTCGGCTGGTGGGCGACACGAGCTGACCTGTGGGGTGGAGTTCATCTACAACCACGGCGACGGTGAGACACGGAACTACCGTATCGAAGGCCCTATTTGGTACAGGGACGGACACATAAGTGTTGACGACATCAACGAGTTACAGATCGAAGGGTGGTGCAAGATCATCGAATCCCGGGCACACCTTTTTGGAGAAATGGCCGCTTCTGGTGCGTTGCTCAACGAAGGGCTCCTTGACTGGAATTTGTGGGGCAACTTCCCTGCGACCACCAACCTGCTGGTGTTCTGTTGGACCAACGAGGAGTACGAGTACGACGACATCCCGTGGGGCGAGATTTTACCGTCGGGGATGGTCCACCTGATCTGTCCCACGATGGAGGAGATTGCCAACGATCGCGGGGGCATCGACACTGCCATGATTTCGGTGGGTGACGCAGTGAGCCGTGAACTGGAGGACCGCAAAGTCATGTGGGTCCAGTTCAACAACGACTTCAAAAACCACAACGACATTCGCATGGCTTGCAGGGCTTCTTTCATGTCCTTTCCTGAGCACTTGCACTGTCTCAATGCCGAGAGCGTCCACGAATTCGTGAAGATCTGGGACTGGGCCAACGCTGAGATCAAACCCCGTCTCTTCGTGCTCTACAACCCGTGGGAGGCTCCGTTGTATCCCAAAGACGCCTGGGCTCAAGACATGCACGACCCCAACATCAAAACGTGGACGAACCTTTTGGGGCGACTGGTTCTCCCCAGGGACGGGACGATGATTGTGCTCAACCGAGTTCCGGCCAATCAGATCGAATCCCTCAACCTGGCGCCCTGGAACACCGCCGATCTCATCCAGAGTTTCCACGAAGAGTCCCCATGAGCTACTGCCGTTGGTCTAGCAACGATTTCCAGTGCGACGTGTACGTCTACGAAGACACGTGCGGAGGTTGGACCACACACGTTGCCAACAACCGGGTGGTCTACGCCGAACCGTTGCCTCCGCCTGTGCCTTTCGACGAAGACAACATGGACGCATGGTTGGAACGCCACAACAAAGTCACGGAGATGGTCCACGAATCCGAGCGTGTTCCCATCGGAGGGCCGAGTGACGGACAGACCTTCAACGATGAAACAGCGGAGGCGTGCGTGGCCAGGTTGGAGGTCTTGAGATCAGAGGGCTACATCGTCCCGCAGTACGCCATCGACTCGCTACGAGAAGAGAGCCTCGATTTGTGAAACATCTTGAGCATGAGCCGGCGCTCAAGGAGGATGGGACGGCCTATCGCCCAAACATTTTGGATGACAGTGGAGGTACGTCCGCATGGGACGGCTATCTGTGTCGGGTGTGTCATTGCTACTACGCCAACCCGAAGTCGGGAGGGGAGTACCGACACACCCACCTGCGAGGGCCACACCCGGAGCTTAGTCCAAGGAGCATCTGTGCCGCCAAGCTAGCGGCGCTGTTTATCCCGGCCGCTGACACGGAGATGCCACTATGATCCGAGAAGCGATCCGGCAGATTTTGCAAAAGTTGAGGATCATCGAATTTCCTGATGCCGTGGTGTATGGCATTTCTGCGATTGCCTTCAAACACGGGATCTCACACGTGTTTCAAGCAAATTGGGGTGCCCTGAGAGCTGTAGAGGAGATCAACGAATGAACCAGGGAACGATCCGTATGCTCAGAAGGCGCGTGCGTCTTCCTACCCTTCAGACTCAAAGGTCTGAAGGTCTTTGGTCCTCCACTCGGAGAGTCATCACCAGTGTCCTGCGTGCGACCAACGGGACCTGGAGAGCCCTAGAGGAGATGAATCAATGAAACGGGATCGGGATCGGGTTGGGGATCGGGTTTGGGATAGGGTTGTGGGTTTGGTTGGGGATCGGGTTTGGGATTGGGTTTTGGTTCCGGTTGGGATTGAGGCTACTGACCGGATTCGGACTCGGATTCGGATGCGGGTTCGGGATCGGGTGTGGGAAGAGGTCAACGAATGAATGTTGAGGAGAAGGTTTGGGAGCGGGTTTGGAATCGGGTTTGGGCTCGGGTTGGGGATCAAATTCGGGCCCAGGTTTGGGAGGGGATCAACGTATGAGCATTCAAAACGCTATTCAAAACGCTATTCGGGATCGGGTGTGGGATCAAGTTGGAGGTGGGGTTCGGGTTAGAATTCAGGCTCAAGCTCGGATGTGGGAGCGGGTTTGGGTTCGGGTTCGGGTTGCGGAGCGGGAACCGGCTCAAGCTCGGGTTTGGGGGGGGATCAACGAATGAAGGATTGTGTTTGGGATCGGGTTCTGGCTCAAGCTCGGGGTCGAATTCGACAACGTGTTCGCGGCCAGTTTGCGGGATGGGTTCGCGGCCAGGTTTGGGTTGATATTCAGATTCGGGAGCCTGTTTGGAACAGGGCTTCTGAACAGGTCAACGAATGACGGAAGAACGGACCTTCCGGTTGGGAAACCCTCTCGTCCTGTCCATGTACCTGGGCATCTTCGTGTACTTTTCATTTGAGAACTTCCACACCATCACCGCCTATGTGATGGCCTTGCTCACTTGGCCCGCACTGGTGTTCATGGTGATGGTCTTTTTCATACGGCTCGGCGAACCTCGACGCGCTAAACGAGACCTTGAGGATCTGCACCGCATCCGGTATGGAATCGGTGAGGGAAACCGGAGCATCGCATCGGTTGTTTACGCGGTCGACTGGTTCATGTCGTTCGTGCTCTCCCCAAAAAAGACGACATGACAACTGAGAAAGACGACACGGACGTGCTGGCGGTGTTTGCCATGTTCAACGAACTGGAAGAGGACTCAAAAGCTCGTCCCCGAGAACAAACATCGCCCATTCTTGCGGCAGGGGGATGGCAGAGCAACGCCCAACTAATCGAAGATGTTTCGCGGTTGTACTTCCGTGAAAAAGATCTGGTCGTCGACATCACTTACGGGCGTGGCAAATTTTGGACGGACTTTGAGCCTCCTGGGTTGGTGAAGCACGATATCCGGGGAGACGGTGTGTGTTGGTCCAAACTGCCGGAGGAGTCGGAGTCGGTAGACGTGGTGGTGATGGACCCTCCGTATGTGGCGATGGGCGGTCGGAAAACGAGCAACTTAAAAGGGATGCTCGACGAGTACGGGATGACCACCACACAATCATGGAATGCGCGGGAGGTTCACGACGCGGCGGTCCCTGGGATGGCGGAGGCGTTCCGGGTACTCAAACCTGGGGGACTGTTTTGGTACAAGTGTCAGGACTACATCAGCAACCACCGGTACCAACCCGCTAGTCACTGGGCGGTCACAGATTGCCTTGCGATGGGTTTCATTGTTGAGGACCGATTTGATCTGGTGTTGGCCCCGCGCCCGCAACCTTTTGGCCGGAACCAAGAACATGCGAGGCGCAACATTTCGCATCTGTTGGTTTTCAGAAAACCGACAAAGAAAAGGAAAAGCTAGATGGGACCGGTTCGCGTCAAAACGAAGGAACGGATCGAGGGTGCGGCGATGTTGACGCGCTAAACGAGCCCTTGAGGATCTGCACCGCATCCGGTATGGAATCTATGACGGGGACAAAGTATGACGCTCTGGAAGAAACTCAAGCGAGCCAGTGAAGATCAAACCGGGATTCAACTCAGCCCCGAAGAGGTTGCCAGACTGATGACGCACATCTTGAGCACCGTGACGCAGCAATGTCACTTTGATGACATGGCTGATCATTACGACTCCGTGCCTGAACGTGAAAAATGATGACGAAAAAAGAGATGACGCACAGCGTGAACGTGTCGATCCAGTTCGACCACGCAGACATTTCCAAGTTGCTTTCCCAACACGGGTTCAGCAACCTCCGACACTCCACCGAACACGACTGTGGAATGACGGGCTACACCCGATCAGATTGGGTCGTGGACCGAGAGGGTGTAGGGTTTGAAACCAGGGCGACTCAGGCACTTAATGAAGTGGTCGCCCAAAGACTCAAAAACCTCATCATGGGGAACGACTGATGGCCAAGAAACAGACACGCAAATCAATCTCCGTCAAAGGGATTACCTACCAACGCGTCAAAGACCACTGTGACCGCGAGGGGATCAGTGTCAGCGGCTTCTTGGAAGAGATCATCGCAGCCAAACTAGATGCCCTGGGTGTCCCCGTCCCAACGCTCCTACGGCCCCCGCCAATCCGCCCAGCTCCGCCGACGTTGCCTGCGAACAGTCCCTTCACCTTTTGACCTGGGTAGAGTGAAACCATGAGCATGAAACGTCGTGCGTTTTTCTCGGCCTTCACAGTCGGAACTGTAGCTACGGTAGCCGGAGGGGCCAAACAAGCCCAAGCCGCTACCCTAGACCCCGAGGTACGTGACCTCAAGTGGGCCAAAGAGATGCTCCGAATGGGCTTCCGTGTCCGGTTAGAGTCTTGGACCACCCCCGTAGAAGACCGACCATCGGAACACACCGAAAACGACGCCTGTGTTTCCATGCGAATGGGACAAGCCTCCGGTGTCGCCAGTTTGGATGAACTGATTGTCACCGTGGAGATGCTCGATGGCCCGTGGGAATGTGTCCCCGAAGCCGACATGCCCAAGCCTCCTGCACCCCCACGGAAGCCCGTCTATGGCCAGGAAGACCAGTACATCTTTCTGACTAATGATTTCGCAGAGAGCAGCGACATCACCCTTTCGGGGGGACATGGCGGCAACATCCGAATCGCGGGTGGAAAGAACCCAAAACGATGAGACCGGCACCGTTCGTGAAAGATGGTATGGTCGGAACCTCAACGGCATGAGCGAAGAAACTCCTACCATCCGTATTCCGGTCCTTATGCCGGTATCTTTCAACGAAGATGGTGGGAAGTTGATCGTCACCATCCCGCCATCGTTGCCTTCCGCGTCCGTGGTCGCCGTAGACCGCATCGCGCATGGGCTGTTGGAACGACGGGAAATTCAGATCCAGTGTCGGACCATCGAGACCGACTTCTTGATCAAACAGTTGGAAGACCGTCCTGACTACACTTGGGAGGGGCTAGTCCTGGTCAACTACGTGATGCCCAAAGAGAGCGTCCAGCAGATGACCCACACGCTGGACATGCCTGGGCCGATCCACATCCAGCCAATGGGACAGGTCGAAGACCAAGGTCTCACCTACCTCACCATCAAAGCCTGGTACGGCCAATGATCGCCCGGGAACGGTTGACCTTCTCTTTGTTGGAGGAGATCAAGGCTCCCGAAGACAAGCCCAAGGCCGCGTTTGCTCGTTTGACGGAAGACCACTGGATCGTCAACGTCACGGTGAACTGTGGGGCAGCAAGCGGCTCTGGGGCCACTCCACGCGAAGCTCTTGCGTCCCTTGGCCTTGGCTCCGACGAAGTGGAGTACCTGATGCAGCCAGACAACCACTCCATCGAAGATTTGCGTGACGAATAGGCTTGCACGAGCCCGGTGGGTTGAGTAAAAGACTTGTGGGCGATCCCCCGGGGTTGCTCACTGTCTCGGCACTTTGCCTTGCCACCCTTTCGGGGGTGGATGACCGTTGGGACTACATCCCTACAAACAGAACCGGCAAAGCAGATCTTTCCGTGATGGGTACGCCTCATCAATCCCCACTTCGGGGGTAGGTTCGACGAGCAGCCCTAACCCTCTCCAACCCTCGATGCTTCACAGCACCGGGGGTTGAACACGTTTGGTCACTTGCACAGGCGGGATCAAATGCGTATAAACTGTGAATCGTCTCAACGACTCTTTGCCGACTGGAGCATGGTGCTTCGGCTTCGGATGCTGCTGGGACTACATTACGATCAATCAAAAACCCCCCTGTCAAAAGGGAAGGACTGATTTCCAAACATAGGAGAGTTTCACCACTCTTCGCGGGGGCTGGAAACCCTCAGACTGGCTTCTCGGCCTTCATCCTAGCGGGTACGTCTCGTGGTCAGGTTGGGGATCACCGGGGAGCCGACAAGTTTTAAGATGCTTCAGATCCGCCACATCGCCCACAAAGGGCTCGATGTCTATCACGAACCGGAGTTCATCGCCCCTGAGAGGGCCTTGGAGCTGATGACTGCGTTGGAGACTGAAGCCGACTGGCACCGACCAGCCATGCAGATGTACGGCCGCACGGTCCACACACGCCGTCAGGTCGCCTGGCACGCGGACGAAGGCTACGTCTACAAGTACAGCGGACAAGAGCACGTCTGGAGGGACTGGACGCCTGCCATGACCGAGCTACGAACTGCCGTCGAAACTCGCATGGACACCAAGTTCAACGGAGTGCTGCTCAACAGGTACGAAGACGGCACTGAGTACGTCTCACCCCACAGTGATGACGAAGACGATCTGGAGGACGGTTCGCCCGTCGTTTGTGTCTCATTGGGGGCCGAACGGGATTTCGTCTTCAAGATGTACGAGCGCGCTGATCCTGATCAATCCAAGTTCACGGTCCTGCTGGGCAACGGGGATCTTGTGATCATGGCGGGGAGGACACAGCGGGTGGCCACCCATTCGATCCCGAAACGGGTCCGAGTGAAAGAGCCCCGGATCTCGCTCACGTTTCGCAAGATGATCCGTCGGGTTTGACGGGCCGATGTTTGACGGGCACTTGATAAGTCCATTTCTTTGGATCAATCGAAGGAGGGCGCTCATATTTCAGAGTCGCCCGGCCCCGGCACCGACGACACCTGACTTGTTGGAACCCGATGTCCCCGACTATCTGCCACGCTTTGTCGTAACCCGGCGGCAACACCAGGAGCCGGATCACTGTGCCGGAGCCAAGGCACTTCGGACATGGAGGCGGAATCGTCACAAGCGTCTTTTACTTTACGCGAAAAGTTCGGGATTCACTAACACGGGTATAGTGCGTATAGAATGTAGGACGACTTGTCCCCAAACACAGAGACGACGCGATGAGTAACAGGATTTTTGTCGGTGGCCTTCCTTGGGAGGCTGACCAAAACGATTTGCAGACAACTTTCAGCCATTTCGGTCCCGTCAAAGACGCCAAGGTGATCATGGACAAGGACACGGGTAAATCTCGTGGATTTGGATTTGTGACCTTTGACTCCGAAGAGGACGCCGCTTCAGCCGTTGACACAGGCAGCATCGAAATGGACGTGGGCGGACGAAACCGTACCGTCCGTATCCAAGCGGCCAACGAACGTCCCCCTCGCTCCGGCGGCGGAGGCGGATCACCTCGTGCTGGTGGCTCCGGTGGAGGCGGCCGTGACTACTCTTCTGAAAGGGATGACCGCTTTGAAGACAAGAGCGGTGGCAGAGGCAGAGGCAGCCGCAAGGGCAGCCGCAAGGGTGGTCGGGGAGACGGTGGCGGATACGATGACGGTGGCGGCTACCACTCCTTCTGATCGGGATGAATGCCCCGGACCCGACTGCCCCATGTGTTGTGGCGAAGCGTGTAACAAGTGCGGAGCGGGTTCGTGGGACTTGTCTGTGAACGACTGCGACCACGATGTATCAGAACGACATGAGGGCGCAGAGATAGCTCCGTCGAAAATCCGTGAGATACGGGTGGTGGTGCGATGAGCTTCATCGACCAACGCATTCGCCACCACAGGGATACTTTGGTCTCCCGTATCGTCGTCATACCCCTTCTAGGGAACCCTTGGTTTCGCCGGGGATCTTTCTCATGGCGTGAAACAGTCCCCGGCGGCCTCCTTCGGGTCGGTGGTATCTACAGTGTGTTGCGGAGCATCAACAAATGAGTGACGAGTTCCCTCTGCTGGTTGAAGGCACACGGACGTTGAAGTCCACGAAGGGCACCTCTCCTGCGGTGGAGAGCGTCCTTCGTCGAGACATCCACGCTCAGGTCAAACAGACGCTTGAAGACGTTAGTGTCAAACAGACGCTTGAAGGCAAGATGGACAGCCTTTGGGTGTCGATGATGAACATCCTTGTCGTCAACCAAGAGCGAACGACACTCCTCAAAGAGCTGAAGGACACGCTCGCACATCGACTACGAAGACACGCCGTGGATGCGCCACGAAAAGCTCAGATGCAGGAGGTGTACCTTCCATGTACCCGACGCATCGCTCAGTTCCATGACCCCGGAGCGTTCACCTTTGAGAGCTTGAAGCGGATCAACGACGACAGCGTTCGATGACCCAGCTAACCGTCACAAGACACGCCGCGCTGAAGAAACAAGCAACGTGGAACAGCCCGAACTCAACGGGAATGTCCACGTCACGTGGTTCTTCGGTGCGCCAGAGATTCATCGGTTCCCAAGCCTACCTTATTTGGGTAGCATGTCGTTGAATCAGCCAGGGTAAAACGAAAAGTTTGGTGTTTTGTTTTGTACTCAACCCGCAGTAGATCCTGGGAAACTGGGAGCCGGAATCCCCCGGTAGGTCTCGTCCTCGCTACTGCCTGATTCGCTTTTCATCATGTCTGAAGAACTCGTCAAACCCGAACCCAAAGAGCCTTGGCTCACCAAGCGGGAATGGGCAGGCGCTCTGTTCATGCCGTATTTCGCGTACGACATCGTGCGTGCCATCCCTTTTTTGCTTCGCAGAGAAAGATACAAAAGTGCTTTCCGCCAAACAGGAGGGGCACTGCGACGCATGACGATGGTCCAGTTTTTGGTTCACGCAACCGTCATCGGGGTGTCAGGCGTGGGCGTGACTTCGATGGGAGCGCTTGCACTCTTCGGTCTCCTGTTTCTTATTTTCGTGATGCCTTCATCCGAACGCATGGCCAATGCGCTTGAAGAACGGTATCCGCAAAACCCCAAACAGCTCACCGACGGAGACTAGGTTCGCTCTTTGAGCCAAATGGCTCGGGTCTCTTTGACGTACTGCGACTTGTTGATCGTTCCAAGCCAGTAGCTTTTGCGGAACTCCACCAACTTGTTTTCGACGTATTCGGTCGCATTGAACTTGCCGCCGCTCATGCGCTCGTAGACCCGAATGCTCATCCGGTAGGCCGGGGCTTCAATGAACCAACGACCACGAGCCGTTGCGTAACGAGCCAGGAACTTGGCATCGCCCCAACGCATCCTTTGCAAGACGTGGATGTACTCGTGCCACAAAATGGCTGCCTTCTTCCAAATGGGGTACGAGTCCCATCTCCCACTTAGGTAGATGTTCTTCCGCATGGTCATCGTGAACTTTCGACCATGCTCTGTCTTGGAGCCTCGCCTCTTGAAGCCCCAACCCGCCGCTTTGATCATCTCTTCGATCTTGAGGTACGCCTCTTGAGGGTCTTTGGGGATCTCCTCAATGTCGGGCAAAAAGAAATCGCTTCGACCATGCTTGAGATCGGAGCTACGAAGTTTTTTGATGAAGAGTCCCATGATGCAGTTGCTCACTTTGTTTTGAGGGCAAGGGCATCGTCGAACTTGCGATCAACAAACGCCCATTGAAGGAAAAGAGCCGCGTCCCTCTCATGGAGGAATATGCGGCTGTCTTGATTGGGTAAATCCCGAAGCGGAGTCCGGTACTTCACTTGGACGAACCGAGGTCCGAAGACCTTGACCGTTCCATCAACAACGCCGGGTTTGGAGAACCCGATGTCCCAAGACCGACCGGACTTGGAAGCGTTGCCGCCGTAAGGATTGTCCAACCGATGCTGGGTGATCCAACGTGCAAGACGATCTGCGATGTCTCCGGCCCCCGCTGTCAACACCATGCTCAACACCATGCGCCGTTCACGCAAAGGCAAATCACGAGCGATTCGGATGAGATCTTTTTGGAGGGTCATTGGGATTTCTTTTGGGGCCAGTAGAGCCAGGCCAGGCCAGCAAGCCCTACAGCGACCGTAAGGGCCACAGCGGCTGCTTGAAAGAGACGTGTCTTCACTTCGGTGTTCCATCTATGGGTTCTACATAGGCAGACCACCAAGGCATACATGGCTAAACCAACAGACCACTGGGTGTTTCTCTCCCCGTCACCCGAGGCAGACAAAACCGCTTCGATGCCTGAGTGGGCCATGGTCAAATCCGCCGACGGCGACGCTGACTACTATGGCGACATGTTGGCCAGCACTGGACAAGCCCTCAAAGTCTTGGCTCAACGCAAAGGGATCATCCGCCTGCGTTTGGTCACCGCTTTGATCAACGAGCTTTTGGTCCAAACCGCAGTTCACATTCGTTCGTCCGATGACCCTTCGGTCAAACAAGTGGGTCAACGTCAACTTCGTGAACTCAAACAAACCCTTGCCGGGTTGCTCTAATCCATCATGTCTGATTCCACCAAAACCATCGCGCAACGCGTAGCCGCTGCTCACATCCGTAAGACCGTCCAAGCTGCGATTGGTCAAACCCAAGCTCGGCCAACCAAGACGGCTGCGTCTGATCGCAACTTCTTCGCCGTTGTCGACAAACAAGGATGGCGGAAAATCCGTCAGGCTTTGCAAAAAGACGGAGACACTGCCAGCGTCAAGCTTTGGGACGAAGCCACACGAGATATCGCCAAAGCGATGGAGCTACCCTCTCGTACCGACATGGCTTTGACCAAAATGTTGAACCTCATTGACCAAGGTCCCCGTGACCCCGGCATGACTCGCAATGCGGTCTTCAAGATTGCTGACTTGCTTGGCATCAA
>Ga0307379_10011859_pt1 | contig 11396 bp, 12 predicted proteins | sample UN2MG_FD_202237 | JGI IMG/M metagenome (GOLD analysis project Ga0307379, IMG submission 202237) | Soil microbial communities from Risofladan, Vaasa, Finland - UN-2 | ecosystem: Environmental > Terrestrial > Soil > Coastal area > Acid sulfate soil | place: Finland: Risofladan, Vaasa | collected... | reverse complement strand
CACGAGCTGACTCCAGTGCGCTTACAACTGTATGACTGAGGGTGTTTTTGTTTTTAAGAACATCGACGTTGATAAGCTCGAGGTTTTCTGCATTCGCCAGGCTGCTTTTTGCCAGTCCGGCCAGCGTCCGGTCAAGCTCGACAGCGATGACAAAGCCCGCTTTTTCAATAAGCTCACCGGTTAGAGAGCCTGTGCCGCAGCCGACCTCAAGCACAACATCGTTATCGTTGATATTCGCCGAATCGACCAGCAGCCGCATCAAGTTCAAATCGATAAGAAAATGCTGACCAAGCCGCTTATTGGGACGGACGCCTGCCGACGCAAGCAACTGCTGGATTTGCCGTTTTGTCTGCATTGGCTTTAGGTGTTCGTTGTGTTGGCATGAGTAAGTTCATGAGCCTTTTTTATTTTTGCCATTTGTATCGCGGTGGTTATGGCTGATTTCATTCCGGCCGGGTCGGCAATGTTCTGGCCTGTAATGTCGAAAGCCGTTCCATGAGCGGGCGAAGTTCTTATAATCGGGATTCCAATCGTAATATTGACCGCTTTCCCGAAATTGAGAAGTTTAACAGGTATCATCCCCTGGTCATGGTACATCGCAACGACGCCGTCGAATTCACCGTGAACGGCCCGCAGAAAAAGGGTATCGGCAGGGAACGGGCCAACACAGTTTATGCCCTGGTTCTGTGCCAAAGAAATAGCCGGCGTTATTATACGCTTCTCTTCATCGCCGAATTGACCATCCTCACCAGCGTGCGGATTCAGCGCAGCAACTCCAATCTTCGGATTATCGAGGCCGAAGTATTCTTTCAAGGCGTCATTCAGCAAATCTATCGGCTCAAAGACACAGCCAATCGTAAATTTATGCCTGACCTCGAACAGGGCCTCGTGGATTGTTGCCAGTGCCAGCTTTAAAGGCCCGGCGACAAACATCATCACCTTACGTTTGGATTTACAGCGAGCGGCCAACATCTCTGTGTGGCCCGGCCACTCGGTATCGGCCAGCTTCCAGCTTGTCTTGCTGATTGGCGCAGTCACCACCGCATCTATCAGACCGTCTCGGGCCGCATCAACAGCATCGAGACAGAACCTTATTGATGCCTCGCCCGCCGCTCTGCTCGGACCTTTCACCCACGAAGGAACGGAATACTCGTCGTAATCGGCTACGACAACTTTATAAGGATATTCCCGGCTGATTTTTTCGTGCTGATGCCGGCCCCAGAACGGCTCTATCTCAGCGGCATCCGCCGCGTAGCAAAGCTGCTCGTTCATACCGAAGATAATAAATTTCGCAGCACGCCGGATATTCGGGTCGGCTAAAGCCTTGACGATAATCTCCGGACCGATACCCGCCGGATCACCCATCGTAATACCGATGACCTGCTGCTCTGATATCGAATTATTGCCGTTAGCTTTCATAATATTTTTCTTCAGTGTAGCATCGAGCTTGCGCTGTACGTCATGTGCTGCTTAAAATCCTAATCCTTTTAGTTTTTCGGCTGTTAGCGGCTGGGCCTGTGGTAAAATCTTCTCAAGTTGCCTTTTTATCGTCTTTACAATTATATCAGTTTCTATATTTACCTTATCACCAATTTTTACTTTATTTAGAATAGTTTTGTTCAGCGTCTCCGGTATCAAAGCGACGGTAAAGCTGTTCTTATCGATACCTGATATCGTCAAAGAAATTCCATCGACGGCGACCGAGCCTTTGACCACCATCGCATCGAGCAATTCGGCTTCTGCGGAAAATTTCATCTCGGCAAACTTTCCCTGCTTGTCGATTGCTTTAACTGTTGCCGCCCCGTCGATATGGCCCTGAACAAAATGCCCTCCGAATCGGTCCGTGGCCTTAACGGCGCGTTCGATGTTGACTTCCGACGAAGGGCCTAATTTATCCAGAGTCGATTTCGATAATGTCTCTGCACTCACGTCAAAAACCGCAGCGCCGCCTTCGAGCCTGGTGATAGTCAGACATACTCCGTTTACGGCTATGCTGTCTCCGATTTTGCACTCGTCGGCAAGGTTGCCTAAATCTATCGCCAGAAGCAGAGCCCCGCCGCCCCGGCGAACCGACCTTACCTTGCAAACCGCTTCTATAAGTCCTGTAAACATATACGATTTATTATTTACTAATGGCTATTGTAAAAATACAATTTAATGCTAAAATCGATTATAAATAAACAATAAAAAATAATCAATAATCATTGTCGTAATGGGGCGGGATAATTATGAATACGTTTTGGCTTAAAATAATGGGTCTGGCCGTATTGGCTGTGGCCGTGATTATTCTGATAAGTGTTTTTACGTCCGGGACCGATTCGCAGCCCCCGGAACCGCAGCCTAAAGAACCTCAAAAAACCTTTTACGACCAGGCCGAAGAAGACAAGCAAAAATTTTTGACCGAACCCCGGGCACAGGATTCTCAAAGCCAAACAACCGCCATAGAACAAGCCACACCGATAGAGAACCAAACAGCAGTTCAGAGTGTTCCGCCGTCGCCCAAACCGGCCCAGCCGGTGCAGTTGTATTTCAAGGAGCTTGGTGAGATAGATCAAATAGAGGCCGAGAGACTCCTGAATGTGGCGGTCCCCGACCGCAGCATAGGCAGGTTACCGATGACCGGTTTTAAGCTTATGGTTGACAGTTGCCGGACAATGATTCGGAAATGGCCCGAGAGCTGGTTTGCCTACAGAGCCAAACAGATGCTCGCCGATTTACCGGAAAGGTATCAGAAACGATACCAGGTCACCGAAGAAGAAAAAGACGTCAGCATGTTTGCCGAACAAAGGCCTGGAACCAAACCTTTCACGATTAAGAAGGAATCCCGTTAAATGGCCGCAATTGTATCTACCGCTAATATACCTGTGATTTCGATTACCGCAGATTGCCTGCCCGAGGCCTGGGAGAAGGCGGTCCTGGCTGTCTGGGACAATGGCTTCGAGGTCAAAACCCAGTACGATAAATCCGAAGACCCCCCGAGCAGGGACGCTACCGTTATGATTACCGTTAACGAGCCGTTCAGCGAGCCGAGGATTCACAAGAACTTCCCGGGCGGGCCTGAGGAGCTTGAGTCATACCGGCAGGAAGTGGTCAACGGCATCCACGACCATTGGATTGACCCTGCCGCGGGCAAGTGGACCTACACTTATCACGAAAGGTTGTTTGCGTACTGTCCGGTCGAAGACATACGCAATGCCGATTCGCCCAGGCCGTTCAGGAAAGTGGACCAGATACGGTATATCATCGATTATCTCTCGCAGACCGGGCACGGCCGCAGGGCTCAGGCGATAACGTGGATGCCAACGGCTGACCCGGTAACGGACGACCCGCCCTGCCTTCAGAGAATATGGTGCCGGCTTCTCGAAAACGAAGCGGGCGGCCTTTCGCTCAATATGAACACCCACTGGCGCAGCAGAGACCTCTACAAGGCGTGGTTTATGAATGTCTATGCCCTGACCGACCTTCAAAAAATAATTGCCGAAGGTATTGCCGAAAAAAAAGGCGTCCCGGTGAAGGTGGGCAGATACGTTGACATAAGCGACTCGCTCCATATATACGGCAGCTATTTTGACGAGGTGGCGCCGGAGGTCGAAAAGATGCGGCAAAGCTCATTCCGCAAGCGGGCATGGGAAAGCACACACCCGGCCTTTGAAATGATGACATTGGAAGCAAGGGAAAAACTGTCACAGGACCCCGACTGGTACGCCAGAGCGAAAGGGTAAAATTGAAAGATATTGCCGCGGCGAATCGTAAAAGGTCTTGAAATAACCGGAGGAAGGATACACAATATAATATTTGTGATAAGAAAGGTGAAAAATGACTTTGATTGTTAATGGTGAAAAAATTGAAGACTCGGCGATAAAGCAGGAGGCTGAACGCTTAAGGCCGGATTACGAACGAGTGTTTCCCGACCAGGACCCCAAAGAGAGGGAAGCCCAGCTGTTTGACTGGTCAAAGGAGAATGTGATTGAAAGAGTACTAATAAATCAGGAGGCAAAAAAGAACAACGAAAAAATTCCGCAGGACCAGATCGACTCCGCCCTTGCAAAGATAAAAGAGCAATACAACGACCCGGAAAAGCTCTACAAAGCGCTTGGTGTCGAGGATGACGCTGGTGTCAAAGACCAGATAGAGATGCAGATGAGGGTCGAGCAGAGGCTAAGCGAAGTATGTAAAGATTTACCCGGCCCGTCCAAGGCCGATATCCAGGAATACTACGAGAAAAATGCCGAGCAGTTCAAGACCGGAGAGTCTGCCAGGGTGGCACATATCGTAAAATATGTTAACTGGCAGACGGATGAAGAGACCGCTTATAACGCGATAAAAGAAGCACACGATGAATTGAAAAACGGCGCCGCCTTTGAGGTGGTGGTTGATAAACATACCGATTGCGCCGACAGCGGCGGCGACCTGGGCCATGTTGTGAAGGGCCAGATGGTCGAGGAGTTCGAGGACGTAATCTTTAATCTGGGCACCGGAGATGTTAGCGACGTTTTTCGCACCCGTTTCGGTTTTCATATAGCCAAGGTGTACGACAGAAAACCCGCCGCTGTAGCCGAGCTTAAAGAAGTAAAGGACCAGATAGTCGGCACGCTCCAGGAACAGATGCGGAGCAAAGCCATCGACGACTTTATAGACACCCTGAAAGAAAAAGCCAAAATAGAAGATGTCTAAAGAGGGCATAACCGTTAAGTAAGGGCACGAATTATCGGTCCATAAGGAAACAACGGTTTTTTTCTAAGATTTTTTTCTGCCGACAATCGTTTTTTCATCCCTTATTTTTGGGAGCATCCGGTTTTATCGGGCTGGTGAAATAAAACCAAAAATGCTGCTGCCTTGATTTGCCTTTTAAGGTTTTTATAGTAAACTTTAAATGTAAAGGGAAGGAAAGAGCACAATGGATGCTAATGAAGTTATTCACGTGAAGTGAAGACTTTATCCCAAACCTAAGGGGGGTGCATATAAGTTTCTTTCCGAGTTGGCCTCTGCGTGTTCTGCGCAGAGGCTTTTTTTATTATGTATCAAATATAATTGCTCAACGAGTAAATCATCATCTTTTGTGCCAATAACTTTCACATTGATAAATTCACCCGACCGGGCTTCAGTTATTAAAGACATGGATTCAGACGAATTCGAGGGGAAAATCCTAACCGACGTAGGTCTCGTTGGACTATTGAGTGTTTGTCAACCAAATCCACCCTTCCACAAAACAAAGATACCCCAAAAAAATACTTTGTTTATACTCAAATCGGCTATGCCGGTGTCTTATATCGGAAGGATGTCCTTTTGTGGCTGGTTGAGCAGAATGCTTGAAGATAAAGTGCTTGTTCGAAGATTTAAGTCGGGAGACGTGGCCGCTCTTGAGCGGATTTATGAAAAGTATAAGAACGAGTTGCTGGCACTTGCTGTCTTCCTAATGAATGACATCACTGCCGCTGAAGATGCAGTACATGACGTTTTCGTTAGCCTCGCTCAATCGGCAACAAGACCATGCAGGATCAGGAATCTCAAGAAGTATCTGATGACTTCAGTTGCTAATAGAATAAGGAACCAACAACGATATAAGCAACGCCATCAGACAGTATGTATTGAGAACTCAGATCTCCCTGGCCGTGATTTAAGCAGGCCGGAACGTTGGCTTGTGTTGAACGAAGAGTTGGAGCTATTAGACCATGCATTGGCTCAGATACCATATGAACAACGAGAAGTGATCACTCTGTATATGCAGGGAAATATGAGCCTAAGAGAAATAGCCAAATTTCAAAACGAATCGGTCAATACGGTTGCTGGTCGATATCGATACGGTATAAAAAAGCTCCGTTCCTTACTAAATGGAGATATAGGAAAATGAAACCGCAAAAAGATATACAAATCCTTTTCCAAAAAGTAGTCGCAGATACAAATCCACGAATGGATAAATTTGTTCTTAAGGATGTATTGGAAACTTACAACAAAACCTTTGATAACAAATCGTCTGGTTATCACCCAATTATATGGAGAACAATCATGAAAAGTCCAATTACAAAATTAACCGCTGCGGCGGTGATAATAATAACTGCTGTGTTTTTAATGACCTTTTTCGAAAAGGCGGCTGCACCGGCTTACGCAATTGAACAGACAATCAAGGCTAATAATACTATAAAGACTGTCCACCTGCGAATATTTGAGAAAGGCCAGAGCATCGAAAACAATGAATTTTCAGATTATTGGTTAAAGTATGACAACGCGGGCAAGCTTTCGAACCTTCGCTGCAATGAACACCATAAGGATGGTGTTAAGTTCACTGTTTGGAACGAGGGAATTAAAAAAACCTGGACACCTGAGAACAACGTTGTGATTATTAAAAGGCTTAATAATACGGCCAAAGAGTGGGAAGATTTTGCTAAGGAGTTTGATTACGAACTTCTTTTACAGTGGTTAAATAATCAGGTAAGGGAAAATGGAGAAATCGAGCTTAAAATTGATGCCCCTGCTGAAGATAGTGATTTCATCTATGTCGAAGCCACCCACTCCGTCGATAAAGTGCGAATAGAGCTGGTTGTTGATCGTAAGACAAAACTTATTATGAAAGCTTCAGAGTATCATCTCAGAGAGCACGGAGATGAACTTGGTAAGCATGTTGAATTTTTTGCTTATAATCAACTGATTGATCCGTCCATGTTTGAGCTAAGAGAAATTCCCTATAATGCCAAAGTTATTGAGAAGGTAGAAGGGAGTATAATTGTCCCGGGCCTGCGAGTTGGCGACTATACGTTTGGCATGAGCAAAGACGAGGTATTGAAAAAGTGTGGAGAACCGGAACATATTAATTTCGGAGGAGAAGGGTACACTCTCGACAATCCTCCGGAACAGTATGGTATGCGCTTTAGCGGCGTTTGGGTGGAAATAGTTAATGATAAGGTCAATGGGTTTACTGTGCTAAGCCCTATTTACAAATTCGCCAATGGGCTTGGAGTTGGTGATTCGGTGCAGAAAATCAAACAAGTCTTTGGCAACGAATCCCGTATCGAGGAATTTGACCGGAAAGATATGCTCTACTACGCCGATAAAGGCCTCATGTTTGAAATCGACAAACGCGACAAAACGGTCCTGGAGATAAATGTTTCACCAATCGAAGGTTCATCACATATACCTCCGACAAGTTATATAAACGAGCATGGTGTTCTTATTGACAAAGTCGATTATCCATTTGTCAATGATCCAAAAGTTGTCGGCGGATGGAAAAGTGTAGATATCGTGCGGGATATTGATGACTTCAATCCCGTGAAGAAAATCTCGAGTGGTGAGTTTACCGTCAATCATCTTATTTTTGAAGAAGGTGGTAAAATTGCCCGCAGTGTGTTCCCAAACCTTCTTACATGGACAAAAGGTTTGGTCCTTAGTGATGAAACCGCTAGCGAATATATCATCAGGGAAATCGATGGTTCAGCTTATATGTTCTTCGGGTGGAAAACCGCCTATTATTCCCAACACCATATGAGACCCGATTATTATGTTCTGAAGAAAGTCTCAGTTGAAAGCTTAAAGTACCAGCCATGGTACGGCGAAAAAGCGGAAATCCCTGCGACCAGTTACTTCAACGAGCAGGGTAATATCGTTGACAAAATCGATTACCCCTTCGTAAATGACAAAAAAGTCATAGGGACCTGGAAAAGTGTGGATTTTGTCCGTGAGATAGAAGATTTCAAAGACAGCGAGAAACAATGGGAACACGGAGAAGACCGGCCATATCTCAAACAGCTTATCTTCCTGCCGAATGGCAAGACGACTGACAATCAAAGGACCTGGACAAAAGGGCTTATATTCCATTCAGGTAATAAAACTGCCGGCAAATACACCATCGAAAAGATTAAAGGTTCGACCTTCATGTTCTTTGAATGGAAAAACGATAGTTACACGAGTGGCTATATGAAAACAAAGTATTATGTCCTGAAGAAAGTCTCATCATAAACTGGAGGACTCAATCTGTACATGGCTACACCAATCGGTAGGGCATTCGTAGCGGAGTTAAATAATAATAAGATGCTTATAAAGGCCGGGCCTTTGTGCTCGGCCTTTTACCGTCATTATTTCAAGATGAAGAACAATTATGAAAGGCCGAAAGCAGGCAACCGGTTTTCAACGGATTCGGTTCTATGTTAAAAGAAATGCTCTACAGCGTACCTGGGTAGGATATTCAAAATTTCATTCAAAATTGGGCCTTGCTTGCATACATCCACTTACATCTCTTGGGTGCAAGCTTCACCAGGCTCAAGCAAGGCCCTTTATTTTGTCGAAAAACCAGAATTCCTGAGACACACACTAATATCTATCGGTCCCACTTATTACAGAGATGAGGTCAAAGGCTCCTTAGTTACCTTATACCGATTGTATTCCTTGAATTTTTTCAGATGAACACAGCTTAAATATATATAAAATCCGCAAAAAAGCTATGTGCTTTTCCCGTATTTTCCCCTTAAAGCCCTGCTAAATTCAAATTAACAGCCGCTTGAGCAAGATGTGTATGTCCGACTCGGATAAATTATTTATCTGAAAAAAGTTTTTTTTTGACATACTATATGTTGGGTGTAGAATAGATTGGATTGACTATATATAGTACTATCTTAATGACCTTTGAAGAGGTTGCCCGCTCGTTAGGGATTGGTACGGTGCGGGCCGCCAACTTGCAGGTTGTGAGCTGCGAGGTTAAAAAAGTGTATCTCAAACGCAATATGCAGTTCGAGATGCGAGACATGAAATGAGATGTCCCTTTTGCACGGAAGACCGGGATAAAGTCGTTGATTCGCGTTCAAGCGAAGGCGGGAGAGTAATCAGGCGGCGCCGCCAATGCCTGGTATGCGAAAAGCGTTTTACAACCTACGAAAAGATTGGCGAAAGTTTTAAGCTCTACGTAGTGAAAAAAGATAATTCGAGAGTTCCTTATGACAGAGAGAAAATCATCAGCGGCCTGCAAAAAGCATGTTATAAGAGACCCGTCTCGACTGAACAGATTCAGCAGATAGCCGATAAGGCCGAGGGAAATATATTCCGGCAATTCGACAAGGAAGTCTCATCCGCGATTGTCGGAGAAAGTGTTATGAAACAGCTTCGCAGAGTTGACAAAGTGGCTTATATTCGTTTCGCAAGCGTATATCGTGACTTCAGGGACGCCGGTGACTTGATTAAGGAAGTCTCTCAGGCAATCACTGAAATCGAACCAGCCGGCCAACAGGCACTCTTTGATTGGTAATTTTTGCAGGGAGGCAAAAATAAGGTGATGCGAACTCAGTTAAAAGTAATAAAAGCAGACGGTAGTCTCGAGGAATACTCACATACCAAGGTGATGGGCACTATCAATAACGCTCTGTGCAGGATCGGACAGGCGGATGTCTATGTCGCCGAACAGCTTGCCGAGGTGGTAACATTTTTTCTTTATCACCGGCAAAACCGCCGCACCGCGACCAGCAGTGAGATATTTTCCATAATCAAGGCGGCTCTCTCGGCCGTCAGCTATGACGATGCCGCCGTCGGAATAAGCGAGCATCACTTCCTGCGCAGGCTCAAGCGATCCAGAACCGAGGTCGTCTCCATTGACATTCAGGAGCTCACCGACGCCGAGATGCTTACCGGCGCCGAGGCAGCTAACAACAGGTGCCGATGGGACAAGTCCAGAATAGTCGAGGACCTGGTGAAAAAGTACGACCTCCGCACGCAGACGGCGCGAACGATAGCCTCGATGGTGGAAGAGAAAATCTTCAATACGGGAATCAACCTTGTCCCGAGCAGCCTGATAAAGCAGCTCGTTCTGGGCGATACCGCCGCCGTACTTCGCGCCCAACAACAATTGCAAACCGCCTGAGAGCCTCGTACCGCTGGGCACTTCAGGGACAAATTAAGAAATACAAGTCATTTTAAGGAAGGAAAAATAGAAATGGGCGATAAGGGGAAAAGAGATAAAGGCAGAAAAGAACAACAGAAAAAGGCCAAGCTTACTCCGAAAGAAAAACGGAAATTGAAAAAAGATAAGAAGAATAAATAAATCCCTTTCTGTTTCCGCGTGTAACAGGTTGCACGCCCTGCCGGTCTCAGGAAAATGAATCAATTTAATAGAAGTAGTGCGAAATGCTCCTCTGTGAAGTCAGCTTCGCTGCGAAGCACGAGTTTCGCACGCTGCACGGTTGGTTTTTCTATGCGCTGGTATTTCTGTTCGTGTACCAGGCGTCGATGGCGTTCTTGACATCGACGCGGGTTCTGGCCTTCATGAGGGATATCAGAACCGGTTTGCGTCTGGGGTGGCGGCAGACGTACCCGACGGCGAACTTGCGGAAGATACCGACCGCCTTTTTTTCGGGATAATCCTGTAGTATCAGCTCGAAATGTTCGAGCATAACTTGCCGTTGTTCGCCCGCCTCTGGTGGCGCAGGCAGTGGTCGATTCTCCCATACACAGCGCAGATCACGAAAGATCCATGGATTGCCGATGGCGCCGCGGGCTACGATGAAACCGTCGAGCCCGGTTCTTTTCATCAGGTCAACAGTGGCAGCGGCATCAAGAATGTCACCACTGCCGACGATAGTTGCCCGGGGCAAGCGGCTTTTAACTGCTGCCGGCAGGTCCCAGTCGGCCTTGCCGCGGTACCGCTCGGATACGGTACGTCCGTGAATCACGAGGGCATCGACACCATGCTCGACCGAGCGGTTCACAATCCTCCAGAAGTTCTCCAGCGAATCAGGTTTATGATCCAACCCGATGCGGAGTTTCATCAGAACAGGAACAGAGACGACATCTCGGACCGCCTTTAGGATATCAATGACGGTGTCCGGGTCGTTGAGCAGGGCCCCGCCCCGTCCCCGTCGCAGGACTTTGGGGGCCGGACACGCAAAATTCAAATCGATAACGTCGTATCCGACAGCCACTAAATCACGGGCGGCCTTAGCCATAGTCGCCGGTTTCCTGCCGAGAATCTGGGCGCCAATCGGGTGCTCATCGGAACCTGGCCGAAAGATGGCCTTGCGCAGGACGCGGGGGTGGGCCGCGCTCTTGGCTAACATCATATCGGCCATTGTAAAAGGACAGCCGAACCGGCGGGCGAGCGTGCGCATGGCGTAGTTGCCGTAGCCGCTCAGGGAGGCCTGGAAAAACGGCACGTCCAGAGTAAGACTGCCCAGTTTGAGTCCGACAGAGTTACTCATATCCCCTTTGTAGCCCGGCTGCTTTCATTGTATCTAACCCCTGTTTCTTTTTTTGCCTTTTCTTCAAGATACGTCGGCCGCGATACTCATCCTTCGTGGCGAAGCCAACTTCGCAGAGCAGCATTTCGCACAAACTTAATTAGGGCTTGCTGAACAAGCCGTATAGAGTCCTTAACAGATTTTGGCATCATCAGGACAGAGCCGTTGCTCCCATTGCATCCGATT